>Ga0194132_10002132_pt1 | contig 38121 bp, 23 predicted proteins | sample TA2KigOf80mmetaG_FD_148612 | JGI IMG/M metagenome (GOLD analysis project Ga0194132, IMG submission 148612) | Freshwater microbial communities from Lake Tanganyika, Tanzania - TA2015054 Kigoma Offshore 80m | ecosystem: Environmental > Aquatic > Freshwater > Lake | place: Tanzania: Lake...
GAAGGCGCTCACACCCGCGAACATCATCGAGAAGAGCAAGGAGTACTTGAAGGGCTCGAAGATCGACATCGCCGCCTGGTCGACCTGCGCGGAGGACAAGAACAGCGCCGAGTACAAGGCCGAGTCGGCGAAGGTCGACGAGGAGATGAAGCTCGGACAGAGCCTCGGCGTGCAGGGGACTCCGGGCTTCTTCGTGAACGGCAAGTTCATCAAGGGCGCGCAGCCGGCGGCGGCGTTCGATCAGCCGATCGCCGAGGCGAAGGCTGCTTCGAAGTCCTGACGTGGCGACCCTTCGTTCGAACCGTTCGACGGGCGGGGGCGTGCGCGCGGCGCTCGCCCTCGCGTTGATCCTCGGGGGCTGCTCGAGCGAGCCGCCGCCCGCGCCGGCTCCGCCGCCCGCGCCGGCTCCGCCGCCCGCGCCCGCGAGCGACGCAGCCTTCAAGGGCGACGAGCTCACGACCTACTACCGGAAGCAGAACATGCTGCCGCCGTCGACGCCGGTGACGGTGACGGCGGTGACCGACTCGCCGGTCCCCGGGCTCAAGTCGGGTACCCTCCAGGTCGGCGTCTCGCCTCAGATCGAGGAGGTCGGGTTCGTCGCCTCGCCGGACGGCCGCTACGTCGTGTTCCAGGAGCTGATCGACGTCACCGTCGATCCCGGCGTCGCCGTCATGAAGAAGATCGACCTCGAGGGCGTGCAGTGGAAGGGCCCCGCGGACGCGCCGGTCACGATCATCGAGTACTCGGATTTCCAGTGCCCGTTCTGCTCGCGCGGCTACAACGTGATCGAGAAGGAAGTGCTTCCGGCGTATCCCGGCAAGGTCCGCTTCGCGTACAAGCACCTGCCGCTGCCGTTCCACAACTGGGCGGAGCCGGCGGCGATCGCGATGGAGTGCATCCGCAAGCAGGATCCGGAAGCGGCGTGGAAGGTCTACGACAAATTGTTCGAGCAGCAGGGCTCGATCACGCTCGAGACGGTGAAGGAGAAGGCCGTCGAGTTCGGGGGCTCGACGAACCTCGACCGCGCGGCGTACGACCGGTGCTACGACGGGAAGGAAACCGCTGCTCTGGTGCAGGCGCACAAAGCGGAGGCCGCCTCCCTCGGGATCACCGGCACGCCGTCCTTCGTCGTGAACGGACGCCTGATCATCGGCGCGCAGCCCGGAGCTCAGTTCAAAGCCGTCATCGACGACGAGCTGAGTTGACCTTGGCCTTGGCGCGTCCGTAGGTTTCGGTGAGAGTGCGCAGGCGGCGGGCGACGCCGCCTGCGAGCTCGCCGGGACGAAGGCGCCACGCCCAGTTGCCGCGTGCCGCGCCGGGCGTGTTCAGGCGCGACTCGCTACCGAGCCCGAGCAGGTCCTGCGCCGCGACGATCGCGACGTTCGCCGGCGAGGCGAGGGCCGTGCGGATCAGGTCCCAGTGGATCTCGCGCCCGTCGGTGCCGAGGTAGCTTCGCACGAGCTCGCGCTCGCGCTGCGCCGTGCGGCCCCTGCGATGGAACCAGCCGGCGGCCGTGTCGTTGTCGTGCGTACCGGGATACACGACGCAGCGCTCGGGGATCGTCCACGGCCGCGAGCCTTCCTCGCCGGGAAGGAACGCGAACTGGAGGACGCGCATCCCCGGCAAGCCGAGGCGGTCGCGCAGCTCGATCACCTCGCGGGTCACCGAGCCGAGGTCCTCGGCGACGAGCTCGACGCGTCCGAGAGCGCCGAAGAGCGCGCGAAAGAGCGCGTCTCGCGGTCCGCGGCGGTAGCGGCCGCTCCGCGCGTCGGCGGCGCCTGCGGGGATCGCCCAGTAGCGCGCGAACCCGATGAAATGATCGAGCCGGAGCGCGTCGAAGCGACGAAGCGCGTAGCGCAGGCGATCGATCCACCAGCGGAAGCCGGTCTGCGCGAGAGCGTCCCAGCGGTAGAGCGGATTTCCCCAGAGCTGTCCCGTCGCGCTGAAGTAGTCCGGCGGAACTCCCGCGACCTGGCTCGACCGTCCGCTCCGGTCGAGCCAGAACAGCTCCGGATGGCTCCACACGTCGGCGCTGTCGTGGTCGACGTAGATCGGCACGTCGCCGAGAAGCGCGATCCCCCGGCGCGCCGCGTGCGCGCGCACCGCGCTCCATTGCTCGTCGAAGATCCACTGGACGAGCTCGTGGTAGGCGATCTCGTCCGCGAGGCGCCGCCGTGCGGCGGCGAGCGCCGCGGGACGTCGCTTGCGAAGGTCGGACGGCCACTCGGTCCAGGGTCGCCCCCGCTGCTCGCGACGGAGAGCCTGGAAGAGAGCGTAGTCGGGCAGCCAGGTCGCGTTCGCGCGGGCGAAGCGCTCGAGCGCCCGACGCTCGCGGGCGCCCGCGTCCGAGCGGAACGTCGCGAACGCTTCGCGCAGCCGTGGCTCTCGCTCGCGCCGTGCTTGCGCGAAGTCGGCGCGGCGCGGAGCTTCGGTGGTCCGTCGCGCGCCGACGCGCGTGGAGCGCAGCGCTCTCGTGCGCGGCAGGAGGCCGCGCACGCGCAGATCCTCGAGCGAGACGAGCCGTCCGTCGCCCGCGAAGACGGACAGCGCCTTGTACGGCGAGGCGTTCCGCGGCGGGCCGATCGGCAGCATCTGCCACCAGCTCTGCGCCGCCGCGGCCAGGAACTCGACGATCTCCTTCGCGCCTCCGAGATCGCCGACACCGGGACCTCCGGGCAGCGAGGTCGGGTGGAGCAGGACGCCGCTGGCGCGCTGCGAGAGGGAGGGCCGCGGCTCCATCCGTTCGAGTGTCCGACGGAACCCTCCTTGTGGCAAACCGCGGGAGCTGCAGCGTGCCGATGCAATGTTAAGCTCCGCTCGGGCTCCGGTGGGTCCGAACGGGGAGGGCATGTCGGCCGAAGTCGAGAGCGTGCTCGCGGCGAACGCCGCGTTCTACGAAGCCTTCGCGAATCGCGACGTCGAGGCGATGGACGAGGTGTGGGCGCGCGACGCCTCCGTCGCGTGCATCCACCCGGGCTGGCGCGCTCTCACGGGCCGCGAGCGCGTGATGGAGAGCTGGCGTGCGATCCTCGAAGGTCCGATGGCCCCCGAGGTCGCCTGCTCGCGCGAGCGGCCCTACGTCTTCGGCGAGGTCGCGTTCGTGATTTGCGTGGAGACGCTCGAAGACGGCGAGATGATCGTGACGAACGTCTTCGCGCGCGAGATGGGTCACTGGAAGATGGTGCACCATCACGCCGGCCAGATCGCGCATCCCGAAGACGACGAGGACGACGAGCCCCCTCCCGGGCTCCTCAACTGACGGGCGCGAGATGAAGTGGCGTACGGCGGCATCCGACCGGCCCGACCTCGCCGGTGCGGTGCGAGAGGCGGCGGCGAACCTGCACCGCGAGCTCGGCTCCGCGGAGCCGAATTTGATCCTGCTGTTCCTCTCCGAGCATCATCGCGACGCCTACCGCGACGCGGCGACGCTCGTCGGGAGCGAGTTCGGCTCGAGCATGATCCTCGGCTGCAGCGCGCGCAGCGTGATCGGCGGCGGCCAGGAGATCGAGGACCGCCCGGCCGTCTCGCTCACCGCCGCTTGCCTTCCGGGAGTGACGCTGCGGCCGTTCCATTTCGACCGCGACTCGCTTCCCGATCCCACGGCGATCGCGAAGACGTGGCGGGACCGCCTCGCGGCCGCGTCCGGCGATCCGCACTTCCTGCTGCTCTCCGACCCGTTCTCGTTCGACGTGGAGCAGCTCGTGCGCGGACTCGACGTCGCGTTCTTGAAGGGCCAGAAGGTCGGCGGCGTCGCGAGCGGCGGGAAGACGCCGGGAGACAACGCGCTCTATCTCGGCGGCCGCGTGCACCGCTCGGGCGTCGTCGGCGTCGCGCTTTCGGGCGATCTCCACGTGGACACGATCGTTGCGCAGGGCTGCCGTCCGATCGGAGCGCCGATGTTCGTCACGCGGTCGCGGGACAACGTCTTGCACGAGCTCGACGGACGTCCCGCCCTCGACGTGCTGCGCGATCTCTTCCGCGAGCTGTCGCCGGCGGATCAAGCGCTCTGCCGGACGTCGCTGTTCCTCGGCCTCGAGATGAAGCAGGCGCAGTCGGAGTACCAGCAGGGCGACTTCCTGATCCGGAACCTGCTCGGCTCCGACGCGGACAGCGGCGCGCTGATCGTCGGCGCTCTCCTGCACGGCGCGCAGGTCGTCCAGTTCCACCTGCGCGACGCGCGCACGTCCGCGCAGGATCTGGAGACGCGGCTCGCGCGCTATCGCTCGCACACGCCGCCGGGCGCGCAGGGCGCGGTGCTGTTCTCGTGTCTCGGTCGCGGCGCGCATCTCTATGGGCGGCCGAACCACGACAGCGATCTCCTGCGCCGTCACCTCGGCGACGTTCCCGTCGGCGGCTTCTTCTGCAACGGCGAGATCGGCCCGGTGCAGGGTACGACGTTCCTGCACGGCTACGCGAGCGCCTTCGGGATCTTCCGCCCCCGCGGCTGGCTCGGCGGCCAGGGCTAGACCGAAGTTCTGCTAGAGGTAGCCGAGAGCCTTCAGCGACTTCTCGGTCTTCTCGTCGATCGCGTGCGCGCCGTCGGCGCCGCCGGAGAGGCCCTCGCGGCGCTCCTCGCTCTCCGCCGCGTGCTTCCCGAGGATCTCGGTCTCGCGCGCGGGCGGCTCGGGCGCGCGCTCGGGCTTCCACTCCTGCGGGTCCGTTTCGAGGTCGAAGAGCTCGTGCCCCGCGCGCGTCCGGTGGAACTTCCAGCGGCCGTGCCGCACGCCCTCGGCGTCCTTCCGGAGCCACGAGAAGAAGAGCGGGCGATCCGGCGCGAGAGCGACTCCTTCGAGCGCGGGCTTCAGGCTCAGGCCTTGCGACTGCTCGAGCGGGGCGAGCCCGAGCAGGTCGAGCAGCGTCGGCGTCACGTCGACGAGGCTCGACGGCGTCCGGATGCGAAGCCCCGGAGGAATGCCCGGTCCGCGCAGCACGAGCGGCACGATCAGCTGCTCCATGTGCGGCGTGAAGCCGTGGCCGGTCATGCCGTGCTCGCCGAAGGACTCCCCGTGGTCGGAGAGGAGGACGACGAGCGTCCGCTCCGCGAGACCGAGGTTCTCGAGCGCGTCGAGCAGGGTCGCGACGAGCGCGTCCGCCTCGCGGATCGTGCGATCGTAACGATCGACGAGCGGCCGGTGCTGCGGCGGCACGAGGGGCGCGGGCCCGCCCTCGTTCCACTGCTGCGGCTCGGACCAGAGGGCGTCATAGGGTGCGCTCGCGACGTACGGGTCGTGGGTCTTGTACGTGTGGAGGAAGAGGAAGAACCGGCGGTTGCGGTGGCTCGCGAGGAAGCGCACGCCGTCCTCGAACGTCGGCCGCCCGCGGTCGGCGTGCGCGAAGGTCCGCTCCGTGAAGGTGTCGAAGCCGAACCAGAAGCCGAACGCACCCGAGATCAGCGCGTCCTCCGTGTACGCGGCCGTCTCGAAGCCGGCGGTCTGCAGCCGCTCCGCGAGGAGCTCGAGGCGGTCCCCGGAGGAGATGCGCCCGCGCGTGGGCTGCGCGGCGGGGTAGAGCCCGCTCATCATGCTCAGGTGCGAGATGTCGGTCTGCGGGAACGTCGAGATCACGTCCGTGAACGTCGTGCCGCGTTGCAGGAGCCGGGCGTCGATCTCCGGGGTCGTCGGTCGGCGGTAGCCGTAGCCCGAGACGTGATCCGCGCGGAGCGTGTCGAGCGAGATCAAGACCAGGTTTCGTTGATCCTCCGAGGCGCGCGGGGCCAGGATCTGCGGGACCGCCCAGACCGCGCCGCGCGGCGGCCCGCCGTCCTTCGTGCGGTTCGCGAGCCGAAGCCGGCAGCTCTCGGCCGGGCCGTCGAGGTCGGTCGAGAACTCGTGCCATCCGGAAGCGCCGGCTTCCCCGGTGCGCGCGAGCGAGACCTCCTCGCGTACGAGCTCTCGCTCGGCTGCGCCGCCGCACTGGAGCTTCGCGACGAACTCGATCGTCAGCGGGTCGGCGCTCGTGTGCGCCGTCGCGAGACCCCACGCGAGGACCAGGCGGCCGTCCTCCGGAACGGAGAAGCTCCTGCTCTCGAGTGACTCGGGAGCGGGAAGGAGCGCGGTGAGACGGAGGTTCATCTGCACGGCGGCGTCCGGGTGCTCGACCTCGAGAACCGCGCGGGAGGGATCCGCCGCTTCGCGTCGAAGCCGCCAGCCCTCATCGCGTCGCTTCGAGAAGGTCTGACGGGCGACCTGCGCGCGTACGTCGTCGGGAAGCGCCGCCGCGAACGGCAGCTCCTGCGTCGTCAGAAGGAACGCCGAGTCGGGCAGCGCGCGCGCTGACTCGGGGAGCGTGACTTCGACGCGCGCCGTGCCGTCGACGGGCACGACGCCGAGCGACTCGGAGACGAGGACCTCCTCCGGCGCGACGACGACCTCGCGCGCCTCGTCGCCGATCTGTGCGACGGGCCCGTGGCGCGGCGCCGCGACGCCGTCGAAGGAGCTCGCGTCGAGCCGCTGCGCGACCTCGAGGACGACCCGCTCGCGGGCGAGATCGCACCCGAGCGCGAGACAAGCGCCGACGACGCAAGTGCCGATCCGGCAAGCGCGAGCGAGAAAGGCGCCGAAGGCGAGGGCGCGCGGTCCGGTGCGAACGGCGAGGGCCAGGCGTCCGTCTCTACTATGGCGCCCGTCCCGGCGCACCGGGGCTCGCGGCAGGGGCTCCGAAGCGTGTACGATCGAGCGTGCCGCTCGACGTGCCGCCGTGGTGCCACCTGCGAGAGGGCTCGAGCGACGTCCTCCTGATCGCTCCTCACGGCGGCATCGGGAGCGACGACCTTCTTCTCGGCGCGGGCGCGATCTCGCGTCGCGGGAACGACCTCCACACGGCGGACCTCGCGCGCTCGATCGGCGAGCGGCTCGACGCTTCTTGGCTCGTCAATCCAACGATCGATCGGAACGAGCTCGACCTGAACCGTGTGAAGGACGTGCTCGCGCGCGCTCCCTGGTTCGTCGCCGCGATCGAGCACCTGCTCGGACGGATCCTCGAAGCGCATCCCGAGGCGATCGTTCTCGTCCTGCACGGCTGGCACGTCGGCCAGCCGCGCTGCGACCTCGGCATCGGCGCCTCGCTCTCCGGTGCCGAGGTGGACGAGGGGTCCGCGGGCTCTCTCACGGTCGGAAGGGAGTTCCTCGCGGGCCCGCTCGAGCGGTTTCGCCGGGGGCTCGAGCAACGCGGCGTGATCGCGACCTACGGCGAGCGCTGGCCCGCGGCGCACGTCAACAACGCGATGCGCTTCTTCCGGCGAAGGGACGCGGGGTGCGCGAGCGGCGCGCTCGCTCGCTGGGTGGGCGAGGGCCGCGTGCAAGCGGTGCAGCTCGAGCTCGGCGCGCCGCTTCGCTGGCCGGGAGCGCCGCGCGAGCGGCTCGTCGAGTGGACGGTCGAGGCGTTTCGACACGATGGGGCCGCGGGGGGCGGCGATCGTGCGCTCGCGGCGGGCGAGCCGTACGGTCTCGCGAACGACTCTTCGTCGGCGGGCGCGCGATTCGTCGCGGAGACGGCGACGGCGCTCGTGCTGCGCGCCTTCGACGTCCGCGGCGGGCCGGACGCGCTGGCCGTCGTCGCCGGCGCGACCCGGTTCCCGAACGGCGACGTCGGAACGCGGCTCCTCCTCTTTCCCGGCGGCTCGCGCATGGCGATCTTCACGGGCCACGGCCGCGGCGATTCGCTCGCGGTTCCGGGATTCCGGTTCGAGCGGACGGCGCGCGGCTTCCGGTTTCGATTCGACGGCCACGTGCTCGTCGTCGACGACGGCGCGCTCTACTTCCGTGACGAGTCGGCGCAGGCGGCGGCTTCGCTCGCCCCGGCGCATCTGGATCTGACGCTGCGGCAGGTCGCACCGGACTTCGGCGTCGTGCGCGGCACCGTGCGGCTCGACGGCGAAGAGAGGACGATCCTCGCGGGCGGATTCGTCGACGCGGGGCGCGGCATCGGGCGGAGCCAGGCGGGCGTGCGCCTCTCTGCGACTCTCGGTCCGGGACGCGCGCTCCGCGTGGAGATCCGCGCTTCCGAGACGGGCCTCGAGACGGGCGACCTCGAGGTCGTGCAGCTCGGCCGCTCCGGATTCGAGCCGATGCCCGCTGCGCGCGCGCGCCGCGACGAGGAGACGGGCGGACTCGACCTGGACCTCGGCGACGGGCGGGTGCTTCGAGCTTGCGTGCGCTCGCGCGTCGCGCTCCTTCGCCCCGCGGGGAGATCGGCCGTCCACCTGACGCTCGGACCCGCCTGGATCGAGTCGGACGGCGAGACCGCCGGCGCGGCCTTCTACGAGGAGGCGCGCCTCGTGTAGGCTCCGCCCTGCGCGGGAGGGCCCGCGCTCCACACGGGGGAGGGGAAATGCACGTCATCGACCTGCGCAGCGACACGGTCACGCGACCGACTCCGGCAATGCGCCGCGCGATGGCCGAAGCCGAGGTCGGCGACGACGTCTACGGCGAGGATCCGACGGTCAACCGCCTGCAGGAGACGGCCGCGGCACGGCTCGGCAAGGAGGCGGCTCTCTTCCTGCCGTCGGGCACGATGGCGAACCAGGCCGCGATCCGCGCCTCGACGAGCCACGGCGACGTCGTGCTCGCGACCGAGGGCGCGCACGTCCTTCGCTACGAGTCCGGAGCCGCCGCAGCGATCTCGGGCGTGCAGATCCGTACCCTCGGCACGAGCGGCATGCTCTCGGTCGAGGAGGTGCTCGCGTCGATCCCGCCGAAGGACGCGCACAACGCTCCGGTGACGCTCCTGACGCTCGAGATCACGCACAACGCCGCCGGCGGGTGCATCCCGCCGTTCGAGGCGGTCTCGGCCGTCGTCGCCGCGGCGCGTGAGCGCGGACTCCGCACGCACCTCGACGGTGCGCGCCTGTTCAACGCCGAGGTCGCGACCGGCACGGCCGCGCGCGAGTGGGCGGGGCTCTTCGACACCGTCTCCTTCTGCCTCTCGAAGGGGCTCGGGGCACCGGTCGGCTCGCTCGTCTGCGGAACACGGGAGACGATCGAGCGCGTGCACCGGATCCGGAAGATGCTCGGCGGAGGGATGCGACAAGCAGGAATCCTCGCCGCCGCCGGTCTCCATGCGCTCGAGCACCATGTCGAGCGGCTGGGGGAGGATCACGAGAACGCGCGCCGTCTCGCCGAAGCGCTCGTTCAGGCGGGATTCCGCCTCGAGCGCCCGCCGGAGACGAACATCGTCTTCCTCGACGTTCCGGATGCGGCGGCGCTCGTCCGCGCGGCGCGGCAGCGAGGCGTCCTTCTCGGCATGGCGGGACCGAAGCGCGTTCGCGCGCTGACGCATCTCGACGTCGGATCGGGGGACACGCTGGAGGCGGGGCAGCGTCTGCGCGACTTCGCGGCGGAGCTCGGCTGACGTCGAGCGAGGAACGCTCGCCGGGGAAGGAGAGCCGTCAGCCCGCCGCCGGGGGCTCGCTCGAGAGCCAGACCGTGACGGCGGAGACGCGCTCCTCCTCCGCGAACGCCTCGAGACGAACCGCTTCGCCGTTCGCGTCGGATTCGTCCGGACACCGTCGCGCGACGACGCGGACACGTCCGCCGGGGGGCGTGAACGCTCGCACCTTCGCGTTCCGCAGGGCGCGGATCTCGGGCGGCGTGGCGCCCGGCCCGTCCCGCTGGAGCAGCTCCTGCGCGACACGGACCTTCGCGTCGAGGAGGAGCGTCGCGGGATACACCGCGCGCCGCGGAAAGTGGTCCGCGTAGAATGCGGCTTCCTGCGGAGCCTCGAGCTCGACGGCGAGCTCTCCGTCCGCGGCCGCGATACGCGTTGCGCGTGGAGCGAACTCCGAGAACGCCGGGAACGAGCGCTCCGCTTCGCCCTCCGCGCGCAGACGCTCGAACTGCGCTCGGACGCGCGCCGGATCGTCGAAGACGTCCATCGGGAGCATCGCGCCGGTACAGCGTCGCAGCTCGAGCACCGTGCGCCCGTCGACGCTCGCGCGCCCTCCGTAGCGCATCGCGCCCGTGCGGATCGCGGAGATCTCGACCGTCAAGTCGAGAGTCGCTCCGGTCCGCGCCGGCTCGCCGATCGCGAGCTCGCCGACGATCGCAGCGACCGGGCGTGACGAGAACGCGCGATTCTCCATCGCGACCCACGCGGCGAGCTGTCCCACCGCTTCCGCGACGAGACACGGCGGGAAGTCCGCGTGCGGCACGTGGAGCCGAGCCGCGGCGCTCTTGCCGGGGGAAAGCGCGAGGATCCGGTCGACCAGGTGGAAGGACATTCGCGCCTCGATCCGTGCCGCATACCACATGGATCCCGCCGTATCCGCTTCGCGGGGGTTGCTTGTTTCTCGGGATGTACCCCTTATGGGTGGAGGTCCAGCCGCCGGGGGACGGCCAGGGGCCGGTAGGAGAGATCCATGCGTTCGAGAGGGCGAGCTCCGGCGGTGGTCGCCGTGTGTGCGGTCTCCTTGGTGCTCGCAGCGCCCGCGGGCGCCGCGGACCTGATGGCGCGTGCACGTCGCGACGGCTCCGTCCGGGTGCTCGCACGCCTTCCCGTCGCTCCGCAGCCGCTCGCGCTGCGTGGAACGCGGGCCGGCGACGAGGCGAACCGCATCGCGATCCGCGGTGCACGCGATCGGCTCGAGGAGGATCTCGCCGACACCGGGTGGGAGGTGACGCGGCCGTTCGAGAGCATCCCCTACGTGGCGCTCGACGTCGGACCGGACGCGCTCGCGCGGCTGCAGCTCACCGACAAGATCGAGGCGCTCGGCGAGGACCGCCTCGAGAAGGTGCTCCTCCGCGAGAGCGTCCCGCTGATCCAGGCCGATCAGGCGCACGCCGCGGGCTACGACGGCACCGGCTGGACCGTCGCCGTCCTCGACACGGGCGTCGACGGCTCGCACCCGTTCCTGCAGGGCCGGATCGTCAGCGAGGCGTGCTACTCCGCGAATCGCTCGTGCCCGAACGGGCAGGCGACGCAGATCGGTGCGGGCTCGGGAGCTCCCTGCGCGTTCGCGCCGAACGCGTGTCCGCACGGAACGCACGTCGCGGGCGTCGTCGCCGGGCGAGGCGAGACGACGATCGGCGTCGCTCCCGGCGCGAGCCTGATCGCGATCCAGGTGTTCTCGCGTTTCACCGGCGACATCTGCGACGACGATGTCGAGGACCCCTGTGCGAAGACCTTCACCTCGGACACGATCGCGGCGCTCGACCGCGTCTATCAGCTGCGCGACACGTTCCAGATCGCCGCAGTCAACATGAGCCTCGGCGGTGGGGAGTACAGCTCGGTCGCGACCTGTGAGGTGGAGGACGCGGCACGGAAGGCCATCGTCGACCAGCTCCGCTCCGTCGGCATCGCGACGGTCGCCGCGAGCGGCAATGGCAGTCTCACGAACGGACTCGCCGCGCCCGCGTGCATCGACGCCGTCGTCAGCGTCGGCGCGACGAACGACCTCGATCAGGTCGCGAGCTTCTCCGACTCGGCTCCGTTCCTCGATCTGCTCGCGCCAGGCGTGCAGATCCTCTCGTCGGTTCCCGGAGGGCAGGGCGCGATCATCTCGGGCACCTCGCAGGCGACGCCGCACGTCTCGGGCGCGTTCGCGCTCCTGAGCCAGCGGCTCGGGCACGCCGACCCGAACCAGGTGCTGAACGCTCTCGTCTCGACGGGGGTTCCGGTGCGCGATCCGCGCAACGACCTGACGAAGCCACGCATCGAGGTGTTCGACGCGATCCAGTCGCTGCCGGGCGGAGAGCCGGCTTCCGGCTTGCAGGTGACACCCGACGGCAAGCGCAGGCTGATCAGCAAGGACGTCGGGAACCAGCGCTGGGCGATCACGCTCAACCCGGACGGCACCGTGACCGGGAACGTCTACAAGGCCGACGGCGGCGAGCCGAGCTTCGTCTGGTGCTCGCGGAGCGGCGACGACGGAAATCCCGATCCCTACGAGGTGCAGATCGACTTCGCGTGCTCGGGCGCGGACCCGTGCCCGGGTCCGTCGTGCACGCCGGATCAGTGGTCCTTCATCGACGACGTGACGATCGGCGGCTTCTTCTTCCAGCCGCCGCGGCCCGGCTCGACGAACGAGACCGTCGCGCCGCCGAGCGGGATCGTTCCGGACGCGCCTTCGGGCCTGCAGGTCACGCCCGACGGCGCGCGCACCCTCGTCAGCAAGGACGTGAACGGCGAGCGCTGGGCGATCACGCGCAACGAGGACGACGGCTCGGTCACGGGCAACGTGATCCGGCCGGAGCAGGATCCGGCGTTCCTCTGGTGCGAGCGCACCGGCGACAACGGCGACCCGGACCCCGCGAACGTGCTGATCACGTACTCCTGCCAGTCGGCAGAGCGTTGCGAGTCCGGGCCGTGCGATCCCGCCGCGTGGACGTTCCTGCGGGAGGTCGTCGTGCCGGGCTGGTTCTTCCTACCCTGACGCTGCCGGGTTCCCGAACGGCTACCTCGAGGCCTTCGTCATCGCGGCCTTCTCGGCTTCGTTGCCGGCCTTGGAGAGCTTCGGCAGCTCGGCGGGCGTGAAGAACGAGTCGGGGATCTCGTTGTTGTAGGAGACGCTCAGCACCTTGAGCTCCGAGGTCGTGTTGCTGTCGCGGTCCTGCATCGTGATCTTCGTCGGCGTCGGCACGCCGTCGAACACGGTCACGGCGTCGAAGGTCTCCGTCTTGAAGACCTGGCCGGCCGGGCTGTAGAACTCGCGCTTGACGGGAAGCGACGAGTCGGCGTCGATCCAGGTGACGTACTTCGAGTAGTACCACTGCTTCGCGGTGCCGTTCGGGACCGACTGGACCTTGTAGGCCTTCTTGCCGTTCACGGTGTCGCTGCCGACGAGCGTGTTCGTCGCGTCGAGCGGGAGGAAGCCGAGATCACCGTACGTGAAGTCCGTGTCCATGAACGTGCGGTAGTTCTCCGCGGGGACGAGCTTCCGCACGCGGCGCACCATCGGAACGTAGACGTACTCGACGGGGTTCGGCTTGCCCGTATGCTCCTCGACGAGGTAGGCCATCCCGCGGGCCGCCTCCGGCTCGATCAGGAAGGTCAGCGCGCGGGGGCCGTCCGAAAAGGCCTTGCGGGCCTGGATCAGCTTCAGGGTCTGGCTCTCGCCGCCCTGCACCGCGGTCAGCTCCATCACGCGCGTGCTCGGCTTCGAGGGCTCGATCGCCTCCTTCATGTCCTTGATGAGCTGGTCCGGGCTCGGATCGGCGGCGAAGCTCGCGGGTGCGTCCAGCAGCGCTGCACCGAGGATTCCGGCGGACGAAAGAGCCAAAGCGAGAGTTCGCGATCGCATCACGGACACACTCCTTCCCTTCGCGAGCGGAGCCGCGGCTCCGCCCGAAGACCCGCGACCGCGGTACAACAGCTCGGAGGCCAACACAAACGCGCGGCGACTTCGGGTAGTGTCCTCGTTCGAAGAGAAGTGGGGCCGGTGAAGAGGGTTCAGGGCGGGAACTTCGTCCCATCTCCTCTAAATCGGCTCGGTGAGCCGCGCGCAGAACGCGGCGAGCCCTTCCTGCCACGGCGGCAGCACGATGCGTGGCTCCTGGATCGTCGCGAGGACCGAGTAGCGTGGCCGCTCGGCCGGTCGCGGGAACTCCTCCGTCGTCACCGGGACGATCGGCGTCCTCACGCCGAGGCGCTCGTAGAGCGCGCACGTGACCTCGTACCAGCTCGCGGCGCCGGCGCCCGCGAAGTGGTAGGTGCCGAAGGCTTCGGTCTCGAGCAGGCGCGCGATCGCCTCGGCGAGGTGCGGGGCGTACGTCGGTGATCCGATCTGATCGTTGACGACGCGCACCTCCGGCCGATCGCGCAGCGACAGGATCGTGCGCGGGAAGTTCGCCCCCTCCTCGTGGAAGACCCAAGCGGTGCGCACCACGTAGTGCCGCGGCGCGAGCTCGCGGACGGCGATCTCGCCGGCGAGCTTGCTCGCGCCGTACACGGATCGCGGCGCCGGACGGTCGAACTCGTGGTACGGCCGCGAGCCGCGTCCGTCGAACACGTAGTCCGTCGAGACGTGCAGGATCGCGGCACCGCTCGCTGCCGCGGCGAGGGCCAGGTTGCGCGGCCCGAGCGCGTTGCCGCGGTAGGCGTCGTCGCCGTCCTTCTCCGCGTCGTCGACGCGGTTGTAGGCGGCCGCGTTCAAGACGAGGTCCGGTCGCGCTGCGGCGACGGCCGCGCGGACGGCTTCGAGGTCCGCGATGTCGAGCTCTCCGTGCGTCTTCGCGACGACGTCGTGTCCAGCGAGCACGCCGCGGAGCGAGCGCCCGAGCTGGCCGCCGGCTCCGGCGAGGAGAATCCTCATCCCGCGCCTTCGCCGAAGCGGGGCAAGCGATCCATCCACGCCGAGAGCGGAAGACCGTCGCGATCCTTCGCGGAGAGGACGGGCTCGCGGATCGGCCATTCGATTCCGATCTCGGGATCGCTCCAAAGGAGCCGCAGCTCGCCTGCCGGGTTGTAGAAGTCCGAGCACTTGTACTCGACCTCGGCGGTCTCCGAGAGGACGCAGAAGCCGTGTGCGAACCCGACCGGCACGAAGATCTGCCGGAAGTTGTCCGAGGTCAGCTCCGCCGCGATCCATTTCTTGAACGTCGGCGAGCCGCGGCGGATGTCGACGGCGACGTCCCAGATCGCGCCCTGCAGCACGCGCACGAGCTTCGCCTGCGGCTGGACCAGCTGTGCGTGCAGTCCGCGCAGCGTGCCGCGCTCGGAGCGCGAGTGGTTGTCCTGCACGAAGGTGGCGCCGACGCCGGACTCCGCGTAGCGCTCGGCGTGGTAGGTCTCGGCGAAGAAGCCGCGGTCGTCGCAATGGACGGTCGGCTCGATCACGAGGACGCCTTCGAGCCCGGTCGGGAGGACCTTCACGCGCCGGCGTCCTGTCGCAGGAGATCGAGAAGGTAGCGGCCGTAGCCGGTCTTCTTCATCGGCTCGGCCAGCCGCTGGACGTCCTCCGCGCCGATGTAGCCCATGCGGTAGGCGATCTCCTCGAGGCACGCGACCTTGAGCCCCTGGCGCTCCTCGATCGCCTGGATGAAGTTCGCGGCCTGCAGCAGCGACTCGTGCGTGCCCGTGTCGAGCCAGGCGACGCCGCGTCCGAGGCGCTCGACGTGCAGGTCGCCGCTCGCGAGGTAGGCGAGGTTGACGTCCGTGATCTCGAGCTCGCCGCGCGCCGACGGCTCGAGGCTCTCCGCGACGTCGACGACGCGCTCGTCGTAGAAGTAGAGGCCGGTGACCGCGTACGACGAGCGAGGCCGCTGCGGCTTCTCCTCGAGGCCGATCGCACGGCCGCTCGCGTCGAACTCGACGACGCCGTAGCGCTCCGGGTCGCGCACGCGGTAGCCGAAGACCGTCGCGCCGCGCGGGCGCCGAGCCGCCTCCTGGAGCATCTCCGGGAAGCCGTGCCCGTAGAAGACGTTGTCTCCGAGCGCGAGCGCCGCGCGGGAATTCGCGAGGAACTCGCGTCCGATCAAAAACGCTTGGGCGATGCCGTCCGGCTTCTCCTGCACGCGGTACTCGAACCGGAGGCCCAGCTCCGAGCCGTCGCCGAGGAGGCGGCGAAAGCCCTCCTGCTCGTGCGGCGTCGTGATGATCAGGATCTCGCGGATGCCCGCGAGCATCAGCGTGCTCAGCGGATAGTAGACGAGCGGCTTGTCGTAGACCGGCAGGAGCTGCTTGCTCGTCGCGCGCGTGACGGGATGCAGTCGCGTGCCCGAGCCGCCGGCGAGCAGGATGCCTCGCACGGGGGTCATGGAACGGGCCGGCTCTCCCCGAGTCCGAGACGCTCGCGTTGATACGTGCCGCTCTGGACCGCTTCGCACCAATCGCGGTTGTCGAGGTACCAGCGGACGGTGCGGCGGAAGCCTTCCTCGAGCGTGTGCCGCGGGCGCCAGCGGAGGTCGCTCTCGCTCTTCGAGGGATCGATCGCATAGCGGCGGTCGTGCCCCGGGCGATCCGTGACGAAGGTCTTCAAGCTCCCGTACGCACCGCATCCGCGCGCGCGGAGCGCCGCGTTGTCGCGCGCCGGCAGCTCTTGCTCCAGGAGCTCGAGCAGGAAGTCGATCACCTGCAGGTTCGTGCGCTCGCCGTGGCCGCCGAGGTTGTACTTGTCGCCGGGCTGCCCTTCCTCGAGCGCGCGCAGGATGCCGTCGCAGTGGTCCTCGACGAAGAGCCAGTCCCGGACGTTGCCGCCGTCGCCGTAGATCGGCAGGTCGCGGCCGTCGATCGCGTTCAGGAGCGTCAGCGGGATCAGCTTCTCCGGGAACTGGAACGGCCCGTAGTTGTTCGAGCAGTTCGTCACGAGCGTCGGGAGGCCGTACGTGTGGTGGTAGGCGCGTACGAGATGATCGGCCGCGGCTTTCGAGGCGGAGTAGGGGGAGTTCGGCGCGTACGGCGTCGTCTCCGTGAAGCGGCCCGTCGGGCCGAGGGTTCCGTAGACCTCGTCCGTCGAGACGTGCAGGAACCGGAAGTGCTCGCGCTCCCGAGCGCTCGCCGCGGCATGCTGGGCGCGCGCCGCCTCGAGGAGCTCGAACGTCCCGTGCGTGTTGGTGCGCAGGAACTCGCCGGGCGCGTCGATCGACCGGTCGACATGCGACTCGGCCGCGAAGTTGACGATCGAGCGCGGCCGGTGCTCGGCGAACAGCCGCCGCACGGCGTCGCGATCGGCGATGTCGCCGCGGACGAAGACGAACCGCGGGTGGCTCTGCACGTCGGCGAGCGAGAGGAGGTTCCCCGCGTAGGTGAGCTTGTCGAAGACGACGACCCGCGCTTCGGTCTCCGCGAGAGCGAGGCGCACGAAATTCGCCCCGATGAACCCGGCGCCGCCGGTGACGATCATCGTATCCACGACCCTCACCGGATACCCGATGGGTTTCCCCGACGCGAGGCCGGAGGGCGCTCAGGGGGCGGGCTGGTGTGCCGGACCCAGAAGGTCGTTGATCGCCTTGACGGGCTGGAAGATCTCGGCGGGAACCTCGACGAACAGGGTCGTCCATCCGGCCATGCCGCCGTTCCAGAGGCCGGGATGCTCGAGCGCGCGGATCGCCCGCCCGCCGCTCGACTTCTCCGCGATGAAGACGGCGGACGCGTCGACGAAGCGACGCAGGTCGTACGGCTCGCCGTGGTGGTCGCGGACGGCGAGCACCATGTCGGCGGGATTGAAGTGCGTCGCCGCGGAATGGATCGCGCGCTGCGCGTCGTTGCCGCGATCGACCTGCGCGGTCTCGACGATCTGCGCCGTGATCCGGCCGTCCGGCTCGCGCACCCAGAACGGACCCCCGCCCGGATCGCCCTGGCTGCGCACCATCGCGCACACGCGGATCGGACGCGCGAGGCGCTCGCGCACGAGGTCGACGCGCTTCGCGAGGTTGCCCTTGGCGAGGTCCGCCGGAAGCGCGATGCGCAGCTCGCGCTCGAGAAGCTCCGCCCCCGCGGCGACCGCGTGCTCCTGACGGCGCTCGGACTCGAGGTCGCGCAGCACGCCGTGGATCTTCTCCTGCAGCGCGACGAGACGCCCGCCGAGGATCCGCCGCCAGCGCACGACCGCGCCACGGAGGCGATCGTGGACGACGTTGTCGATATTCTTGACGTAGAGAATGTCGCCGCCGAGCGCGTTCAGGTTCGCGAGGAGCGCGCCGTGCCCGCCGGGGCGGAAGAGGAGGCGGCCGTCGCCGCCGCGGACCGGCTTTCCCTCGAGATCGACGGCGATCGTGTCGGTCGAGGCGTCCTGAAAGGAGAAGCTCACGTCGAGCTTGCCGCTCGACGCGGCCTCGCGGCGGCTGCGTACCTCCTCGAGCCGTGCCTGGAAGGCGGCGCGGTGCTCCGGCGACACGGTCATGTGAAGGCGGACGCGATGCTCGCGGTCGGCCGCCAGCGCAGAGGCCTCGACGAGGTGCTCGTCGAACGCCGTGCGCACCTCGTCGGGATAGCGATGGAACGCGAGGAGGCCCTTCGGGGTCTCCGCGTAGGCGAGCGCGTCGTGGTCGAGGAGCGCGTCGAGGATCGGACGCGCATCGCCGGCCCGGCGTTCCGCGAGCGACTGGCCGCGCGCCGAGACGGCAGCGTCGAGCGCCTCGAGGAACGCGAAGCGCGGCAGGCCTTGGAGGAACGCGGCCGCGTCCTTGGCGTCGCGATCGCCCGCGTCGGCGGCGCGGTCGAGCTCGGCCCGCCGGGTGAGACGGGCCTCGCGGACGGCGAGGAGGCTCTTGAACATCCGCGTCGCGGCGCCGGAGGCGGGCACGAACGCGGTGAAGCGTCCTTCGGCGGCGGCGCGGGCATGCGCCGCGACCAGGGACTCGACGTCGTAGTCCTGGATCCGCTCGATGCCATCGCCGGGCACGGCCGGCCGAACGAGCACGAGCGGCGGCGGCGGAGAGCGGAGAAGTCCGACCTGCCGGCGCAGCTCCGCCGCGGAAATCCCGCGGCGCTCACCCTCCGCCAGGTCCTCCGCGCGGAAGAGATCGTCCGCAGCGCCCACGTCGGTGGGGATAGCAGGTGCCAACCGGGAACGCCGCCTGCGCGGTCTCAGCGGATTCCGAGTCTCTTCATGCGGCTTCGAAGCGTGTTCGGATGGATGTCGAGGATGCGAGCGGCGCCGCTCTGTCCCTCGATCACGCCGCTCGTCTGTTCGAGCACTCGCAAGATGTGCTGCTTCTCCTTTTCCTTCAGGCTGAGAGGAGCGCCGTCGCCCCGCGCAGTGAGCTCGATGGGAACGGGCTCGGGCCGGGCGAGGGGCAGGAGATCGTCTCCGAGCACGAGTTCGGGACCGCGAGAGAGGATCACGGCACGCTCGATGATGTTCTGCAGCTCGCGGACGTTCCCGGGCCAGGAGTAGCGCGCGAGGCGATTCATGGTTTCGCGCGAGACGGAGTCGATGGGCCGGGCGAACCGTCTCGCGCAGCGACCGAGGAAGTACGTGACGAGCTTCGGAACGTCGTCAGGGCGCTCGCGCAGCGGGGGGACGCGGAGTGGGAAGACGCTGAGACGGTAGAAGAGGTCGGCGCGAAAGCGGCCGAGGCGCACCTCCTCCTGCAGGTCCCTGTTGGTCGCTGCGACGACGCGTACGTTCACGCGTACCGTCTTGCTGCTGCCGACCGGCTCGAGCTCTCGCTCCTGCAGGACACGAAGCAGCTTGACCTGCGTCTCGGGAGGCAGCTCGCCGACCTCATCGAGAAAGATCGTGCCGCCGTCGGCAAGCTCGAAACGGCCGATCCGCCGCTCGAGCGCTCCGGTGAAGGCTCCTTTCACGTGCCCGAAGAGCTCGCTCTCGACGAGCCCCGCCGGGATCGCGCCACAGTTCACCTTCGTGAGCGGGCGGTCGCGGCGCTCGCTGTGGCTGTGCAGCGCGCGAGCGAGGAGCTCCTTCCCGGTTCCCGTCTCTCCCTGGAGGAGCACCGTCGCATCGGTCGGCGCGACGCGCTCGATCTTCTCGAGGAGGTCGAGCATGGGCGCGCTCGAGCCCACGATCTCCTCGAAGTTGTGCTCCTGGCGGATCTCTTCCTGCAGATAGACGTTCTCCGCCTGCAGGCGGTTCTTCAGCGTCTCCACCTCCGCGAGTGCACCGCGCAGGTCCTCCTCGGCAAGCTTCCGACGCTCCACTTCCTCGGACTTCTCGCGGTAGAGCCGCGCGTTCGCGAGGGAGATCGCGGCCTGCGAAGCCAGGACGTCGAGGACCAGCACGCGGTCGCTCGTGAACGCCTCGGTCGTCAGGTTGTTCTCGAGGTAGAGGATCCCGTCGATCGCGGCCTGATGCGCCACCGGCACGCACAGGATGGACTTCGGCTTCGCGTCGAGCACGTAGGGATCGGAGGAGAACCGCTCGTCCGTTGCCGCGTCCCCGATCACGAGGCGCGCGCCCGTCTTCCGCACGTACTGCACGACCGCGCGGCAGAGGCCCACGCTCGACTCCAGCGGCTGGGAGGAGAGAACCCGTGTCGTCTCGTCGCCGACGTGTCCCTCCGCTTCGATGAAGAGCGCTCCTTCCTTCTCCTGCAGGAAGAAGCCGCGCTGTGCCCCAGCGTTTTCCAGCACGATCTGCATCAGCTTTCGCAGAAGCTCTTCGAGGACGATCTCGCCTGCGAGGACCTGCGCGGCCTTCGTCACGCTGCCGACGTCCAAGGAAGAGCCGCCCGTCTCGCGAGACACGAGAGCGAGGCCGGGATGCTGCTCGTCGAGCTGCCGGACCTTCGCGAGCGCGCCCCACTCGAGATGGGAGCGTCGCGCTTCGCCCAGATACACGGCGGCGACCTTCTCGCGACCGTGCTCGTGCCAGAGTCGCCCGCAGAGCTCGTTCGCGAGCGCTTCGTTCTGGAGGCTGTCCGTGTCCCGCGCGAAGCGGATCGCGTCCTCGTAGAGGGCCCAAGCGGCCTCGGGCCTTCCGGCGAGGCGCTCCCCCTCGGCTTCGAGCAAGAGGGCCCAACAGCGAAAGTTCTCCGGACAGCTTCGCGCGAGGACGGCGACCGATTCCTTCGCCGCCAAGAGCGTCTCGCGCGCTGCCGGCTCGTCGCCATCGCGGCTCGTCGGAGCGAGCCCGATCGCGAGCGCGCCCCAGAGCTCGAGCAGGACGGGCCAGATCGTGCCGCGGCCCCAGGGCCCCAGGGCACGGGCGGATCGTGCGGCGGCGAGCGCCGCGCCGCGATCCCCGAAGTTCACGGCGAGGTGCAGCTTCGCGACGTGGAAGACGGTCAAGAAGAAGGGATTGTCGGCGTATGCGGCGGCGAATGCAGTCTCGTCGAAGCCCTCGTGCGAGAGCGAGAGAGGATTCTCGGTGAGACCTTGCAGGGCGAGCGCCCAGCCGAGCATCACGCCGTGCGCGTCCGCGAGCCCGGTCGTGCGGATCCGGCGAAGGAGAGCGAGCGTCGGCGTGAAGTCCCGAACGAAGCGCTCCAGATCCCTTCCGACGAGAAACGCGGCCCAGCTCTCGGTGAACGCCCCGTAGCCCGCGTAGGCGAAGTCGCCGGTCTGCAGCCCGCTGCGGCACGCTTCTCGAGCGTGCGGGATGCAGGTCGCGAGCGGTCGGCGCCAGAGAGTGACGTGCGCATTGAACTGCTGATGGATCTTCGCGCGCCGCTTCTGATCTCCGAAGCGGTCGTTGAGCGAGAGAGCGAGCCTTCCCCAGTCGTATGCAGCGGCGTACTGCCCGAAGAGGGACCCGACGTTGATCGCGTGCGTGACGTAGCCGTACGCGGAGTCCTCGGTGTTGCCGTGATGGATCGAGAGGCTCACGATGCGCGCCGAGGCGAGAGCGGGCAGGAGGTCGTCTCCGGAGATGTAGGAGGAGGCCCAGACGTCCGTCAGGAGACGGAGGACCATGCGGATCTCGGGATCGTCGAGTACCGGAAGGTCCACGAGGGATCCGATCGGGCGTCCGGCGAGCAGCTCCTCGATGGCCGCGACTTCCGCTTCGAGGACCGCTCTTCGCCCTTCCTCGTCTTCCGGGAACGTCAAGCCAAAGAGCAGGAGACCCTCCAGGCCGATCTGTGCTGCTTCCGCATAGCGCGAGAGGCTCTCGTACTGCAGAAGGCGGAGGTCGTAGACCTGCGCCTTGTCGAGGGCCTCGCGCGCGTGAGCCAGGAGCAGAGCGAAGCGTTGCTCCGCGTCCTCGAATCGCCCGCAGAGGTATTCGGCCTCCGCGGCTTCTCGGTGCAGCTCGAAGGCCGGCTCGTACTCCGACTCCCAGGCCTCTTCGGAAAGAAGCTCGATTCCGGCCTGCAGGTATCCGAGCGCCGCCTGATACGCGGTCGACGACTTGGCGCGCCGTCCTGCGCCGAGATTCAGGCGAGCGAGCGAGAGCCGCTCGCTCGGCTCCGTGATCAGGACGCGGCCGAGATTCAAGTGACTGACGACTTCGAAGAGCTTGTCGTCCGCGACTCCGCCGTCGCCGCTCGAATCGTCGAAGAGAAGCCGACCGACCGTCAGATGCAGGCTGCGACGGCTCGACTCGGGCAAGCGTGCGTACGCGGTCTGCTGTACCGATCGTGCAGGAAGGCGAATCGATCGGCCCCGAGAGCGTCGCCGGTCGCGGTGTCCCCTTCGGCTTCGGCTCCCTGCAGGCGTGCGACGCGAAGCAGGAGCCCCTCTTCGAGCGCCTCGCGGAGCGCGGCGACGCTCTCGTGCGGCTCCTCGCGCCGCACGACGGCGAAGGTCCGGAGGTCGAAGGGATTGCCGACGCATGCGGCGAGCGTCAGAGCGTCCTGCGCGGCCGGCGAGAGGCGTTCCAAGCGGCGGGTCATCAGCTCGACGACGTTGTCGGTCATCGGCGCGTTCGCGATCTCCTCGAGGCGGAAGCTCCAGTGGCGGCGCTCGCGGTCGAGCTCGAGGAGCCCGTCCTGCCACAGCGTCTTCAGGAACTGGCGAACGAAGAACGGGTTTCCCTCGGTCTTCTCGACGAGAAGGCGAGCGAGCGGCGCAGCATCCTCTTCGCTTCGGTGAAGGCAGTCCGCCGCGAGGCGGGCGAGGTCGTCGCCACCGAGTGGTCCGAGCGTGATGCGGTCGACTCGCGCACCGCCGGACTCGAGCTCGGCCACGGCTCGCGAGAGGAGGTGGCTCTCGTCGACCTCGTTGTCGCGGTACGCGCCGATCAGCAGGAGGCCTTCGATGTTGGGGCTGCCGAGGAGCGAAGGAAGCAGGTCGAGGCTCGCCGCGTCCGCCCACTGCAGGTCGTCGAGGAAGACGACGAGAGGATGCTCGCGGCTCGCCAGCACGCCGACGAAGTCCTGAAGGACCATGCGGAATCGGTTCTGCGTCTCTGCGGGGGGAAGGACCGGAGCGGGCGGGAGCGTTCCGATGATCCGCTCGATCTCCGGAATCACCTCGGCCAGAACCGCTCCGTTCTCGCCGAGAGCCTGCTCGAGAGCGGTGCGCTGCACGGCCAGCCGCTCCTCGCTTTCGGTGAGCAGCTGGTGCACCAGCCCGCGGAACGCCTGCAGGAGAGCTCCGAACGGGATGTTGCGCACGACCTGATCGAACTTGCCGGAAAGGAAGCTGCCGTGCTGCCGGATGATCGGGCGGTACAGCTCCTGGATGAGCGTCGTCTTGCCGACTCCGGAGTAGCCCGAGACGAGCATCAGCGAGGTCGCGCCTGCGCACGTCCGGTCGAACGCGCGCTTCAGCTCGCGGATCTCGGCGTCCCTTCCGTAGAGCCGCTGCGGCAGGAGGAAGCGTTCGGAGAAGTCCTGCGATCCGAGAAGAAAGGGCTCGACCTCGCGGCGGGCGCTCCATTCGCGTGCGAAGCGCTCGAGGTCGGCGCGCAGGCCGAGTGCGCTCTGATAGCGTTGCTCGGCGGTCTTCTCGAGCAGCTTCATCACGATCCGGGAGAGCGCTTCCGGAAGGTCGGGGCGCACCTCCGACGGCGGCTCGGGCGTGCGCGCGATGTGTGCGTGCACGAGCTGGAGGGCGTCCTGCCCCACGAACGGGCGAACGCCGGTGAGAAGCTCGTACAACGTGACACCGAGCGAGTAGAAGTCGCTGCGGTGATCGATCGTACGGTTCATCCGTCCCGTCTGCTCCGGAGAGACGTACGGGAGGAGATCCAACGGAAGTGCTCCCGCGAGACGGGCGGGCGTTTCCGACCCGCCACGCGAAGCGAGAGAGAAGTCCTCGAGGACGACCTCACGAGTCTCCGGATGGAGGTAGAGGCCACGCGGGTGGATGCAGGCGTGGACGACGTCGCGGTGGTGCAGCTCGGCGAGGATCGCGGACACCTGAAGCCCGACGTGCACTGCGGTCGAGAGATCGAGGCGCCCGCTCGGTCGGTCGGCGACCGGCAAGCCTCCGCGGTCCTCGAGGACGAGCAGGGGACCTTCTTCGCTCCGGACGAGATCGAGAGCGGCCGGCACGAGAGCGAGATCGAGCTCCCTGCGAAACGCGAGCTCGCGTCGGAGTGCTTCGACGTCCGTCGCACGCGGGCGCTCGCGCGACGAGGCCTTCAGGAGCACGGGCTTGCCGCCGGACTCGCGAATCGCGCGGTGCACGACGTGTCGCAGGTCGCGGGAAAGCTCGCGCAGGAGGCGATAACCCGGAACGGCCTTGGACGCTCTCCGTGGGGCGGTCATCGACGTGACGCTGGGGATTCCGGCTAGCCTGCATTTCTCACCAGATCCCTACTGCGGCGGCCGATAGCACCGAATCTTCGCGAGCTTCTCCCTCCGGGCTCCTCGACGTACTGTTCAAGTACGCCTGCGTCGCCCTCCGGTCCGAGGCTCGCGAATCTTCCGCACTCTCGACCGCCTCGCGACGTGATCTGGTGAGAAATGCAGGCTAGCACGCTTGCGACGCGCCGCGCCAGCAGCGGGACGCGATGGCTGGGACCGTGTCAGCGCTGCGCCAGGGCGTTCGCGATGTATGCCGCGGTGCTCGCGTCCCCCGCGGATCGACGCGAGGCCGCGATCGAAAGGAGCGCGCGGCGCACGGTCGGCGAGCGCGGAGCGATCTCGAGCGCCGCGAGATACGCGCGCAGCTCCGCAGGGCCTTCGCCGCGCAGGAGCGCGAGCTGCGCTTCGAGGAGATGACGGCGGAGCGCGCCGCCGGCCTCCGCTCCGCGCACGGCGCCCGGACCGGGATCGACGAGCCCGGAGATCCACTCGAGCGCCTCGCGGCCGAGCCCGACCTGATCGAAGTACGCGGCCGGCGCCGTGAACTCGAGGTAGGGGTCGTCGTCCGTGATCGGCGGGACTCCGGTCGTCGCGGCGCGCAGCGAAGCGCCGTCCGCGAGATAGAGGAGGGCGACCGCGTCCGCTTCGCCGAGCCCGTTCGCCGAAGCCGCTGGGCCGAGAGAGTCGTCCGTGAGGCGCGCGTGCAGCTCCCGGGCGTCGGGGGCGATCCGGTCCGTCGCGCCGATCAGCACGGCGAGCGGTGCGGTCGTGCGGTGGTAGGCAATCCACAGCTCCACCTCGGGGAAGACCGTGGCGAAGCTCGCGATCACCGCGCGGAGATCCTCGACGGACATCTGATGCAGCGGCAGCCACTGCGCGTAGAGGCCGTGCGGAAGGAGATGCTCGCGCCCGATCCGATAGAAGTCCGTCGAGTAGAGGTGCGCCGTGCCCGCCGTCCAGGGAAGGAAGAGATCGGAGACGATCACGTCCCAGCGCTCCGGGCTCTCGCGCAGGAAGCGCCGCGCGTCGTCGACGAGAAGGCGCGCGCGCGGGTGCTCGCTCATCCCCTCGTTTTCGTCCGCGAAGAGCGCGGAAGCCTCGAGCACCTCGGGGATCAGCTCGACCCCGTCGACCGCGAGCCCGGGATGCGCGAGCGCCGCGCCGAGCGTCGCGCCCGTCCCGACGCCGAGGAGCAGGGCGCGCTCCGGATCGGCGTGGAGGAGGAGAGGGAGGTGCGCCTGCCGGCGCTCGAGAAGGACGCCGTCGGTCCCGCCGAGCGAGTATTGCCCATTCACGCGGAGGCGCTTCTGACCGCGCGCGTCCGCGGTGACGAGCACGGTCGCGGCGGCCCCGTCGCGATAGAAGCGGAGCTCCTCCGCGCCGAAGCGGCCGCTCCAGGGCACCTCGAGCGCGGGCGCGCGTGCCGCGAGGAAGCCCCCGACCGTGACCAAGGCGACGAGCGCGAGACGCGCGCGCTTCTCCTCGGCCGAGACGACGGCGGCAACAGCCGCGAGCCCCGCCGTGACCGCGAGGCCGCCGCCCAGGCCGAGCGCGGGAAGCAGCACGAACGCCGCACCGAGAGCGCCCACCGCTCCGCCGAGGGTGTTCGCCGCGAGGAGGCGACCGATCGTCTCCCCCGGGTTCCGTCCCGCGAGCGAGAGACAGAGCGGGAAGATCGCTCCGAGGCACAGCGCGGGCACGAGCACGACGAGGAGACCGAGCACGACCTCGCTCGCGACGCCCGTCGTCGCGGCGCTCCCGTGTCCCGGATCGGCGATGCGAAGCGCGACGTCCGGAAGGCGGCGAATCGCAAACCGAGAGGTCAGCGTCGTCGCCGCGAGCAGCACGCATGCGACCGCGAGCGAGCGGGCGACGGAGAAGCGCGAGCGTAGGAGGCGCGCCGCGACGAGCGCACCGAGGACGAGGCCGAGGAGCACCGCGGCGAGCACGATCGCAACCGAGTACACGCTGCTGCTGAGCACGCTCGAGAGACCGCGCGTCCACAGCACCTCGCTCGCGAGCCCGGCGCCTCCGACGAGAAACGTGATCACGAGAGCGGTGAGCGGACGCGCCCGCGCCGAAGAGCTCTCCCCGTAAGAGCTCGCTTCGACGCTACGCAGCAGCGTGGCCGGACGAGCGCGAGCGAGCGCGAGCGCGAGCACGGCGACGCCGATCTGCAGCGCGCTCGAGAAGAGAAACGCGCCGCGCACGCCGAGAACGCGGACCGCGCCGAGCCCCAGAAGAAGGGTGCCCGCGGCGCCGCCCAGCGTATTGACTGCGTAGAGACGGCTCGCCTGCACCGCGTCGAAGGGAAGAATCGAAACGGCGGCGGGAAGGCTCGCACCGATCAGAAACGTCGGCGGCAACAGCACGGCGAATGCGAAGGCTGCGCGTGCGGTGGGGAGAAACGCCCCAGGCAGCTCGCGCGTCATCCAGGCCGTGACGTCGGGCAGAGCCGGTCGCAGCAGCACGACGTATGCGAGCGTCGCGAAGCCCGCGCCCAGCTCCACGAGCGCATAGAGCCGCGCGCCGGGGGCGCGCCGCGCGAGCCGTCCGCCCGCTTCCGAGCCGCCCATCAAGCCCGTGAAGTACGCGGCGAGGACGACGGCGGTCCCCTCCGCGGTCGCGCCGAGGAGGAGCGAGAAGTCGCGCGCCCAGAGCACCTGCAGACCGAGCGCTGCAGCGCCGGACAGAAGGAGGAGCGCCGAGAGGATCGGCGAAGCGATCAAGCGTGTCGCCCCACGGGAGTTGAACGAGTGTTCATGCGAAATGCGATTGACAGCATGACCATCGCCATGAGAAGCGGCGTCCGTAAAGAGCGACACGCCAGGTCAATGGCGAGGCTGGCCTAAAACCTCTTCTTGGCGGTTCGCGGTCCTGAGTCGGGTGTCCGATCCGCCGATCGGTCCCGGGAGGGTTCGAGCATGTTCGTCCAATCGCGCCGCGCGGCGGTCTCCGCCTGGGCCATCCTGCTCCTCGTCGCCGCGACCTCCGCGCTGGCCGCCGGCCCGCGGCACACGTCGCCGATCCAGATCACGGACGACGGCGCGACGGTGTGGGTTGTCAATCCAGATTCCGACTCCGTCGCGAAGATCGACGCGACGAGCGATACGCTCCTCGGGGAGTTCTCCGTCGGCGACAATCCGCGCACGGTCGCGCTCGGCGGCGGCGCGGTCTACGTCGTGAACCAAGGCTCGCAGGACCTCACGCCGAAGCCGAATCCCGACACCGTGATGCGTCTCGACGCGTCGACCGGCGTCGTCGACGCGACGTTTCCGCTCGGCTTCGGCTGCGCGCCGTACGGCGTGCTCTACAACGACACGCTCGACGTCGTTTACGTGACCTGCGAGCGGCGCAGCGAGGTCGTCGTCCTCGATCCCGCCTTGTCGGGCGTGGTCGCGAGCATCCCGCTCGGCTGGCCCGATCCGCGCAGCATGGCGCTTACCTCCGACGGCTCGCGTCTCTACGTCGCCCATTTCCTGACGCGCTCTCCGAACAACGACGCACACGTGAGCGAGATCGACACGGTGGCGAGCCCGCCCGCGATCACCCGAGTCCTGAACGTGCCGCCGGACGAGACCACCTGCGAGACGATCAACTCCGGCAAGGGCGTGCTGAACCTCCTGACGGGCATCCATCTCATCCCGGACGGCGCTCCGTCGAACGTCGCGGGCCAGCTCTGGGTCGGCGGCGTCCTGCAGAACAACCTGAGCAAGGGCATGTTCAAGAACGACGAGCGCTTCGGCGGGCATGCCGATCCGCTCCTCTGCGTCGGCGGCCCGAACGACGCTCGCCGCTGCAAGACGGACGCCGATTGCAAGCCGGGCGGCCTCTGCGAAGCGAGCTTCACGGCGATCTCGCGCAATCTCTACAAGGTGAGCTTCCACGACGTGACGCGCTTCGCGATCAGCAAGATCGACCTCGCGACCGGGGACGTCGTCGGCAAGATCGACGTCGACGAGGCGAACCACGGTACGGACATCGTCTTCGATAGCGGCGGCCAGGCGGCCTTCGTCGTCGACGAGTTCTTCAACAGCCTCCACATCTTCAATACGGCGCGCGGGCAGGACGGCGATCCGACGACCGTGTTCGCGAGCCCGTCCCGCTTCGGCGAAGGCGGCGTCGATCCGGCGACCGACTGCAACGGCGGCTCGTTCCTCACGTCCTCGGAGCTCCCCTTCATCCTCCCGCCGCAGGTGCAGTTCGTGCCGATCGCGGCCGATCCGCTGCTCGTGGGCGGCGGTCTCGCTCTCACCGGCAACGAGTACGACGTGACGACCGGTGCGATGCGGGCCGTTCCCGACTCGGTCGGCACGACGCCGCACGGGATCGCGATCCATCCGGACGACTCCCGCGTCTACGTCGCGAACTTCCTGTCGCGCAACGTCGTCGTCGTGAAGACGGATCAGTACTTCTGTCCGAACGGGAACGCGTGCCAGAGCCGTCTCGACTGCAACGGCTGCGCGCCGCGCGTGATCTCTGTGATCCCGTCGATCTCGAATCCGGATCCGCTGCCGCCGCAGCTTCTCGACGGCAAGATCCTCTTCCACACCGCCGCGCGCGACGCGAGCGTGCCGAACGGCATCGGCCTCGGCTCCCCGGCGCCGCGCTTCAACTTCGACGATCCGAACGTGCTCGAGCCGGTCGGTGCGGTCGTCAGCACGTCGCACGACGCCTCGTACGTCGCCTGCATCAGCTGCCATCCCGAGGGCGGCCTCGACGGCCGGAGCTGGGATTTCTCGCAGTTCGGCGCCTCGATCCGAAACACGATGGACCTCCGCGGGCGCGCGAGCATGGCTCCCGGCGTGTGCACGGATCCTCCGGGTCAGTCGTGCACGACGGACTCGGAATGCGCGAACAATGCGGTCGGGACCTGTAGCAACGATGCCTCCGTCCTCTGCGAGCTCGACATCCAGTGCGGAAGCTGCTCGGCCGACAGCCCGACGCCGGGGATGACGTGCATGGCCGACAAGCAGTGCGGGGGCGTCTGCTCGAACGACTCGCAGATCACCTGCGAGACGGACGGCGACTGCGGCGGCGTCTGCCGCGAGGACGGCACGACGCCCTGCACGAGCGACGGCGACTGCGACTTCGGCTGCCAGATCACGAACACCTGCACGTTCTTCAGCTGCGACACGGAGACCTGTGACGTCGCGAAGTGCGTCCCTGCCTCGTCCGCACAGGTGCCGCGCAACGTCGGCGCCGATTCGAAGTTCCTGAATCCGATGGTCACCGTGCACTGGAACGGCGATCGCGACGAGGTGGAGGACTTCGAGTTCACCTATCGCTCCTTGATGGGGGCGGGTGACTGCGACGGCGTCGAGGACCTTCCGGACAAGTGTATCGGCGCTCTCGTGATGCGCTCGAACGTCGCGAAGGGGCAGGAGGTCTCACCGGATCTGGGCGCCTCGAACCGCGGCCTCTCCCCGCGCCTCGATCACATGGCGGACTACGTCTACAGCCTGACGTCCTTCGTCCGGAACCCGAACCTCGACGGCGGACCTTCCGCCGAGGCGCAGGACGGCGGCGACATCTTCTTCTCCTCGATCGCGCGCTGCGCCGAGTGCCACAACGGCCCGTCGCCGACGAACCAGCACTTCAGCGACAAGCGGACGGACCCGAACTATCCGCTCGGGCTCCAGGGCCGGCCGGAGAGCCCGAACCCGTACATTCGTCACAACGTCGCGACCTTCAATGCGTTCGACCTCGTCGATCCGCTCGAGGTCGCGACCGACATCGGGCAGTTCCAGAACGGCGTCCTGCCGATTCCCGGAAGCCGCGGCGAGCTGCTCGACTACGTGACGCCGACGCTCGTCGACGTGTGGAACACGGCGCCCTACAACCACGACGGCGCCTTCGCGACGCTCCTACACGGGATCGTCCCGTGCAACACGTTCCTCGACGACTGCGACAGCCCGGACGCCGGCAAGAACCTGAACGACCAGCACGGCACGACGTCGACCCTGACGCCGCGCCAGCTCCGGCTCCTCGCGAAGTTCCTCGAGGCGCCGCACAACGTCGCGCCGGGCGGGACGGTCCGGCAGGCGATCCCCTTCGGTCGTCTGAACGCGAAGGTGCGGTTCGGCGAGAACCCGGCGGTGGACGACGACGGTCTCGACGTGAAGGTCTCCTTCGTCGCGCCGGCTCCGTCGGGATTCAACCTCGGTTCGCTCGACGGCCAGCCGCTGACGATCACGGTCGCCGACGTCGACGAGGAGATGTTCGAGAAGACGATCCCCGCGGGCAGCTTCGACGTGAACGCTTCGGCGACGCGGGCACGCTTCAAGGACCCGGCCTTCGGCTCGGTCCTGATCCGGCTGCGCAATCCGATCACGCGCGAGTACGAGCTGACGGTGAAGGGCCGGAGGCTCGATCTGGCGCTCCTCGACAAGGACCACATCAGTATCGCTCTCGAGACGGGCAACCATGCGTTCGTCAAGACGCGCGCCTTCACCCCTTCGAGCGGAGCGCGGCGCACGCTCAAGGTCGCCGAGTAGCCGGGTGCGAGGGAGGATTGCGATGAGAACGTCCAAGAGCACCGGTCTCCACCTGGTCGCGCTCGCCGTGGCCGCTCTTGCCTTCCTGGCTCCCGCTTCGGCGCGCGCTCTCGTGCCCGCGCCGGATCTGCCCGAGGGCACGTTCCACGAGCTGCACATCTCGCTCGCGAACACGCTCACCGTGGCGCAGCAGATCACCCAGCCTTCGATCTGCACGAACGGGAACGTCTGCCTGCACGACGAGATCCGGATCGGCGTCAGCGTCAACTTCGAGGAAGGACGCATCGCGATCGACGGTCGCGCGCCGGAGGACGAGAACGGAAACCCGGTCCTTCCCGGCGCGCCCGGCGCGATCCTCTTCAACACCCAGGCGGGGCCGGCGGAGATGTCGTTCGCGCCTCCCTGCGAGAACCCCGACGGCTGCGTCGGCGGCGAAGCTCTCTACATCGGCACGATCGACCAGGGCGGAAACGTGTTCTTTCCCAGCCTCGGAATGAACTTCCAGCTCTTCGGCGTGCTGCCGATCTCCCAGTTCCGCGCTCCGATGTCCACGGGACCGACCACGGACCCGGCCGATCCGGGCGTCGTCGCGAAGGGAACGCCGCTCGACTTCGCGACCGGCGAGCTGCACCTCGAGGGAATCGACTTCATCCCGGCGCCCATCGTCGGGACGACGCTGCAGCTGAACCGCATCCGCGGCATTCTCGATCCGGTTCCGATCCCGCCGGTCGCGACGAAGGACCTGCTCACCTGCCAGACGGCGATCCAGAAAGCCGCGACGACCTTCGTCGGCGTGGAGCAGACCTCGCTTTCGAAGTGCGTCGACGCGCTCCTCGCGTGCGAGGTCGCCGCGGAGACGGGCGGCCCGACCGCGGGCTGCGCCGCGCAGGCGCAGGGCATCTGCGACGACGCGGAGGTCCGCATCATCCGCGCCGAGCAGGCGCTCTCGCGGAAGATCGTCCGCGGGTGCGGCAAGGTCGGTCCCGCGAACATGGTCGCGATCGAGGGCGGCCTCGGCCTGAGCCTCTTCAAGCCGCAGTGCGACGAGCTCGGCATCTCCACCGGGACGCGCGAGGACATCGCGCTCTGCATCGGCCGCGCGCTCGCGTGCTCGACGGAGGAAATGGTGGGCCGCTTGAAGCCGCGGGCGTACGAGGTGCTCGCGAGCGCCGGATACGACGCATTCGTCGCGCCGGACGGCTGCGTGCCCGACCTGGGCGCGGGCGACGCGAGCGGTCACTCCGCCGCGGACCTGCTGCGCTGCCAGACGGCGATCGAGAAGCAGGGTGCCAAGTATGGGAAGATCAAGCAGGGCGAGCTGCAGGCGTGCTTGCTCGCGAACCTCGAGTGCCACCTGCCGTTCGAGCTCGACGACCCGGGCAATCTGGATCCGGAATGCGTCGATGAGGCGACGGAGCGCTGCGACAAGGCGCTCACGAAGATCGCTTCCGCCGACACGAAGAAATTGATGGCGATCCAGCGGGCCTGCACGTCGCTCGACGCGGCCGACATTCCGGCCCTCCAGGAGGGGCTCGGCTTCGCCGGCATCGAGGACCTCTGCTCGTCGCTCACGCCGGCGGGAGATCTGTCCAGCGTCGACGGGCTGATCGACTGCCTCTCGCGTAGCCTCGACTGCTCGCTCGAAGGGATCGCGCGCAGCATGGTGCCGCGCGGCCACGAGGTCCTCCATCACCACGGCTCGGAGGATGTCGTCGACGCGAATCCGTGCGTGCACCCCGAGTGCGGCGACGGGCTACTCGACGTGGGTGAGGAGTGCGACGAGCTCTTCGACCCGGATCAGCTCTGCAACGCCGACTGCACTCTCGTCGAGTGCGGCGACGGCCTCCAGCAGGGCACCGAGGAATGCGACGACGGCAACGTGGAGGACAACGACGGCTGCTCGTCGACCTGTGAAGACGAGCCGTTCGCTTGCGGAAACGGAGTCGTCGAGTTCTTTGCCGGCGAGGTCTGCGACGACAGCGACTCCGCGGCGGGGGACGGCTGCAACTCGAACTGCCAGTCGAACGAGACCTGCGGCAACGGCTTCGTCGACACGATCCGCGGCGAGACCTGCGACGACGGCGGCTCGAGCTTCGTCGCCTCGCTCAACGGCTCGCAGGAGACTCCGCCCGTCGTGACGGCGGCGACCGGCACGGGCAGCGCGACGCTCAACCCGGACGACACGCTCACCTACAGCCTGACGACGACCGGCCTGACGGCCACCATGGCGCACATCCATCTGGGTGCCGCCGGCGTCCCGGGTCCGATCGCGATCAACCTGGCCGGCGGGCCGACGTCCTGGGCGGGCACGACCGCACCACTCACGGCGGAGCAGAAGGCGCAGTTCCGCGCCGGCCTGATGTACTTCAACGTGCACACCGCGGCGAACGTGAGCGGCGAGATCCGCGGACAGATCGGCTTCGCGCCGACCGCTTCGGGCGACGGTTGCAGCGCCGATTGCCGGTCGAACGAGACCTGCGGGAACGGCGTGATCGACGCCGTGACCGGCGAGGCGTGCGACGACGGCGACATCTTGAACGGAGACGGCTGCGACTCGACCTGCGAGATCGAGGCTTGCTCGTTCCAGAGCCAGCCGGCGCTCGGGACCCGGGTCTTCACGATCGACGAGGTCGCGAGCGAGCTCCGCAACTCGATCGTGCCGGGCCTGAAGCTCGGCACCGTCTACTCCGACGTTCCGTTCTCGTTCTCCGCGAGCGGGACGGACGCGAGCGGCAGCGCGATGATCACGCTCGACGACGACGTGATCGTGACGATCGACATCGGCCTCGGGAACCAGACGCAGTGCCTCAAGTTCGAGGCGGCCGGCTCGTCCGGGACGTTGAACTGCTGCGGCGGGAAAGCGGTCGACATGAGCTTCACGCGCGACAGCAACACCGGCGGCGTGCCGACGACGGGCGGTCAAGCGAACGGTCCGGCGATCCAGCTCGGCGGCATCGGGATGGGCGGCATCGGCGACATGCTGATGTCCTTCAGGGTCCGCGAGTCGGGCGGCGCGCTCGGAACGGATTGCACCACGGCGACGTACGGAGGTCCGTCGACCCGGTTCTGGACCACCGGGACCGCGACGGCCCGGGTCCTGCGCCCGGGGCAGGGCGGGGCGGTTCTCGAGTTCGCCCGGACGGGACAGCCCTTCGACTGTGCCGCCTGGACCACCACGGACGGCCCCGGCGCGATCCTGAGCGCGGACACGGCGCTCAACGCGAGCGGCAGCACGGATGCGGGCAACATACGCCGCATCGAAGACTGAGGTCAGAGCCATGAGGACGACCCCCGGAAGGCACCGCGGCGTGATTCTCGCCGCGGTGCTCGTCGCCGCGTTCGCGGCGCGCGAGACGGCTGCGCAGCCGGCCTTCGATCACATGAAGTGCTACAAGATCAAAGATCCGGAGGGCGGGAAGCAGTACACCACGGACCTCGTTCCCGAGATCACGCACGACTTCGTCACCGAGCTCGGCGACCGGATCGTCGGCGGGTTCCTCGTGCCGGGCTGCCGGATCAAGATGCCGGCGAAGTTCTTCTGCATCGACACCCGGACGGAGAACGCGCACGACGTCAAGCCGCCGTACGACCCGTCCTCCTGGATGGTCCCCGGCGCCGAGTCGGGCGAGCGGCTCTGCTACAAGCTGCTCTGCCCGCCGGTCCTGCCGAAGTCGCTCGACGTCATCGACCAGTTCGGGGCGCGCACGATCGAGCTGCGCGGTCGGACGGAATACCTCTGCACGCCGGTCGTGCGGCAGAACCCGTCGACCGACCCGTGCGAGATGGCGGGCAACGGGCAATGCGGCGGGACCTGCGGACCGGGCGAGAGGTGCCTCGCGCTGTCGGGAGAGGAGTGCTCCTGCCTGCCCGAGAGCTCGATGTGCGCCTCGTCGCTGACGTGCTCCGAGGGGCATTGCGGCGGGGTCTGGGAGACGTGCGTCACCCTTCCGATCGGCGGCTGCGGCTGTAGTCATCCACCATGATCTCGAGCGACGGAACGTCGCAGCCTCCCTTCCTTGCGAGGCTCGGAAGAGGGCGCTAGGTGGGCGTCATGACCGACGGCCCTAGTCGTCGCCGCGGCTCTCGCGAGAGCCGCGACCGAAGCTAAGGCCGCTACGCGTCGGGCTCTCCCTCCGCGTAGCGGAGGAGGTTCGAGCCATGACGCAGACCGAACGCCCGGGTTTCGACCGGAGCGACCGCGAGCGCGCGGAGGCCACAGACTCCACTCGAGCCTCGACCGCGGCCGGGGGCGACGTGCTGATGGCGATCGACCTCGCCGATGCCTGGTCGGTCCTCGACGCGGCGGAGCGCGCGCAGGGGTTCGCAACGCTGCCGCGGAGCGAGGCCGAAGACTTCTTCCTTCGCCTTCCGACGCGCGGGCAGGCCGAGCTGTTGCTGACGCTGCCCGCATCGGAGCGTCGTTCGTTCGCGCGGCTCCTCGCACCCGACGACGCGGCCGACCTGATCCAGCACGCGCCGCACGAGGACCGCGCCGGCCTTCTCGCTCTCCTCGACTCGGCGACGATGCACGAGGTGACCGGCCTTCTCACCTACGCCGAGGACGAGGCGGGCGGCCTGATGACGCCGCGCTACGCGCGCCTACGCCCGGAGATGACCGTCTCCGAGGCGATCAGCTACCTCCGCCGCTACGCGAACCAGCATCGCGACGCGACCTATTACGCGTACGTCCTCGACGACGCGCAGCACCTCCTCGGCACGGTGTCCTTCCGAGAGCTCTTTGCCGCGAATCCCGAGGACCGGATCGCCGACGTGATGCGCGGCGACCCGGTCGCCGTGCAGGAGGACCTCGACCAGGAGGCGGTGAGCCGTCTGTTCGCCGCGCATCACTTCCTCGCCTTGCCGGTCGTCGACGCGGAGCACCGCATGAAGGGCGTCGTCACGATCGACGACATCGTCGACGTCGTGCGCGAGGAGGCGACCGAGGACATCCACAAGATCGGCGGCACCGAAGCTCTCGACGCGCCGTATCTCTCGATCGGCTTCCTCCGCATGACGCGGAAGCGCGCCGGCTGGCTCTCGGCGCTGTTCGTCGGCGAGATGCTGACGGCGACCGCGATGGGTCACTACGAGCATGACCTCGCGCGCGCCGTGGTCCTGGCGCTCTTCATTCCGTTGATCATCTCGAGCGGCGGCAACTCGGGCTCGCAGGCGACGACGCTCGTGATCCGCGCGATGGCCCTGCACGAGGTGGGCCTGCGCGACTGGTGGCGCGTGATCCGGCGCGAGCTCGCTTCGGGTTTGGTCCTCGGCGCCATCCTCGCGGTGATCGGGCTCGTGCGCATCCTCGCGTGGCAGGCTATGTTCCAGTCGTACGGCGAGCACTTCTTCCTGATCGGGTTGACCGTCGCTCTGAGCCTGATCGGCGTCGTGACGTTCGGCACGCTCGCGGGCTCGATGCTGCCGTTCCTTCTGCGGCGGCTCGGCTTCGATCCGGCGAGCGCCTCGGCGCCGTTCGTCGCGACGCTCGTCGACGTGACCGGGCTCGTGATCTACTTCACGGTCGCGAGCGTGGTCTTGTCGGGCACGCTGCTCTGACGGCTCGTCCTCGCAACAGGCTTGCGGGCGTCGCCGGCAGAGATCGGAGAGCGTTCGACGGAGCGCCGTGAGTGCGCGGGTGGGTCACGATGACCAGGAGCTGGTAGCGGCGTCAGTCCCAGGAGTCGGGCTGCGCTCGGAAGCGCGTGGGTACGCGATGCACGTCCGCGAGGATCTCGCGAATTTCGCCGGCAGGGGTGCTCGGTGGAAAGCCCATCTCGATGGAATCGGAAAGGCCGCCGAACCGCTGCTCGATGGCCGGACCGAGCCGGTCGTAGCGGGCGATCGCGGTGAACTCGTTCACGACCTCGTCCGGCACGCGCGTGGCCATCTCGGCCCAGCGGCCCTCGCGCGAGAGGCGGTGCAGCTCGGCGCCCAGATCCTGCCAGCCGTGCAGCTCGAATACGGGCAGGTAGGTGCGCGTCGACCCGTAAAAGGCGATCCGGTAGCGAATGGCTTCGACGGCCTTGGCAACCGCGGCATCGTCCTTGCCGGTGGCGATGAATCCGCCGCCGCAGATCTCGAAGGACTCCCGCGGGCGGCCGCGATCGCGGAGGGCCTGCTCGAGATTGGGCAGCGCCACCTCGGCGAGGTAGCGGCGCGTGCAGAAGCCGTGCAGACGAACACCGTCGCAGGCTCGCCCGGCGAGACGAAGCATCGCGGGTCGCACGGCGGCGATGAAGACCGGAACGGGCGGAAGGCCCGACGGCGGCGGCGAGAACTCGGGCGTCATCAAGGTGAAGCGATAGTACTGCCCCTCGTAGGCGAGCGGCACGCCCTTCTCCCATGAGCGCCAGATCGCGCGCAGCGACTCCACGTACTCGCGCAAGCGCGTCGCCGGCTTCTCCCATGCAACGCTGAAGCGACGCTCGTTGTGGCCCTTGACCTGTGTGCCGAGTCCCAGCACGAAGCGTCCCCGCGAGTTGACCTGCAAGTCCCAAGAGATGTTGGCGACGACCATCGGGCTGCGCGGAAAGGCAACCGCGATTGCCGTGCGAAGCTGAATCCGCTCGGTCGCCAGCGCGGCGAAGGCGAGCGGCGTGAACGGGTCGTTGGCGATCTCGGGCGAGGCGAACGCGTCGAAGCCCGCGGCCTCGATGGTCCGCGCGGCCTGCGGGACGTCTACCCAGCGGGTGGAAATCGAGAATGCTTCTGCTCGCATGGTGGGCGAACGTAGCGCACCGTTCGCGAACGCTACAAGTGATCTCCCACGGACATCGTCACGCGGGCCGGACCCGGAGCTCATCTCGAGGGCGACCGCCCGCGATGAGCGTGGCCCCTCTCGTGGAGCAGCAGCGACGAGCCCGAACGGGTGTCCCAAGGGGCGTTTGACATCCGCCTTGGACCGGATTGAAGTCTCTTCGGCCGGTTCGTGCGAAAAGCCTCTGCATTCCGGCCCGTTCGAAGTTCGACTCGGCTGATGCACGATCGCTCGAGGGTTGCCGTCGTCGTTGCTGCCGCTGCGCTGATCGCGGCAGCCTGGGTTCCCGCCGACGCGGAGCGCGTTGCGATCCCGCGGCCCGTGGTAAAGGACACGTCGCCGGGCGGCAGCATCGGCCCGCGAGCGATCCGTCCGATCCGACCGGCCCGTCCCGATGACGGCGGGCCCGATACCGGTCGCGGGGTCGGCAATCCGTTCTTCTCGAGTCCGCACGCGAAGCCGATCGCGCTCTCGAGCGACGGCTCGCGCGCCTACGTCGCGAACACGCCGGCCGACACGGTCGACGTGATCGACGCCGCGAGTGGCGTCATCGTGACGCGCATCAGCGTCGGGATCGACCCGGTCAGCATCACGGTTCGGCCCGATGGCAAAGAAGTCTGGGTCGCGAACCACGTCTCGGATTCCGTGAGCGTCATCGATTCGAACGCGAGCAGCGCCACGTACGACCAGGTGATCGCGACCGTTCAGGCGTTCGACGCCGCGACGCGTTCGACGCGCTTCGACGAGCCCGTCGGGATCGCGTTTGCGAGCAACGCCAAGGCGTACGTCGCGCTCTCGTCGGAGAACAAGATCGCGATCATCGACGTTGCTTCGCGAGCCG
>Ga0194132_10002135_pt1 | contig 38093 bp, 33 predicted proteins | sample TA2KigOf80mmetaG_FD_148612 | JGI IMG/M metagenome (GOLD analysis project Ga0194132, IMG submission 148612) | Freshwater microbial communities from Lake Tanganyika, Tanzania - TA2015054 Kigoma Offshore 80m | ecosystem: Environmental > Aquatic > Freshwater > Lake | place: Tanzania: Lake...
GGCTTCGAAACATGCCTGACGGCGGATGCCGGGGCTAAAAATTCGCCCGAACATGACATCAATTTGAAGAGGCTCGTCCAAAATCCTCTCCTCCCGAGGTAACGCAAAGGTCTCCTCGGGGAGAGGAGGAAGGCGCCCTGCCACCGCCCCGGTCACCCTCTCTGTCAGCCAGAGCGCTGACATCTCCCCCTACCCTCTTCCCAGCTTCCACCACTTCTTTTTGGGCTCAACGGCCTCGCTGGGCGAGGGCACTTTGACGATCTCGTTGCGCAGGACAGCGCGGGGGGTGTCCACCACCATCGCGCGGGCGCGCTCTTCGCCGACGATGAGGGCCGCGGCGTCACGTCCGGGCGGCAGCTTGGGCGAGCGCGGGCCGTGAGGGAAGTGCGTGTCCGATGAGAGGATGTGCACGAGGCCGCACCGCAGCATGTTGTTCGTGATTTTCTTGACCTTCTCCCCGAAGTGCCCAACCACGCTTCCTGCCGTCACCTGGCTCAGCATGCCGCTTTCGACGAACTTCGCCAGGAGGTCCGGCTCCTGCTGGAAGCATTCCAGCCGCTCCGGGTGCGCGAGCACCGGCGTAATCCCCTGTAGCTGAATCTTGAAAAGCGTATCCTCAATGAAGTTGGCCTTGCCGAAGAAGGGCAGCTCCACCAGCGCATAACGGGAGCCGTTGATCCGCAGGGCACGGCCCGCGGTGAACTCGGCAGGCAGATCGATGTCGAGGTGATTCTCCATGCCCACCAGAAATTTGAGCCCGATATTCTGCGCCTGCAGCTCACGGTTCATCTTCTCGACAAGCTCCTGGACATAGGCGACCGAGAAGTTCTCCGTGATGTCCTTCCGGTGCGGGGTGCAGAGCATCTCCAGCGTGCCGTTCTCGGCCGCTACCCGCGCCATCGCGATGGTGTCTTCAACCGTCTTTGCGCCGTCATCGACGCCGGGGAGTATGTGTGCGTGAAGGTCGTACATTGGGCCGGTGTTAGGTGTTAGGTAGGAATAATAAGGGGTCTGGGGGCTGGGGTCTAGGGGTTGGGAGACGCCGGCTAGACTGCGGCCTTGTCTTTGGCGGCAGTGAGACGGCTGTAGAGGTCCAGCATCCTGGCTGCGGAGCCGTCCCAGCCCATCGTGCGCGCCTTTGCGGCGGCGGACTTGCCCATGCTGGCGCGCAGGTGGCCGTTGGAGAGCACCATGTCCAGCCGCTGGGCGAACGGCTCAGGGCAGTGCCACGGGATTATGTAGCCCGTTTCGCCGTTCTTCACGAATGTCCTGGGACCGCCGACGCGTGTGGACACGATCGGCGTGCCGCATGCCATCGCCTCCAGCGCCACCAGCCCGAAGCTCTCGTAGTACGAAGGCATGACGAAAACGTCCGCAGCGTTGTAGTAGGTCGGCAGGTCCTGCTGCGGCACCGTGCCGGTGAAGGTAACAACGTCGTCGAAGCCCATCACGCGCGCCATGTTGCGAAGGCGATCGACTTCCCTATCGTGCTGCAGCTTCCCGCCCACGATGAGGAGGCGCATGTCCTTGACGCTCTCCATGTATCCCAGCGCGCCGATAAGGATGTCCAGCCCCTTGAGCGGCTCGATGCGGCCAACGGAGAGGACGATCTTCTCTCCATCGGCTATTCCCAGCCTGCGTCGCGCTTCGGCCTTGTCCGTCGGGTAGAAACGCTCGAGGTCAACACCGGCGGAAATGATCCGCACCATCTTCGGCGATACTTGGTAGAGGCGGACGATGTCTTCCTTCTCCTGCTCGGTGGAGACGACGACGGCGTCCACGTTCCTGATGATCTCGGTCTCCGCGGTCTCCCGCAGCTGGGGCTCGGTCTCGCCGATGCGGGCGAACATTTTGGTGCGTGCGAGGGTGTGGAATGTGGTGACGTGCGGGACGGCCCACCGCTTGCTCAGGTCTATGGCGGCCACGCCGGAGAGCCAGTAGTGGGAGTGGATGAGATAGTAGGACAGGCCCTCCGACCTGCGGAAGGCCTCGACGCCGTCTGCGAAATCGCCGACGAAGTGGTGCAAGGCCTCCTTCGTCTCGTCTACAGCACCGGCGTCGATGTGAATGACGCGCGCGTTCTCGCCAAGCCGGACGATCCGCGGCTCGTTAACATCATGGACTCTTGTGAAGACGTCGACGTGCTTGCCCAGCTTGCCAAGCTCCCGGGCAACCTGAAGCACGTACACGTTCATGCCGCCGGTGTCCTTTTCGCCTAGCCTGGCGTTAGGACAGCCGTGCATGCTCAATAATGCCAAACGATGCAATTCGTTCCCCCGAACACTGTTAACTCTAATGTACCACTACTTACGATGCTGCAAAAGGCAGGAACGTTGCGCTAGCGCCGCACTACAAGCTGGTAGACGGATTTGTCCTGCGCGCCCAGATCGTACTTGTACCGCTCGGTGCCGCGAAGGAAGTCAAATGTCTTCTTGCCGTTCTCTATCGCTTCCTTGATCGTCAGCGCCGTGTTCAGGAGCCCGACGCTCAGGTTGGCGTACTCGGTGTCGTAGCCGCTGTTGTACAGCAGGTAGGAGTCGCCGTAATCGAAGTTGATGCACGCCGCAACTCGCTTGCCGCCGATCTCCATGACGCTGAGGCGGAACTGCCCCCGGGACGCAAGGTCCTTCGCCATTTCCAGGAAGTACTGCTCGCGAGCGGGGTTCATGAACCTGTTCTTGTTGGGGCTGCTGGCCTTGTGAAGGCGGAAGAAGTCCGGCATAAGGCCGGCAACCTCGTCGGGCGTGGTGCAGGTGTACTCTTTGCGGTCCGGCGCGGCCTCGGCCAGCCTGCGCTGCTTGCGCCGCAGCTCGTGCCTGTCCTTTTTCGGCAGTGCTGCCACATAGTCGTCGAACGTGGCCGGCAGGGGCATGAACGGGGCCTTGTCCTCCTCCTTAAGCTCGGTAGAGTACCCGGCCGCCTCGGCGAGCGATTTCATTCGCTCCGCAGTCGGGGACGATTGCAGCACCGACCGCAGGTCCATAGTGGTCCATTCCAGCGTCTTGAGGTGTGCGAAAAGGGCCGGGTAGAAGGCGTCCTCGTTGCCGTGGGGGACCAGGAAGTCGTGGTAGTCGAAAAGGTCCTTGCCGCCGAGGAAGCTCAGCACGCCGTCCCTGACCATCATCGGCGCCAGCCCCACGAGCCTGTCCCCCTCCCGCACCGAGAATACTCGCAGCTCCGGCGCCTTGCCGAAGTGGTTCACCCACATCGTCTGTACCCACGGAGTCAGGAAAATCGTATCCGTGATGCATGAAGGCAGCAGCTTCGTCCATTCCGCCTGAACAAGGTGAAAGTCCTCCAGCCTGACCTGAGGGGTCATTCCACCCTCCCCGCGAGGGCGTGGAACTGGCGAACGACGGCGGGGTCGGTCTGGAAGCTGCCCCTCATTGCGGCGGTCACAATCTTGCTGCCGGGCTTCTTCACGCCGCGGATTGTCATGCACATGTGCTCTGCTTCGATTATCACGCCCACCCCGGAGGGCTGGGCCGTTGTGAATACTGCGTCTGCTAGCTGGGCGGTGAGCCGCTCCTGGAGCTGCGGCCGGCGGCCCAGGATATCCAGCGCGCGGCCGAGCTTGCTGGCGCCCACGACACGCCCGTTGGGAATGTAGCCCACGTGCGCGTGGCCGTAGAAAGGAAGGAAATGGTGCTCGCAGATAGCGTGGAACTGCATGTCCTTGAGGACCACCATCTCCTTATGCCCCTCATCGAAGCCCGTCTCCAGCACCCTGGCAGGGTCCTCCTCTATTCCGGAGAACAGCTCTGCGTACATCTCTGCCACCCGCCGGGGCGTTTCCAGAAGCCCCTCACGCCGAGGGTCCTCGCCTATGGCCTCAAGTATGGAGGCCACCGCCGCCCGTATCTTGTCCTGGTCAATCAAACTATACCTCGAGCCAGACGGCTCACATGCTTAAAACTTGGTCAAACTATCATAGCTCAGTTAAAGCTTCAATAGTCGGGAAACAGGAACTAATGGCGTCTCGAAGCCCAGATTCTCAAAATGCACACTCAAATGGACTAATCAACCCCTTGTATCAGCACGTACTACGTACTATATCGCCCGTAGTACGTCCTGTCTTGCAAGTCAGACGTGTCAATAAGGACATAGAAAGGGGGCATTCCATCACAGTTTCGCAGTTTTACTAACGTTGGATGGGGTCGCAAAGTGAAAGGAGAGTGTCGCAGAAATGGAAATTTAGACCAGAGAATTCAGTACCTTGCAGGAAGCCTTCAACGCAGCGGCTGAAGCAGCAATGGTTAGTTTCGGACGGCCGGTATCGGGCATCCTGTATTCGCAGGCAGCCCGCCGCTTCATTTCGACCAGCCTTCCTGTCAAGTTGCTGCTAACTATTGCCAAGCGTGACAGCACAGGCAAGAAAGATGACCCAACAAAGCACCGGAACAGGCCACTTGATCAGAGTCACGTGCGTGAGATCGCCCATTACCTGACGAGTGAAGAGAAGTACCTCGTCCCTCCGGTGATGCTGAATGCAGCACAACCGCTTCAAGTCTTCGCTTACCAGTCAACTGGCGCTACGAGACCCTGTGTATTCGTGCTCCCTCCCGACGAATACCTTTTCGTGACTGATGGACAGCACAGACTGGAAGCTCTTCGAGAAGCCATCTCCGTCAAGCCCGAATTGGAGAAGGATGCGGTCGGGGTTACGATCATTGAGGAAGCCAATCTAGACAAGGTCCATCAGGACTTCTTCGATGCCGCACAGGTAATGCCGCTTGCAAAGGCGCTCCTTGTTGAATACGACGGGAAGGCACCCGTGAACTGGCTCACCCGCGAGGTCGCGAAAACCGTGCCGATTTTCCAAGGGCGCGTAGAGCGTATCGGGCACATGGGCAAGAATTCGCTCATGCTATTCACGACGAACCAGGTGAAGCAAGGTGTGCTTCAACTCGTTGTCGGCGATTGGGCGCTCTACGGCGATGCCATGCAAAAGCAGGCCGAGTAGGCCCTCAACCCTGCTAAGGACCTGTGGAAGGAAAGGACTATCGAGTTCTTCAAGGAATTCACTGATTCGAACGACCAGTGGCATGAGGTTGCTACTAGGCCCCTCGAAACAGGACTGTCGACAGACATTCCAGGGAAACGGGCCGATTACCTTCACCTCACGGGAGCCGGATTGCTGGTCCTATGCGGCGTTGGCCATTCCATTCTCCAACTGGCCGTTAGGCCGGACGGCACCCTAACCGCCGAGCAAGCGGACAAGATACGCCAGCTTGCAGCGCTCGACTGGTCCCGGAAAGGTTCGCTTTGGAAGGACTATCTTGTTGGGAGCCATGGCAACGTGACTCCACATAAGAATCACATCGTTCTCGCCGTCGCCCGGGTGAAACAGGCATTAGGACTCCCGATTGCCCCAAAGGAAGCCGGCATCCTGCAAAAGGTTTCAGAATCGATGACCGGCTTGACTGTGTAGAGAGTCGTCATAGTGGAGATTCAGGGGTCGGTGGTCTATAATTCAGGCTGCCGACCCCAACTCTTTGTTCCTGTGAGCGCCTAATGCCACCCCAAACGCACCGGCTCCACGCTCTTTGTCCGTATTTCGAGATGTTTCCGCCGAGTTTCGTTAGGCATCACCTGCGGGCAATAAGTCGACCCGGCGACGTAGTGCTCGATCCGTTTAGCGGAAGGGGTACGACATTGCTGGAGTCACTGCTCCACGATCGAATTGCCATTGCCCTTGATGTAAATCCAGTCGCCGCATGTGTTTCAGGGGCGAAAGCGAATGTGCCGCGTTTTGAAGCGGTAACTGCTCGGCTGGTTGAACTGCGTGAGGAGTTACTCCGGGCCGATCTTGAAAGCATTGAGGAATAGAGAGTCGCGCTGCCAAGCTTCTTTCGAGCGGCATTCCACTACAGGACTTTGCGCGAAATCCTCTTCTTGCGCCGACATGTAAAATGGCGCGAGGATGCTGTCGACTGCTTCGTCGCAGCATTGGCGCTAGGTTCGTTGCACGGAGAGATGGACAAGTCAAATTCGTACTTCAGCAACCAGATGCCGCGTACCATTAGCATGAAGCCGAATTACTCCATGAAGTATTGGCGAGAGCGTCAGCTTCGTCCAAGACGGCGGCACGTCTTTCACCTTCTGCATGAAAGGGCTGTCCTGAGGTACAAAGATGGAATGCCAACTAGGCGCGGTGTGGTGGCTATGGCCGATTCCCGGCGTGCTTCGGGAACCCTCCCCACATGGCAGTCAAAGGTGAGCACAGTCACAACTTCTCCACCATATATCGACACGACAAGCTTCGAAGAGGACCAATGGCTGCGGCTATGGTTCCTGGGTGGCCCCCCACACCCTACTTATAACACCGTGTCCAAAGATGACCGCCATAGCGGCTCTTCCACTTACTGGAGGTTCCTATCGGAAGTTTGGCGCGGTATCGCGGCACTTTTGGCCCCCGAAGCGCGAATCGTTTGTCGAATCGGGGGAAAAGGCCAAACAGTCCAGTCTCTTGGCAACGGCCTTACACTCACGATCAGGTCAGCGTTTCCGAATGCCCGCCTAGTGTCGGCCCCGTTCGTATCCGCGCCAACGCAACGGCAAACGGACAACTTTAGACCAGGCACGACTGGCCATCGATTCGAGGCTGACTTTATTTTCGAGATCTGATATTGGCCATGCAGCAAATACTCGTCTGTAGTTGACCAGCAAGGCCCTCATTGCGTTGCGAGTGTGACCTTTCTAACAAACATCGTATGGCCCCCCGCCGCAGACCGTAACAAAAAGACCAAGGGAATCGATAGCAAGACGACCAGACTGAAGAAGTATCCCAGGAGGAAGTTGATGACCTCGATCATGGAGCAGGACCCGGAGCTTGGACGCGCCATCCAGCAGGAGATAGAGCGCCAGAAGCGCAACATTATCCTGATCGCGTCCGAGAACTACCCCAGCAAGGCTGTGCTGGAGGCGCAGGGGTCCGTTCTCACGAACAAGTACGCCGAAGGCTACCCGGGAAAGCGGTACTACGGCGGGTGCGAATACGTCGATATCGCTGAGAACCTTGCGATCGACCGCGCGAAGAAGATCTTCGGGATGGACCACGCCAACGTGCAGCCCCACAGCGGCGCGCAGGCCAACATGGCGGCCTACTTCGCCACCCTGCAGCCGGGCGACACCGTTATGGGCATGCGCCTGGACCAGGGCGGACACCTGACGCACGGCAGCCCGGTCAACTTCTCCGCCAAGCTGTACAACTTCGTCTCCTACGGCGTGGAGCGCGAGACCGAGCTGATCGACTACTACCAGGCGGAGCAGCTTGCGAAGGAGCACCGGCCGAAGCTGATCGTCGCCGGCGCGACGGCCTACCCGCGAGTGATCGACTTCGTGAGAATGCGCAAAATCGCTGACGAGGTTGGCGCGCGCCTGATGGTTGACATGGCCCATATCGCCGGTCTGATAGCGGGCGGCGTGCACCCTTCCCCCGCGGGCAAGGCGCAGATCGTGACCTCCACCACGCACAAGACGCTCCGCGGCCCGCGAGGCGGCATGATCCTGTGCAACTCGGACATCGCCACGGACGTGGACAAGGGTGTCTTCCCTGTCATGCAGGGCGGCCCGCTCATGCACATTGTAGCCGCCAAGGCCGTGGCCTTCGGCGAGGCGATGCGCCCTGACTTCTCGGCCTACGCCAGGCAGGTGGTCGCCAACGCCAAGGCGATGGCGGACGAGCTTGCGGCCGGCGGCCTGCGGCTGGTCTCCGGCGGGACGGACAACCATATGGTGCTCGTGGACCTCACGCCGCTGCAGCTCACGGGCTCCAAGGCGGAGACGGCGCTCGGCAAGGTCTACATCACGACCAACAAGAACAACATCCCCAACGACCCCAAGCCGCCTCGCGTGACGAGCGGCCTTCGCCTGGGCACGCCGTCGGTCACCAGCCGCGGCATGGGCACCGCGGAGATGAAGACGATCGCAAAGCTCGTCCTCAAGACGCTGCACAATGTGGGCGATGAGAATATCGAGAAGCAGGTGCAGGACGAGGTGCGCCAGCTTACGTCGCGCTTCCCCGTGCCGGGGATAGACAAGTAGGGGGTTGGGTGTTAGGGGTTGGGTGTTGGTTAACAGCCGGGGAAGATAAGACATAGGAATTAGACCGTGACAATTCGCGCTGTGCTCATCGATGTTGACAATACAATGCTTGACCGGGCGGCGAGCGTGGCGAAGTTCGTTCCCATATTCCGGTCGGAATTCGCGCCGAGGCTCGGCGATGTGTCCGACAAGGCGATTGCGGAAGTCATAGGGAATATTGACGAGAGCGGCGCGCTGCCACGCGCGACCTTCCTCTCGCCGCTGATCAGCGACCTGCCCTGGCGGTCGAAGCCGACCCTTGGCGAGCTCATCCCCTTCTGGACGGCGGTCTACCCGGAGTGCGCTATGCCGATGCCCGGCCTGCGCAAGACGCTGGACGCGATCAAAGCGATGGGGCTGCCGATCGGCGCGATCACCAACGGCTGGGGCGACGTGCAGTACAAGAAGATCGGGATGCTCGGAGTGCGCAGCTACATGAAGTCGATCACATGCGCCGAGCAGGCGGGCGCGCGCAAGCCGGACGTCCGTATCTTCCGCAAGGCGCTCGCCTCCCTGGGCGCGAAGCCGGAGGAGGCCGTGCACATCGGGGATAACCCGGACGCCGATATCGCGGGCGCGACGGGCGCTGGCATGACGGCGATCTGGCTGTCCGGGACGTGCGAATGGCCGAAGGGCGCCGCGCCGGCCAAGCACACCATCAACCGCCTGGAAGACGCGCTGGGGATAATCAAGATGTAGGGTCGGGATATCGTAGGGGCGTCCGCCGCGGCGGACGCCCTCACGTGGTGACAGCAATCGTAATCGTAGGCCAGATACGGGCGCACTGCTGTGCGCCCGTACGAAAACCGCCGCCCCGGTCTATTGCTCCAGCGACTTCAGCGCCTCGGTGGCGGCGGCCTGCTCCGCGATTGCCTTCTTGGGGCCTTTGCCGCGGCCCATTACCTTGCCGTCCACGTAGACTTCCGCTGTCCACTCGCGGTTCGGGTCCTTGCCCGTCACTGAAACGATAGAGTACGTAGGCGTGGACTTGCCGCCCTTTTGCATCGCCTCTTGCAGCACCGACTTGGGGTTCTTGACCGCCAGGCGCGAGCCAATCGTCGAGAGCTCATGGCCCATGACCTTGAGGACGAGCTTCTGCGCCGTCTCGAATCCCTGGTCAAGGAACAGCGCGCCCACCAGCGCCTCGAATGCACCCGCCCTGTTTGACGCCCTGCTTCGCCCGCCGCCAGCCTCCTCTCCCTTCCCCATGGTCAGATGCCTGCCCATCTCCAGCCTGTCCGCCACAATCGCGAGCGTGTCGTCGCGGACAAGCAGCGATCGGGCCTGCGTGAGGTGGCCTTCCGTCCACGCTGGATATCTGTTGAAAAACTCGTCGCCTATTACCATTCCTAGCACGGCATCGCCAAGGAATTCCAGGCGCTCGTTGTCCTCCGCGTCCGCGCCGGGGTTCTCGTTCAGGTACGAGCCGTGAGTCAAGGCGACGTTCAGGAGCTCTTTGTCCTTGAACTTGACGCCCAGCGCCTGCTCGAGAGGGTGTTTCTTGGCCACAACAGTCCGTCCGGGAGGGATTGCCGATAAGGATTCTACGGTTGGCATTTTCCAAAGTCAAAACGCGGGCCGTGTAACAAAGATTTAACATCTTCGCAACATGCGCGTAACACCGGAGAAAGAGAATAAGGCTATCAGATCGACAACACCGGCGCCGCCGAGGCGACCGGGGGGAAGCAACGATGGGTCTGGAAGCAGTAATGGGAACGCTTGCTTTCGCGGTATTCGTGGGCGCGTGGGTCATCCTTCCGACCAGGCAGCGCAAGGACAGCTAGGATAGTCCCCAACGCACTTTAGAAGCGTCGCCTGAGCCTCATGCGCAGCATGAGCGGCGACGCTTTTCCCGTCTCAGGGAGCGCTTCAAGAGCGGCCCCGCTTTGTTTGACACAAATTTCACAAATTGCTATATTGTGGCATCTTTTTCGAACCTGTGGCGGATTCCCTTCCCCCAAGGGACTAATACGACGCCACAAATCCAAGATTCTGTTTAATCGATGGCCTAACTATTTCCTTTTTGAAGGCACCGAATGGCAGACAGGGACCCGGAGGGGATCGATTACGTCCTTCATAAGGCCAGTGAGAATGACGTCAAGTTCGTCAGGCTCTGGTTTACGGATATTCTGGGCAACCTGAAGGGCGTCGCGATAACGGTAGAGGAACTTGAAGGCGCCCTCACCCGCGGCATGAGCTTCGACGGGTCCTCCATCGAGGGCTGGGCGCGCTCCAACGAGAGCGACATGTACGCCCTTCCCGATCCCACCACGTTCAGCATCCTCCCATGGCGCCCCCGCACCAACGCTGTCGCCAGGATGTTCTGCGATATCATCTCCCCCGGCGGCGAGCCGTTCGAGGGCGACCCCCGCGCCGTCCTGCGCCGCAACATCAACCGCGCCGCGGACATGGGCTTCACCTACTACGTCGCGCCGGAGATCGAGTACTTCTACTTCAAGGACTCCGAGGGCACAATGCCCCTGGACGAAGGCGGCTACTTCGACCAGGACCCTCTCGACCTGGCGACCGACCTTCGCCGCGAGACCGTACTTACACTTGAAGAGCTCGGCATACCGGTCGAGTTCAGCCACCACGAGGTCGCCCCCAGCCAGCACGAGATCGACCTCCGCCACACCGACGCGCTCACGATGGCCGATACGGTCATGACCTACCGCATCGTCGTCAAAGAGATCGCGATGAAGCACGGGTACTACGCAACGTTCATGCCCAAGCCTGTCTTCGGCATCAACGGCAGCGGCATGCACATCCACCAGTCGCTCTTCCGCGGGGACGAGAACGCCTTCTACGACGCCAACGACCCGGACAAGTTGTCCGACGTCGCAAAGTGGTTCATGGCAGGCCTGCTCAAGCACGCGCGGGAGATCACCTCTGTCACCAACCAGTGGGTGAACTCCTACAAGCGCCTTGTGGAGAGCGAGGGCGGCGAGCCTCTTGGCTACGAGGCGCCGGTGTACGTCACCTGGGCGAACGTGAACCGATCAGACCTTGCGCGCGTCCCTTCGTACAAGCCTGGACGGGAGGCTTCCCGCCGCATCGAGTACCGCGCGCCGGACCCGGCGTGCAACCCGTACCTGGCCTTCAGCGTGATGCTGGCGGCGGGGCTGGAAGGCATTGAAAAGCAGTACAAGCTACCTCCCGTGGCCGAGCGCAACGTCTTTGCGCTTACGGCGGGGGAGCGCGAGGCGATGGGCATTGAGATGCTGCCGCGCAGCCTCGGCGAGGCGATCCTCCTTACGGAGAAGAGCGAGCTCGTTCGCAAGGCCCTGGGGCCGAGGGTGTTCGACAGCTTCATACGCAACAAGAAGATAGAGTGGGACCGGTACCGACGACACGTTACCGACTACGAGATCAAGCGGTACCTTCCAATACTCTAGGAGCAGTCAGCAGTGGGCAGAGATAGGCAGTCAGCAGTCAGCAGTCGGCAGTCGGCAGGATACAAGAATATTAATCTGCCGAAGCCGGTGAAGCAGGGCCTTTACGATCCCCGGTTCGAGCACGACGCGTGCGGCGTCGGACTCGTCGCCAACGTCAAGGGTGTGAAGTCCGCCGCCACAATCGCGCAGGGGCTCGAGGTGCTCATCAACCTGGGCCACCGAGGCGCGGCCGGCGCGGACCCTGACACCGGCGACGGCTGCGGCATCCTGTTCCAGATGCCCACGGCCTTCTTTGCCTCCGAGGCTGTGAAGCTGGGCTTCACCCTGCCGCCCGCCGGCGCGTACGGCGTCAGCATGACCTTCCTCCCACGCGAGGCCCGGCAGCGCGCCCGGTGCGAGAAGATCATCGAGCGAGTTGTTGCCGAAGAGGGCTGCATGCTGCTCGGCTGGCGCGACGTGCCCGTCAAGCCGGACGCCATCGGCACACTGGCTTCCCGCGTCCGCCCGTTCATCCGCCAGTTTTTCGTTGGGCGTCCCGCCGGCTCTGCCGACAAGGCCCCCCTGGAGCTGCGACTTTACGTCATCCGCAAACAGATCGAAAAGGCCGTCGCGGCGACGCAGATCAAGGACGTGGACCAGTTCTACATCTGCAGCCTGTCGTCCACGAAGATCGTGTACAAGGGCCTAATCCTTGCACACCAGCTCGAGAACTTTTATCCCGACCTGAGCAACAAGGACATGGTTTCCGCGTTCGCGCTCGTCCACTCGCGCTTCAGCACCAACACGCTGGGCACGTGGCGGCTTGCGCACCCGTACCGGTTCATCATCCACAACGGCGAGATCAACACCCTGCGCGGCAACATCAACTGGATGGCCGCGAGGGAGGCCAACTTCGCCTCCCCACTGCTCGGCGACGACATCAAGAAGCTCCTGCCGGTCGTCACGCCCAACCAGAGCGACACGGCGACGCTGGACAACGCGCTGGAGCTCCTGCTCGCGTCCGGCCGCTCCCTTCAGCACGCGATGATGATGCTCATCCCCGAGGCGTGGGGCGAGCACATCACGATGGACCAGGCGAAGAAGGACTTCTACGAGTACCACGCGTGCCTTATGGAGGCTTGGGACGGCCCCGCCCTCGTCATCGGCACTGACGGCACGAAGGTGTGCGCAATCCTGGACCGCAACGGCCTGCGCCCCTGCCGCTACCTGGTGACGAAGGACGACCTGCTCGTCATGGCATCGGAGACCGGCGTGCTCGATATCCCGGAAGAGAAGATCCTCTACAAGTGGCGCATCCAGCCCGGCCGCATGTTTATGCTGGACACCGCCGAAGGCCGCATCGTCGACGACACCGAGATCAAGAACGGCCTAACCACCCTGAAGCCATACGGCAAGTGGCTCAAGGAGAACAAGGTCACGATGGACCAGCTCCCGGAGCCGAAGAAGGTCCACAAGCCGGACTTTGAGACGCTTATCGAGCGGCAGAAAGCGTTCGGCTACACGCAGGAGGATATCCGCGTGACGCTGGAGCCAATGGCGACTACCGGCGCGGAGCCTGTGGGCTCGATGGGCACGGACACCCCGCTGGCCGTGCTCTCCGACCAGACTCCCCTGCTCTTCCAGTACTTCAAGCAGCTGTTCGCACAGGTCAGCAACCCGCCGCTGGACGCCATCCGCGAGGAGCTGGTGACATCCGTCGCGACATTCATCGGCGCTGAGGGCAACCTATTCGACGAGACGCCGCAGCAGGCCCGGATGCTCAAGATCAAGAAGCCGCTGCTGACGAACAAAGACCTCGAAAAGATCCGCGCCATCGACAGGCCCGGCCTCAAGGCGAAGACACTATCCACGCTCTTCAGGCCGTCCGAAGGGAGGGGCGCCCTCGAGAGCGCAATGGAGAAGCTGTTCGCCCAGGTATCGCAGGCCGTACGCGAGGGACACTCGATCATCATCCTGTCCGACAGGGGCGTGGACCACGAGTACGCCCACATACCCAGCCTGATGGCCGTCTCCGGCGTGCACCACCACCTGATCCGCGAGGGCGCGCGCACGAAAGTCGGCCTCGTCATTGAGTCCGGCGAGCCGCGTGAGATCGCGCACTTCTCGCTCCTGTTCGGCTACGGCGCCGTAGCAATCAACCCGTACCTGGCCTACGAGACGCTGGCACAGATGGTCGCTGGCGACCAGTTCCTGCAGAACGTCGACTACGCGACCGCCGAGGCGAACTTCAACAAGGCGATCAGCAAGGGCGTTGTGAAGGTCATGTCCAAGATGGGCATCTCCACCCTGCAGAGTTATCGCGGCGCGCAGATATTCGAGGCGGTCGGCCTCTCCAATGATTTCGTCAACAAGTACTTTGCCTGGACCGTCTCCCGCATCGGCGGCGTGGGCATTGAGCATATCGAGGAAGAGAGCCGGACGCGGCATGCCTATGCGTACCTGGACCGCAAGGTCAAGGGCAACCCGGAGCTCAAGGTCGGCGGGCAGTACCAGTGGCGCAACGAAGGGGAGTACCACATGTGGAACCCCGACACCATCGCCACGCTGCAGTTCGCCGCGAGGACGAACAACCCGAAGACGTTCAAAGAGTTCAGCGACTTCGTCGACAACCAGAACAGGAGCCTGTGCACGATACGCGGACTGCTTGACTTCAAGAAGGCCGAGAAGCCTGTCGCCCTCGAAGAGGTTGAGCCGGCGAAGGAGATTGTGAAGCGGTTCGCCACCGGCGCGGCGTCGCTCGGCTCCATCAGCCGCGAGGCGCACGAGACGATGGCTATAGCGATGAACCGCGTCGGCGGGCGCAGCAACACCGGAGAGGGCGGCGAGGACTTTCACCGATATACCAAGGACGCCAACGGCGACTCCCGCAGCAGCGCGATCAAGCAGGTGGCCTCCGGCCGCTTCGGCGTGACCGCCAACTACCTGGCCAACGCGACCGACCTGCAGATCAAGATGGCGCAGGGCTCCAAGCCCGGCGAGGGCGGCCAGCTTCCCGGCCACAAGGTGGACGAGTACATCGGCTGGGTGCGCAACTCCACCCCGGGCGTCGAGCTCATATCGCCGCCTCCGCACCACGACATCTACTCAATTGAGGACCTGGCGCAGCTCATCTTCGACCTGAAGAACTCGAACCCGGCCGCGCGCATCCACGTGAAGCTCGTCTCCGAGGCGGGCGTGGGCACCATCGCGGCGGGCGTTGCCAAGGGCCACGGCGACGTGGTGCTCATCAGCGGCGACTCGGGCGGCACTGGAGCGTCCCCGGAATCTTCAATCAAGAACGCCGGCCTGCCGTGGGAGCTCGGCGTCGCCGAAGCCCAGCAGGTGTTGGTAATGAACGACCTCCGCGGCCGCATCGTCGTCCAGACGGACGGCCAGCTCAAGACGGGCCGCGACGTTGCGGTGGCGTGCCTGCTCGGGGCGGAGGAGTTCGGCTTCGCAACCGCGCCGCTCATCGTTATGGGCTGCATCATGCTTCGCAAGTGCCACCTGAACACCTGCTCCGTCGGCATCGCCACCCAGGACCCGGCGCTGCGCAAGAAGTTCGCGGGACAGCCCGAGCACGTCATCAACTACTTCTTCTTCGTCGCCGAGCAGCTCCGCCAGGTGATGGCCGAGATGGGCTTCCGCACGGTGGATGAGATGGTCGGGCGCGTCGACAGGCTGGACACAAAGCGCGCCATCGAGCACTGGAAGGCGAAGGGGCTGGACTTCTCCGGCCTGCTGCACATGCCGAAGGTGCCGAAGGGCGTGGCAACGCACCACAAGCAGGACCAGGACCACGGCATGTGGAAGGTCCTCGACCGCAAGCTGATCGAGAGGTCGAAGCAGGCCATCGAACACAAGCAGCAGGTGTCCTTCGATCTGCCGATCCGCAACGCCAACCGCTCCACCGGCACGATGCTGAGCTACGAGATAGCCAAGCGCTACGGCGAGGAGGGGCTGCCCGAGGACACGATCAAGATCAGGTTCAAGGGCTCCGCCGGTCAGAGCTTCGCGGCGTTCCTGGCAAAGGGCGTCACCTTCCACCTTGAGGGTGACGGCAACGACTACTTCTGCAAGGGCCTCTCCGGCGGCAAGGTGATAGTCACGCCTAAGACAGGCTCACACCTGCAGGCCGACAGGAACGTTATCGCAGGCAACGTGGCGCTGTACGGCGCCACCGGCGGCAAAGCATTCATCCACGGCGTCGTGGGCGAGCGCTTCGCGGTCCGCAGCAGCGGCGCGGAGGCGGTCGTAGAGGCCGTCGGCGACCACGGGTGCGAGTACATGACCCGCGGCCGCGTGGTGGTGCTCGGACCCACGGGCCGCAACTTCGCTGCAGGCATGAGCGGAGGCGAGGCATACGTGCTGAACGAGTCGGGCCGGTTCGAGTCGCTGTGCAACACGGAGATGGTGGACCTTGAGCCAGTCACCGCTCCTGAGGATATCGAGACGCTGCGCTCGCTTGTATACGAGCACTTCTGCCACACAGGCAGCGCGACAGCCAAGCGCGTGCTGGACAACTGGGCGACGACGCTCCCGAAGTTCGTAAAGGTTATGCCGCGGGACTACAAGCGCGTTCTGGCGCAGCGCAAGGCAAAGGCGCAAGACCGGGTAGCCGTGCAGGCGGGGGACTAAAGAGATTTAATGGGAAAGCCTACCGGTTTCATTGAGCTTAAGAAGGTGCCTCTGCCGAAGCGCCCGGTAAAAGAGCGCGTCGGCGACTACAAAGAGTTCCTCAAGGACTGGGACGAGAAGACCGCCAGAGAGCAGGGCGCGCGGTGCATGAACTGCTCCGTCCCCTTCTGCCACAAGGGCTGCCCGCTTGGCAACCTCATTCCGGACTGGAACGACCTGGTATACCGCGGCCGGTGGGAGCAGGCGCTCACAGCCCTTCACGCCACGAACAACTTCCCGGAGTTCACAGGCCGCGTCTGCCCCGCGCCGTGCGAGGCATCCTGCGTGCTGGCGATCAACCAGGACCCGGTGACGATCGAGTACATCGAGAAGAGCATCGCCGACCGCGGGTGGAAGGAAGGCTGGATCAAGCCCGAGCCGCCGACGTCGCGCACCGGCAAGAAGGTAGCCGTCGTCGGCTCCGGCCCTGCGGGCCTCGCTGCCGCGCAGCAGATCAACCGCGCCGGCCATTCGGTGACGGTGTTCGAGCGGGCGGACTACATCGGCGGCCTGCTTCGCCTCGGCATACCGGACTTCAAGCTGGAGAAGCAGGTAGTCCAGCGCCGGGTGGACCAGATGGAGGCGGAGGGCGTCACATTCCAGACCGGCGTGGAGGTCGGCAAGACCTTCCCGGCTGAGAAGCTCCTCAATGAGTACGATGGGGTCGTCCTTACCGGAGGCTCCACGAAGCCGCGCGACCTCCAGGCGCCCGGCCGCGATCTGAAGGGCGTGCACTTCGCAATGGAGTACCTTACCCAGCAAAACCTCATCAACGCCGGCGAAAAGGTCCCGGCGAAGAGCCGGATTTCCGCCGAGGGCAAGCGCGTCATCATCCTCGGCGGCGGCGACACAGGCTCAGACTGCCTGGGCACGGCGCACCGGCAGGGCGCTGAGGTAGTCTACCAGTTTGAGATCATGCCGGAGCCGCCCGCGTCCCGCCGGCCGGACAACCCATGGCCGCAATGGCCCACCATTCTGCGCTCTTCCTCGTCGCACGACGAGGGCGGCGTGCGGGACTACAGCATCCTCACCAAGCGCTTCTCCGGCGCCAACGGCAAGCTTGAGAAGATTCACGCTGTGAAGGTGGAGTGGGGCGCGCCCGACGCTTCCGGCCGCCCGACGATGCACGAGATCGACGGCAGCGAGTTCGAGATGGAGACCGACCTTGTCCTCCTCGCGATGGGCTTCCTCTACCCCGAGCCGGACGGCATGCTCGCCCAGCTTGGCGTCCAGCTCGACCGGCGCGGCAACGTGGTCACCACCGCGGACAAGATGACCAGTGTGCCCGGCATCTTCGCCGCGGGGGACATGGCGCGCGGGCAGTCACTGGTGGTGTGGGCGCTTGCCGAGGGCAGGGAGGCCGCGCGCGGCGTGGACAAGTACCTCATGGGGAAGACCAGCCTCCGGCCGGTGCTCTCCACGAGATAGAACAGCCAAACAGCCGAAGACCCCCTCTCTGTATCTCTCCCCCGGTGGGGGAGAGGAAAACCAAGAGCGTCCCTGCGGGAGGCTCCGAGAAGCAGCCCTGAAGGGGCACTTTCTCTCTTCCCCCTCCGGGGGAAGAATACAAGAAGGGGGTCTTTGGCTGTTCGGCCTTCAGTCTGTTCCTCTGTTTACCTATCCCAATCCCCGCCCCAATACTCCTTGGCAAAAACATCGTTACCCCTTTAGAGTATCGAAGTTTGGTTGACTTACGTGGTATAACCGATATAGGTGGGCGTCTTATCGTTAGCCTGCTTGACACCATTTCGGCCCGTAACCTGCGTTACGAAGACCCCTTACCCCCACACACGCTTACGGGAGCGCAAGTACTATGAACAAAGAAGAGCGAATACAACAAATCGCATACGAACTATGGGAAAAGGACGGCCGACCCCATGGAAAGGCAGCTGAGCACTATTACCGCGCCGAACGGATCTGGATGGCTGAGACACAGCAGAACGGTGATAACGGCGGCTCCCCTGCCTCATCGATTGCTCCGGTCATGACGGGCACGCCGGCGACGCCGTCTGCACGACGCGCGGCGCCAACCAAAAAGCCGACCAAAAATAGGCACGATTCCGCACTTCAACGTTCGTGATTAGAGGCCCGACTATACGCCCTTCGCCGCGATAAATGCCGCCAGGTCTGCCGTACGGCAGCTATAGCCCCACTCGTTGTCGTACCAGCCGACGACTTTCACCAGGTTCCCGCCCATAGACATCGTCGACAGGCCGTCGATGATGCTGCTGTTGGGGTTCCTGATAATGTCGCTGCTGACGATCGGCTCCTCGGTGTACTCGACGATGCCCTTAAGCGCGCCCGCCGCTGCGTCCTTATAGGCCTGGTTGATCTCCACAGGCGAAGCGTTCTTCTTGAGGTTGACGACCAGGTCCGTCACGGAGCCGGTGGGCGTGGGCACGCGGAAGGCCATGCCGTGGATCTTGCCGTTGAGGTCCGGCAGCACCAGGCCCACAGCCTTGGCCGCGCCGGTCGTTGTGGGGATGATGTTCACCGCGGCCGCGCGGGCGCGGCGCATGTCCTCGTGCACCTGGTCCAGGATCTTCTGGTCGTTCGTGTACGAATGAATAGTCGTCATGAGGCCGCGCTCGATGACGAAGTTGTCGTGCAGGACCTTGGCCATGGTCGCGACGCAGTTGGTTGTGCAGGATGCGTTCGAGATGATGTTGTGCTTCTTCGGGTCGTAGCTCTTCTCGTTGACGCCCAGCACAAGAGTCGCGTCCTCGCCCTTCGCCGGGGCGGAGATGATGACCTTTTTGGCGCCGCCCTCACGGTGACCGCCCGCCTTGGCAGCATCGGTAAACCGGCCAGTGGACTCTACGACGATGTCCACGCCGTAGTCTCGCCAGGCCAGCTTCGCCGGGTCCGTCCCCTGCATAACCTTGACGGAGTGCCCGTCGATGACAAGCTCCTTCTCTTTGGCCTCTACTTTGCCGGCGTATACGCCGTAGTTAGAGTCGTATTTGAACAGGTGGGCGTTCGTCTTCGTGTCCGCGAGGTCGTTGACGGCCACAACCTCGAGCTTGCCGGGGTGGCGCTCCATCATGGCGCGCAGCACCTGCCGGCCGATGCGCCCAAACCCGTTGATACCGACGCGAGTTGCCATTACTTACACCTCGTTGTGAATCATTCCGGAGCGGTTCATCTCTGGGCATAAACCTCGAACATCACCCATTATAAGCTCAATTCGGCTTATCACAAGGCAGGTGTGACGCGTAGCGTCACGGGCCCATAAGGCTCTTCACCGTCTTTAGTAGCTCCTCCGCGCCCTTCAGCGCCTCACGCGCTTCGTCTGGGTCATCATAGACTTGAAAGGGCACTCCCCCCTGGAAGCGCATCGGGATAGCGTGTCGGCGAATAGTATTTATCCAGTCGGTTTGCCAGATTTACAAAAGCCTCGAGAGGCGGAAAGGAACTTTTCAGATCGGCGACGAGCTCCACCAGAGAGTGCCCTCGAGCCGTCCTGTCGCCACGGTGATATGCCAGCGCCTTCAAACATTTCTCCGCCGTTTGATGGGAGACAAACAGGACATGTGAGTGAAACCCGCCGCTCAGAGAATGCTTGGCGATCGCTAACTCGTGTTCCGCCTGAAGGAACCATCGGCGTGCCTCACCCGGGCTATTCTTCATATATCACGACGCCTTGCTGGACAGCGTCCTCAAGAAATGCTCTACCTTCGGCAAGCATGGTGTCAAACTCTTGCGGAGTGTAGATAAGAACATCCATCGCTCTGGGCCACGCTTGAATAAGGCCTTCGAATAGCTCGTATCTCCTGGTCCACTTCAAATCGGTATCCACGACGATGATCAAATCGATGTCGCTGTACCTGTCCGCTATCCCATTTGCGTATGACCCGAAAAGAATGGCTTTAATTGCGCCGCCGCGCCTGAGGATTGGCGCGAACGCCTCCTTGATCTCGTCTATAGTCGGAATCCCCGTGAGCACCTTCGTGGGATTTGTCTGCATACAGGACCTACCTACACCTTCTTCTTGAGGAACCTGTCGTACGCGCTCATGCCGGCGTAAACGGCCCTGTCCTGGAGCTCTCCCTCAATACGGAGAATGCGGTTGTACTTGGCTGTCCGCTCTCCCCTGGCAGGCGCTCCCGTCTTGATCTGGCCCGCGGATACGCCCACGGCCAGGTCCGCAATGGTAGTATCTTCCGTCTCCCCTGAACGGTGGCTCACGACGGCGTTCCAGCCTGCCTGCCGGGTTGTCCGTATCGCCTCCAGCGTTTCGGAAACGGTGCCAATCTGGTTGAGCTTGATGAGGACTGCGTTCGCGGCCTTGCGCTCTATGCCCTGTTTGATTATTTTCGGGTTGGTCGTGAACAGGTCGTCGCCGACGAGCTGCACCCTGTCGCCGATGCGCTGGGTGAGCGCGGCCCACCCTTCCCAGTCCCCCTCCGCCAGACCGTCCTCGATGCTGATGATTGGGAAGTCGCGGACCCACTTCTCGTACATATCCACCATCTGCGCCGAAGTGAGTGTTGCGCCGTCCCTTGCAAGAGTGTACTTGCCGTCGGCCCAGAGCTCCGTCGCGGCCACGTCCAGGCCCATGAATACCTGCTTGCCGGGCGTGTACCCCGCCCGCTCGATGGCCTTGAGCACCAGCTCAAGAGACTCGCGGTTTGATGCCACCTTGAACGCAAAGCCGCCCTCATCGCCCACCGCCGTGCCCATGTGGCGCTCTTTCACGATCTTCTTCAGCGCCTGGTATATCTCCGAGCCTGCGCGGACCGCTTCGCGGAAGGACGCCACCCCTGCCGGGAGGACCATGAACTCCTGCATGTCGGCCGACTGCTCGGCGTGCTTGCCGCCGTTGAAAATGTTGAGCATAGGTGCCGGCAGCGTTATCGCGCCGTCCTTCGCAAAGTGCCTGTAGAGCGGCAACCCCTCCGCCATGGCCGCCGCGTGTGCGGCAGCCATGGAGACGCCCAGCATGGCGTTGGCGCCGAGGCGCGACTTGTTTTCCATGCCGTCCAGCTTGATGAGAAGGTCGTCCAGCGCCGCCTGGTCGAGGACGGACTTGCCCACGAGCGCGGCGGAGATCTCCTCGCGGACGCTCTTGATCGCCTTGAGCACGCCGTTGCCGCCGTAGCGCGACTTATCGCCGTCCCGGAGCTCCAGCGCCTCGTTAGCGCCCGTGCTGGCCCCGGACGGCACGGCGGCGCGCCCGATGAGCCCATTCGACGTAATCAGGTCTACCTCAATCGTCGGGTTGCCTCGGGAGTCGAGTATCTCCCTTGCATTCAGCCTTGCAATCGTGCTCAACATGACACCTCGTTATGGTCTCAGTACCGCCTCGCGGCCTTTGCGGGCCTCTCCACAGCCAGCGCCAGAGCCTTTTCGACGGCCTCCGCAGGGGTGGCGGCCGTCACAATGCCCGGGTCAGGCTCGCCGCCTCGCCTCAGCTCCCAGCTTCCCAGGCCGATCACCGGGATTCCGGTGTCCAGCGCCAGCGCGATCTCCGACAGGGTGCCGTAGAACCCTCCGACGGCGATAACCGCCCGGCCCGACTTGACAACGACAACGTTCCTGCCGTTTCCGAGGCCGGTGCAGATGGGGTAGTCCACCCATGGGTTGGCGTCGGTGGGGTCGTTGCCGGGAAGAATTCCGATCGTACAGCCGCTGGCGGACTTCGCGCCTTTGCAGGCAGCCGCCATCACCCCGGGGCCGCCCCCGCAGACGAGCGTGATCCCGCGGCGGCCGAGCTCGGCGCCTACCTGCTCGGCGAGCGCCTCTATCTCCGGCGTGGGCCTCCCTGCGCCGACAACCGATATCATCACGGGTGACACCCCGTCGCGGCGGATGTATACATATCGACAGGCCGCGCCTGTCCCATTGTTACACCGGAAATAGCGGATGTCTACACAGCTTTACGGGTGTGAGTGGCCGCGCACCTGGCTAGGTGCCGGTAGAAATGCTTTATTGAATACCTGCGAAGTAGCCACAATTAATTCATCGGCAATTGCGCGCATTTTCACAAAACAAAAGCGTTCCGATTTCGCGGAACGCCTCTCGAATTATCTATTCAATTGTAGTCCATCGGCCCTGCAATTTCAGTATTCACTACTGAAGGACCGCGCCCGTGAAGGGCATTTGCGGTGTGTCCCTATCGTTACGCAGGGCTCCCGGTTTCGCAAACCCTTACCGGCTGTATCACCCTGTTCCTGTACTATCCTGCCACGCCGGTAAGGGAATGAGAAGGAAACTTCCAGCACTGATGCGTCGCCATTAGTTGTCTAGCCAACTCATCCCTCCCTTCGGCTTGATCTTTCTTGAAGAAGCTCATCGCTTCTTCAAGTTCATACTACTACCAGACCCGCTTTTGTCAACGTTAATGCGCCGCATATTTTGAAATGTGACGCTCAAAGCTGCACGATTCATCGACGAATTCCGCAACACCAAATGTGTGAATTCCGTCACAGACACTGCGCCACTGCCGCCACGTGCGCCGGAGTGGTGCCGCAGCACCCTCCTACTACCCGCGCGCCCATGGCCCGCCACTTCTCCGCGTACGCCGCATGCACCTCCGGCGTGAATTCAGAATCCCCGACCACGTTGGGATACGCTCCGAAAGCCACGTCGAACTCCTCGATGAGCTTCGGCAGCGCAGCGGAGATCGCGTCCGGCCTGCTGCACATCGCCAGGACCGCCGATACGCCGGTCCCTGCCAGCGACTCAGCAAGCCGGCCGAAGGACTCCCCGCTCGCCATCAGTCCGCCCTCGGTCACGTTGCACACACCAAGGAGCACTGGAACGCCGAGGCCGGAGACCGACCGCACAGCCAGCACGCATTCCGCGACGCTGCTGTGGTACTCAAGCAGCAGAGCATCCACGCCCGCGCCCGCAAGAATCCGCGCCTGTTCGATATAGTCACGCGCCGCCCTTTCAGGCGCTATCGGCGCGCCCCGTGGTTTGGGCGGCGATATGCTGCCGGCGACATACGCCCCGGGCTTCACCGAGTCACGCGCACGCACCGCTATCTCCACGGCGCGGACGTTGATCTCCTCCAGGCGGCCGGCCATCTCCGGGATCCCGCGAAAGTCGAACTTCGCCCTGTTGGTGTTGAAGGTGTTGGTGGTGATGATGTCCGCGCCCGCTCGCAGGTAGTCCTCGTGCAGCGACTGGAGCTCTGCCGGCGCGTCCAGTACAGCGGTGGCCGATCGCGACGCTATGCCCTTCCTTACCGTGCCGTCGGACTCGCGCGAGTCGATGACGCCGCGCCTCTTGAGCTCGGTAGAGATCGCCCCGTCCAGCACCATAGCGCCGGCGGCGAGCCTGGTGACAAGGTCCGGTCGTGACATCGCCGAACACCTCCCGGTCTGAATTTACCGTCAGGCTCCCCCCATGCCCTCCCACAGCCCTTCGAAGAAGCTGCGCGCGTTCACCCCCAGCGTCCGCAAGTGGTATCCGCCCTCCTGCACGACCAGCGTCGGCAGGCGAAACGCGCCTATCGCTTGCCCGTTGCGCCTGAAGTCCTCCGCCCGGAGCAGCCACGTCCCGGCAGGGTCATTGCGCGCCGTATCCAGCCCGAGAGCGACGACAATGCAGGCCGGACCGAATTCCTCCGCGCGCCGGACAAGCCTGTCCAGCGCGCGTCGGTACGCGTCGCCGTCTACCCCCTCCATCAGCGGTACGTTGAGATTGAACCCTTCACCCGCGCCGGTGCCGGTCTCATCTTCAAAACCGCTGAAGTACGGGAACGCCACGCTCGGATGGCCGTGGATGGACATCGTCAGCACGTCATTGCGCCGGTAGAAGATCTCCTGCTGGCCGTTACCGTGATGGTAGTCCAGGTCAAAGACCGCCACCTTGCCGCGACGGCTCAGGTAGTTGGCCGCCACAGCGAGGGAGTTGAAGTAGCAGTACCCCCCAAAGTACCGGTGCTCCGCGTGGTGTCCCGGTGGCCGAATCAGGGCATACGCCGCCCGCGCCCCGTCCAGCATCGCCTCTGCCGCCGTCAATGCGCAGTCGACAGACTTCCTCGCCGTCACGTATCCGTTGCGCGTTATAGGCGTGAAGGTATCCAGGGAGTAGTAGGGCGCCTGCAACGTCAGGTCCGCAGGCAGCCTGTCCCTGTTCCTGATGGGCACTATGGAAGGCAGCAGCTCTTCGCCAGGCTCCAGGCAATTGATTACGTCCCCCATGAACCGGAAGAAGGCGGAGTCGTGGACAGCCAGGATGGGGTCTTCTCCGAATTGCCGGAGGGGCAGCCTGTCCCAGATCGGCATCGCTTCGACGCCGGCCAAAAGCGCGCGCAGCCGCTGCGGCGTCTCCTTGTAATCACGGTCACGCACGCGATGGACTTCGTGGCCGTCGCTGACGACCAGTCCGAAAAGCCGCGAGTCCACTGCGTTAGCCATTCGCGTTTACCTCTCCCCATCCGTCACGCCTCATCTAACCACACGGGCAGCGGGCTTTCAATGAACAATACTAGGCCGCGGCGAGTGCCACGGCCTAGTTGCCATCAGCGTGTATTCTGGGCGCCCCGGTGAATGCCGCCCTTATCGGTCCTTCTTCTTTTTCGACTCCACCGTATTCGAGAAGGTGTCCGTATCCGCGACCGTGCCATTTTCGTTGTAGCTGGTCACTGTCAGGTTCACCTTATCAAAGCTCAGCGCTAACCTCTTCCCATGGTCGCGGTACTTGTCGATCTGAACGTTCTCAAACTCGTAGGCTATCCGCACCACGGTCCCATCTTTCAGGGTCGAATCGATGTTCAGGTTCACGGTATCGAACATCGTACCGTCATCAGCCGCCGCAGCCAGGGCCGGGTCCGAAGAGTCCGGGACTTTGATTAGCTGGGCAATCCTGAGCTTGCTGAGCATCTTCTCTATCCGGTTCTTATTGCCTTTTCCGGGCTTTGGCTCAGCGATCTTCTCGAGCTTCTTCTGTACCTTCTCGACGTCACTCCAGTCGATATAACCTGGGTCTGTCGAGTCACCGTCCACTCCGTCGAACTTCACGTGAATCCCCGGGTCCGGAAGCGTTCCGCCGCCGCCCGGCAAGGTGCCGCCACCGCCAGGAAGTGTCCCGCCTCCACCGGGCAAGGTGCCGCCGTCCCCAGGGAGCGTACCGTCCGCAAACACCGGGCTCCGGCCCAGGCCGGAAAATACAACTAACCCCATAACCGCTACCGCTAGAAACGCCGCGAGCAAATAACCTCTGCCTATCCCAATTGCCTTCATTCTCAACCTCCACACCAGTTTTCCGCATCAGGCAATGGCCGTTCACCGGGGATCTCACCCCACGCCGGTCACACCCAAATCAGATGGCTTGGCACCATTTCTATCGCGGGATGGGAACTATATCAATCCCTGACTAAAACGTGCGCTCACTTACGTGGTTTTCCAGGAGGGCGCTTACGTGGAAACGCGGTGTCCATGGGCGGGAGAGGCCATACGGTGTCTACGTGTTGATTACCGCTTACCGTCTTCGATCCGGCCCAGCAGTCTAAGTAGTCCGTCCAGGATGGTAAGGGGATGAGGGGGGCAACCGGGGATGTACAGGTCTACAGGAATAACGGAGTCCGCCCCGTTGTTGACCTGGGGGTTATTCCGGAAAGGGCCTCCGGATATGGCGCAGCCGCCCACGGCGATGACGAGCTTCGGAGCGGGCGTGGCCGCGTAGGTCTTCTCAAGCGCCAGCCTCATGTTCCCTGTGACAGGCCCCGTGATGATGAGCCCGTCTGCGTGGCGCGGCGAGGCAACGACCTGGATGCCGAAGCGGCCGAGGTCGAACACTACCGTCCCAAGCACGTTGATCTCCGCCTCGCACGCATTGCAGCCGCCCGCGCTGACCTGCCGCAGCTTGAGAGAGCGGCCGAAGAGTGCTTTGGACTTCCTGTCCAGCTCCTCCGCCAGCTTGATGCCGCGCTCGTCGACCACGAGGTCTTCGCGGCGGCGCACGGCAAGGCGGAAGTCACCGGTGTATTTGATCGCTCCTTCGGGGCACGCCTCAACGCACTCCGTGCAGAACAGGCACTTTCCCATGTCTATGCTCGGGCCGTGATCGCCGATGCTCACCGCCTCGGTGAGACACGCCTCGACGCACTCCGCGCAACCGGCAGGGCACTTCGAAGTGTCGATCTTCGGCAGGCCGCGGTAGCGCTCGGGCAGCGCAGGCGCCGACTTCGGGAAGTCGATCGTGCGGTGCTTCTGGTGCAGGCGCGTGCGCCACTGGTTGATCAAAGGTCGAATCCGCAATAGGACAGGTTGAAGCTCTTGTTGCAGAGCGGGAAGTCAGATATCTGCTGGCCGCGCAGCGCAAGCGTAAGCGCCATCCAGTTGTGGAAGGACGGGTCAGTGATCTTGTACCTGGCAAACTTGCCCTGCTCGTCCGTTATCGCAACGTGCGCCACCTCTCCCCTCCACCCTTCCGTAAGCGCCACGGCGAGCATGTTCGGACGCGGCGGCGGGCACTCCGCCTTCACGGACCCAGCGGGCAGCGCGTCCAGGTTGTGCCTGATGTACCTGATCGACTCTGCGATCTCCAGCCGCCGCACGAGCGCCCGCGAGAAAACGTCGCCGCCGGACGCGACGGCCGCCTGCGCCGGGGACTCGCACCACCAGCCTACCGGGTGGTCCTTCCGAACGTCCATCGCGATGCCGGCGGAGCGGGCGGCCATACCCACGAACCCCAGGTCCTGTGCAGCCTTCTGGGAGACCGTGCCCGTCCCCTTCAGCCTGTCCAGGACGGACCCATTAGAGAAGAAGTCGTGCAGCGCCTCGGTAACGTCCCGTTCCGCCCTGTCCAGCCTGCCATGCAGGTCGGCCAGCATATCGCGCTCCGAAACGTCGAACGCCACGCCCCCCCGGCCGCACCATCCCCCGGCCGAGCCTGCTCCCGCATATCACGGAGCTCATGTTGAGGAAATCGCCGCGCAGCCGCCCGCAGAAAGAGGTGGTTGGGAGGAAGCCCACGTCGTTCGCAAGCGCGCCCATATCGCCGGTGTGGTTCGCTAACCGCTCAAGCTCCAGCGCGATAGCCCGGAGGGCCTGCGCCCTTATTGGCGCAGCCACGCCGCCGAGCGACTCCATGACCATGGAGTAGGCAGTCCCGTGGCCGATCGTCGTGTCCCCGGCGACCGTCTCCATTTCAAACATCGTCCGCCGGTGCGGGCCGCAGACGAGCGCCTCTTCAACGCCACGGTGCTGGTATCCCAGGTGTATCTCCAGGTGGTGCACGATCTCCCCAGTGCACTGGAACCTGAAATGCCCCGGCTCGATCACCCCAGCGTGCACCGGGCCCACCGCAACCTCGTGCACCTCCTCTCCCGCCATCGAAAAGTACGGATACGCCCGCGCCATGTGCGGGGGTCCTTCTCCCCCCTTGATGGGGGAGATGTCGGCGCTCCGGCCGACAGAGAGGGTGTTGTGTCCCCTCACCGGCTTCAGCCACGGGTGCCCCTCCGGCATCACGCCCACCTGCTCACAGATCTCTCTCTCAAACAGGTGCGCCTGCGGGCAGTCCGGGGTAATCGATTCGAAGCTCTCCGCCACGTACGTTGCCACCACGGTGAGCGAGTGGGCCGCATCGTTTGCGAGCACTGCATAGAGCCGCGCCCCGGCGTCCCCTGTCCTGCGCCCGAACAGGGAGACAACCCGCGCTCCGGCGCCCGTCGCGGTAATAATTGCCGTCCTGAACGCACCCGTCTCCAGTACAGGCACCGAGCCGGCATCCACGGCCTGCCCGTTTTGAAGCTGGACCCCGGCCGCCACACTCATTGGCCACCCCCCACGAGCGCGGCCGCGTCCCCGATGGCGGCGTCGGCATCGCTGAGCGCGGGTACGAGATCATCGAAGACCTCTGGCGCGCCACGCTGGAGGTAATCTCAAACTGCCCCTGCGAGAAGGGGTGCCCGAGCTGCATCCACTCCCCCAAGTGCGGCAACAACAACCACCCGCTCGATAAGGACGTAGCGAAGCTGGTGCTTAGGGAGATTCTCAATTCACAATTCTGAGTAGCTATGCTATTCTTTATCTGCGTCGGGGTATAGCGCAGCTTGGTAGCGCGCTTGCATGGGGTGCAAGAAGTCCTGGGTTCAAATCCCAGTACCCCGACCATTTTCACAACCCCATGTGGCATTTCCAGCGAATTTCGGCACAATCTCTCCTCGAGGCGTCGCCAATGATCGCTCGCCGCAACCGCCTGCCGGGTCTCCTCCATCTGTTCCTGCTGTTCTCGATTTTGATCGTGACGCTGGCATGCGCTCCCGAGGACGACCCTTTCAACGTGGGCGACCGCGCCCGCATCTCCGCCGAGGCCACGGCCGCCGCCGCGCAGGGCCAGTCCTCTACGCCCACCCTGTCCACAGAAGGCAACAGGTCCGTCCTTCAGAACGAAGGCAAGGGCACTGTGCGCTTCGCCGACTGGAGCGACAACGAGATAGCGCTGCTCAACAACATTGCGGGCTACATCCTGGTGTGGGGGTACGACTACAAGGCGGAGCTTGTTGATGTGAACGAGGGCGGCTACCAGGCCGCTGCGACGGACGGCAAGGTGGACGTGGTTATGGGCGTGCCAAAGGCAACGGCCTCAGACTGGCTGAAGCAACAGGCGGACTCCGGCAAGCTGGTGGACGCAAGCTCACCCTACGGAGCCGACGGCGAGATACGTATCGCACACACTACCGCCCTCAAGTCCGGCTCCGCCGAGGTGGCCGACTTCCTTCAGAAGATCAGCGTGGACCACCAGCTGATCACGAACCAGGCCGCCCAGATCAGCGGCGGCAGGACCGGCATACGGCCCATCGTGGCGGCGCTCACGTTCCTCAAGAACAACGAGCCGGTCTGGACAGCGTGGCTCCCGGTGCCCATCGCTGAGAACGTTAAGACCTCCATCGCCGCCGGCAAGACCAGCCTGGTCAAGCGTGACTGCATCCCCACGGGCGGTTCCCGCTCCCCCGGCAACCCCAACGAGGAGAACTGCTAGGAAGTAGTCCCTTTTGATACCTCGCCCTCGAGCTGTGCCAGATCGTGGTCCAGGGCGGCCATATCGTATTGTGAGGTGATCTTCTTCAGCCTGAGGTACTCCATCATCTCCCAAACCGTCACGCCTGCTTCCCTGGCAGCCCTTGCCGTAGAGACCTTTCCGTCTCCATACTGCCGGGCGAAGTAGTCCAGCTTCCAGCTCGCAATGGCCTTCGCCAACAGCTTTCGCACCGTCGTCGCACGGTCTGATTGCTCAAGCCGTTCTATGGTCTCCAGGTCGCGCACCATCTCTTCAGGAAGCCGCGATCCAACCATCTGCTCTTTCTTCATCGATTCTTCCTTTTCGCCCTTCGGAGAACTTCCGCTATTACCTCCGGCGATACCCAGAGCACTTTAGCGACCTCCACCACATACTTCTCAAACTCTTCGTCTGAGATATGCCCTCCGAGGTGCATTTCGAGAAGCACACCTATCGTACCCGCATGCTCCAATTGCATGGACGCGGCTATGGACCTTGCTTCCCTATCGTCCACTATTAGCTTGAACCGGCGCGCCTGCACAATGGATATGGATTCGGCCTCACCCCTGTCCAAGCCCGAAACGTCAACAAGGGTGGAGGCAATTTCTGCTTCGCGGTCCGACATCTCCGCTATAGAAATCCACCCTTCCCGTATGGCCAGCTGGACCCGAGCGACTTCTGTTGCACCTTTACGAATGCCCCCCGTCACCACTTCTTCCAGCACTGTGGGGGCAATGACGACATAGCTGAAGCGCTCTTTCAACAGACGCAAACAGCCGACCTTGGCGAGAGAGATTAGGACAGTAGAATCAGCAATAACCAAGGTAAAGCCCCTGAATCCGCCTAAATCGATGATATCAAATGTATCACCTGATTTCAATCGCGGTATTGTCTGGTCGTTCCCTCCCTGTTACCCTGAACTCTGGATTCGCGTTTCTTCCCGCGTGTATGGGCGACATGAAGACCGGAGAGTTGCTCCCGGAGGCACCATGGAAACCGACTTACTGGTCATTGGCGGCGGTGTCATTGGCGTATCCTCGGCGTACTACCTGCAAAAGGCCGGTCGGCGCGTCACGTTGATGGAGCAGGGGCCGGACCTTTGCAGCGGCAGCTCCTGGGGCAACGCCGGCTGGATCTCCCCGCGCCACAGCGTACCGCTCGCCTCGCCCGGGGCCGTCGGCAAGGCGCTGCGATGGATGTTCAGGCCTGCCAGCCCGTTCTACGTGAAGCCGCGCCTCGATCCCGCCCTGATTTCCTGGCTCATGCGATTCCGCTCCGCCACCAACGGTCGCGCCGTCCGACGCACTACCGCAATCGCGTGGGAGTTCGCGGAGGCAAGCCTGGCCCTTTATGACGAGACAGTCCGGCAGGAGAGGCTTGAGTGCGAATTCAACCGCAAGGGCCTCCTCCACGTCTACCGCACGCAACACGAGTACCGCGAGGCGCTGGTGGAGATGCACCTGCTGCGGCAGGTCGGAATCGCGTGCGAGGTCCTGGAGGGTGACAGGGCGCTGGAGCTGGAGCCAGCGCTGAAGCCGGGCCTTGCCGGGGCGGTCTTCCACCCGAGCGACGCGCACGTGCAGCCGTACGACTTCGTCAATGGGCTTGCGGCGCGTATCGAAGCCATGGGCGGAGAGGTGCGCCTGAATACCGCAGTCACGGGCTTCGAGCTGTCCGGCAAGACGGTCGCCAGGGTGAAGACGAGCAACGGGGACTTTACGGCAAATCAGGTGGTGCTCGCCGCCGGAGCGTGGTCGACGCCCCTCGTCCGGGACCTGCGGCTAAAGCTCCCAATTCAGCCCGCCAAGGGCTACAGCATCACCTTCGAGAACGTCAAGAATGCGCCATCCAGGCCGGTGATGCAGAGCGAGGCGCACGTCGGCGTCACGCCGTTCGGCAACGGCCTCCGCCTGGCGGGCACACTGGAGCTCTCCGGCATCAACGACCGCATCCTCCCCCGTCGCGTGCAGGCGCTGCGCAACGCCGCCCGCGAGTACCTCCAGGCAGAGCTGCCGCCGAACGGCGGCCGCGTGTGGTGCGGCCTGCGCCCCATGACCCCGGACAACCTCCCCGTCATTGGCGCGCCGGCCCACCTGCAAAACCTGATAGTCGCCGCCGGCCACTCCATGACCGGCGTAACCCTGGGCCCGGCCACCGGCAAGCTGGTGGCGCAGATCGCCATGGGCGAGAAGCCCTACCTGAGTCCTGAGCCGTTCAGCCCCGCGCGGTTCCAGTGACATGCCGAAGATCTGCGAGTTCTACGGGGTCACAATCGCAATGTTTTATAATGATCATGAACCTGCTCATTTCCATGCGACATACGGAGGCGATCTGGCCGTGATCGGTGTTGACCCGGTCGTCGTTTTGAAAGGCGGATTGCCACGCCGTGCTTTGGGCCTGGTCTTTGAATGGGCCAGGAGCCACCAGCCGGAGTTGCAGGAAAACTGGGCAAGGGCAAGGGCCCACCGGCCCTTATCTCGCATAGAGCCACTGGAGTAATCGGACCTTATGGAAATCGTCACAAAGGTGCGCGTGCTGCGACCCTACATACTCCGGGTGACATTCTCGGACGGTACCGTGCGCGACGTGGACGTCGAAAGCGAGCTCTACGGAGAGGTGTTTGAGCCGTTGAAAGACCCGCGGGTCTTCGCGAAGGCCAGGGTGGACAAGACATTACGGACGGTTATTTGGCCGAATGGCGCCGACTTCAGCCCCGAATTCCTCTACCGCGGCGCGAAAAGCGCGGCTGCTGTGTAAACTCCGCCCCCAATGCCTGCACGATACCCGCGCCCGCCGAGCCCGATCCCTTACCCGTCGCCCTGCGCAAGGCGGAGGTGGAGGACCGTTTCGCTCCCCTGCTGGACGGCAAGACGCTTCCGCAGTTCCTGGAAGACACCGAGACGCAGGCGTTTATCGTTCTCCAGGACGGCGAGATCGTATACGAGAAGTACTTCAACGGCTCTGGCCGCGACTCCATTGTCACATCGTTCTCCGCCGCGAAGTCGTATGTCTCCGCCCTCCTGGGTATCGCCGTCATGGAAGGCCACATCGAGAGCATCGACGACCCGATCACGAAGTACATCCCGGAGCTGCTGGACCGCGACCCCGATTTCGGGCGCATCACCGTCCGGCACCTGGTCGCCATGACCAGCGGCCTCAGCTACGAGGAGACGGGCCTCCCCGGCGGCGACGACGCGCTCACGTACTACTACCCGGACCTGCGCGACCTGGCCATCAACCGCACGACGATCAACAACCCGCCCGGCGGGAAGTTCCTGCACAACAACTACAACCCCCTGCTCTCAGGCGTTGTGCTGGAGCGCGCGACCGGCATGCCCGTCGCCACGTACATGCAGGAGAAGCTCTGGAAGCCCATGGGCGCGGAGTTCGACGCATCGTGGAGCCTGGATAGCGAGAAGACGGCATTCGAGAAGATGGAGAGCGGCATCAACACCCGCGCGATCGACTCGCTCCGCCTCGGTCGGCTCTTCCTCAACGGCGGCCAGTGGGACGGCGCGCAGCTCATACCAGCCGATTGGGTGGAGGAGTCCACGCAGCCATACCCTGCCGGCCACGACCCGGCGTTCTACCCGGAGCGCGACTTCTACCGCACCGGCGGCGGGTACTACAAATACAGCTGGTGGGGCAAGCGCCGCGAGGGCGGCCTCTCCGACTTCAGCGCGGAGGGCAACTTCGGCCAGTTCATATTCGTCTCGCCCCAGTACAACCTCGTCATCGTCCGCCACGGCGCCGCCTGGGGCCTCCCCGGCCACCAGTGGCTGGACCTGCTGTGGCGGTACGCGGGGGGCGGAGTAAGAAACCTGAGCGCCATGGGAGTGATGCTGGGGCACAGGCACCGGGCGAATAGATTCGCGACGGTGGGCGCGTGGATGAGGGAGAGGGCGATGGGCGCCCGGCCGTGGTCGAATGAATTCGCCTGTTTTCGTTCTTTTCGGACGGTCCGTGCGGACTCTACGTTTGTCGTTGGCGGTGAGGGCTCACCGCCCCTCCAGCCACCGCACGGCCGACTCCAGCGTCGCCGCCTCCACAACTTCGATAGGCCAGCCCGTCCACTCCTCCGCCGCGCGCGCCGCCGCGCAGTCCTCCGGCGGGCACAGGAACACGTCCGCGCCGGCGTAGGACGCCGAGAACACCTTCTGCCACACTCCGCCTATCGGCCCGATGCTGCCGTCCAGCCCGATGGTGCCTGTGCCGGCGATAGTATCGCGGCTGGTCAGGTCGCCCACCGTCACCATGTCGTATACCCTCAGCGCCAGCATCAGCCCGCCCGACGGCCCTATCACGCCGTTGTCTGAGACCTCCACCGTGAACGGCAGGTCCGTGCGCACGCCCACCGAGCGCACGCGCAGACCGATGTAAGCGGAAGTGTCCCCATCCGCCGGGACCACCGCCGTCACCACCTCCTGCTCCACGCCGTCGCGCCGGATGCGCAGCCTGGCCTCCGCCGCACCGCTCAGGTCCAGCAGGCCGCTCTCCGCGTCCGTCGTCGGCGCGCCGTTCACCTCGAGTATCTCGTCGACCACCTGGAGGACTCCGTCCGCCGGGCTCCCGGGCACAACCTCCGTCACCGCCAGCGCGACCCTAGTAATCGTCACCTCGAAGCCCGCCAGCCGGAGCGCCGCCACTGTCGCGGCGTCCGCGCTCAAATGGAATTCCTCTCGCCCCTCCTCAACCGACTCCCCGTGGTCCACGCCCTCCGGGTACACCCACTCCGCCGGTATCAGGTCCAGCGCCGGGTCGCGCTTCGCCCGCACCCACGCGCCCACGTCCACCGGCGCGCGGTCGTACACCGTCGTCATCAAGAACGCCCCGCGCGACCTGCCCGGGGGGTCCGCCAAGTGCGCTTCGTCAACGTTGACAAACTCGCCCACGTCCAGCACGCCGCCCGGCAACACTAGCCCGTCGTTCACCGGGACCCGGAACAGCGGCGGCACAAAGAGCGCCGCGATAATGACGGCCGAGGCCAAAAGCCCGAGGATGCCGCCAGACTTCGCCGCCGGCAACGCCGCCTGCGCCGGCCGGTGCGATAGCAGCGCGATGAGCATCACCGCCGCCACCGCGAGCGCCGTGAGCGATGTCTGCTCGCTGAACCGCGCCTGCTGGGCGAAAAGGACCGCCGACCACACCGCCAGGCCGGCGGCGGAGGAGATGCCGAGCGCCCACGGGACCTTCAAAGCCCAATCCGGCCAGCCCGCCACCTCCCTGATAACCAGGCGCGCGATCCTGCCGCCGTCGAACGGGTACGCCGGTGTGAGGTTGATGACCAGGAGGAGCACATTCGCGCGCGTTGCGGAGTAGACCGCGTAGGCGATGGGGTCCGGCACGTCCAGCCGCCAGATGAGCCCGAACACGAAAACCAGGACAACGTGCATACCCGGCCCGGCCAGCGCCCCGAAGAGCTCCTTCGACGGGGCAGCCGCAGGCCACGCCTGCGGTGCATCGCCGAACGGGTACAGCGGCACTGTGACCTTCGAGGCCTCCTCATCGCCCGCCACAAACCGGTGCGCGCCCACGTGCGCAATGAGCGAGAACACGACGAACGCCACAGTCAGAGCCGCCGTCACCCACCTGTCACCCGGCGCGACGTAAGACGCCCACTCCGGCATGTACCACGCCGCCAGCACCCACACGGCGAGGGCGGCCAGCGCTGCCCACGCCAGGGACACGCGCACGCGCAGACCCATCACCGGCACGGTGACCGCCGACGCGGACCATCCCCGCCTTTCACCCTTCGCTGGATGTTCTTCGCTCGTACGCGCCTTCCATGCGAAATGGGCCAAATTCTACTCCCCGCAAAGCAGCGCCACAACCCGCGCGTTTGCCGATTTACCGTGACGGACCCGTCGAACAAGTCGGACTCGTTTAGCTTGTCCAAACAAAAAGGCCCCGAAATTCTCGGGGCCTTCCATATGCGTAGGTGGTCTGCTCGCCGGATTACCGCTTGCGACGGTTTATCGAGGAGATCCCCGCCGTGCCGTTCCGCTTGGTGCTCTTGCTGTTGATCCTCGCGGCGAACTCCGCCAGCGTTTCCGACTTCTTCACCTGGGCCTTCTTCTCTGCCATCTTGCTCTGTCCTTCCGCCTCTCGGGCATTAGTCTGTTCTATTCGTCCGAGCTCATCACCAGTCACGCCGAGGGTGGAGGGCCGGACACTCGTCGCAACCATTATACGCTATCCGGCGCCAAAGCAATCGCGGAGCGCAATTTCCGGCTAGTCCACGCCGCGGGGAGGTACTCGTTAAAATTAATTCTTCCGGCCCCCGAATTTATTTGCTATCCTCCCCACAGGCAAACGATCGGCAAACAGCGCCGGTTGACCGGGAAGCCGGATGTAAGGCGGCTCCGCGGTAGGCCAAATCTGTGATGGGTGGTGTGTGTTGAACCTTACGAATCGGTCGATTAGACGTGTCGCTATATCATTAGTCCTCTTGGCCTTCGCCTCTATATCTCTGCCCCTTATTTCCCAACAGTCCGCCGAGGCCGCTACAACTGAATACTCTATCTACGGCGACTCTCTTTCCTGGGACAACTGGAGCTGGTCCACTACGGTTAACACAGGCGACTCTTCTCCCGTCCTCCATGGCTCGCGGTCCATGGCCGTGACCTACACCCGGGCGTGGGCCGGCCTCGCGCTTCGTTCGGGCCCAGGGGTCCATACCGGCCCCTACTCCAGCCTGCAGTTCTCTGTGAACAGCAACGGCAACGGCCTGCCGGATATCGATGTCTCGATGTACGGTTCTGGAGGCATGCTGAAGCAGGTGTCAACCCAGTCCTACGCCAGGTCGGCGAGCGGCGGCTGGTACAACGTTTCCATCCCCCTATCCGCGCTCAACGCAGTGGACAGGCAGATATACCGCGTGCAGCTGCAGGAGGGCGAGGGCCGCCCCCAGTCCACAATCAACATCGACAGGCTGGTTTTCTCCGGCGAGTCGACTTCCACCAGCGGCGGCTCAACGGGCGGCACGAGCACGCCCACGACGAGCTACAAGGTTTGCACCGGCGGTTTCAAGCCCTCGCAGGCGTCCACGGCAGTAAACAATGTGATCCGGCAGGCGGCCGCCAAATACAACATGCCGCGGTGGTTCTACTACACCATTGCCCAGCGCGAGTCCAGCTTCGATCCGTACGCTGACAACGGCCGCGACAAGGGCCTGTTCCAGATCGTCGGCGACTACTACACCGGGAAGCCATACCCCAACTGGCTGTCCACGCCGAACGATCACCAGCAGCAGTACGGCTGGAACATGAACTTCGCGAAGTACGGCATGTGGATTCGAATGACAAAGGTTACGCCTATGACGAACTGGTATGACCCCAAGCAGAACATCGACAGGTTCAGCACGGGTTACGCCGTTCCCGCGTTTCTGCTCTTCAAAAAGCTGTATGGAGAGAGCGATGCCGCCACTCTCCGGAGGGTCGCCTTCCACTGGAACAAGGGTGTCTACAAGACCTATGACCGGAACAACACAGACTACCTTGGCCTGTACGACAAGTACGTGGGCCAGTTCAAGCCGGCCGTAGAAAAGGATGACGGAGTCTGGAACGGGAAACCTTACATCCCGTAAACAGCCCATAATCACAGCAGGCCCCGCAAATTGCGGGGCCTGCTCCTTATCTGGCCGACTGCCGACTGCTCACTGCTCACTGCCGTACCTGTTCACCGCCGCAACAAGCTCGTTCAGCCTTCCCGCGCTGCGGCGGGTGTACTGGAACGCTATGCGCGGCTTCACCATCAGGTCGGGCTCGTCCGCCTCCTGGGGGAGCGGTGCAGTCCGGGTTATCTCCCCGGCCTTGATAATGTCCCGGAACTCCTCAGACAGCCTGCGGATGTGGTCGTCATTGAGCTCTCGCTCCAGCCGTATGACAAGGGTGTCGTAGACCTGCCGCATCGAGTGGTAAGTAGAGTAGTGGTGTTTTATCCAGTCCGCAGCTTCCCTGGCCGAGTGCGAGATCTTGTAGAGATTGAGGTCCTCCGGCGAAATGTACCCCCGCGCCAGCATCTGCTCCCGCACGAACGCGTCCCAGGCCTCCCAGTACCGTTCACCCGGCAGCTCGCAGAACACCAGAGGCGCCAGCGGCGTTTTCCCGGTCTGCATGAGCGTCAGCACCTCGAAGGCCTCGTCGTGCGTCCCGAAGCCCCCGGGAAAGAGCGCGAACGCGTCTGCCTCCATGACGAAGAATATCTTCCGCGTGAAGAAGTACCGGAACGTGATCAGCTTCGGGTCGTCCTGGATCGACTGGTACGGCACCGACTCGAACAGCAGGTGGATATTCACGCCGAAGCTCTTCGCCGCGCCCGCCCCCTCGATTCCCGCGCCCATGATCCCCTGCGCAGCGCCGGTAATCACAATGTATCCCATCTCCGTCAGCATCCGGCTGAACTCCACGGCCATGAGGTAATACGGGTCGTCGGGCGGCGTGCGCGCCGAGCCGAATATGGATACGTTCCTCACGTTCCTGTAGGGCTTGAACACCCGCGCCGCGTAACGGAACTCCGCCATCGACAGGTTAAGCACCTTGAGGTCAAGCACGTCAAGCTGGTCCTGGCCCGCCTTGAGTGCGTTCAGCAGGATGTCCCGGTAAAGAAACGACCGCAAAGTCTTGTCGCCTGATGCAAGCAGGTCCCTGACCTGCTGCACAGTCGACTCGATCTTCGCCTCGTCTAAATCCCTGTTCAACATTTTCGCCATTCCCGGGTGGTCTATCTCCAACATACAACGGAATCGAGCGGAATCAACCTTGCGCAGATACGCGGCGCACCCTGTGTCAAGGGGCAGTGAATCTGTCAGTGTTTAGGGTGCAGTGATTTTGTCAGTACGGTTCGTCTCCATGGGTGGTCTGCAGCCGGCTTATGGGCGGTGGACTTAGCCGGATAGGGACTGAGTCCTCTCGCCCGAGGTTTCGGTTGAATTCCGGTGGGAGACTCCTGCGCTTCGGGTTTTGGCTGCTCACCGAGTGAAGATTGGGGATGAGAAAGGTC
>Ga0194132_10002136_pt1 | contig 38086 bp, 30 predicted proteins | sample TA2KigOf80mmetaG_FD_148612 | JGI IMG/M metagenome (GOLD analysis project Ga0194132, IMG submission 148612) | Freshwater microbial communities from Lake Tanganyika, Tanzania - TA2015054 Kigoma Offshore 80m | ecosystem: Environmental > Aquatic > Freshwater > Lake | place: Tanzania: Lake...
CTTCATGCCGGGGCTCCGGCAGACGCCGCATCCCCACGGCGTGGACGCGGGGAGGCGGCACGGCCCGCTCCGGGCGCCAGGGCCGAGGCCAGCGGCGAGGTCCGATGCGCGCGCAGCGTGAGCACGAGCGACGTGCCGAGGACCAGCGCGCCGTTTGCGACGTGCGCCGAGTTGATGACGAACTGCTTCTCGGTCCAGATCACCCACGCCCCGAGCGCCACCTGGGCAACGAGCGCTGCCAGGAGCAGCAGCGCGGGACGCAACAGCTCACCGCGCCGGCGGTGGTGTGCGAACACATGTCCCGCCGCGGCCGCGATCAACAGCGTCACGACCACGGCGCCGACGCGGTGCGCGAAGTGCACGGCGATGGCACCGTCCCATAGCGGAGGGACCAGTCCCCCGAACACCAGCGGGAAGTCGGGGATGGCGAGGCCGGCGTCCGTGTGACGCATCGTCGCGCCCACCAGGATCTGCAGGTAGATGACGAGCGTCGTGGCGATCGCCACGCGCTGGAGCACGCGATCGGACGGCATGGCGTCCGCAGAGCCGGGCGCCCGGTAGCCCGCGATCCACCCCCTGGACGTCACGAGGGCGATGGTGACGGTGAGGCAGAAGACGAGTTGTGCCAGGCCGGCGTGCGAGATCGAAATCGGCTCCGGCAGGAAGTACAGCACCGTGATGCCGCCGAGGATGCCCTGTGTGATCACGGCCGCCAGCGCCAGGTACCCGAGCCGCCTCACGGCCCGGCGCGGCTCAGCTAGGCGCAGCCAGACGGCCAGCACCACGATCAGCATGCCGACCGTGCTGGCGATGAGGCGATGGCCGTGCTCGTAGAAGATGCCGCCGACCATCTTGTCGAGCGGGAACGTGAACATCGACCACCCGTACGTCGTCGGCCAGTCGGGCACGGCGAGCCCCGACCCGGTGCTCGTCACCAGGCCCCCCGCGAAGATCAGGATGAGGGTCGACAGGACGACGAGACGGGCGAAGAGGTTCAACATCCCGGGGGGTGGTCGGGACGCGCCGTCCGGTGCCGGGCGGCGCGTCCGCAGGGTGCGTCGCGCTAGGACGCCATCTTGAAGGTGAAGTCGGCCGCTTTCGACTCGCTCGCGCCCACGGTCACTTCCATCGTCTGCGCGCCGAGCCGCTCGTGCCAGGCCTCGAACGTGTAGGTGCCCGGAGGAAGACCCGAGATCTCGAAGGAGCCGTCTGGACCGGTCACTGCGAAGAAGGGGTGATCCAGCACCGCCACGTAGGCGTTCATCCACCCGTGCACGTCGCACTTGAAGGGCACCATCACCTCACGCGCCGTGAACGTGTGGTTGAACTTCATGCCCTGGATCGGCTGGCCGGTGTTGAACTCCTGGTTGATCTCGGGCAGGGCGTGGATGTTGTGCAGCGTGGGATCGTCGTTCAGGATCTCGAGCGGCTGTCCGACCTGGATCCCGAAGACGTGCGGCGAGTACTTGCAGCCCTTCTGCGTCATGTGGACCGGCGTCGTGGGCGCCGGGAACGTGTGACCGCTGAGGCCGTCCTTCAGATAGACCAGGACGTTCCCGAGCGTGCCGCTGTCACCCACCACGAACGTATCCGTCGTGGCGCCCTTGTTCTCGCGCGCGCACACCGGGTCGGCGTTCATCCGGATCACTTCCGGTGCCGGGGCTGTCCCATCGAGCGTGATCGTGCCCGTGAGCGTGGCCGCGGTGGCCGGATCGAACGAGGGAGCGGCCGGGGCAGCCGGTGCGGCCGTCGAGGACGGAGCCTCGGAGCCACCGCCGCAGGCGGCGGTCGTGAGCGCGAGTGCGAGCATGGAAACCGTGAAACCCTTCAACGGACGTGGTGACATCGAGCTTCTCCTGACACGGCTGACGGACGGGTTGAACGGACCTCGAAACCGATCATAAATACCACAGAATCAGGTTGTTGCACAGATCGGGCGGTCGCCGGGGGCGGTCTACGGCCGGCTGCCGCCCGGCGCGCCGCCGGCCTCCGCGATCTTCCGCAGGATGCGGTCCTGCATCCACTTCGGGTCCCACCACTCCACCGGGTTCACGGCGTAGCCGTTGACCAGCATCGTGAAGTGCAGGTGGTCCCCACCGGCGAGTCCGGTCATGCCGCTGCGCCCGAGCACCTGGCCCTTCTCGACCTCGGCGCCGGCCGTGACGTCGATCGACGACAGGTGCGCGTAGAGCGACTGCACGCCGAGTCCGTGGTCCAGGATGACGCAGTTGCCGTAGATGCCCAGGTAGGCGGCGAAGACCACCCGCCCGCGCTCGGCGGCGGTTACAGCCACGTTGGCCGTGACGGCGAGGTCGAACCCGAGGTGTACCTGCCGGTCGACTTCGCGGCCGTCGTAGAAGTACGTCCGGTGGTCGGCGAAGCGCGATTCCACCTGTGAGTTGCCCAACTGGTTGAACGCGCCTTTCCAGAGCATGGCGGGAGCCGTGTCCCCGGCCAGCTCGCGAATCGTGTCCGCGTTCCGCCGACGGAGGTCGCCGTTCACGGCCAGGTACGTGTCCAGCAGGTCGTCCGGCGCCGTGGAGAGGTCGAGGCCGGGCGTGTTCGAGACGATCTCCGGGAGGACCCGCGCGAAGAAGCTGTCGTCCACGGTGATGCGGCTCCTGGCGAACGGCTTCGGGAACGCTTCGTGGCCGACGGCCGTGGCGGCCTCGTTGCCCGCCTCGTCCCTGGCGAACACGGAGATGGGTGTCGTCAGATCCTGGTCATAGGCCAGCGCGAACACGGCGACGCGGAGCGCGGGGTCTCCCTGAATCCCGGCACCGGACGCGGGGAACCCGGGGAACTCGATGTCGCCGACCTTCACGCCCGACGTGACGTCTTCCGGCGTCGCCCGGTAGGCGACGAACTCGGCGCCACCCAGGTTCACGTAGTGCTTCGTCGACAGCACCGAGACGCGCGGCGGCTCCAGCCGGACCTCGATGTCCTTTTCCACCGACGAGGTGGCCTGCCGCAGGCCGTACATCACCGGACGTGATGCGCGGACCACGATCCGTGCCGGCCCAGAGGCCAGCTCGGGGATCGCCACCTTGCCGATCGGCTGCGACAGCGACACGCGGTCGGCGCTCTCCTGCGTCAGCGCCGTGCCTGCCGCCGCTGTCATCGACGCGACCGTGAAGCGCCGGTCGCCCTGTTCCACCGCCACGTCCAGGTCGCTGAGATCGCCGCCCGGCGTCTCCACCGTGACCTGCAGTGTCGTCGCCTGCCCGACGAAGCGCTCGGGCTGGACGATCGTGATCGCCGGGCCTTCGGCGCGGCCGCCCCAGAACCACGCACCGCCGAGGGCGATGCCCGCGATGAGGATCAGCAGCAGGAGGAATCGGATGAGTGTGCGCATGAAGCGGGAGTGGCCTCAGTCCTGCACGAAACCGTGCTGATCGTACTGCCTTTGCGGGGGGCCGAGCCCCTTGTACAGGAAGCGCTGGACGCGGTTGCCGGTCAGGCTCTCGCCCACGTAGACGTTGTTGTGGCTGTCCACGCCGATGGCGTGGGCGATGGTGAACTGGCCGCCGACTTCAGCACCCACACGTGGTCGTCGCCATCCACGTCGAGGCCGGCGACGTTGCCCATGGCCCAGTTGTTCGGCAGCGGCAGCTGCGGCCAGTGCGGGTCCCACTCGTAGATCGGGACCAGGTCCGTGCCCGCGTGCTTCGCTGCGGGGGGCTCGCCGGAGGTCTCCGGCGCCGAGGGGGCGTTGCAGCCGAGCGCAAGCGCTGCCGCGGCGAGAAGCACGCCGTATCGCGCGATCGGCATCCTGGCCCCGGCCGGCTACTTCAGCTTCAGGCTACCGCCCAGCGGAATCGCCTCCGTGGTCGTGTTGGCGGCGAAGAGCCAGCGGCCGTTCCGCTTCACGAACACCTGCATCGCCAGGAGCTTCGCTTCGACGGCCGGGCTGTTCTTCCCCTTGTACCGGAAGTTGCCCACCAGCACCGCCGTGTCGCCGTGGATGCGGACGTCGGTCACGTCCACCTGCAGCACGTCCCATCCGCAGTTCTGCCCTTCGAGCGACTTCAGGAATTCGGCCTTGCCCTTGTGCATGAAGCCGACCGAGAACACGTACAGCAGGTCGTCGGTGACGAGGCCGGCCATCTCCTGTTCGTTGCAGGTGCGATAGACGTCGTAGAAGTGCTTCTGCGCTGCCAGCACCTCGTCCCTGGCGCTGCTGCCCGACTGGGCCGACGTCGTCGCTCCGCACAGTGCGAGGAGGACCGCGCCGATGACGATCCGTTTCATGTCCATCTCCCTTCGATGCCGGATGCCGCGAGAAAGGGCCGCACGAGCGCGCAGCCGGACGAGGTGCCGTCTGCTGCGTGCTCGTGCGGCGGGCGTCTGCTACTGCACGGCGTCGAGTCGCATCGTGCCGTCCTCGTTCCACCGGGCACGGTACTCTCTGAGCTTCTCGATCGGCATCGGCACGCCGTGAATCGGGACGAGCGTCTTCACCGCCAGGTTCCGCCGCTCGAGCTCGGCGAGGAAGTTGTCGGCCCACACAAGGTTGAACCCCGCGATGACGCCCGTCTTCATCGACGCGGGCCAGATGTCCGGCGCGGGCCGGCTGGGCCCCGGGTCCATGTTGTACATGTCCGCGTCCACCACGATCGCGTGGTCGGGGAAGTGGGCGAACAGCATGTGGTCGGCGTGGACGTTCGTCGGGAAGTGGTAGATGTCCATCGTCTGCGTGCCGTCCTGCCACCGCAGGTGGTCGCCCGCCGCTTCGATCGGCTTCGGCTCGACAGGGTTCTTGGCCAGGTAGTCGGGGTTGCTGGCGAAGGGGCGGCGGATGATGTCGTTCCAGAAGTCCACGGTCGACTCGTGGACCACCAGCGCGAGGCCCTGGGCCACCGCCGCACGTGCGCCGCCGGCGTGGTCGGAGTGGGCGTGGGTGACGACCATCTTCGTCACGGGCTTCGCCGTCGTTTCGCGCGCCTTGGCGATGACTTCCAGCGTCCGGGTTTCGCCCTGGATCGGCTCGATCAGCACCGCGTGATCGGCGAACTCGACGAGCACGCTGTTGTACTGGAACCCGCCGGAGGCTTCCAGGCCGCCGAGGTGGTGGACCCCTTGCGCCAGCTGGGTGACCACCACGGGCGGACGCGTGCCCCCGCCGCCACCCCCGCCGCCGCCCGCAGGTGCCGCAGCGGCCGTGACCGACTCCGGTGCGGCGAGGCTGCTGAGGTCGGCGTCCAGCGTGTGGGACGCTGCGTTGATCTCGCGCAGCAGGAAGTCGTACTCGTCGTCGATCGTCGTCCGGTACACCTTCGGCAGCATCACGCCGTCCACCGCTTCGTAGTCCGAGAACGAGGTGGTCACCGCCACGTCGCCGAGGATGCCGTTGAACGTCATGTTCGAGACCGACAGCGGCAGCTTCGTGGTGCGGTCCACCGCCAGCGTGATCGTGTTCCCGCTCGTGGTCGTGATGTCCACCACGTCCGCGCTGCCGTCCTGGCGCACGGGGCTGATCGTCGCGCCCTCGGCGAGCGCCGCGCGGACGGCGGTGATCGGATGGCGGAGCATCTCGATCTGCCGGTCGGCCGCGCCGCCGGACGGCCGCGCGGTGCCGTCGGCTCCGACGTTGTAGGCCACGCCGCCGTCGATCGCCTGGTGGACCGGGCCGGGCTCCGGGAGCACGAACGTGAACTGCCGCTCGGTGCTGTACTGGATCGACATGCGATTCGCGGCGAGATCGATCGCCTGCCGGTAGCCGCGTACCGACGACAGGCTCATCTTCCCGTCAGCGCCAAGGCTCTGCGTGAGCGCGCCAGCGCTGCCTTCGCCCTCGATGGTGATCGTCTGGAGCGCGAGGATCCGGTCCTTGCCGCCCAGTGCCTCCGCGGCGTCGTCGATGAGCCGAATTTCCGGCGGTCCCGAGGCGCAGGCGCCGAACAGGAGCAGGACCGCGAATGAGAGCCGTTCTATCCTCACGGTGACATCCTTTCGAGTTGAGCACGCCGCGGGCTGACCGGCGCGCAGGCCTTGGAATTCTACTGCCGACAGCCCTCCGGTGGTGCCGGGTCCGAGGCGGGGGCTGGGGAACGGTCGGAGCGGGTGCGTGCAGCGATCGGGGGGAGCCGCCAGGCGGCCCCCCCCGGCCGGATCTCAGAAGATCGCCGTGAGGTTGAGCAGCGATCCCGTGCCGCCCCGGACCGCGTCCGGGGCGCCGGTCACCATGAAGGTCCACCGGTTCAGCTTCGCCGCCACCTGCGCCACCTCCTCCAGGTTCATGGCGTCGACCACGTAGCCGCCGATCGTCACGATGAAGAGCGAGTGCACCGGCATGCCCCGCACGTTGCCCTGTACTTCCTTCGGGACGCCCGACGGGCGCACGTCGTTCGAAACGTCGGCCGCGATCAGGGCGACGTCACGCTCGCGCAGCCAGGGCACCGTCGAGATGTGGTAGCCCGCCTCGCCGGGTTCGGGATCGGCAGGGATCAGGTTCCAGGGCGCCACCTTCTCACGGCGTTCCCAGCGGCCCGTGCGCAGGAAGATCGCGTCGCCCGGCTGTACCTTGAAGCCCGCCTTCTTCTCCCAGGCCTCGAAGTCCTCCGGGTAGACCGGCGTGCCCGGCTCGAGGTAGGGGACGCCCCTGAGCCGCGGGATGTCCATCAGGACGCCGCGCGTCGTGAAGCCCGCAATGTTCTTCAGGATGTCCGCCTTCGAGCAGCCGCCGTACGCCGCGCGGTCCTTGAAGTCGAAGCCGTTGTAGATCTTCCCCTTGTAGTCGAACTGGCAGACCGCATCGACGTGGCTGTGCGTGGTGCTGTGGAAGCTGATCGTGTACTTGGTGCCGTTGTTCTCCATCAGGAACGGCCCGAGGCCCGCGCCCGGCTCGTTGGGCGTGTCGGCGGCCTTCTCCGTGATGAGCGGATGGGCGAGCGACACGGTGATGCCTTCCTTCACGAGCGCGGCCGCCTGCCGCACCTTCTCCGGTGTGACGAGGTTCCAGGTGCCCAGCTCGTCGTCTGCACCCCAGCGGCCCCAGTTCGAGACCTTCTTCTGCAGCGCCTCGAACTCTGCGACCGATTGGGGCGCCCGTTCGGCGTTGCCGCCAGACCGCACCTGGGCCTGCAGGGTCCAGGTCGTCGAGAACCAGCCGAGGGCGGCGAGCGCCGCCGCGGCCGTGAATGCCTTGAGTCTCATCTGTGCTTCTCCCTGTCGGACGTCAACGGACGGCCGGCTGCGAACGCTGTACCGAGGACCACCCACCCGGTGGACCAGGTGCGACGAGGCGAGTCTACGGCAAGACAGGCCTGGCCGCCGAACGGTCCGCCGGACGATGCGGGTGGATCTTACCCTACCGCCCGCCGGCGCCTTCACCCAGGGCGTCGATGGCCTGCACATGGACGAGGACCTGCATGTCGTGGTGGCCCGTGTGGGCGTGGAACAGGGTTCCCGTGACCACGGCCGGCCGGTGCAGGAGGTCGCGGTACCGCGTCCACAGCACGTCGCCGGTGAGCACGAGCTGCACGGTCCGCACGTCGCTCTCCGCGAGCGTAGCGGCCGTCTACGCTCTCGGCGAAATTGGTCTCCCCGCCAAGGAGGCGCTGAGAAAGGCCCCAGCCTCAAAGGACGAGCGTATCCGGCAACTGGCCGCGGAAAGACTCTCGAAGCTGGCTCGAGCCATGACCTCCTGAACTCGGCAGGTCGATACGAGCTGGGTCACCAGTCTGGCCTCGAAGTGCCCGACCACACGAAGGAGTCGCATCGAACGCCAGAGCGAACGCTCGCGCGAGTGATCGCGAATGAGGTCGAGGCGATTCGATACCTACTGGAGGCGGCCCGCAAATAGCCGCGACGATTGAACTTTTCTGGTACCGGTACGGGGATTCGAACCCCGGTCCCGTGGCTGAGAACCACGTGTCCTGACCCCTAGACGATACCGGCACTTCAAGGGGGGGCGAACGAACCCGATCGTAACCGATGGTCCCGGGGGAGTAAAGAATGGAGGCGTGGTCCACGTGCTTCGTGCCATCGATGCGCACTGCGGCGGGCAGCCGCTCCGGCTGGTCGTCGACGGGCTTCCCACGCCGGCCGGATCGACCATGCGTGCCCGGGAGCGCTGGATGGCGCGGCACGCCGACCGGCTGCGGCGCGCGCTGGTGCTGGAGCCGCGCGGCCATCCGGACATGACGGCGGCATGTCTGACCGAGCCGGAGCACTCGGGCTCGCACGCGGGGCTGCTCTTCATGCGCGCCGATGGCTATGTGGGCGTCTGCGGGCACGGGCTGATCGCGGTCGCGACGATCGCGCTCGAGCGCGGGCTCATCGTCCATGGCGAAACCGGCGGTCCTGACGTGCCGCTGGTGTTCGACACCTCGTCGGGCACGATCCACGCGCGGGCCGGGATGGCGTCTTCCGGCGGACGCGCGCGCGTGGAGACGGCGGCGTTCGCCGCGCCACCGTCCTTCGTCTCGAGGCCGGGGCTCGCGCTTCGGCATGGCCCGCGCGAGCTGCGCGTGGACGTCGCCTTCGGCGGGGCGTTCCACGCGATCCTGGATGCGGAAGCGGCGGGCCTGCCGGCCGATCTGTCCGCCCGAGGAGAGCTCCGCCGCGTGGCTGCGGGTGTGCTCGAGGCGCTCGCCGGCTCGCAGGCGGTCGAACACCCGGTGGACGCCGCGCTGTCGGGGCTGGACGGGGTCGTCTTCACGGCGCCGCCGCGCGATCCCGAGGCGCACCTGCGCACGCTGACCGTGTACGCGGACGGGACGGTGGACCGGTCACCGTCCGGCACGGGCACGGCTTCGGTGATGGCCGTGCTCGCGGCGATGGGGCTCTTGAACGAAGGCGATCCGTTCGTCTGCGAGGGCCCGATCGGGCTGCGCGCGCAGGGTCACGTCGTGGGGCGGACCCAGGTGGGAGAGGTTCAGGCCATCGTGCCGGAGATCCGGGGCTCGGCCTGGATCACCGGCGAGCACACGTTTCTCGTGGACGAGGACGATCCGCTGAAGGAGGGGGTGAGGGACTGATCTAGCCGGCGAGGCCGAGCTGCTGGCGGACCAGGCGATCGAGCAGTGCGGACAGCGACTCGCCGTCGAGTGCGAACCCGCCTCCGGCCCACGCCAGCTTGAAGCTGCGCGACATCGCCGACACCCAGATCTGCCGCACCGGCGCATTCGGGCTCACGACGAACTTCGCGGGTGCGGGTTCCTCGAACAGCACCTGCAGCACGCCGTTCTGCAGCTCGACCTCGAAGTCGTGCTCGTCGGCGAGCGGCAGCAGCGCCTTCTGCGCCGCCGCGAGCGCGTCGTCAGCCTTCACGCGGAATTCCTGGTCGGAGAGAGCGGACATCGATGATTCGTGACTGGGGATTGAAGATTGCAGCGGCGATCGACGATTGGCGATTGAGGCGTGACGCTCTGCGTTGGGTCTTGGGCTTCGGGATTCTCAGTTACCTTCCGAGGCAACGTAGGAGCGCCGGGCGCGGGCGGTGAGGCCGGGCTTCGTCATCTTCACCTCGAGCTTGTGCTCCCTGCCGTCCAGCACCTCCGGCGAGAAGCCGAGCACGTACTGGCTGTGCAGCTCCTGCGCCACGCGGGTGAAGGTCGGGCCGAGCTCGTCCGTCTTCTTCAGCTCGAAATAGCCGCCGCCGGTGTCGTCCGCCAGCCGGCGGAGGCCGCGGTCCGGGCGCGTGCGCTCGACGCGGACGCCGTTGAAGAACTCCGCCTCCAGGCCGATCGCGTAGACCATCACGTCGTGCTCGCGCGCCATGTCCAGCGTGTCGCCCATGTCGAGGCGGCTGGACGTGTCGTCGCCGTCGGTGAAGACCAGCACGACCTTGCGTCCTTCGATGCCCTGCAGCGCGATGATGCTCTCGCCGATGGCGTCGTAGAGGCGGGTGGGATTGCCGAACATCAGGTCGCCCAGCGCGCTGATCAGGCGATCGCGATCCGGGGTGAAGGTCCCGCTCAGCTGGATCTTGTCGTTGAACGCGCCTACCTGGGCGCGATCCTCCGGCAGCATCCGGATGAGGAACTGCTCGGCCGCCAGCTTCAGCCGATCCAGGTTGGCCGTCATGCTGGCGCTCGTGTCCAGCATCACGACGACCGTGAACGGGGTCACGTCGTTGCGGAAGACGGTGATCGCCTGCGGCTTCCCGTTGTCGAAGATCGAGAAATCGCTCTGCTGCAGGTTCGGGATGAGCCGCCGGCTGCTGTCCACGACCGTGGCCACCACCGGCACGATCCGGGTCCCGGAGCGGAAGGTCGGCTCCTGGGCGAGGGCCAACGCGCCACACGCCGCCACCGCGAGCGCCGTGACTCTGACCAGCATGCCCCTCAGCTTAACAACCCGGGCCCGGTGGCGCCAACGGCGGCCGCTCACGCGTCGAGCGTGTCGTTCCGAGCCCGAATGCCCGATGGGGCCGCCGAGCCGTGCTATTTTCGGGACGTCTGTGGCGGTATCGTGTCTGTCGCGACACACGACGATCGGGGCGCATGGGCGGGGGAGTGACATGAGGAGATGGCGTGCAATCGGCTCGGCTCTGGCGGTGCTGCTCGCCGTGCCGGCGGCGGCACAGAACCAGGCCCCCTCGAGCGAGGCGGCCCGCATCGGCGATCGCGTGGTGACCGTGTCGGAGCTGGATCAGGAGTGGCAGCGGTTCGATGCGGCGGCCAGGTCACAGGCCGAGCAGGCCGTCTACGACGGACGCCGGGCCGCGTTCGATCGGATGGTGGCGGCGCAGCTGATCGCGCAGGCGGCAGAGTCCAGGGGGTCAGCGAAGCGGAGTACCTGGCCGAGGAGATCGCGAAGCATCGCGCACCCGTGGCGCCGGCTGAGATCGAGGCCTTCTACACGCAGTACCAGGCGCAGATGCAGGGCAACTCGCTGGACACGATGCGCGAGACGATTCGCGGGTTCCTGGAGCAGGAGCGGGAGGCCGCGGCGCGCGACGCAGTCGTGGCCGCTCTGAAGGAAGACGGACCGCGTCTCGCGTTTGCGCTCGAGCCTCCACGGTTGGCCGTGGCGATCACGGCTCACGATCCGGTCCGCGGTCCTGCAGAGGCGCCTGTCACCCTGGTTGAGTTCTCGGACTACCAGTGTCCGTTCTGCGGGCGCGTCACGCCCACCCTGCGCCGGCTGCGGGAGACCTACGGCGAGCGGCTGCGGATCGTGTGGAAGGACTTCCCGCTCGACAATCACCCCAATGCGCAGAAGGCCGCGCAGGCCGCGTGGTGTGCAGGGGAGCAGGGCCGGTACTGGGAGTACCACGACCAGTTGTTCGCCAACCAGCCGTCGCTCGGCGACGAGGCACTGAAGGGTTACGCAGAGAAGGTCGGTCTCGATCCGGCCGCGTTCCGGGAGTGCTTCGAGTCGGGGCGGTACGAGGATCGCGTGAAGCAGGGGATGGCGGATGGGGTCGCCCTCGGCGTTGATTCCACCCCGACCGTCTTCATCAACGGCCGCCGCGTCACCGGCGCCCAGCCCTACGAAGCGTTCGCCAAAGTCGTCGAAGACGAACTCGATCGCGCCAAGTAGCCACTCCGGGGGTCAGACCCGGGTCTGACCCGGGTCTGACCCCGGTACGCAGTTGCTGCGTACCTGTGGAAGGGCTGAGGCTACGGCAGGAGCACGATCTTGCCGCGGGCGCCGGGGGCCATTACGAGGCGGTGCGCCTCGGCGGCCTCGGCGAGCGGTAGTTCCCGGCCGATCACGGGCGACAGCGCGCCGTTCTCGATGCCCGCGCGCAGGCCGGCGTGGATGCGCGTCAGATCGGCGGGCGTGGCGTTGAACAGCGTCATGCCGAGGATCGCGCCGTCCCTGCTCATGCACTTCCGCGGGTCGATCTCGACGCGCCCGCGGTTGCCGACGACCATCACGCGTCCGCCCTTCGCGATCGCCTCGAGGTCGCGGTCCAGGTTCACGTTGGCGAGCATCTCCAGCACGATGTCCACGCCACGTCCGCCGGTCAGCGCCTTCACCTCGTCGAGGTAGCCGGGATCGCGGTGGTCGAGCGCGGCGTGTGCGCCCTGCTCGCGCACCAGCGCGAGGCCTTCAGGTGTGCCGGCCGTCCCGATCACATGCAGGCCGTGCGCGCGGGCGATCTGTACCGCGGCCGTCCCGACGCCGCCGCTGGCGCCGTGGACGAGGATCGTGTCGCCGGCCTGGGCGTGCGCCCTGGTGAACAGCGCGCGCCAAGCCGTCGCGTACGGGACGCCGAGCGCGGCGCCCTGCGCAAACGATACACGCTCCGGCAGCGCGTGCACCCGGTCAGCCGCACACACCGCGAACTCTGCGCACCCGCCGCTCGTCGGGCCGATGCCGTCCGAGTACACGCGGTCGCCCGGCTTCCACGTGGCGACCTCGGGGCCGATCGCATCGACGACGCCGGCCAGATCCAGGCCGGGGGTGTACGGCAGCGCGGGCTTCACCGGGTACGTGCCGGTCCGGATATAGGTGTCAACCGGATTCACGCCGGCTGCGCGGACGCGCACGAGCACCTGCCCGGGGCCCGGCGTCACCGCCGCGACGTTCTCGAGGCGCAGCACCTCCGGTCCTCCGAACTGCCGCACGACGATCGCCTGCATACGACTCCTCCGCGCGTCCTTGACCCCTCACCGATCAGACAGTATCGTCGATTTCGGACCCCTGAGGCGGCGAGCCGGGTCCCGCGACCTGATGGCTCAAACCCTCGTGTTCGGTCCCGGCACCTTCCGCCGACTCGGCGAGATCGCGCGCGCGCTCGGCCTGCGCCGTCCGCTGCTCGTGTCCGACGAAGGGATCCTCGCCGCCGGGTACGTCGAGCAGGCGCATCGTCTGCTCGCGGATGCCGGCATGGCTGTGCACGAGTTCGACGACTTCTCGCCCAACCCGACGTCCGACATGGTCGAGGCCGGCCGGGCGTTCGCCGCGCCGCTCGACATCGACGGCATCATCGGGCTGGGCGGCGGCAGCTCGATGGACTGCGCCAAGGGGATCAACTTCGTGCTGACCAACGGCGGCACGATGGCGGACTACAGGGGCTACGGCAAGGCCTCGCGTCCGATGCTGCCGATGATCGCCGTACCGACGACGGCGGGCACGGGGAGTGAGGCGCAGTCGTTCGCGCTGATCACCGATCCGCGGACGCACGAGAAGATGGCGTGTGGTGACCCGAAGGCCAGTTTCGCCGCGGCGATCCTGGATCCGGAAACGACGGTCAGCCAGCCGCCCAACGTGACGGCCGCGACCGGCTACGACGCGATCGCCCACGCGGTCGAGACCTGGGTCACGACCAGGCGGACGCCGGTCTCCGAGCTGTTCTCACGGGAGGCGTGGGGGCTGCTGCGGGCCAACTACCCGCGCGTGCTGACGCACCCGGACGATCTCGACGCGCGCGGGGCGATGCTGATCGGTGCGCACTTCGCAGGCGCGGCCATCGAACGCTCGATGCTCGGCGCCACGCACGCCTGCGCCAACGGGCTGTCGGCCTGCTACGACACCGTGCACGGCGTGGCCATCGGCATGCTCCTCAGGCACGTCGTGTGCTGGAACGCGAACGGGTCCGAGGCGATCGCCGAGCGCTACCGGCAGCTCGACCCCGACCTTCCGGCCGTGCTCCGCCGGCTGGCCGAGCACGGCGGCATGCCCGAGGGGATCGGCGCGGCAGGCGGTCGCCGGGAGGACATGGACGCGCTCGTGAAGGTGGCGGCGGCACAGTGGACGGGCACGTTCAACCCGCGCCCGTTCGACGCGAAGGGCGCCCGCGAGATCTTCGATCGGGCCTGGTAGGCGGCGCGGGCCGGGCAACTGGTAAGGTTGAAGGACGACTGACGGAGACGGCAAGGGAGGCTTTCGATGTTCGCGAATCGACGCTTCGTCGTGCTGGCGGCCGTGGTGCTGTGCGCCGGGTGGAGCCTGTCCGCCGCCGGCCGGCCCGGCCAGGAGAGCCCGTCGGAGGGGCCCGGTCCCGATCGATGGCCGCAGTTCCGCGGTGGCCCGTCGCTCACCGGCGTGGCCACCTCCAGGGTGCCCGATACCCTCAAGGTGATCTGGTCTCACGAAGCGGGCGACGCGATCCTATCGTCGGCGGCCATCGCGGACGGCCGCGTCTACGTGGGCGTCGGGTCGGGGCACCTGCTCGCCCTGAATCTGTCCGACGGCAAGGAGGCCTGGAAGTACGCGACCGAAGAGCCGGTGGGTGAATCCTCGCCTGCGGTGGCAGACGGCCTGGTCTTCCTCGGGGATCTGTCGGGCGTGCTGCACGCCGTCCGCACGTCGGACGGCTCGCGGGTCTGGACGTTCGCGACCGGCGGCGAGATCAAGGCCTCGCCCATCGTTGTCGGCGATCGCGTCCTCATCGGGTCCTACGACGCGACGGTCTATTGCCTGTCGGTCAAGGATGGCTCGCTCATCTGGAAGGTCGAGACCGACAACTACGTCCACGCGACGCCTGCGGTGGCCAACGGGCTCTTGTACCTGACCGGGTGTGACGAGGTCTTCCACGCCATCCGGGTGTCGGACGGCAGGCAGATGTACACGATTCCGTTCGGAGCGAACACAGGCTCCTCGCCGGCCATGGCCGGGTCGCGCGCCTACTTCGGCACGTTTTCGAACGAAGTCATCGCCCTCGACGTGGAGTCCCGCGAGATCGTGTGGCGCTACGAACACCCCGACCGGCACTTCCCGTTCTACTCGTCGGCGGCCGTCGGCCGCGGCCTGGTCGTGGCGGGCGGTCGCGACAAGATGGTGCATGCCATCGACGCGGCGACCGGCAAGGCGCGGTGGACCTACATGACGCGCGGCCGCGTGGACTCGTCGCCCGTGATTGCCGGCAACCGCGTGTACGTCGGGTCGGCCGACGGACGGTTCTACGTGCTCGGCCTCGACGACGGCAAGGTGTTGTGGGAGTTCAACACCGGCGCGGGGTTGAGTGCCTCGCCCGCCGTTGCGGCAGGCCGCATTGTGATCGGCTCGGAAGACGGGCGGATCATCTGCTTCGGCTGATCCGAGGCGCCGAGAGCCGGTGACTGCGGCGCTCGCCGTCTACGCGCTCGGCGTGGCCGTCGGGCTGCTGTTCACCGACGCCCGGTGGCCCGCCCGGCTGGGGCTGGCGCTCGCCTGGCCGCTCGGGCCCCTGGCCTTCCTGCTGACCGTGACGCTGCTGCTGGCCGTGTCGGTGGTGGCGTTCCCGCTCGTCGCGGTCGCGGCCATCGGTGTCGCGCTGGTCGCCTGGCTGCTCCTGTAGTCCAGGCTCTCGCAGGGGCCGGCGTTCCTGGCCTGAGCGATGCCGAAGGCAGCCGGCCCTCGCCACGGCGCCGAAGGCGCGGAGGCGGGCCCGCTACTCCCGGGCCTGGGAGTAGTGCTCGATCAACCGGCGCTGTGCGTTGACCGGCTCGCTGCCGGAGAGCCCGGGACGCGAGTACGCGCCGTATCGATCAAGGATCATCGCGGCCTGCGTGTCGTCCAGGTACGCCTGGAGCACCACATCGCGGACGTGGCGGCGGAGGTCGGGGTCGAGCACCGGACAGAGCGTCTCGACTCGGCGATCCAGGTTGCGCTCCATCAGGTCCGCGCTGCCGATGTACAGCTCGTCGTTGCCGCCGTTGAGGAACCAGAACGCGCGCGAGTGTTCGAGGAAGCGGCCCACGATCGAACGGACGTGGATGTGTTCGCTGATGTCAGGGATCCCCGGTCTCAGGCAGCAGATGCCGCGCGCGATGATGTCGATGCGGACGCCGGCCTGCGAGGCACGGTACAGCACGCGGATCATCCGGTCGTCGGTGACGGCGTTCACCTTGATGATGATGTGCGCGGCCCGGCCCTGCTTCGCGTGCCCGGCCTCCCGCGTGATGAGCTCGGTGAGGCGCGTGCGCAGCCCGATCGGCGCCACCAGCAGGCGCCGGAACTCCCGCTGGTTCGAGTACCCGGTCAGGTGGTTGAACACCTCGGACACGTCCGCCACGATGTCGGGGTTGGCCGTGAAGAGGCCGATGTCCGTGTAGACCTTCGCCGTGGCCGCGTTGTAGTTGCCGGTGGCCGTGTGCACGTAGCGCTGGACGCCGTCCGGCTCCTGGCGGATGACGAGGCAGAGCTTCGCGTGCGTCTTGAGGCTCGCCCAGCCGTACACGACATGGACGCCGGCTTCCTCGAGCCGCCTCGCCCACACGATGTTGTTGCGCTCGTCGAACCGCGCCTTCAGCTCCACGAGCACGGCCACCTGCTTGCCCGACTCGGCCGCCTCGATCAGCAGATCGACCAGGGGCGAGTCGTGGCCGATCCGGTACAGCGTCATCTTGATCGCGATGACGTGCGGATCCTTGACGGCGGCCCGCACGAACCCCACGACCGGGCTGAACGAGTCGTACGGGTGGTGCACCAGCTGATCCTGGTAGCGCAGCTCCTCGAACAGCCCCTCCGCGTCTTCGTCCGATCGCCAGAGCGCGTGCGGGGAGAACGGCGGGTCCTTGAGCTGGGGCCGGTGCAGGCGGGTCAGCTCCATCCAGTCGGCAAAGCCGAGAGGATCGCTCGTGCGCAGCACGACGTCGTCGGTCGTCTCGAAGTTCTCGATGAGGATCTGCAGCACGCGCGAGGGCATGTCCGCCTGCACGCGCAGGAGCGAGAGCGCGCCGCGGCGGAGCTGTTTCAGGCTGCGATCGACCGTCTCCAGCAGGTCGTCGGCTTCGTCCTCTTCGACTTCGAGATCCGCGTCTCGGATCAGGCGGAACAGGTGCGCGCGCTTGATCTCCACCCCGTGAAACAGCTCGTGCAGGTTGTCGCGAATCACGTCCTCGATCAGTACGAACGTCTGGCCGGGGAGCGGGCTCAGCGACTCGGGAATCGGCATGAAGCGCGGGAGGACGTCCGGCACCTTCACGCGCGCGAACTTGGTCCGGCCGCCGTGCCGCACGACGACCGCGAAGTTCTTGCTCCGGTTCGACATGAAGGGGAACGGGTGCCCTGGATCGAAGGCCAGCGGGGTCAGCACCGGGCTGATGTCGCGGGCGAAGCGGCCCGCCAGGTGTTCGCGGAGTCCGGGCGTCCACGCGTCCCGGTCCAGCACGTGAACCCCCTCCTCGGCGAGCTGCCGCCGGAGGTCGCGCCAGACCGACGCCATCCCCTCGAACATCTTCGACGCCCGCGTTCGCACGGCCGCCAGCTGCTCGTCGGTGCTCATGCCGTCCGGCGCGATGTCTTCCACGCCCGCCTTGAGCTTCTTGGACGTGGTGGCCACCCGGATCATGAAGAACTCGTCGAGGTTGCTCCCGACGATCGCCAGGAACTTCACCCGCTCCAGCAGCGGGTGCAGCGGATCGCGGGCCTGCTCGAGCACGCGCTCGTTGAACTCCAGCCAGCTCAGCTCCCGGTTGATGTACAGCGCCGGGTTCTTCAGATCTTCCGGGTCGAACGTCGGCTGTGGCGGGGGTACGCGGCGCAGAACCGACCGGCTTCCTGCCCGACCTGATCCCCTGGGGCGTTCGCCCCCGGAGTCAGCGCTCGCGGTCTCGGGTGATTGGTCCATGGGAAAGCCGCGATCCTATCAGACCCGTGTAAACACCAGCCCGGACTGGAGATCCACCCGGAGATCCACGGGGTCAGACCCGGGTCTGACCCCGAGACGGCCGGTAAACCACAAGGAATGGTGGTGACGTGATCTGCCGGGGCCTTCTCTGGTAGTAATGGTCGCGCTTCGCGTGTGACGGACTATTCGGGGTCTGACCCGGGTCTGACCCGGGTCAGACCCCTGGATGGGACGATTAGCTCGACTTCTGGCGGCGCCCGATGACCCACAGGTGGTCAGCGGTCCGGAGGAAGATCTGGCCGTCGGAGATGGCGGGCGAGCTGAGCGTGTACTCGCCGAGATCGTTCTCGGCCAGGACCCTGAACGCGGGGCCGGCCTCGAACACGCTCGTCACGCCGTCCTCGCTGGTCACGTAGATCCGGCCGCCGGCCAGCACGGGTGATGAGCTGTACGTGCCTGACGCCAGTCGCCGAGGGCCGTACACCGGCTCCCCGGTCCGCGCGTCCAGGCACCAGACGACTCCGTTGTCCCGCACGACATACACCCGCGTCCCGTCGCTGACCGGCGTCGGCACGTCCGGTCCGTTGTCGGTCGACCATACCCGGTGCGTGCGGGTAACGTCCCCGCGCCCGCCGTGGCGAATCGCCAGCATCGGCCGCTCGCGCGTCGGCGCCACGATGAGGTCGCCCACCACGACGGGAGACGCCACGATCCGGTAGCTCCCGTTGTCGCGGGGATTCAACCCGCCTGCCCGCCAAAGTTCCCGCCCGGTGGCAGGGTCGTGCCCGGTGACGACATCACCTCCCGTAACCACGATCTCGCGGCGAGTGCCGATCCGGACGAGGGCCGGCGTCGTGTACGCGTCGGGCGACTCGCGACGGGCATTCGTCGGCCGCTCCACCCGCCACGCGGTCCGTCCCGTCGTGCCGTCGATCTTGAGGACGTAGGAGGGGTCGTCGGTCAACATCCCATGCAGCACCTGCACGTACAGCACACCCTCGTGCAGCAACGGCGACGAGGCGTAACCCCACTGCAAGCCGAACGCGCCGTAGTCGGCCTGGATGTCCCGTGACCACAGCTCGCGCCCCGAGTAGTCGAACGCCGCCAGCCTGCCGGTACCCGTCATCACCCACACCCGGCGGCCGTCGGTCACCGGCGATGGGGACGACATGTTCTGCTTCCGCTCGCGGCGGTTGCCGACCCCGAGGGGGCGCTTCCACACGACGGCACCCGTGTCACGGTTCACGGCCCACAGCGCCAGCGCGCTGCCGTCCGCGACGCTCAGGAAGACGTGGTCGCCCCACACGATCGGAGTGGCACCGCTCCAGCTCGGCAGCGCCAGCTTCCAGGTGACGTTGGTTCGCGTGTCCCAGCTGGTGGGCACGCCGCGCTCGTCGGTCGTGCCATCCAGGGCTGGCCCCCGCCACTGTGGCCAGTTCGCTGCGCCGGTCGTGGCAGCGAACGCGCAGGCGGCAAGGAGCGTGGCAAGCAGTGGTCTCACGGGTCTCCAGTCACGGAAGGACGGCTCGCCGTATTGTCGCAGAGAGGATGCGGTACGCGATGCGCGGCCCAGGGTGCTCCCGGAGAGCGACGCTCGTGTGGGCAGAAGCGGCCGGAGAAGAACCGGGCGGCACGACGCCGCCGCGAGCGCGCGGTGGAACCGGCCGGTCCCACCGCGCCCGTGACTTCCGGGATCAGAGCAGCGCGAGCACGGCGGCGATCAACGCCGCCGCATCCGCAGGACTGATGCTCTTGCCCGTCTGCGCGTGCACCTGGTTGATGAAAGCCCGTGCGGCTCCCGATGCGGCCTGCTGATTGCCGCGTGCGAGCGCCGCTTCGATCTGGTCAATCTTCGAGATCAGCGCCTTGGCGATTCCGGGCTTGGAGACGGAGGCCGTCACAGCCGCCCGGAGCGCCGCAATCGGGTCGGTGGCGTCATTCGGGTCACACGCAGCGCCCAGTCCGTCGCCGTCGGCGTCTGTCTGGTCCGGGTTGGACATGCTCGGGCAGTTGTCGTCGCCGTCGTCGATGCCGTCGCCGTCACGGTCCGGGTCCACGCAGTCGGGCCGGCCGTCTGCGTCGAGGTCGGCGGCCAGCGATACCGCGCTCAGCGGATCGGAGCCGCACGCGACCTCGTCCTCGTTGCTCTGTCCATCCGCGTCGGCGTCCCCGTCGCACACGTCACCCAGGCCGTCGCCGTCGAGATCCTCCTGACCCGGGTTGGGAGTCGCGGGGCAGTTGTCGGTGGCATCCGGCACGCCGTCGCCATCGCCGTCCGGCCCGCAGGCGCCCGGAACGGAGAAGTTGTCGATTGCGGTGCTGACCCCGGCCCACTCCGACCACACGATCGCCTGGACGGCGTTGAAGGAAGGAATCACCACTCGTTCAGCCGGGCTGAGCTCGAGCTGGCCGATCGTCGTCTCGATGCTGTTGCGGGTGATGGTGGCGACGTAGGTGTGACCGATCCGCTTTAGCGCCAGCCTGCCGGGCGCGTTGGCCAGGCCAGCCGTCCCCTGGCTGTTGATGTCGAGCACATCCGTGTTGCGCACGATCGTGGCCACGCCGTTGACCACCTTGCCGAAGATCCAGAAGCGGGCCAGGGGCCCGGGGAACGCGTCGAGCGTGTCGTGCACGAAGACGTAGTTCGCCGCGTCTCGGTAAAGGAACAGGCCGTGACGCCAACTCGTTCCGGACGAGAGCAGCGCCTCGAAATCGGCGCTCCACTCACCGTCCCCGTCCGGGGCCCCAGGATGGTTGAGTATCCCCATCGAGCCCCGGCCGCCGCAGAAGCCGGTCCCGCCCGAGACGTGCGCGCGTCCGCCGGTCAGGCTGAGTGCGGCTGGCGCGTAGCATCCGGTGGATGGGTAGAGAGAGGTCGGGGCGGGGTACGACAGCGGACCCAGGGTGGCGTCGTCGAAGTCGATCGTCTCCAGGCAGGCGTCCCCTCGGACCTGAGAGGTCGAAACCACGAGCGCGAGCAGGAGGATCAGGAGAGCGCGTATTCGGCTGAGCATGTGGTGCTCCTCGAAAAGTGGTGGCGACAGCGCAATTCCGCGCGAAGCCGATGGGCAGGCCGAGCAATAGCCTTGCCAGCCGCTGGCAGGGGATTTCGGGCAATTGCCGCGCGCGCGTTCGGACCGGTCAGATGCCGGGCAGACGGATGTCATCAACCCTGCGGTCTTGGCAGGAATTTTTCGAGGCTACTCGTTCTTCAGGGCGGGCAGCAGATCCGAGGTGGCCACGGCCCGCGTGGCCAGAAGGGTGGACAGCACCCCGCTGACGAGCACGGCGGCCAGCAGCCCCAGCGTGTCGGCGATCGGCAGCCCCTCGCCGCGCTCGGCGTAGGCCGGGCCGATCGCGATCAGCGCGCACACCAGGCCGAGCGCCAGCCCGCAGGCCAGCAGGAACACGCTCTCCGCCACCACCGCCACGACGAGGTGTCCGCGGCGGTAGCCGGTCGCCCGCAGCAGCGCCATCTCGCGGCGCCGCTCCAGCACGTTGCGGAGCAGGACCGTGCCCAGCCCGAACGTGCCCAGGATCAGCCCGAGCCCACCGAGGGCCTGGAACGTGCTGAGGTAGGTGTTCTCCACCCGGTGAAACGACGCCAGCCGCTCGACGGTCGACTGCACGTCCATGCCGTAGTCCTCGAGTCGATCCTCGATGGTGGCGGCGGTCTCGGCTGCGTCGGCGCCCTCGCCGCCGGACATCAGGAAGACGCGGAACCCTTCGTGGCGCGGGAACCACTTCGTGAACTGCGCATCGCTCATGACCAGCTCCGACTGGAGCACCGAGTCGCGCAGGGCCCCGACGACGCGCAGGCGCAGCGGCTCACCGTCCGGCCCGTCGATTACCACGTCGTCGCCGACCGACAGGTGCAGCGCGTAGGTCAGCGACGTGGCGTCGCCGATGACCGGAATCGTGCGCTCGTCGAACGAGTGGTGCAGCAGCAGCCAGGGGTTCTGGCGCTCGGCGTCGGTATCGGCCAGCGTGGTGCCGAACGTGAACCGCCCCTCGGCGATGAAGTCGTCGGTGGCGCCCAGCAGACGGGGATTGCGGGGCTGGTACAGGTTGGCGCAGCTCGCGTCGTCACCGGGCCGCAGGCGGAAGCGCGCGACGTCCAGCGCATCGATGCCCACGAGCGCCAGCGCGTCACGTCCCGCATCGGTGCCGGGGTCGTGCATCAGCGGCACGAGCGATTCGCCGATCAGGGCGTAGCCGCCGGTGCCCGACGCCCGATCCTCCTGGTTCCCGACGGAGAGCCGGAACGCGCCGACCGAGACGATCAGGAACGACGCTGCGGCGATGAGCGCGGCTGACAGCACGCTCCGGGAGGGCCGGTAGCGGGCGTTGCGGATGCCGAAGCGCACCAGCGGCAGCGTGCCCGTGGTGAACGGCGCGCGCGACGTGCCGCGCAGCCAGAGGACGAGACCGGCCAGCCCTGCGATGAGCAGCAGGGCGCCAGAGCCGAAGAAGCCCGCCACGGCGGGCAGCCAGCCGGCGGCCGTGACGGCCACCAGCGCGGCGGCCAGCACCGCTGCTCCGAGTGCAGACAGCCTGGCCCCACGCGCGTCGCCCGGAGACGACCCGGCGTCCAGCCATGACCCCGCCATCAGCGCGCGCGTGGAGGCACGGGTGATCGCCCGCAGGCTCCACAGCACGCACACCACGGCCGCGACGACGCCGCCCGCGGCTCCGATGGCAAGCGGCAGGACGGCGACGTGCACCTGCAGTTCCGTCGTGCCGACGGCCCCGACCCAGACGGTCCTGAGCGCCAGCATCACCAGCGCCGAATAGCCCACCGCGCCCGCCAGACCTGCCATGGCTCCGGCGGACGCCACCGCGAGCCCCTCGAGCAGGAACACCCGGGCGATCGTGGGCGGCGCGTAGCCCAGCGCGCCGAGCACGCCGATTTCCGCCGCACGCTGCTCCACGCCCAGCCGGAAGAACAGCACCGCGAGCAGCAGGCTGGCCACGACGACGAAGAAGCTGAAGTAGGTGAAGTACTCGCCGAAGTCGGTCGTGCCCTCGGATGCGGCCAGCGCGTCCGCGCGCACCGGAACGGCGCGGAACTCCCCGAGCGAGGCGGGCAGCCGTTCGACGAGCGCGGCGTCGAGCGCGGTGAACAGCACGTCGGGCGAGCCAGCCGTTCCCTCGGCCGGGCGGGTCGCACGGACGGACGTCACCTTTCCGTAGCGCGAGCTCCACAGGCGCTGACCGTCCTCGATGGTGATGAACGCCTTCGGTGCGGTGCGGTAGTCGTCCCAGAAGTCCTCGTCCTTCTGACGGATGCGCCGCAGATCGACGGGGAACGGGGGATCCCAGTCGGCCATCGCGTCGGTCGTGGACACCCCCGGATACTCCGGCGTGAGGTCCCGATCCACCGCCAGCCCCTGCATGGGGATCACGCCGGCCATGGCGAACGCGGCCGAGCCGCTCGTGAGCCCGTCGGCGTCGGACCACAGGTAGTAGTCAAGTACGACTTCGGCACCGACCTCCGCGCCGAGGTCGTCGGCGGCCCACTGCGACAGCCAGATCGGCGGCGGCCCCTGCGGCGCAGGTGCCGGGCCCGAAACGGCTTCACGTTCGATGACCTCGCGCGGCAGGGCCGACACGAGCGAATACGGGACCTCGCGACCGTTCGCGCCGATCGTGTTCGCCAGGTACGTGAGCACGGGCACCGGCTCGGCGCCGGCCGCCCGAACGGCGTCCGTCACCGCGCCGGCGATCGGGTCGGTCAGGTAGCCCGCGTCGCTCTCGACGATCGGAGTGCCATCGGGTACCTGTCGCAGGCGGACGCCGATGTCCTCGCGCTGGACTTCGGCTTCGACCAGGCGTGCCAGCGCGTCCGCAGCCGTGGCGTCGGGGGTGCGGCTCGCCGCGAGCATCAGGTTGGCGCGCGAGCCGACCTCCACCTCCTCCTGCAGTTGCGACAGGGGCACGAAGATCGTGCGGGCCGTGCCCTGCCGCGGGCTGGGCGAGAACTCGCCCGCCTCGGCCCGCGTCAGCACGCGCCCTACCGTGACGCGCATGGCGGTGCCCGGCTCATCCCGGCGGCCCTGCAGCACGCCGGAAGGAATGGCCGATGGCTTCTGGATGCGGAGCAGCAGCGTGTCGCCGTCCGCCGCGCCGAACTCCTCGGCCAGCGCCGTGTTGATGAAGGCGCCCCGGCCCTCCGGTCCGGTCAGGCCCTCCACACCGTGCAGCCGCCAGAAGCGATCGTCCACCCCGAACACCTGCACGCCTCCCGCGCGCCGCCCGCTCGGCTCGTGCGACACCACCCCTTCGAGCGCCAGAGCTGGCGCCACGTCCGTCCAGGCATCGCCGAATCCCGAAGCCTCCTGCACACGCGCGGCGAGCCCCTCGGTGAACAGGGACGTGGCGGTCACCACGTGGTCCGCCCGTCCGAGCCGCGAGAGGGCCAGATCGCGGAGGCTGGCGCGGACCGATTCGCCGACGACCAGGGCGCCGGACAGCGTGGAGACGGCGATGGCGACGCCCGCACCGACGGCGAGGTTGGTCCGCCAGAAGTACCGGAGACCGCGCGCCGCGAGGGTCTGGAAGGTCATGCCGACGTGCTCAGCCGTCCGCCGTTGATCGTCCAGCGGCGGGGAAAGCGGCCGGCGAGTTCCGCGCTGTGCGTCACCAGCACCATGACGAGGCGCCGCGATGCGTGCAGCGACTGCAGCAGCTCGGCGACCATCTCCGCGTTGCGCTGGTCCAGGTTGCCCGTCGGCTCGTCACAGAGGAGCAGCGTGGGCTCGCGCACCAGCGCCCGCGCGATCGCCGCGCGCTGTTTCTCGCCGCCCGAGAGCTCCGACGGCCGGTGCGTCAGGCGCGGCTCCAGGCCGACCTGCGCGAGCAGCGTTCGTGCGCGGTCGAGGTATTCGGCAGGCGTCCGATCGTGGGCCACCAGGGTCGGCGCGAGCACGTTCTCGAGCACGCTGCACTGCGGCAGCAGGCAGTGGTCCTGGAACACGAAGCCGACGTGGCGGTTGCGGAACGCTGCCGCGTCGGTTTCCGAGAGCGTGTACGGGTTGGTGCCGTTCAGGGTGAGGGTGCCCGACGAGGGGGGCTCGAGCGCCCCAAGCATGTACAGCAGCGTGCTCTTGCCGCTGCCGGACGGCCCCATGATGGCGGCGGCATCACCCGACGCGAGCGAGAACGAGACGTCCTCGAGGATGGGGAGGGGACCCTGCGGCGTCGGGTAGCGCTTGGCGATTCTCTCGGCGACGAGCATCAGGTCAGCTCCGAGGGGGCGGGCGGTCGATCACGAGGCGCGGCCGATGTCCTCCCGCGCGCCGGCCTCCTCGACGACCCTGCGGTACGCGTCCACGACGCGCTCGGCCATGCGGCGCACGGTGTAGTGCTCGCGGACGCCGGCCGCACCGCACAGGCCCATCTCCCGCGCCTGGCCCGGGTGCTCGCGGAGCGCCATGATGCCGTCGGCGAAGCTCGCCGGTTCGCCGGGCGCGACCAGGAGGCCCCCACCCGTCCGCTCGACCATCTCCGTGAGCGCGCCGTGGTTGGGCGCCACGACCGGGATGCCGCACGCCATCGCTTCCAGCAGGTAGAGCCCCTTCGGCTCGACGTACAGGCTGGGCACGCAGAAGGCGTCGAGCGATCGGAGGAACGCCGCTTTCTCCGTCCGGTCGAGTTCGCCCCGGTAGACGAACTCGTCGCCGAGCCCCCACTCTCGCATCTGGCGCTCGATCCGCGCGAGGTACGCGCGGTACTCGGGCGCCAGATAGCCGCCCACCTCGAGCCGCGACGGCGGCAGCCCCCGCTCCTGGCGCATGAGCCGGTACGTCTCGGCCAGCAGGTGCAGGCTCTTCTCGGGCGCGACGCGCGCGAAGTAGCCGAGCACGAAGGGGTCCGACTGCAGGCGGGTCCGGCCGCCCGGCACGAGATCGTCCACCGATACGCCGAGTGGCGCCACGGCGATGCGCTCGGCCGGAATGTCGAAGTACCGGGCGCAGAAACCGCGGTAGTAGTCGCTCACGGCCACGAACAGGTCCACGTGGCGGGCGTGCTCGCGGATCAGTTCGTGGGCGCGCGCGCGATCCGCGCCGGGCAGCCCTTCGAGGAAGATGTCTTCGCCCTGCAGGGTCACGCAGATCGGGCGGCCGCTCGCGCGCTTCATCGGCCCCGCCAGCGCGATCAGGAGCGCGTTCGGGAGGTTGATCACGTCGTACGGCGCCTCGTCTTTCAGCCAGTGGAGCAGCTTGGCGATCTCCTTGCGCTGGAAGCCCTCTTCGCCCTGCAGCGTGGACACCGCCAGCGCACCCAGCCCCTGCGGGTTCACCTGCACGGACCGCTTCGCGGCCAGGCTCAGAAACACCTTCGAGTCCCAGAGGCGGTCGAGGAGCCAGGGCGTCCTGCGGAAGAGGGCGGCGTGCTGCTGCAGGTACACGCTGACGCCGCCGAACAGCACGCGATCGGCGCTGACGTTCTCCTCGTCCACGCGGGTGGGCGTGTACACGGGGAGCAGCGTGACGTCGTGGTCGAGCCTGAGGAGCGCTCGTGCGAGGGCGTTGTCGCGCAGGCAGCTCCCGCAGTACATGGCCGCGGCGCCCGCGGTGACGGACAGGATGCGCACAGCGGGGAAATTGTATCGCGGGTGCCGACTGTGGCGTGGAATCCGGGCGCGTACGGCGTATGATCAGCCACCCTCGGCCTGGATCGCTCCGGGGTGGGATGGAGGTGGATGGTGACACGCGTCGTCGCTCTGCTCTTCGTCGCGGTGGCTGCCGTCCCCGCCGGTGCTCAGGAGCCCGCGCCGCCCGGCGACCAGCCCCCCACCTTCCGCACCGGCGTCGATCTCGTCACGATCGACGTCGCCGCAACCGACAGCCGCGGTCAGCCCGTGCGCAACCTGCGGGCGCCCGACTTCGTCGTGAAGGTCAACGGCCGCGAGCGGCGGGTGGTCTCCGCGCAGCACGTGCACTACGACGTGGCCGCGATGCAGAAGGAGTTCGCGGCCACCAGGCACGAGGAGACGTTCTTCACCACCAACATCGGGCCGTCCACCGGCCGCATGATCCTGATCGCCGTCGATCAGGGCAACATCCGCCCCGGCGCCGTGCGCCAGTTGCTTCGCACCGCCGCCGCGTTCGTCGACGGTCTGGCACCGACCGATCAGGTGGCGTTCGTCGCGTACCCGGCGCCGGGTCCGGAGGTGAGCTTCACGACCGATCGCCTGCGCATCAGGCAGGCGATGGAGCAGGTCGTGGGGATGCAGCGCCCGTACCACGCCAAGTTCAACATCGGCCTGAGCGAGGCGATCGCCATCCACGATCGTTTCGACGAGACGGTGCTCAAGACCGTCGTGGCGCGGGAGTGCCGGGGCCTGCAGGCGGTCGAGCAGGTGGACACCTGCCAGCGCGAGGTCATGTCCGACGCCGCCGGCCAGAGCCGGCACGTGCGCGACGAGACGGACCTGTCGCTCCAGGGGCTGCAGATGCTGCTCCGGCGGCTGGCGATCATCGACGGCCACAAGACGATCGTGCTCATCTCCGAAGGACTCGTGCTCGAGGACCTCGGCGGCGACGCCGAAGAGGTCGCCCGGCTCGCGGCGCGGGCGCGGGCGGGCCTGAACGTGCTGCTGATGGACGTGACCGGAGGCGACGTGCTGACGAGCGTGCTGCCGCCGACGCCCGCGGCCGATCGGGCCATGCAGACACGGGGCCTGGAAGACCTGGCGGTCATGTCGCGAGGCACGCTCTATCAGGTCATCGGCACCGGGCGGGCGGTCTTCGATCGCCTCGCCTCGGAGCTGTCGGGGTACTACGTCCTCGGCGTGGAGGAATCGGCGGGCGACCGCGACGAGCGGCGCTACCACCGGCTCGATGTCGAGGTCAGGCGCCAGGGCGTGACGCTGCGCTCGCACCGGGCGTTCGTCGTGTCGTCGGCGATCGGCGCCTCGCGCGAGCCGAGGCAGCGGCTCGTGGACGCGCTCAGCTCGCCGTTCTCCGTTGCCGATGTGCCGCTGCGCGTCACCAGTTTCGCGTTCCAGGACCACGGGGATCCCTCGAAGGTCCGCGTCGCCATCGCGGCCGAGGTCGATCAGCCGGGCGCGACACCCGCCGAGTACGAGGTCGGCTACGTGATGTTCGACCGCGAGGGCGTCATGGCGTCGAGCGGCACCACGAAGCAGCGGCTGACGCCGGTCGACGGCCGCCCGGATGCCCCCCTCGAGTTCCTGCTGGCGACCTCGGTGGATCCGGGCGTCTACACGCTTCGCTTCGGCGTCGTGGACGCGTCGGGGCGTCGCGGGTCGGTCGTCCGGGACGTCAACGCGTGGAGGACCGAAGGCGAGGAGTTCGCCGTCGGCGACCTGATGATCGGCAACGTGGTCGACGAGCCGGGCCAGCCGATGACGCCGCAGCTCGAGCCGCGCATCCACCAGAATCGCGTCGGCGCCTACCTGGAGCTGTACGCCGCGGATCCCGCATCGCTGGACGGGACGAGCGTGTCGGTGGACGTGGCGGAGGATCAGAACGGCCCGCCGCTCGTCACCGTGCCGGCCCGGTTCTACAAGGGGCCGAGGCCCAACACGGTGATCGCCCAGACGCCGGTGTCCACCGATGCCCTGCCGCCGGGCCGCTACGTGGCCCGCGTGCGGATCACGCGCAACGGGACGCCCCGCGGTGCGCTGAGCCGGCCCTTCATCCTGGAGCCCTCGGCACCGTCCGCGACGTCGGCTCTGCTCGCACCGGCGGACTTCACGGAGTGGGTGCCGAAGTTCAGCCGCGATCGGCTCGTGCAGGCCGATTTCGTCGCCGGAATCCTCGACCTGCTGGCGCAGGGGACGACCGTGCCGGCCGAGGCCATGACCGAGGCGCGGGCGGGCCGCTTCGGCATGGCGGCCCTCGAGGCCCTGACGGCTGGCGACGAAAGCGTTGCGGCGTTCCTGAAGGGGCTCGATCTGTTCCTGACGGGACAGCCGGCGCAGGCCGCCACGCAGTTCAACGCGGCGGCCGGTCCGCGCCGCGAACACTTCCCGTCGGCGCTGTACCTCGGCGCGAGCCTGGCGGACGCCGGCCGGGACGCGGATGCGGCCGGCGTCTGGCAGCTCGCCCTCGCGTCGCTGCCCCCGGGCCGCACGCTGCCCGACGCGATCGCACCGGTCGTCTACACGATGTTCGCCGATGCGCGGCTCCGAACCGGGCAGGCCTCGTCGGTCGTGGACGTGCTGGAGCCGATGAAGGGCGGGATGCGAAACGCGGACGTGTACAAGCGGCTGGGGCTCGCCTACGTGATGACCGGCCGGTACGAGGAGGCGCTGCCGGTCCTGCGCGACGTGCTGTCGACCGCACCCGCGGATCAGGAGGCGATCTTCGCCATCGTGCTCGCCCAGTACCAGGTCACGTCACGCGACGGCGTTCCGATTCCGTCAGGCGATCTCGACGAGCTGCGGAAGCACGCCCGCGCCTACAAGGGCGCGCAGCGGGCGCTCGTAAACCGGTACTTGGACGCGATCGGTACGAAGTAGGCGGACTACCTCGGCGCCTTCGACAGGCTCACGAGGTTGGCGAAGAGGCGATACGCGCCCGGCACGCCGGCGGGCAGCTGGCGGAACCAGGCGTAGGCCGTGTAGACGTAGCGCCCCTTCCCGATCTCCGTGTACACCTGGCCGCCGAGCTGCGGCGCCTCGCCGCGATCCGCCGAGGCGAGCAACGGCGTGTAGCGCCCGTCGAACGTCCGGAAGGCGTACAGGTTGCGATCCTGCACCCAGCCGTCGAAGTCCGCGGCGGTGATCCGGTTCGGAAACGTGAACAGCGGGTGGCTCGGTTCCAGGATCTCCACGGGCGCCTGCTCGTCGGTGACCCGCGACTGCATCTCGGCCGGGAAGGGTGTCAGCTTCCGCGACACGTAGTCCTGCTGCTGGTACTGCACGATCAGCGTGCCCCCCCGCTCCAGGTACTGCATCAGGCGTCCGTGATTCGCCACGAAGTCGGGCCGCGCCTGTGACGCCCGGATGCCGACGACGATCGTGTCGAAGGTGGAGAGATCGCCCGTGGCCAGTGTCCCGGCGTCGAGCAGGGTGACGTGCACGCCCATCCGGCGCAGCGCCTCCGGGATCTCGTCGCCCGTCCCCATGATGTAGCCGACCCTCACCTGCGATACCTGCAGATCGAGCACCTGCGCAGTCGCTTCCGCCCGCGAGTACAGGCGGTGCGTCTGGATGTGCGGGTACGCGACCACCTGCACGTCCTCGGAGTAGGTGTCGCCGGCAACCACCGCTTCGGCCACGATCGGGTTCCTGCCGGCGCGCCGCCCGGCCGGCGCCCGCACCGTGAACGCGGCTGACGACTGCTCGCCGCTGCCCAGCGTGAACGGCACCTCTGCGGGCGAGGAGGTCCATCCGGACGGGAGGCGAAGACGCATCGTGCCGGTGACGGGATCCGGCGAGAAGCTGCTGGCCTGCACGACGAGCGCCTGGTCCGCGGGAGTCGTGCCGAGCGGGACGATCAGCAGCTTCGAGTCCACGCTCACCGTGACGGCGGGGGTGACCGCGACGGGCCGGCGCAGCTCACCGCGAACGGGATCGGCCGTCCGGTACTCGACGGCCTCGGAGACCGTGACGCGTTCGCCGCCGATGACCAGCGTGACCTGTGCGTCGAAAAGGGGTGGCGCGAACGGCAGGCCGCGCGCGGGGTGGTCCCACGCGTAGCTTTCTCCGTCCCGCGGGCGCTCGAGGAAGTAGGGCGCTGTCGGGGGTGCATCCGCCGGCACGGTGGAGGTGAAGCGAGCCGCGAACGCCGGCCGTTCGCGTCTGAGGAACGGGTTCGTCGCGTCCTCCTGCACGGGTGTCTGCGCGTCGGACACGGGCCATCCGTCCCGCGCCCGAACCGTGACGGCGGCAACGACCGGCTCCCGGTCGATCGGTGCGAACACGCGGACATCGATGCCGACGGTCCGGCCGGGCAGGACGGTCTCGCGATCGGCCAGCGGGTCGATCACGATGCCCGCCGCGCGCACCAGCGCCTCGGAGAACTCCTCCTCCTTCAGCCCGAGCAGGAACCCGGCTTCGGCGCGGGCGCCGTCGTCTGCGCGAACGCCGGCCAGTGCCACCCGGGCGGCGCGCACGGCGCGCAGCCCGGCCGCCAGGTCCGGGATGATCCCGGCTGGCCGGAGGGCGTTGTACCCGTCGAGTGCGCGTGTCGCGGCCGCGGCGGCCTGTTGAAGCTCCGCCTGCAGCGTGCCCGGGGGAAGGCCGCTCAGGCCCGCAATGCCGGTGATGCTGGTGTCGATCCCGTCGAACACGCTCAGCTCGCGGTCAGGGAGCGGCATCGTGCTCTCCACCAGCCGCAGGCCCGTCTCGATCGGCCCGCGCACCTCGATGCTGCCCATCGACTGCGACTTGTGCTGGCTGCGGCCCTCCGCGGCGATTTCGGCGTACGACCGGCCGATCACCGGGTCGAAGGCGCCAACCTGGATCGTCACGCTCGGCGGGTCGTCGGCCGCTGCGCCGAAGCGCTGTCCCCTGTACAGCTTGCGCGCCTGCCATGGCCGCAGCCCTTCGGCGATCTGCTCGGGAAACGCGGCGGGGTCGGCGGCCGCGCGGAACGCCTTCGGCGTGATGTACCCCGCGAACTGATGATGCCCGTGCCCGTCGGCAGACGTGCCGCCGAAGCGGGAGTAGATCACGAGCGGCCGGAACGTGCGGATCACGCGGACCATGTCGCCCAGCACGGCCTGCTCATCCCATTTCGCCGACGCTTCTTCGAGCGACTTGGAGAAGCCGTAGTCGTAGGTGCGCGTGAAGAACTGCTGCCCGCCGTCCAGCCGCCGCGCCTGGAGCAGTTCCTCGGTGCGGATCACGCCGAGCGCTTCGAAGAGCTCCGTGCCGATGATGTTCTGGCCGCCCTCGCCGCGGTTGAGCGCGAGGTAGGCGACGCGGGCGTGGTCGCCGCGCGCCGTGCGCGCGATGAAGAACGTGTCCTCGTCGTCCGGGTGGGCGGCCGTGTGCAGGACGCTCGCCGTGGTCTGCAGCCGCTCGAGGACCTGCGTCAGGCCCGCGGCGCCCAGGCTGTAGACCGGGCGAACCTGCGCGGCCGGCGAGCCGTGCAGGGCGAAGGCACCCGCCAGCAGCAGGGCGCAGTGAACGAGTCGCCGCATGGTGTGGCAGTGTACACTTGCCTGAACCGGAGAGGGTTCAGCTGCTGCGAACACCGCGCTACGTCACCGCGACCCTTCTGACCGCCGCCGCCGTCTCCGGCGCAAGCCGGCTGACGGCCATCGTGACGACCCCCGTCGTGACGCTCTCGATTGAGGGCCGCGCGAACACGGAGCCGGCGATTGCGGCGCTCGGGCGCACGGTCGCCGTGGCCTGGGCGGCGTCGAACGACGAAGGCGCCGACGTGTACGCGGCCGTGAGCCGGGACGGCGGCGGAACGTTCGGTGCCCCCGTGCGCGTGAACGACACTCCGGGCACCACGCGCGCAGGTGGCGAAATGGCGCCCAGAATCGCCCTGGTGCCCGCGAGGGGCGGTGCACCGCCGGCGATCGTGGTGGCCTGGTCCGACCGTGGCGACCAGCAGGCGATCCGCACGGCGCGGTCGGTCGACGGCGGTCGCACGTTTGCACCCTCGCGGGCGCACGAAGGCGCCGATGCGCCCGGCAACCGCGGCTGGGTGTCGATGGCGCTCGACGCCGGTGGCGAGCCCCACCTGATCTGGCTGGATCATCGTGCCTCGGCGTCGTCTGCAGCGGCGCACCATCATCACGATGTCGCCGAGCCGACGTCCGAGGCGCCGAAGCCACCGGCCGCGGATGCCGTGGCCCGGGCGCAGGGGTCGTCGCTGTACCACGGGGGCGCCACGGCGGCGCGCGAGCTGACGAAGGGCGTGTGCTACTGCTGCAAGACGGCGGTGGCGGTGTCGGGACGACGGGTGGTGGCTGCGTGGCGGCACGTCTACGCGGGCAGCATCCGCGACATCGCGTTCATCGCGTCGCGGGACGGTGGCGCCACGTTCGGAACACCCTTCCGCATCCGGCGGGACGGCTGGCGGATCGACGGGTGTCCGGAAGATGGTCCCGCGCTCGGCATCGATGCCTCCGGCGTGGCGCACGCGGTGTGGCCGACGCTCGTGGCCGGACCCACGCCGTACAAGGCGCTCTTCTACGCCGCCACGCAGGACGACCGCACGTTCACCGGCTACGCGCAGGTGACCCGCGCCGGGCGGACCGCAGAGCACCCCGATCTCGTGGTGACCGGTGACACGGTGGCCATCGTGTGGGACGAGCGGGTGGATGACCAGCCTGGCGCGTTCGTCAGCTGGAAACGCGGGTCGGGCACCTTTTCGCCCGCGATGCTGATCAGCGACGCCGCGGCGGCGCGGTACCCCGTCGTGGCGGCCGCGGAGGGCCACCTCGTCGCCGCCTGGCGATCCGGTCCCCTCGATCGATCGACGGTGGCCGTGCGACGTGTCGACCTCCCGGCGCCTTGACACGGCCTGAGGCGTCTTCTAGGCTGACTGTCATGGCTCGGCTGCGATCTTCGGTGGCGTGGCGCGTGCTGTCGCTGTGCCTCGCCGTGTCGCTGTCGAGCGCCTCGCTCGATCAGCTGCACCACGCCGGCGAGGACGACGCGGCATGTCTCGTCCCGCTGGCGACCGAGGACGGCTCGAATCATCGCGTTGGCGGCACCCTCGCGCACGAGGCCGCGCCGGACCACTGCTTCCTCTGTCACTGGGCACGCGGGTTCCACGCCGCCGCGCGCAGTGCCCAGCGGCCGGCCGTCACCGAGCAGGCGACCGTGACCATCCGGCCCTGGTGGGCCGACGTGCTCGCGGCCGCGCCCTACCTCTCCCGTCTCCCCGCTCGCGCTCCTCCGGCCTGACGCGCTTCGGCTGATTCACGGTTCGTGCTCGTGGCGGGACGGGTGCCATGGGTGTCTCTGCGCGGCCGGTCTGCCGGCGCGTACAGGCCCCTGCGCACGCCGCCGCGCGCACGTCGTTCCGGAGGCGTTCGGAAGCCGGGTCGGCGACAGCGGACCCGCGGGGAGAGACTTTCATGCAGGTTCATTCACGGTTGTTGAGCGCCGCACTGGTGGCCGTTGCGGCAGCGGGTCCGCTGCGGGCGGGCTCCGCCTGGGCACAGTCCCAGGGTTCGATCACCGGTCACGTGATGCTGACCGCCGATCGCGGACCCGTGCACGGCGCGGTGGTGCTCGTCGTGCGGTCGGGCCGTTCGGCGGTGACCGACGAGGAAGGACGATTTGTCATCGAGAACGTGGCGCCCGGCACCTACGAGGTGCTCGCGCAGCGGGAGCACCTGACCGCCGAACGGCAGTCCATCACCGTGATGGCCGGTCAGGCGGCGGCGGCGGAGTTCATGCTGGACCTCTCGCCCGTCCACGAGGAGATCACGGTGACCGCCACCGCGATCGGGCAGGCGACGACGTTCGAGGCGTTCAACGCCACCACGACGCTCGACTCGTTCGACCTGACGGCGAACCCGTCGGGTACGCTCGGGGAGGTCCTGGAGAACCAGGCGGGCATCGTCAACCGCACGTTCGGACCTGGATCGAGCCGGCCGATCATCCGCGGGTTCGACGGTGACCGGGTGCTCATCATGCAGGACGGCATGCGGACCGGGGATCTGGCCAGCCAGTCGGGCGACCATGGCGTGACGATCGATCCGAACAGCCTGGAGCGTGTCGAGATCGTGCGCGGACCGGCGACGCTCCTGTACGGCTCCAACGCCGTCGGTGGCGTGGTGAACGCGATCTCGCCGCACGAGAGCTACCGCGACTGGTTCAACCAAGGGACGCGCGGCCAGGTGGGCTTCGATCTCGGGAGCGCGAACTGGCAGGCCGGGAGCGCCGGCAGCGTCCAGCACGCGCAGGGCCGGGCGCTGTTCTGGGCGGGTGGGGGCTCCAGGCGCGCGTCCGACTACAACACGCCGATCGGGCGGGTGGAGAACTCGGCCACGCGGCTGTCGAACGGCCGCGCAGGTGTGGGGTACTTCGGCGACCGGTTGTTCGCCAGCGGCGGCATCACGCTCGAGGACAGCCGCTACGGCATCCCGTTCGCGGGTGCGCTGCACGGGCATCACGGCGAAGAGGAAGCGCACGAAGGCGAGGACGATCACGACGAGGGTCAGGAGCACGACGATGAGCCGCTTGTCGATCTGGCCTCGCAGCGCCGTGTGGGCCGTTTCGACGTCGGCATGCGGAACCTGGGCGGTGCCGTGGACTCCTTCCGCCTCGTGTTCAACGTGATCGACTGGCGGCACGACGAACTCGAGATTCTCGATGGCGTGGAGAGCATCGGAACCGCGTTCAGCAACCGGAGCTACGTGTTCCGCGCCGACATGACGCAGCGGCAGACCAGTCGCCTGTCAGGCCGCTTCGGCGTGTGGGGGCAGCACCGGGACTACTCGGCGGCCGGCGCCGAGGCGCTCGCGCCGCCGACCGGACAGACGGCGTTCGCCGGTTTCGGGTACGAAGAGCTGCGCTACGGGCGTCTCAGCCTTCAGGTGGGTGGCCGCGTGGAGCGCAACGACTACTCGGTGAGCGCGCGGCCTGGGGCGCAGGAAGGCGAGGCAGGCGAACCCGGCCACGCCGATGAGGAGGAGTCTCACGTGGGCGAGCCGCCCGAGGTCCGGGATCGGAGCTTCACCGGCGCGTCCGCCTCGTTCGGCGTGCACGCCGATATCGCCGCGGACACGGCGCTGGTGGCCAACCTGACGCAGTCGCACCGGGCGCCGGCGCTTGAGGAGCTGTACAACTTCGGGCCGCACGTGGGCAACCTGGCGTTCGAGATCGGCAACCCGGATCTCGAGTCGGAGAGCACCACCGGGCTCGACGTCAGCCTGCGCCACCGGTCGGCCAACCTGCGGGGCAGCGTCAACGTCTACCTCTACGACGTCACGAACTTCGTCTTCCTCGACATCGAAGACGAGGTCGTGAACAACCTCCGCGTCGCCGACTTCGCGCAGGGCGACAGCCGGTTCGTCGGCTTCGACGCGCAGGGCAGCGTGCGCCTCGGAGGGCGGGTCTGGGCCGAGTTGCGCCTGGGGATGGTGGACGCCACGCTGACGGCCACCGACGAGCCGCTGCCCCGGATTCCGCCGCTGCGCGGTCAGCTCAGCATCGACATCCCGCACGGGGGACTGACCATCACCCCCGAGTGGGTGTTTTCGGCGCAGCAGGACCGGGTGTTCCGCGACGAGGTCGTCACCGACGGCTACTCGCTGCTGAATCTGAAGGTGTCGTACGTCTACCCGGCGCGTCACTTCGCGCACGTGCTGAGCGTGACCGGGTACAACCTGACCGGCGAGCTGTACCGGAACCACACGTCGTTCATCAAGGATCTGGTCCCCGAGATGGGACGCGGCCTGAAGGTCGGCTACTCGGTCCGGTTCTTCTGAGCCGGACCGGGTTCGCCGAGGCCGGTCCGGGCGAGGTGTGAGCGCAGATCGTCCGGCAGGTCCGCGACCAGGTTGAGTGGTTCGGCCGTGTGCGGGTGGGTGAGATCGAGCCGCCAGGCGTGCAGCGCCTGGCGGGGCCACCCGTCGCCCGGCCTGCCGTAGACCCGGTCGCCCGCGACCGGCCACCCCGACGCCTGCAGGTGGACGCGGATCTGGTGCATCCGGCCGGTCACCAGTTCGCACCTGAGGAGCGACAGGCCCGGCGTCGAGTTCAGCCGCTCGTAGCGGGTCTCAGAGGCCCGGCCGTCGGGACGCACCGTGACGCGGCGGCGATCCTGCGGATCGGGACCGAGCGGCAGGGTGATGCGCCCGTGCGGGGGCGACGGCCGGCCGTGGACGACGGCCAGGTACGACTTGCGCACCGCCCCTGACGCCATCGCGCGCACGACGACGCGGTGGATGGCCAGCGACTTCGACACGAGCAGCACGCCGGAGGTGTCCCGGTCCAGGCGGTGCAACAGCCTGGGGCCGAGCCCGCCCGCCGCGTCGGACGGCACGTACGCGAGCAGCCCGTTGAACAGGGTGCCGCTCGCGTGTTTGTACGACGGGTGAACGGTGATCCCTGCCGGCTTGTCGAGCGCGAGCAGGTACTCGTCTTCGAACAGCACGGCGAGCGGGAGCTCTTCCGGCCGCGGGGGCCGGCGCGTAACCAGCACTTCCGGCGTGGTCACCATCACCGTGTCGCCGGCGGCGACCGACGCGGACGATCGGGTCGCGGGCCGTCCGTTGACCAGCACGGCACCATCGCCAATCCACCGCTGCACCCGCGTGCGCGACAGACGCGGCACATCGGCCAGCCGCCTGAGCAGCGCCTGATCGAGGCGGAGCGCCGCATCGCCACGGTCCGCGATGAAGGACCGGCCGTCCGCCTTGTCACGTGCCGGGGGGCACGCGGGCTGCGCAATCGCCAATCGTCAGTCCCCAATCGTCAATGCAATCATCAATCTTCAATCCTGAATCGCCAATTTTCTATAATTGTGTGCCATGCAGATCAGGCTGCCGAGACCGGACCAGGCGCTCCCCGGGCGCGAGACGCCGCTGCCTGTGGCCGGGTCGCACGCCGTGAACGGGCACCGTCTCACGCCGCCGTTCCCGGACGACCTCGAGCAGGCCGTGTTCGGCATGGGATGTTTCTGGGGAGCGGAGCGGAAGTTCTGGCAGGCTCCGGGGGTCTACACGACGGCTGTCGGCTACGCGGGTGGGTTCACGCCGAATCCGACGTATCGCGAGGTCTGTTCCGGGATGACAGGGCATACCGAGGTGGTGCTGGTCGTTTTCGACCCGCGCGTGACGTCGTACGACGCCATGCTCAAGATCTTCTGGGAGAACCACGACCCTACGCAGGGCATGCGTCAGGGCAACGACGTGGGTACGCAGTACCGCTCGGCGATCTACACCTTCTCCGACGCGCAGCGTCTGATGGCGGACGCGTCCCGCGCCGCGTATCAGGACCAGTTGACCTCCGCCGGCTTCGGACGCATCACCACCGAGATCGCGGCGGCAGCGCCTTTCTACTACGCCGAGGACTACCACCAGCAGTACCTGCAGAAGAACCCCGGTGGCTACTGTGGGCTGGGCGGGACCGGTGTGAGCTGCCCGGCGGGCGTGGAGAGCCGGGCGTGACGCGTCGCGTCCGCCGATCGATCAACGGGACCGAAGCATGAGCCGAGTCGTCTACGAAGATCGCCAGGCGACGCCCGAACAGGAGCGTCTGCGCGCGGCCTACGGGTTGCGTCTGGTCAGTGCGGAGGAAGAGGGCACGGGCGTGGACGCGTTGCCGCCCGGCGTGTACGGGTTCACGTATTCGGCCGCGCTGCCCAACGCGCCGCTGTTCGCGGTGCCGCGCTTCCGCTGCTACGAGAACCAGAAGCGGCCGAACGGCCAGGTCGTGCTCGTGGGATTCGTCTCCGATGCACACGCGCGGGCACTGTCGGCTGGCGGAGACACGGTCGTGGAGATCCTGCTGCAGCCGGCGCCGGAAGCAGGGGCCGAGACGCTGGTGGAGATCCCGCAGGAGCGGATCCGCCACCATCGGCAGTTCGCCGTTCGCACCGAACACGGGCTGACCCTGCGAGTCGCGGCCAGGTAGCCCGCCCCACTCGCCCCCCCCGCCCCACCCCCCCCCCCCCCCCCCCCCCCCCCCCCCCCCCCCCCCCCCCACCCCCGCCCCCCCCCCCCTCCCCGCCCCCCCCCCCC
>Ga0194132_10002137_pt1 | contig 38080 bp, 31 predicted proteins | sample TA2KigOf80mmetaG_FD_148612 | JGI IMG/M metagenome (GOLD analysis project Ga0194132, IMG submission 148612) | Freshwater microbial communities from Lake Tanganyika, Tanzania - TA2015054 Kigoma Offshore 80m | ecosystem: Environmental > Aquatic > Freshwater > Lake | place: Tanzania: Lake...
CCGCTGCGACCCCTTCCGGGGTCGACGACGCTGTCGTGCTCAGGATCCGGGGGTGGCGCTCGTGCCTCAAGCCACCCCCGGCTAATAGCTGGCATCCCTCCGGGATGACCCGTGGTCGAGCAGGCTTATGTTTCGCGACCGATGCGTTGTCTTTTTCTCGCCGCCTCAGACCGTCGGATACTGAGACCACCAACCTCCGCATCGTCGATCGCCAACTGGGCTCATCCTGATTCCACCCCGGGTCAGGATGTCTGAGTCTAACCCAGCCCCGCCGAGCCCATCCAACCGCATGGCATGCCAAGGGCGAAATGTTTCGCTCATGCATCAACCTCCCTTTCAATCGTGCCACCCGTTCGGGCAGACACACCTTGATGCGGCGTAAACGCTGCGCTCCGCCGCCGGACCGCGCCGGCCGACCACGTCCGCATGCACCACGAGGAATGCCCTGTTTTGCTCGAGCTTGTTCAGATGCCGTCCAATGTTTAGCCTTCCGATCATCCTCCCGACTAACTTGAGCATCAAGTTAGTCGGGACGATCATGATAACTTCGGGGGATGTGATCGAATCAATCGATACTCGATGTCATCGATGCGAATGAATCTCAAACGGTCGGCTTGGCGCGGCTTCACGGGAGCCGGCGCCATCGGATTTTGCCTGTGGATGACCGGTTGCGCCACGACGGGTCCCCAGTCCAATCCGCGGGAGGCCCGAGTCGATCAGTTGTTCCAGGCTTGGAATCGTCCCGATTCGCCCGGCGCGGCGGTCGTGGTGGTCAAGGACGGAGCCGTGGTTTTCCAACGCGGTTACGGCTGCGCCAACCTCGAGCAAGGCATCCCCATCACGCCACAGACACGCTTCGACGTGGCTTCGGTCGCCAAGCAATTCACCGGACTGTCCGTGGCGATGCTCGTGGAGCAGGGCCAACTCTCCCTCGACGATGATGTTCGCAAACACCTGCCCGACGTGCCGGATTTTGGCCAGCCGATCACCCTGGCCCATCTGCTTTACCACACGAGCGGGTTGCGCGACTGGCCCGAGTCGTTCCTGCTGTCGAACCTCGATTTCGAGGCGCCCATCACTTTCGAAATGATTCTTGAACTGGTGCGGCGGCAGCGCGAGCTGGATTTCGCGCCCGGCGAACAGATGCAATACTCCAACACCGGCTACAACCTGCTCGCCGCCGTGGTCGCCAAGGTAACCGGCCAATCCTTCCGCGCGTGGATGGACACGAAGGTCTTCCAAGCGCTCGGCATGAAGCACACCCACGTGTGCGACAACCCCGCCGAAATCGTGCCCAACCGCGCCGAGTCTTACAGCATCAGCACCCCACCCGGCACACCGCGTCGCGTGACCAGCCAGTTGTCTGGCCTGGGCTCCAGCTCATTATTCATTTCCGCCGAGGATATGGGCAAATGGCTGCTCAATTTTGAAACCGCGCAAGTGGGCGGCAAGGCGGCGATCGCAATCATATGCCGTCCGGGATCCTTGAAAAACGGCGCGAAGTCCGTTTCTTGCTCCGGCCTCTTTGAGAATGATTACCACGGCCACAGAGTGCTCGAACACTCGGGCAGTTGGGCGGGGTATCGCAGCTTCACGAGGGTCATCCCGGAAAAACGACTGGCTGTCGCTGTGCTCGCCAACGCGGCCAACCTCAACCCTCAGCAGCAGGCGATCAAACTCACGGACCTGTTTCTGGATGACCCTGACACTGCAAAATCCAGGTCACAAAGCCCCGAATCGGGTGTGGCTGTGAAATCCGATCCTTCCACCTGGGACGCTTTCCCGGGCACGTACCGTTTAGGGGCGGGATGGCTGCTCACCATCACTCGCGAAGCCGACACCCTGATGACCCAGGCCACGAACGAAGACCGATTCAAAATGACGCCGGCCGGCATCAACACGTTCACGGTCGAGGGCTACAACCATCAAAAGGTGGAATTCGTCCGCCAAAAATCGGGTGCGGTCACGAACCTCGTTTACCGCGGCATCAACGCGCCGAAGCTGGATCTGCCGAAAATCGCTCCGGCGGACCTTGCGGCCTACGCCGGCGATTATTGGAGCGAAGAACTGCGTGTCGCGAGGCGAATCGAAATCCACGACGGAAAGCTCGCGACCCGTGATCGCTCGGGTCAGTGGCTCCACTTTGTGCCGACGGGCGTGGATCGTTTCGACGCGGACTTTGGCCGCTGGGCGCTTCAATTCACGCGCGATGGGTCCTCCGCGGTGGCGGAAATGAAAATCTCGGGAGGTCGCGTGCGCCATCTTCGCTACACGCGAACCACTCGACCGCAAGTCAATCTGCCGGGACTGAAATAGCTTCAGACCTCCTGACCTCGAAGCGGAAGGAAGGGTGGGGAGTGGAACGAAATGGAGCCGGAAAGAGGAGGTCTTGGACGTTTCGGAGACGGCAGGGAGGAATTGAAATGGGGCATGCACCTCGCGCAAGGGCCAGTATTTCCCGCCAGAGGTGTGGAGATGGACGAAGAACTTGGCCTGCCGAGTGGAGGGTTCCCCTCTCTGTCATCCTCCTCCCGAGTTGTGGTGAGCGTTTCGCGGGAGCCGCAATCATTGCCGGTGCCATTGACGCGCCAGCCGAGGCACGCCTCGGAGATGCTCGAATAGACGCGAAAATCCAGGAAGCAGCGCGCAGGGGGTGAAGCGGCGCGCCATCCCCTTCTATCCACTCCCCGGACGGGTTGCCCAGCCGCGAGGTGGCGATGAGAACGAGACGCGCAGGAGGAAAGAATCGCCCCCTTCTGTCGGAGCGCACCATTTACGGCCCTTCGGCGCTCGCTCATCATTCCGCGCCGAGTCCCTCTAGCCACACAGTCGATCACGCATGAAGTCCTTGCCTCACAACCAAACCCGTCCATCGAAGTCCTGGTGCTCTGCATGCCTATCCAACCCTGATATGGCGTAAACGCCGCGCTCCAGCCAGCAAATCGCGGGTGCTCGAGCGCGGATTCGGTGCCTCCGCAAGTAGTCGGGGCGCGCCGTTCACGGCGCTTCCGCTCGAGCCCATCGGCCGCGGCGATCTCCTCCCGCTCCATGGCCCGCCCTGGGTGAATGCCTTCGCCCTGGCAGCACCCTTGCCCGTTGAAGCTGCCATGCCCCTTTGAAGAGACGCCTTGAAGCGGCGTAAACGCCGCGCCCCGGCGCTGCCGCGCGCAGCACCGACAAACTCTGGATGCAACGGTGCGGGTGGGAGAACCGAATAAACGGTTGCCGGTCGATCGGCGCACGAGCATGCTCTCGAGAGCTTTCCCCATGAATCCAACGTTCCATCCGAACCGTCCCCTGCTCCACCCATGACTCAGTTTTCCTGGTGGGCCGACGGCAGCATTGTCGGACTTTACCTGCTGGCCACCATGGCCGCCGGACTGATGGTCCGCAAATACGTGTCCAAGGTGGACGACTTCCTGGTGGCCGGCCGGGAAATGAATGTCTATCTGGGCATCGCCTCGCTCGCGGCGACCGAGTTTGGCATTGTGACGTGCATGTACACCGCTCAAAACGGTTACGAGAAGGGATTCGCCGGAGCGGTCCCGGGATTCTGCCAGGCGATCGCCATGTTCGTCATCGGGGTCACCGGATTCTGCATCAAACCCCTGCGCGAATCCGGCGTGCGCACCCTGCCCGAACTCTTCGAGGAGCGATTCGGACCCCGGGTGCGCTGGGCCTCAGGCGTGGTGATTGTCCTGGGCGGCTTGCTCAACATGGGCGTTTTCCTGCGTGTGGGCGGCGAGTTCCTGACCCTGGTGTGCGGCATCGACGCCCGCTACTTGGAAATCACCATGACCGTGCTGCTGGTTGGGGTGGCCGCCTATACCATCCTTGGCGGCATGCTCTCGGTGCTGGTGACCGACTTTATCCAGTTCGTGGTCATGAGCGTGGGCATGCTTGCCGTCACCGTCCTGATTTTGTTCCACGTCGGATGGGATCGCTTGATCCAGGCTGTGGAGACCCATCGCGGCGCCGGAGGATTCAATCCCTTTGTCAACGAGTCCATGGGCTGGCCGTATGTCATCTTCAATTTGCTCCTGAACACGGCGGCCTGCCTGACGTGGCAGGCGGTGATTGCGCGCGTTCTTGCCTCCAAAGATGCTTCGACGGGACAGCGCGTGTATCGCGGCACCGCGTTTTTCTTCGTCTGCCGTTTCATGATTCCGGGCCTGTGGGGCATCGCCGCACTGGCCGTCCTGGGGCCCCTGGCCCCGGGTGAAAACACGCTGCACGCGATGCCCAAGTTCCTGGCGACATTCCTCCCCATCGGCATGCTGGGATTGCTCGTGGCCGCCATGCTTGCGGCGGACATGAGCACGGATTCCTCCTACATGCTGACCTGGGGAAGCGTGATTTATAACGACATTCTGGCCCCGTTTCGAAAGAACGCCTGGAGCGAGAAAAAGGGGTTGCTGGTCAATCGTTTCATCATCGCCCTCATCGGGGTGTTCCTCCTCCTCTACGGACTCTGGTATCCGTTGAAGGGCGATCTTTGGACCTACCTCGGTGTCACCGGCACGATTTATCTCTCGAGCATGACCACGCTCGTCATCGCTTGTTGTTATTGGAAGCGAGCCAACAACTGGGGAGCCTCGGCCGCCATTGTGGTGGGCGCAGCGGTTCCGGTCACGTATCTCATCCTGGAGCAAAATTCAGCCACGGCAGCCTGGGCCAAGCAGGTGGGACCCTATTACTCCGGCATTGCCACCTACGTGCTGGTGGCGCTGGCCATGGTGGTGGGCTCGCTCTTGAAACCACAGCCCCGGGAGAAATCGTCATGAAGGATCACTGGTTTTGGACGGCGGTATTGATCGCGGTCGTGGTGTGGTACTCCACCATCACCCTTTACGTCGGAATTCGAGGAACCCTCGACGTGCGCTCGATGCTGCGGAATTTGAAAGCGCGGCGCGATCGCGAGGATTGATCTCCGACCCCGGGCACCCGGGTGAGTTGCTATGCGCGTCCCTCGGGGATTCAAGAAACGGGCGGTCCTCGCGATTTCTGCCGCGTTCCTGGCGGTGGGGTTGGGTTTGTTGGACGGAGTGGATTACTCGCCCTATTTCCAGCAAGCCTGCTTTCAGCGCACCCAGGAACGGTGGCTTCAGACAAGCGCGGATTTCTCAGTCGTGGACGGCCCCTTGGAAGCGGGGTTTGGCCGCGCTCAACTGACTCCGTCGCAGGAGTCTGGTGCGTCAGGTTCGCCCGGGAGGTTTGCTTCAGTGCCCTTGGCCGGCTACGGCGCGAGAAAAGGCAGGCCCGCCGAAAGCGTTCACGACGATGTCTGGGTCAAAGCCGTGGCGTTGCGCGTTTCAGGGCGGGTCGGAGTGATCGTAGGAGTCGAAGCGCTGATCGTGCCCGAGGAAATCGCTCATGCGAGTTTGGCGCGACTGTCACGCGAACATTCCTTGTCAAGAGAGCAAATCTACTTTGGCGCCACCCATACGCACTCGAGTCTCGGGGGGTGGGGGCAAGGCTGGGTGGCGGAGCAATTCGCGGGACCCTTCACCCTGGGCGTCAGGGAGTGGTTCGTGGACCGGATCGAGGCAGCGGTTCGAGAAGCGTTGAAGGATTTGCAACCGGCACAATTTGGGCACGGCAGCGTGGCAGCGCCTCAATTCGTGAGAAATCGCCTGGTCGGCAACCTCGGTACGGTGGATCCGGACTTCCAGTTTCTCGCATTTCGGCAGCAGTCCGGACGGATGGGACTGGTGGGGAGCTATGCGGCCCATGCCACCGTGTTGCCTTCGAGGTTCATGAAATTCAGCGGCGATTATCCGGGAGTCTGGTGCCGTGAGGTCGAGAGTGCGACGAGGGGATTCGCCATGTTTCTCGCCGGATCCGTCGGCAGCCATGCGCCTGTTCCAGGCGCTTCGGACTGGGAGGGCGCCGAGCGCATGGGCAAAGGCCTTGCACGCGTCGTGCTCGACCGGATCCCGTCCACCCGCCTGACGAATCAGGTGCGTTTCGGAATGACGGGTCTCAAAGTGGAGCTCCCGGAACTCCATGCCAGGATCACGGATGGACTGAGGCTGCGTCCTTGGGCCGCCCGCTTGCTGGTGCCGGCCTCGCCCGACGCTTTCCTGCAAGGAATCCGGCTCAACGACGCCATGTGGATGGGGACCCCGTGCGATTACAGCGGGGAATTGGCCGTGGCTTGGAGGGAAAGGTGGCGCTCGCGCGGAGTGGAAAGCGCCATCACGAGTTTTAACGGGAGCTATGTCGGCTACGTCATTCCCTCGCGCTACTATCACCTGGACGGGTATGAATCCCGCACCATGTCGTTCTTCGGACCGGCGGTGCCGGACTATTTCGAGGCGTGCCTGCGGGGCATCGCGGATACCCTCACACGGCACTGACCAGACTCTGGGATAAACGACCGGCGAGGTTGCCGGAGATCAAGGCCCCGGTTTGGGCAAGGGTGTGGCGAGGAGCGATTGCAACGCCTTCAATTCGGCGATGATCTGCTGATGTTCCGCGGAGTTGGCATTGATTTCGCCCAACTTTCGATTGAGCTCCGACCTCTTGCTTTTCGCAAATCGATCGCGGATGCGTCCCAGCGACATTTGCAATTCGAGGGCGGGGTTCTTGGTGGCCTGGCTTTCCATCGCGGCCCGGCTCAAGAGCACGCGCAAAGATCCCGATGGAACTTGATCCAGAAACGAGGACGCCCCTCCTGCACCGCCAGACGGTTCGTCCTGCAGGATCCTTTCGACGACCGCTCGCAGGCCGCGATGTTCGAACCAATCCAGCCGGCCGTGGGCTCGCGCGTAGGGGATCAACTCAGGATGACTGAACAACAGGGCCAGGAAACGCGACTCGGACGCGTTGGGCTCGGATTCGGTCTCGGCTGCTTCCGGTTCGGCAGCAGGATCTTCGTCCTCGGCCGTCGCACGGCTCGCGAACGGGGCTTGCTTGCGAAACTCCATCCGCACGGCTTCGGCCGAGACGGCGAGGGCTTGTGCTGTTTTTTGGGCGTAGGTGTCGATGAGAACCGCGCTGCCGGTTTTTCGCACGGCTTCGCCCATCGCGCGGACGATGGCCAGGCGGCCGCGATCTCCTTGGGACGCATGGAGGGACAGCAGCCGCCGCAGCAAGAAATCGAAGAAACCCTCCGCCTTGGCGATAAGTTCGCGAAAGGCCGCGGCACCGAAGGCTTTGATGAAGCTGTCCGGATCATGGGGAGAGGGCACCACCGCCACGCGTGCGGCCAACCCAACCGCGAGCATGGGGTCAAGGGCTTTGACCGCGGCGTTCTGACCGGCTGAATCGCCGTCGAAACAGAGCACGACTTCCTCCGTGTAGCGTCGCAAAATGCGGGCGTGATCGGAGGTGAAGGCGGTGCCTTGCGGCGCGACGACGTTGGTGACGCCTGCGGTGTGACAGGCAATGAGGTCAATCTGGCCCTCACAAAGAATGGCCTGCTTGGCGTCAAGAATCGCCCGCTTCGATTTGTCCAATCCGTAGAAAACCCTGCCCTTCGTAAAAATGGGTGTTTCAGGCGAATTGACGTATTTGGCGGCTTTCGCCTCGGGATCGAGAAGACGTCCGCTAAAGGCGATGATTCTCCCCTGCTCATCGGCGATGGGAAACATGAGGCGTCCGCGGAATCGGTCGTAATAACCGTCCGCCCCCTCGCGCTTCACGATCAGTCCGGCCTGTTCGACGAGGGAGATTTCAAACCCCTTCGACTTCGCCCAATGCAAGGTGTCGTCCCAAGCGTCCGGCGCAAAACCGAGGCGAAAGCGCTGGATGGCATCCGCCGTCACGCCGCGTTGCTGGAGATAGGCCCGGGCGGCTTCCCCGGCGGCGTCATGAAGGAGGCATTGTTGCCAGCGTTTCGTGATCTGCTCGTGCAGACTGAGCAGGGCGTCCTTGACGAACCGCCGTTGCTCCGCGCCCGGTTCCTGGGAAAGCTCAAGGGGGATGCGGGCGCGTTCAGCCAGCCTTTGCACGGCCTCCATGAACCCCACCCCTTCGTATTCCCGGATCCACGTGAAAACGTCCCCGCTCTTGTTGCATCCGTAACAATGGAAGATCTGCTTGTGCGCGCTGACGTAAAAGCTGGGAGTCTTCTCTTTGTGGAACGGACAAAGCCCGCGGAAGTTGGCGCCGACGCGTTTGAGCGGAACGCTGGTCCCTATAATCTCGACCAAATCGCTGGCGGCGCGAATTTGCTCGAGGGTCGCAGGCGGGACGATTCCCGGCATGGGCGGAAATGAGGCGCGGGAAACCTACTTCCGGCGCTCCATGGCGTCGTTGATGTCCCGGTTCGCTTTTTCCTGAAAGCTGTCCCGCATCGATTTCACGTCGGAAGGCAGGGCGGGCTTGATCAACAAGAATCCCAGATGTTTTTGGATGAGAGGACCGAGAAAGGAATGTTTGAAGATGTTCTTCTGCATTTCGCCGTGACGCGAAAAAAACGCGCTCCCGTAGACATCCTTGTCCTGCTTCGCAATCGCCGCCAGTTGAGCCTCGGGGTAAAGCCGGGCGCCGAACAGGGACAGGAACACGATCAGCATGCAAAACCAGCGGATCATCCCGGAAATCATGCCAAGATAATACTCGAGCGGGCCGAAAATATCGCTGCCCAAAAGCTTTTCCCCGGTCCCTTTCTTCACCAGCACAAACAGGATTTTGACGGCCAGCAAGAGGCTCACATAACCCCAGATGTTGGCATACAACTGGGACAACCCGGCGGAGACGATAAACGTCGCGACGTGCGTATAAAAGAGCCCGGCCACTGCCACCATCGCCAGCCATTGAATGAGAATCAGCAGTTCCTCGGACATGCCGCGACGACGGCCTCGCAACAAACCGATCACGAGCAGGACGCCAACGATGAAATCGAAGAGTGTGGGGCTGTAGTTCATCCAGAATCAGTCAGTGGCCTTCTTGCGCAAGCCGATGACACTCTACAGAAAGTCTGGCTGCTGGCCAGCCGGAAAAGGAAGCGAAGAACGCTTCCCTGTCCGAGCGAGCTCGCTGCTGAAACCAGTCCCGCCAGCAGGATGGAACAGGCGCGGAATGTCTAACCCTTCGTTCAACACGCCTCGCGCCGATCGACCTCGCTCACCGGCCTCTTTGGGATGCGCTGCGCCGCTCTTTCGACGGCAAGGAAGACTTGCCTCAGATCGGTGTTTGCCGATAGAAGCGAGGGTGTGACGAATTTGGAATCAAATTCGTCGCCATGAACGCGCCCGACTCCACTCCCCTCATCCTGGTCCTTTGCACCGGCAACTCCTGCCGGAGTCACATGGCGGAGGGATTCCTGCGGGCGGCATCCCAGGGGCGATTTCGGGTTGCGAGCGCGGGCAGCAAGCCCGTCGGCTATGTGCATCCCCTCTCCATCCAAGCCATGGCGGAAGCAGGCATCGATATCGCCTCGCATCATTCCAAGCACCTCTCCGAGTTTCTGAATCAACCCGTCGAGACCGTCATCACGGTCTGTGGAAAGGCCGACCAGGCGTGCCCCGTTTTTCATGGCCAGGTGAATCGGCATCACTGGCCCTTCCCCGACCCGGCTCACGCCGAGGGGAGCGAAGAGGAGCAACTGAAAGTATTCCGCGAAGTGCGGGACGCCATCCGACTCGTCTTCGAAGCCTATGCCACGGGGCGTCTGGATGAAGCGCGGCGCCCAACCCCAATGCTGCCCCCGCTCTGAACGGGCATCGTTTTCCTGCTTCCTGAATCCGGGCCTCCCGGTCGTTCTTCTAGGGCCCCGGAGCGCGGCGGTGTCGTCCTTCAACCTGCCGCAGCACGTTGAAGAATCTGGAGTCTTCCGACCTGTCCGCGCGCTGCGGCGGGTCTCCGACCCAGCCGCGCTCTCCCAAATGAGACTTCCCCGAACTTTTTTACGCGCGTTGCGACCATGAACCTCAGCACGCGGCACTGTGTCACCATCAGGGTGGTGATTTGAGGTTCATGGGCAGAATGGCTGCGGTGCCTCCAGAGGTTGCCGGTGACCGGGTTGTCGTGGTAACGCAGACAGCCCTGTCTGCTGTATCGCAGGCTGCCCAGCCTGCGGGGCGACGAAGGGAACCAGGCGCGTGGAGAGCAGGGAAGGGCCTCGTGCTTCACCCGCCGGGCCGACGGGCCGTCGGCGATACGGCAGGCTGGGCAGCCTGCGCCACACGATAGATAACTTCGGGAGGCACGGGAAGGACTGCGGGCCACCGTCCGGGACTTGCGCCAGGTGGTGGAGCCCCTTTAACCTCACGGGGTATCCTGTCACGTCGTGAGCAAGAATATCGTCTATTTTGATTTGGAGACCCAGAAGTCGGCGGACGAAGTGGGAGGCTGGGATCGCATCCGGGACATGCGCATGAGCGTGGGCGTGACGTATTCCACGGCGCGCGGACAGTACCGGATTTACGGAGAGAAGGAAGTGGACGCGTTGATCCAGGAACTCTTGCGGGCCGACTTGGTGGTGGGTTTCAACCATCTGCGATTCGATTACGAGGTGCTGCACGGCTATTCAATTGTGGACCTGCGCCAGGCGCCCACGCTGGATTTGATGGTGGATCTGCAGCGGGTGGTGCAGCGCCGGCTTTCACTGGATTCCGTGGCCGGAGCGACGCTGGGCGTGGAGAAGACAGCTGAGGGCCTGCAAGCCATCCGATGGTATCGGGAGGGCAAGCTGTTGGAGATTGCCGAGTACTGCTGTTACGATGTGAAGATCACCCGGCTCGTGCATGAGTACGGCAGAGCTCAGCGCCAAGTCTTCTTCCACAATCGATTTGGGGCGAAGCAGTCCGCTGCGGTCGAGTGGTAGACTTCGACAAGACGCTTGAAACTGCGGGGAACCCACCGACTCGGGCGGGGTGGGTTTGGTTCTTACTTCTTGGGACCGCCCATGGAAGTGCTGGCTTTGCGAAGCCGGTTGGACAATTCGACGGCGATATTCTTCATCACCACCATCCCGAGGTGCGGCTCGCGTTGCACAAGTTCATTGAAGGCGGAACGCTGAACGACGAGCAGGATGCTTGCTTGGGAAGCCAGGGCGTGCGCATTCCGCGCCGCGCCGTCCAAGAAGGCCAACTCCCCGAAAATCTGTCCGTTCGCCAGGGTGGCGATGGCCTTGGCACCTTCTTCCAGGCAGATATCCACCTGGCCGCGCATGATGACAAAGGCTTCGTTGCCCTGGTCGCCCTTGTTAAAGATCTTCTCCCCGGGGCGGTAGAGTTTTTGGGTGAAAAGACGCGCGATTTTACGGAGCTCGCTATCCCCCAAACCCGAAAAGATGGGCAGGCCGCGCAGGAGATTAATCACCGCCACCCCGATCTTTTGATCCTGGAAATTCCGATCCACCAGGTCGGCCATTTGCCGGGCCTAGTTCGTCAGCGTGAACTGCTCGGCCGAATAGACCATGTTCAGCTTGGCCAGCTTGACCACATCGACGTGGCTTCCTTTGAGGAAGAGAAAGGCCGGCATGTAGGCGACCGGCACAAACCCGAGCTGTTCGGCGGTTTTGAGCATGCGCGGGGAGGTCATCACGACGTCCATCTCGGCAAACACCGCGCCGAGCTGTTCCTGCGAATATTTGACCACGTGGCTCAGGAGGGTGCCAATGCTCAGGTCGTCTGCGGAAAACGAGTCGAAAACGCGCACACAACGGTCGAGTTCGTCGAAGTGGTAGGCAAGCCCCGCCACGATTTGTCCGTCGCGGCTGGCAAGGACAGCGCGAAGACCCTGTTCGGATTTGATCCGCATCATGCCCTGGCCCAAGCTGCCGCCACGCGAGATTTCGACGGCCGGATTGGAGGTCATGACCTGCGTGCGCCACAACTCGAAATCGTCGTAGGTGGCGTCATTGAGCTGCAATTCAACCTTGAGCGGGCAGCCGGTGACACCATCCCGGATGGTTAAGGGATTGCTGATGCGAAGGGTCTGCAGCACCGCCGCCGCGAGCTCGCCCACTTGGGGGAGAGATTCGGAGATTTGCATCCGGTTGACGACGTCCGGACGCGGAAACCAGGGGTAATACAAAACGCTTTGCCGCGTCCGGTGGAGATGCTTCGAAGGTTGAAAGCCGGCGCAGACATAGCCCAGTTCCTCGAAAAGGATCTGCTGCGCGTTGTCGGAGGCAAGAACACGCGCTACCACGAGCTGCTGCCGTTGTTCGGCGAGCTCGTTGATTTTCAGGAGGAGATTCTGGGCGGAGCCGTCACGATAAGCTTCGGGATGGAAGAGGCAGCGCCCGAGATTGGCGACAGGGTTTTGGCTTCCGGGTTCGGCCGGAATGATGGTCGCAGAGGCGAGGACTCTTCCGGCATCGTCGGAAAGCTAGGTTTCGCCTCCGACGGCGGCATCCAGCTCTGTGGCGGCCCAAGCCGTGTCATAAACCTGCTTGTCAGGATAATCTTCCGCGAGAACCGCTTTGACGAGATCGACCCAAATGGGTGCGTCAGCGGGGGTGGCATTGCGTATCGTGGCTGGCATGCGTGGCAAATCGACAGGCGCTTCTGAAAACGAGCATGGATCAAACACAACCCCGAGACCAACTGTAATCGTGAAGCAGGAACCGCATCGGCCTTTACGGCAAAGTTTGACGGACCAGCCGTCCCAATTCACGCGGGTCCAAGGCATGCGAGTACCACCGCACGTCTCGAAGACGTCCTCGGAGGTAATCGTTCGAACCGAACCCAAGTTTAAGCGGCATTTCCGGGCTGGCGTCGAGCGGAGGCGAGCTCAACTCACCGGAGGCAGCCACCGGCTTCCCCCCCACAAACAGCCTGAGCCGGCCTCCCTCTCGAGTGGCCGCCAAGTGGTTCCAGCCCGCCGGCAGGGATCGATCATGGGTGACATTCTGGCCGGATTCGAACGACCACACTTTGCCCGAAGGCAAGGTCCCACAGAAGAGCCGGCCATGGAACTCGGCCATCGTCCAGGCCCGCCGGTATTTGACCCCAGGCGTGGCATCGAGTTGAACCATTCGCTTCCAACGATCCGGCCCGTCGCACCGATAGACCTCTGCCTGGGGCAGGGTTCCGGCGTAAAGCATGCCATTATGAACCATCATTCCCATCACTTCCAATTCCTGTCCGAGCCGGCCCCAATCTTCCCAGCGATGATCACCACCGTATCGATAAACCCGGCCTGTGCTCCAAGTGCCAACCATCAGCCGTCCGGAGTGAACCGCGAACGAGTAGGTCTGCGTGTTTTCCTTCGGGCCGACTTGGCCGCAATCGGCCCAGGATTCGCCGTCGTATCGAAACACGTGGCCCTGGTCATAGGAGGACGCGAAGAGAAACCCGTCGTAAACACACATCGCTTCCACGCGCAGATTTCCTGGGGTGGGGAGAGGCGTCCAACGCTTCTGGCCTTCGTAGCGGAAAAAACCCGCCGGACGATACAGCGAAGACGCATAAAGTGCGCCTCGATAAACCACCAGACCACCCACGGCCTCGGTCCCCGGAAGCTGGCCGCAATCTTCCCAGCTCCGACCGCCGCGATAGCGAAACACTTTTCCGCCGGAGTGGGGATTCGTCGATTCAGGAAGGGCGGAACCCGCCAGACGATAATTCGCGACACCCGCATAAAGCTGGCCATTCCACTCGGCCAGCGCAGAAACGGAGTTGCAAGGAGCTGGGCTCCCGCAATCGGCCCAGTCTGTTCCCCCGCGAAAATGGTAAACGCCGCCGCGCTCCCCCGGCCCGGGCTCACAGGTGCCGGCGTAAAGTCCTCCGTCATACGCCGCAAGCGCGAACACGAGCACCGCGTTGCCGGGACGGCCGTGATCGATCCAGGGGGCGGGCTGCTGCCCGTCATCCAGGCCGAAGTGCACTTGCCGGGCATTGCTCTGGCTTGTCGTGACTCCCGTGTGATGCGTGATGCGAAGTCCCCAACCCTTGCGGGACCTCGGATCGAACTGGCTTAGCACATCGCCAAATGCATCGTCCTGCTCTCCTTCGGGCGGAAGCCAAACCCAAACAGCGATCGTGAAATCGCGGCGTCCGATTTCGAGAGCCGGGCCGGACGGGATCTCGATCCAAGCACCCCGTCCATCAAACACGGCCAAAGAGGACCGGCCTTTTCTTTCAAACCGAACCCCATGATTGACGCCGTGATGCCCATGACCCGAGGTGTCACGGGCATCGCTTTCCAGTTTCCAATGGCCCAAGAGCGCGGGATGCAGACGCGGACCCGTCTCCGCACGGGCGAGCAGCCAGCACCACGGGAGCAGCAGCGAAAGGAGGAGTGAAACTGGGACTCGGAGGGCGGCGCCAAAATTCCCCCGCGCCGTGCCTGTCGCGGTTCTCGGACGGGTTCCAAGTCCAGCGACCTTTCCAGACAGGGCACCGGGGCTCATCGAAGATCGATGCACGCCATCTCCACCGCGTTCCGAATCAAGAGGCGTCCGTCCGCCATCGCATGCTGGTTCCAGGTCTTGCCTCGAAGGGCCTCCATGCGCAGCAGTTCGCGAGGTGCTTCCGGGGAAACTTCGATAAAAGCCACGTCCCCATTGCCACAGAGGATGATGACGTGCCGACCGGCGGCAAGAATTTGACCATAGCCATAACGCTCCCCTTTCCAGCGCCGCTCGCCGGTTTCGACGTCGACGCAAGCCAGACGATCCTCGTCGAGTCCATACAGCGTGCCATCGATGAGCACCGAGCTGGTGAACTTGTTCTTCATGGAGAGGTTTTTCCAGAGCGTGCGCGCGACCCAGGAGCCGTCGGGCTGCGTCCCGATTTCGATCATTTCGCACCCGGTGCCGTAGCTGGCGGAAAGGAACACGCGCTTGTCCCCGACCACCACGGGCTGAGCAATGTTTCGATTGCCCATTTTCACAACCCAAGAATGGGACCAGATCAACGTGCCACGCTCCGGATCGAGCCCCACCACGCGATCCTTGGTGGCGGCGAGAATCTGGGAACGCCCGGCAATCCGGGCCAACACCGGGGTGGAATAAGCGGCCTCGTCCTCAAGCGTTTGCCACAGTTTGGTGCTGCTTTGACGATGGTAAGCCACGAAGGATGACTGCCGCGGTCCCCCCGCAGCCACCACCACCGCATCGCCCACCACCAAGGGCGAGGCGGCACAACCGTAAAACGGCAACTGGGCGTGCGCGTCGAGGAGGATATTGGTGCTCCAGCGTTCCTGTCCTTGCGTCACACTAAGACACTTCAGCGTGCCAAGACCACCTAGAGCAAAGACATGTCCGTCGGCGTAAGCGGGCGTCGCGCGAGGACCCTCGCCTCCCAGAGACTCGGTGAACAATCCGTAGTAGGCATGGGCCCAGACCTGCCGGCCCGTTTCCAAATCATAAGCCGCCACCACTTCCTCCTTGCGACGCTGCTCGAGGGTGATGGCGAGTCCGTGAACCACAATGAAGGAAGCATAACCCCCTCCGACAGGCTGCTTCCACATCACCCTGGGTCGCACCTCGGCCCAATTGGTCCGCAAGGATCGTTCGCGATAGTGACCATCCCCATCAGGCCCGCGGAACGCGGTCCAGTAAGCCGCCCCGCGCGCAGACGCCCCCGCAGCATTGGTGGAGGAAGTGCCGGCGGTCTGGCCGCGGTGCCGTTCTAACGCATCATAGTCGGGCAGGGTCGGCGTTCGGGTGAACGCAGGGACATAGCCTCCTCTCCACTCGACCTTGAGCCATTCCATCCGGACTAAAGCCGCACCGATCAAAGCGGTGTAAATGAGGGACACGCCGGCGATGAAGACAGTCCCGAAAAGTTTGCCCACCATGCCAAAGCGCGATCCGGTCCAGAGCAGATAGAGTCCCCAAGGCGGAAAGAGAAACGTGCCGCGACGGAGTTGGCGCAGAGCGGCCTGGCGGGCAGGATCGGAGTTCACAACGATGCGGGAACGGGGCTTTCGAGGAAGGGGCCCAGCCCAACCTTCGAGGGTTCAAGGTTTTCCTGAGCCAGCGCGTCGAGGAGGCGGCCTTCCGTCATGATGAAACGTTCGCGTTTGTAGAGCAGATAGTCCCCTCGAACAGGTTCCGGAGTCAGGTTGATCGTGGCGAGATTGGCGCCGCATCGCAATCCTCGGCGGTAGCCTTCACCCGGTTGCGCGAGATGGAGAGCGCTGACGGCGGGAATGATCCAGTCCGGCCGGGCAAGTCTTAACAACGCCATGCTGTTTAACGTCTCGTCGATGCCGGCAGCGCTCGATCCCGCATGCGGGGTTGATTCACCAGGAATAAAGGGGCTGACACTGCAGCCGATGAGCGGCAGCTCGGAGGCAAGCGAAACCGCGGCCTCGAGCTCCCGGGAGGCGGACTCCGGATCAGGACCCGGGGAGACGAGACTCGCAAGGCCGGCGATGAATCCCGAACTCACTTTCCAGCCCGCGCCCGCCAGATAGCGAATATGGCGCAATCGCTCCGAAAGGCTGCCCGGCGCCCGTAACGCCTGGTAGTGGCCGGGGTCGGCGGACTCAAACTTCATGATGTAAATCGAGGCACCGGCCTCCCGCAAAGCCTCGTAAAGTTCCGTGTCCAGGGTGCCCAAACATACGCTGACGCCCAAGGTGCCGCTTTCCTTGAGCCAGCGAATCAGAGGCAGCGCCACTTCTCGAACCGCGATGGGATCTTCTCCCGCCTGAAGATTCACGTCGGTAATGCTGGAGGGCCGGTGATCAAGCAGCAACTCGGCGAGGTCCTCGGCCCGCGCCCTGAATCTCGGCAGGGCCTTATGATCGCGCCGCATGCCGCAATAATCGCAGTTCTCCCGGCAAAAGTTGGATATCTCTCAATCACCGCGCGAACGAACACCTTGTTGCCAAAGCGCGCACGGGTGGCCTCACGGGCCTCCTCATGCAATGCCTCCTGAGCCAAGCCGGAAGCCAGGAACTGCTCCCGGCGGGCGGAGGAGGAAGGCACATGCACACCGCGAGTTAAAGCTCCTCCTGCCATGCGGGCAACGGAATTATGAGCCCGCTTCCAGCCTCATCCCAAACACCGTCACCCCGCCACAGCGGAGACGGAAAAGCTTTTTTCTTGGTTCGCCGCCCGTCTTCAACTCTAGTCTTCGGGCATGTCGAAAACCGCACTCGGAAGGGGCCTTGGAGCGCTGTTAGGCGGCGCCCAACCCTCCAAGCCAGCCGCCCCGCCCCCGCCCTCGTCCGCCCCGGCGGCGGCCCCCGCGGAAAACACGGGCTTGGCGAAACTCAAGCTGGAATCGATTCGCCCCTGTCCCCTGCAACCGAGGAAGCATTTTTCAGAAGACTCGCTCGCGGAATTGGCGGCCTCCCTCAAAGAGAACGGCTTGATCCAGCCCCTGGTGGTCCGCCCCCGCGGCGGTTCTTACGAGTTGATTGCGGGCGAGCGTCGCTGGCGCGCCGCCCAGCAGGCGGGATTTCAGGAAGTCCCGGCCTGGATCCGCGATGCCTCGGACCGCGAGGTGCTCGAAATGGCGTTGGTGGAAAATCTGCAACGGGAAAACCTCAACCCCGTGGAAGAAGCGGCGGGGTTCGCTCAACTGCTGTCCCAGTTTCAACTGCGACAGGAAGACGTGGCCGCAAAAGTGGGCAAAAGCCGGGTCCATGTGGCCAACACCCTCCGCCTGCTTCGGTTGCCCCAGGAGGTGCTCGCGCATTTGCGGGACGGCAGAATTTCAGCGGGCCACGCGAAAGCCATCCTCGCGCTCAACTCGGCCGAGGAACAGCGCCTGGCCTGCGACAAGATCATTCGCGACGGATTGACGGTCCGAGCAGCGGAGGATCTTGCGCAACGATTGTCCGCGGGCGCCCACCCGGATTCCAGCCGGCGAAGCGGGCGAAGAGGAAACGCCGCGGGAGGAGGCAACCCACATGCCGCCCGCCTCGAGTCGCGCCTGCAGGAACGCTTCCAAACCCGCGTCCGTCTTCGCTACCGGCAGGGGAAAGGCTCCATCGAAATTCAGTTTTTCTCGGACGAGGATCTGGAGCGTGTCTTGGGTGCGGTGGGATTGAATCCCGAGTAGGTTGAATGGTTCGTCCTTCCATCATGAACACATCCCCAATCGCCAAAGCCTCGACGCGTCCCGATCCCGAAACGTTGCGAGAACGTTGCGGACGGCGGCTGTCCGAGGCTGGACCCGCCCTGAATCGCTTGAAGGTGTTCGCCGGGTTCGACGGATTCGTGGACCGGATCATCCATGTCGTGGATCAGCGCGAAAATGCGGAGCGATTCTCGCGGTTGCCGACCATCGAACGTTTCGCCTCCCGCGCGGCGGCGGCGGCCGGCAAGAGCACGAACTTCGAACTGGTCCAACAGCAGATCAAGCTCGGGGGCAACGGCCCTATCCTGGCCAACGCGCTGGCAACGTTTGGCGCCCGTTTGACGTATGTCGGCGCGCTGGGCTGGCCGTCGGCGCACCCCGTGTTCGCGCCGTTCACCGAGCGCGCCCAAGTGCACAGCGTGGCGGATCCAGGACTCACCGATGCGCTGGAGTTCGAAGACGGCAAACTCATTCTGAGCAAGTGCGATCACTTGCGCGACGTCAACTGGCCGAATCTGGAAGCCCGCTTCGGCCGCGAACGTCTCGCCGAAGCATTCGCCTCCTCCGAGCTCGTGGCGTTCGTCAATTGGACGATGCTCCCGGCCATGAGCGACATCTGGGAAACCCTCCAGCGCGAACTCATGCCCCAGTTGTCCGGACCTCCCCGCCGCCTGTTTCTGGACCTCGCGGACCCGGAAAAAAGGCGTCGGGAGGACATTCGAAGAGCCCTGGAACTCATGGTTCGATTTCGCGGGCCGTTCAACGTCACGCTGGGCCTGAACGAGAAGGAAGCGGGGGAACTCGCCAAGGTTCTGGAATTACCCCCTCGTCCGCGAACCGAGGAAGGCTTGGCGGAGCTCGCACAGGCCTTGCACGAGAAGATCGGCGTGGACACCTTGGTCATTCATCCCGTTCGTTACGCGCTGACGGCTTCGCCGAGCGGCGTGGAGGTCGTCCAGGGTCCTTTCGTGCCGAATCCCAAAATCACCACCGGTGCCGGCGACCATTTCAACGCGGGGTTCTGCCTCGGTCAAATGCTGGGGTTCAGCGACGCCGAGTCATTGCTCATGGGAGTGACGACCAGCGGCCATTATGTGCGAACGGCGCAAAGCCCGACCCACCAGGACCTGCTCGCCATGTGGAAGCAATGGCCCGGCGCAGGATCCGCTGCAGTGTCTAGACCATGAGGAATGCGATCGTGAACAACGTTGCCGGGCAGAGCGAATTTCGACCACTGTCCAAAGCCCAGCCGGCCCGCGCCTCTCGTCCCGGCTTCCATGGAGTATGATTCGACCCGTCGTTCATTACGGAGAGCCCATCCTGCGCCAAAAAGGAAAGCCTGTGGGCGAAATCACCGCGGAGGTGCGCGCCTTCGTCGCGGATCTTTTCGACACGATGTATGAAGCGAAAGGCATCGGCCTGGCCGCCCAACAGGCGGGACGCGCCTGGCAGATCTTCATCATCGACGTGCGCGGCGTCACCGACCGCCCTTCCACCATCGAGTGGGAGGGCCACCCTCCAGAAGTCGAACGATGCATGCCGCTCGTCTTTATCGATCCCAAAGTCCGCCCCCTGGGCGCCGAGGCGGCCGGTCCGGAAGGCTGCCTGAGTTTTCCGGAACTTTATGCGGACATTTCGCGTCCGGAATCCACGGAGGTGGAAGCCAGGGACTTGGATGGCAATCCATTCCGCTTCCGTTGCGGAGGGTTATTGGCCAGGGCGATTCAGCATGAGTATGATCATTTGCAGGGTGTCCTTTTCATCGATCGCATGTCGAGAAAGACGCGCGAGGAATTGAAAGCGGACATCGACGAGATTCAGGCCGAAACGAAACGCCGGATCAAAGGCGCGGGATGAACCCGGCGCGGGTTGACGCCATCAAAGCCATCCTGCCGCGCACCATGCTGGCGGACTGGGTTCGCCTCGGTTCGCGTCTGGCGCGACTGTTGAAGGACACGCGCCACACGGGTCACCACGAGGAAATGCTCGATCGACTGTGGGCGGAAGCGCTCGCCTCACGCGACCGCCGGGCACGGCGCGCAGCCACGCCGCTGACCCTCGATTATCCTGCCGATCTTCCCATCACCGCGCGCAAGGACGAGATCGTGGACGCGCTCCGCAACCATCCCGTGGTGGTCATCGCGGGAGAGACGGGTTCGGGGAAAACGACCCAGCTGCCCAAGATGTGCCTGGAGGCGGGGTTGGGAATCGAGGCCCTCGTCGGATGCACCCAGCCCAGGCGCGTGGCCGCCCTTTCCATTTCCCGGCGGCTGGCCGAGGAACTCCATGTGGAGTGGGGTCAGGAAGTCGGATGCAAAATCCGGTTTGACGATCGTTCCACCGAACGAACGCGAGTGAAACTCATGACCGACGGCATCCTGCTGGCGGAGGTGCAAAGCGATCCACAGCTCTCCCAGTACAACGCCGTGATCATCGACGAAGCTCACGAACGAAGCCTGAACATCGATTTCCTCCTCGGATGGCTGCTGCAGCTCTCGACGCAACGCCCGGACCTGAGGATCATCATCACCTCCGCCACCATCGACACGGGCGCGTTCTCTCGCGCCTTCAACAACGCCCCGGTCATCGAGGTTTCCGGACGCGCCTATCCCGTGGAAGTCAGGCACGCCCCGCCCGCGCCCGCCGAGGAGGAGGAGGATGCGCCCGAGTTGGTGGAAGCCGCGATCGCAGCCGTGCGCCAAATCCTCTCCGAATCATCCCAGGGAGACATCCTGGTCTTCATGCCAGGCGAAAGGGAAATCCGGGAAATGCAGGAGGCCCTTCAAGCCCGGCGCGAGGAGCCGTTGGAGATTGTTCCGCTCTACGCAAGGCTCAGCGCGGGGGAGCAGGAACGCGCCTTTGCACCCAGCCTCTCCCGCAAAGTCATTCTCGCCACGAATATCGCGGAAACCTCTTTGACACTGCCCGGCATCCGTTACGTGGTGGACTCGGGACTGGCACGGATCAGCCGTTACAACCCAAGAACCCGCACCCGTCGCCTGCCCATCGAACCAGTCTCCCAAAGCAGCGCCAATCAACGCCGCGGACGGGCCGGACGCGTGCAAGCCGGCGTCTGCATCCGGCTCTATTCCGAGGACGACTTCGCGGCCCGCCCCGAATTCACCCAGCCCGAAATTCAACGCTCCAATCTGGCGGAAGTCATCCTTCGGATGCGGACTTTCTCCCTGGGACGCATTGAAACGTTTCCTTTCCTCAACCCCCCCTCCCCTTCCGCGATCGACGGCGGCTATAAACTCCTTCAGGAACTCGGAGCCCTCGATGACCAACGCGAGCTGACTCCTCTGGGACGGCGCCTTGGACGCCTCCCCATCGACCCCACCCTCGGACGGATGCTGCTGCAAGCCCTCGAGGAGCGCGCCACCCGCGAGGTCCTCATCCTCGCCTGCGGACTCAGCATCCAGGATCCGCGGGAACGACCCCATGCTCAAAAAGAGGCGGCGGAAGCAGCCCACCGCCGCTGGACGGACGCTCGATCCGATTTCATGTCGTTCCTGGTTCTCTGGGAAAAGATAGACGAGGCTTGGAAGGGCTTTCGTTCCCAGAGGGAGCGGCGCAAGTTTTGCAAAGCTCACTTTATCTCCTACACGCGCGTGGTCGAGTGGCGCGATTTGCATCAACAACTGCTCGAAATCCTGCGCGACCAGGAACCTTGGAACGAAAACGAGGCCAGGGCGGAACACGAAGCGGTGCATCGATGCGTGCTCGCCGGATTTGCGGGCCAGGTCGCCCGGCGACTCGACAAAAATCGCTATCAAACCGCAGCGGGCAAAGAGGCGATCCTTTTTCCAGGATCCGCGCTCTATGATCGCACTTTGGCACTCAGCGGTCCGGCGAGGGGACACGGCCAGCCCGCCACCCGCACCAAATCACGGCAGCCGGAGTGGATCGTGGCCGGGGAAATGGTGGAAACGTCCCAGCTCTTCCTTCGCAGTGCCGGAGCCATCGATCCAAACTGGATCATGGCGGTGGCTCCCCACTTGTGTCGCTCGGAATACGTCAATCCACATTGGAGTCCCGAGGCGGGCAAAGTCCTGGCGGAGCAAGTCGTGAGGTTGAACGGCTTGGAGCTTTTCCGAAGGAAAGCCGCTTACGAAAACATCGCTCCGGAAAAGGCACGCGATCTGTTCGTCCGTCATGCCCTGGTCGAGGAGCAGTGGGAAAGCCCGTCGTCCCGGCAGGCGCGCGGATCTCTGGTCGCCCGCCGAAATCCGACGCAACACCAACTCCTCGAGGCTTCGGAGGAAGCCGATCCGGCGCCCCGATCCGGGCCACCCTTTCTCGAACACAACCGGTCGATCCGGCACAGAATCGAAACCTGGCAAACACGGGTGCGGCGACACGATCTGGGCGACCTGGACGAAGCCCTGTTCCAATTCTACCGCAGCAGGCTGCCGGTCCTGTCCTCGCGGCACGCTCTCTTGAAATGGCTGCGCGAAGAGGGACGCGGCTCGATTCTTCAAGCAACCGTTGAAGATGTCGCGGGTGACCTGGCTTTGGATTTTGACACGGAAGCCTTCCCGGACGAAGTGAGCCTCGCGGGAGAAATGCTGCGAGCATCCTATGCTTACGCCCCCGGAGAAGCCCACGACGGGGCCACGCTGTCCGTGCCCTTCAGCCTCGCGTCCGCTTTGAGCGGCTCCCAACTGAGTTGGGCCATTCCCGGACAGCGCCGGGAGATCGCCATGGAATACCTGCGCGCCTTGCCCAAGGCTCTCCGCAAAGAATTGATGCCCCTGGCGGCCAAAGCGGAAGCCATCGCCTCGGAACTTCAGCCCTCGAAGGGCACGCTCGCCGCCGAACTTGCCCAATTCCTGTGGAAGCGATTCGGAGTCCGCGTCGCTCCCGAGGCCTGGGACGCGGAAGCCATTCCACCGCATTTGCGCCCCCGCGTCGAGGTGGTTGATGCGTCGGGCAAAGTGCTGGGGGCGGGGCGGGTGTGGGAGACTCTCCAAACCGCTGCCTCACGCGAGACGGTCGCTTCCGGCGGCGAAGGCCGGATAGACCATGATCCCTGGCCGCAAGCGGTGGCTCGCTGGGAACGGCACGATTTGAAGGCCTGGACCGTCGGCGACTTGCCCGAAGTCATGGAAATCGGAATCGCGCACGGACGCGCGTTGAAGGCATGGCCTGGATTCGAGTGGGAACAAGGTGTGCTCTCGTTGCGCATGTTCCGCTCCGCCGACTTGGCTCGCGCCTCCACGGAACGAGCGCTGCCTTCCATGATGGAGCGCGAACTCCAAAAGGATCTGGCGTGGTCGCGTCAGGATCTGCGGGCGTTGGAGCCTTCACGTCACTTCCTGGCGGGATGGATTTCCATGGATCAACTGCAGGAAGACGCATGGGATTGGCTGAAACGCCTGGTGACCTCGGGCCGTTCCCTGCCGGCGCTGCGCCAGCGGGCCTTCATCGAACTGGCCGCGGCGGCGCGGGCGCAATTACGCACGGAGACGTCGGGTTTGCCGCGTCGGATCAACGAGATTTTGCGAGCTCGGTCGGAGACGCTGGCCGTCCTGAGGCGCGTGGCCGGGGCGCGCGAAGACCCGGGCCGGCCCAAACGCGTGTTGCGCGACTTCTCGCAATTGGAGTCCCCCAGGTCAGCCGTGGAAACCCGCCATCCTTTGCGTGGTGACCTCGATTCCCTGGTGCCCGGCGACTTCCTGCGGCATTATTCGCGGGAGGAACTGGATCATCTGCCTCGCTATGTAAAGGCCCTGCAAGTCAGGGCCGAACGCGCGGCCTTGAACCCCGCCAAGGACGCCGAGCGTGCCCTTCTGGTTGAACCCTGGGAAAGACTGCTGACGCGAGTGGCTTTGGAGGCCACCGGGAATCCCAGCCGGCGCATCCCGGTGGAAACTTTCCGCCGACTGATCTTCGAGTATCGAGTTTCCGTTTTTGCGCAAGAATTGGGAACGTCCATTCCGGTCTCGCCCAAACGGCTGCACGAGGCGCACTTGCACCTATTTCAACCTTGACTCCGAGGACGGCCTGTTGAGCAAATGAGGGCACGATGAGCCTCTCCGAACCGGCGGCGCTATTGGAATATCTCCCAGCCCCGGCGTTCCTGACTGACCCCACCGGACGCGTGTCTTCCATCAATGCCCAGGCCCGCAGGGCCTTGCCCTGGCTCGGCGCGGAGGTCGTGGGACAATGGCTGACGGCCCTGGCGGCACCCGAAGACTTTCGAACCATCGAGCGCTACTTGCAGGAATGGGCGGATTCAAATCGAGCGACCGGCCTTCCGATCCCACCCGCCCGGACGGTGACCCTGCGGACCGTTCGTTTCGATCCCAACCCCATCTGAAGTGATCGCGGCGAGCTCACGGGCCACCTCTGGCGCTGCTCCCCTTCCGTGGGCCAGCAAGGGAGGGAACAATTGGAGGTCATGGTGGATTCCATCAACGACGCCATCATTTCCATCGACGAGGAATTTCGCATCGCCTTTCTCAATCGCTCGGCGGAGGTCACCTTCGGCTGCTCGGCCAAGACCGCGATCGGACTTCATATCGATCTCTTCCCCACGCTCGCCACGGCCCTGAAGCAGATCAATCTCGGCGTGCTGGATCGAAATCCGGCCGTGTTCGAAAACGCCCATCAAATCGAGGGACATCGCTCGAATGGTGAATCGTTCCCCATGGAAGCCACGCTCTCGAGCTCCTTGATCGGAGGGCGGCGTTTTTACGCGGCGGTGGTTCGCGACATCTCCGCCCAAATGCAGATGGAGCAGGCGCTCTATCAATCCCAGAAAAATCAAGCCGTCGGCACTCTGGCGGGAGGCGTGGCCCACGATTTCAACAACATCCTGACCGCAGTGCTCTCCCAACTGGACTGCCTGGTCTGGGCCCCCCACCTGCCCGAAGACCTCAAGGAAAACGCCATCCTCGCTCAAAACAGCGCCCGCCGCAGGGCGGAGCTCGTCAGCAAGCTGCTGACGTTCAGCCGCCACTCCGAGATCAAGTTGTCCCTCCTCAATCTCAACAAGATCGTCGAGGAAGTACTCGATATGCTGCGGCGAACCATCGCGCCCCACATCCAGATCCAGCACTACACGGACGGATCCGAGGATTGGCAGGTGCATGGAGACTCCACTCAATTGATGCAGGTCATCATGAACCTGTGCCTCAATGCGCGGGACGCCATGACCCAAGGCGGCGTGCTCACCGTCCGGGTGCGCCGCGTGAACTTCAGTCCCGAAGAGGCCAAGGAACCCCGCCGTTCGGGTTCCTTCGTTCAGTTGTCCATCCGCGACACAGGCCAGGGCATGAGTCCGGATGTGCTGGCGCGGCTGGGCGAACCCTACTTCACCACCAAGGAAGTCGGTAAAGGCACCGGCCTCGGCCTCTCCATTTGCTACAGCGTGGCCGCCGAACATAAAGGATGGATCGAAGTGGAGAGCGCGCCGGGTGAAGGCGCTGAGTTCCACGTCTTCTTCCCAATCGGCGCCGAGAAGTCGGATGCGGAAACCGAAGACCTGGGCGACATCGAATCCCTGAGCGAAAAGGCCCTGGAAGGCCGGGAGCGCATCCTGGTCGTGGACGACGATGAGGTCATCCGGTTGGTAGTTCGGGCGGTCCTGTCCTATCGAGGATACACCGTCAGCGAAGCGGCCAATGGCGAGGAGGCACTGGTCGCGTTCTTCCGCGCACCAGAGGAGTTCGACCTGCTGTTGCTCGACCTCCATATGCCGAAAACAAGCGGCTGGGATGTGCTCAAGAAGATCTGCGAACACGGTTCGCCGGTCCGCGTCATCATCATGAGCGGCGGCGCCACCGAAGCGGATTACAAGCGGGCCAAGGAATTAGGCGCCGCCATGTTCATGCGCAAACCATTCGAAAACCGGCAGCTCACACGCATGGTTCGACGCGTGCTCGATTCCAATCTGCAAGGAGTTCGCTCCCTCCGGGACTGACCCCAGTCGCCCATCCGCCGCCGGGACAAAGCCGTTAAGGCGTGGCGGCGGGGGCCGGACCGCGGGCCTCTTGCAATCGAAAATCGACCTTCCGAATCGTCGCTTCCAGCCAAAGGTCTCGATTCACCACCCGCTCCCCGACGTAGCCTTGCTGCAAGGCTTGGCGGCACATCGAAATCGCGTCGTCGAATCTCCCCAGTTGAAGGAGTGACTCGATCGCGCGCTGAAGCACGCGCGGCGGCGCCTTGGGGTCCAGTTTGAACTGGATGAGGCCAAACTTGGACTCGTCCGGATTGAACGCGTCCGCCGCCCATTGCAAGCAGGCGGCGTCATCCGATCGATCCCATGCGATTTCGGCCAGATACAGCCGGTAGACGCGCTGATTGGCGGGATCGAGACGGATCAGTTTCTCCAGCGTCTCCCGCAACACTTGGGCGTCGGGAACACGGAAGATGGTGCGCTCGTCCCGATAGGTCTGCATCATGTTCATCACAAGTTGCCGGTAGGGGAGAAGATCTTTCTTGGCGAACGACTCCAAACGGGCGAGGTCTTTCTCAAAACGCAACGCAAACACTTCATGCGGCAGCGGAGGCGAAACCACCCGCGTCAGCAAAGCCAGGGGTTCGATCGAGTTCGGATCCTGCTCCCGCCAACGCAGGAACAACGAGCGCAGCAACCGGCCCGGAGCGATCGCGTTCGGAAGATGATAATCGACGAACGACCAGTAGTCGTCCTCCGTCAACGAACGCTCCCGAAGGTAACGCCCAAGCAACGTCGATGACCGCGGATTGTAATTCTCGTTGAACACCTGCCACAGGTCCGAACTGGTGCGAACGAAAAAGGCCCGCTGCGCCAGAAACTCAAGGACAGGATACAAATCCGTGTGCATCTCCGCGTCGGGTGGCGCGACGAACCGGCCCCATCCCGACGAAATCAATTGATGCGACAGAAAGACAGGCAGGCTGTTGACCTCAATGCGTTTCAAGTCCGCCTTCACGTCGGCATGTTGAAATCGAGCTTCCATGCCCGCGAGGTCCGGTTCCAGAGGAAGCAGCGAGCCCGTCACCAGCAAATCTCCCTGCCATCCTTGCCAGACACTCAGATGGGGAAACACCGAGCCGAACGTGTGCAGCATCAAGGCAAAGGTGCGGTCGTTCGACTCGTAAGCCTGAACCCACTGAACCATCACGCCCCCGGGCGACAGACGGGAAGCGCACTGCTCATAAAACTCCCGGCTGAACACGGCGGCCACCCCCGCCATCCATGGGTTGGACGGTTCGCTCACAATCACGTCGTACTTGCTCTCACTGGCCAGCAGGAACGATTTGGCATCCTCGATGACGACCCGCACCTTCGGATGGTTCTCCAGCACCCGGTGATTGTAGGGACCAAACAACCGCGCGCCCTCCACAACCTCGGGTGAAATCTCCACCAGATCGATGTGACGGATGGAAGGATGGACCGCCACCGCCCCGCACGTCACACCACAACCCAGGCCCACAATCAGGGCATTCGTCGCCGACGGCTTGAGCATCATCGGCACGTGCCCGGACATGACCTGGGTCTTCATGTCCTCCGCGGTGCTGGCATCCGTCTTGCCGTTCACCTTCAAAAAAAGATTGGTCTTGCCGGAACCGTAGGTCGGCACCACGCAGACGGAGGAACCGGCCCCGTCCTTGTAGTAAGCAAACTCTCCCGACCGCAGATAGCTGCGGTACGCCGCAAGATCATTCGGCATGTTCGTCAACCGCCAGAAGCCCGCGCTGAAGGCCTGTTTCCACGTGGGCTGAAAAACGTTGCCCGCCGTCCACACCCAAACCACCCCGGCCAGTCCCACCCCGGCCATGACGCCAATGCGGGACACCTGCGTGCTCCGCAGCAACACGGCCAATCCGATGCCGGCATTCAACAGAATCCCCAAGGCCAGCGTACGCGCCATGCCCAGCTGGGGCATCAGCCAAAGTCCCGTCAGCGCCGCGCCCAGCACCGTTCCCGCGGTGTTCACCGCAAAGACACGCCCTACCGAACCGCCCGCGTGCCTCAGCTCGGACGTGGAAATGCGGCTGACCAGGGGCAGGGTCATGCCCAGGCAGGTGGTGGGAACAAACATCACCAGGAAGCACAGGCCGAGCTGCAACAAGGCGTAAAACGGATAGTTCGCATCCGTCCGATCCAGCAGGCCCGCCATTTTGCCAAATACGAAGGGCAGGTACTCGTAAAAAAACATCGACAAAAACAAGGTGCCCGCCAGGGCGATCTCCGCCCAGCCGAAGGCGTTCAAGTCGTCCTTCAAGTTCTTCCATCGATAAATAATCACCGCTCCCACCGTGATGCCCGAAATGAAGGTGATCAGCATCAGGGAAAACGCATGCGTGCTTGATCCCAGGGCTAACGCCAGAAGCCGCGTCCAGACCACCTCATACAGCATCGCCACAAATCCGGAAATGCCGATGGCAGCCAGAGCCAGCCGTGCATGAGAGGATACCGGAGCCTCGGCGGAAGGCCCCCCGGCGTTGGGGGAAGCCGGCTCCGCGATTTCATCCGCCAGCTGGTTTTCACGAAGCTGATAACTCAAATACAGCGCCACCGCCCCGGGCGCCACGTTGCAAAACGCCGCCACATAAAGCGACGCCTCCAATCCGATGCCAGGGATCAAAATGAAATCCGCCAGCACGCAACCGGCAATCGCCCCGGCGCTGTTCACGGCGTAAAGCATCGCCACTTTCTCACGCAACTCGGCGAGCGCACGCGTGGCAAACCGGGCCAGGGCCGGAAAGGTCGCTCCCATCAAAACGGTCGGCACCAGAATCGTCAGCAAACTGAAGGCGAATTTCAGGGCCAGCACTCCGCTCCCCCCGGCTCCCGTGCTCCTCAAGACCGCCACATATCCGTCATGGCAGAATTGGTAATAATGAGGAAACAAGACCGCGTAGAGCCCGATGCCAAGCTCCAAATATCCGTAGAGCGCCAGGGGTCTCCTGGTGCGGTCCGCAAAGTGCCCGAGCCACGCGTTGCCCAATGCCAGCCCGCCCATGAACGAAACCAGCACCGCCACCACCGCGTAGCTGGTGTGCCCCAAAAACAAGCCGAGATAACGAGCCCAGACGGTCTGGTAAATGAGCCCCGCCGCCCCGGAAACCAGAAAACAAACAACGACCGTGCCGAAAAGAGCGGGAGAACGGGAATTCACAAGCATTCAAGCTACGGGGTTCATCGATTGGCCGAGCCCAAGCCGGCGCTTTCGACCAGCACCGCCGCGGCCCGGCGCACAGCGGCGTCCAGAGGTGGAGAGAGCCCGGGAGGAGCATTCGCCGCGAAGCCCCGGCTCAAAGCCAAATGGCCAAGCTCTTTGGCCAAATCGAGCCGCTTCAACGCCAGCGAAGAATCAATCATCCGCCGCAACACGGCATGGGGCGCCTCGGCGTCGTGGGCAAACAACGGCGCCCCCGCCGTCGCCAGGGCGGAGGCAAAGACTTCCGACCCCAAACGCAAACATTGCTCGTCGTCTCCCCGATCCCAGGCGAGCTCCGCCAGATGCAACGTGTAAACCGCGCGATATTGCGAATCTTTGACCCTCAATTCCTCCGTGAGCCGCGCAATCGGTTCGGAATCGGGCACGTGAAACACCGAACGCCACGACCGGTACGTTTCCATGAGCAGTCGCTGCCGGTAACGCGCAACCTTGATCGACTCCTCTGTCCTCGGCCTGGCTCCCGCAGGGGCACCGGTCGTATCCAGCCGGAGCGCGGCCAACTCCGCCAAATTGCCAAACGCATAGAGCTCCAACTCCTGCTCCACAGGCCGGGCCAAGCCAGGCGCCTTCTTGCGCCACTCTTGAATCATGCTCCGCATCAACTTGGGAGCCCCACTCCCCGGACGCGAAAAGAAATCGGAGACCGCCTCGTAATCGGACGCGGCCATCGGATGCTGTTCCAAATACCGTCGCAACAAGCTGCCCGAGCGCGCTTCCATGGCATGATCGTGTTCGCGATGTTTTGAAACCACCCCTTGCACAAAAAAGGCCTTCTGCGCCGCATACTCAAGGGTGGGATAATAATCGCTATGCACCACCGATCCCGCCGGAGGCAAATGCCCGCCGACCTGGGAATCCACCACCTCATGCCAGAAAAACACGGCAGGATGTTTGATGCCAATGCGCTCCAGATCGGTCCGGACCCGCGCACTCTTCATCCGCTCCACCGCGGCCGCGAGACTCGGACGCAGCGGCTCAACCGAGCCGACCAAAATCATGTCCGAAGGGGATCCATGCCACAGACTGATGTGCGGAAAGGAAGTGCCAAACGTGCTCAGCACCATGTCGAACAACTCGTTGTTCGATTCGTAAAGCTGGATCCATTGCACCATCAAGCCTCCCGGTTTCAACCGCTTGCGACAGGCCTCGTAATACTCGCGGCTGAACACATTCGCCACCCCCGCCATCCAGGGATTCGACGGTTCGCTGATGATGATGTCGTATCGATTGGTCCCGAGCTGCAGAAACGTCTTGGCGTCCTCCACCCAAACCTTCACCCGCGAGTCGTCCAACGCCTTGTGGCTGAAATCGTGAAACAACCGCGCTCCGTCCACCACCTCGGGCGAGATCTCCACGACGTCCATGTGTCGCAGGGAATCATGCTGATTGACGGCACCAATGGTCATCCCGCTCCCAATGCCCACCACCAGGACCTCCTGAGACTCAGGCCTCAGGAGCATGGGAATATGGCCGGAGAGCAACTGCGTCGGCACATCCCCTTTGGTCCCGGCATCGCTCTTCCCATTGACCTTGAGCACCAGGTTCTCGGTCGCCGGCCGACCATCCCGGGCGGGCTCGGGAATCCCGAACACCACCACCGTCCCGCTCGCGCCATCGCGGTGATACTTGATCTGCGGAATCTTGGCGACGCGATTGAAGGCTTCCCATGTGCGGGGAGGGTTCGGCATGCGCCAGAGCTCAGCGTGAAAAGACCGCACCCAGCGCTCACCGAAAAGAAACCCACAAAGGAGGATGAACAAAACCCCTCCCCCAGCCAGCGCCGGACCGAATCCTCGCCGGTCAGCCCATGCACCCCGGCCCACGACTTTCAACGCGATGGCAAAATTGAGCGCGATCCCAAACGCGAAAGTCCGGGGCAAACCCAAGAGGGGCATCAAGGCCAATCCCGTCAGCCCCGCGCCCAACACCGTCCCCAGCGTGTTCACCGCGAAGACACGGCCAATCGAGCGACCCGTCTTGGAAAGCTCGCTGGTCGCAATCCGGCTCACCAGCGGAATGGTCATCCCCAAACAGGTGGTCGGCACCAACATCACCAGAAAACAAACCCCGGTCTGAACCAGGGTGTAGAAAGGATACCCGTCAGGTGTGCGCGCCAGCACCGACGCGGCACGGATGAAGAGATACGGCAGGTACTCGTAGAAAAACAGCGAAACGGTCAGGGTCGCGGCCAAAGCCAGCTCCGCCCATCCGAAAGCCGTGAGCGTGCTCTTGAACCTCCAGCGAACCACCAGCCCCGACCCCAGCGTGATGCCGGTAATAAACGTCGTCAACATGACCGCGAAGGCGTGCGTGCTCGACCCCAGAGCCAATCCCAACAAACGTGTCCAGGCCACTTCGTACAACATCGCCACAAATCCAGAGACGCCAATGCCCCAAAGCGCCAGACGCACCTCGGACGGACTGAACTCCTCTGCGTGCGCCTCCACCGCGGGTGCGAAGGCCCCGCCTTTTCCCGCTCCCCCCTCCTGCTCCAGGCTCTTGCTCACGAACAAACAGACCAGCCCGGCCAGCAAATTCAGCGCGGCACCCGCATACACTGTCATTTCCAGGCCGATCGACGGCAAAAGCCAAAAGTCCGCCACCAAACAACCCGCCACGGCTCCGGCGCTGTTGATGCAATACAACCAGGCTACCCTCGACCTCAACTCCCCCAACGAACGCGTTACGAATCGAGTCAGGGCCGGCAGGGTGGCGCCCATCAGGACGGTGGGCAGAAAGATCGTCACCAAACTGAAGAGGAACTTCATGCCCAGCAGCATGGCTCCTCCCGCACTCACACCCCTCGCCGCCCCCAAGAATCCATCGCGACAGACCTCGAAATAAGTCGGGAAAATCAGCGCGTAAATGCCAATGCCAACCTCCAGCCATCCGTAAAAGGCCAGCGGCCGGCGCGCTCGATCCGCCACCGCTCCCAGCCAGGCATTGCCCAGGGCAAGCCCCCCCATGAACGCCACCAGGACCGCCACCACCGCGTAACTGGTGTGTCCGAGAAAAAGCGAGAGATACCGCGTCCAAACGACTTGGTAGGAAAGCCCCGCAATGCCGGAGCCAAAAAAGCATCCGGCCAGAAGCCAATAAGTCAACCGCGACTGCCAGTTCATGATGGTTTGTGCCGGACTTTCCCTTGCGCCGATTCCCCAGCAGCAACAACCGCCGTTCCGAGTTGCCCGTTTCGTTCGTAGCCAGGCGCTCGGATCGAGGTGGGGCGATCAATCGCGGCCTAATGGAGGACTTTGGGCTGCGCCGCCTCCCACTGCTTGATCGATACTTTCCTCATCTCCTGAGCCAGGAAGAAGGTGCCCTTCTTGTTCCCCACCACGATATCAGGCAGTCCGTCCCCATTGGCATCCCGAACCACGACCTGCGTGCCCACACCACAATCGTCATCAATCAAATAGGGAATGAAATCCACCCCCGTCTTCTTGTTTCTCGATAACTTGAACCAATACAACACCGCAGGCGCGTTGGGCTCAGGATCGCCCGTGCGTCCATGCGCCCAGAATCGCTTCCCGGTCACAATGTCCAACAATCCATCGCGATCGACGTCCACCAAGTCGATGGCGTGCAATTGGGAGAACTGAACTCCATATCGATTCTCGCGAGGCTCTTTGTTCATGAAGATATGCTCCTTAAACTGAATCTCCGCCCCCGTTCTCACTTGCTGGTACCACGCCAGCCCGTATCCATGCCCCGCCAGACTCGTAATCACATCATTCCACCCGTCTCCATCCACGTCATAAGCATACATCTGGGCGCCACCCGTTCCGAAAGCCTGCTTGTGAAAAAGCCAGACCGGATTTCCCTCCAGGCTGGGCGGTTGTTCCCACCAGCCGTTTTTCTCGATCAAATCCTTCCGCCCATCGCCGTTCACATCCCCCACACCCATGCCATGGGTGAACTTATGGTAATTGTTGTTGGGTGAAATCGGACGCCACGACCACGTCTTGCTCGGATCACTCCAATCGGGCTCAGCATACCCATACGCTCCCTTGGAACTGCACACGATCTCAGGACGCCCGTCCCCCGTGATGTCGGTGAACGTGGGGGACTCGTTATCCGTCACAGCAAGCACCACATGCTTCTTCCAATGTCCGCGCGCTCCACGCGGATTCTCATACCAACTCGAAGCCTCGCCCGGAAAACCTAGAATGAGGATATCCGTCCAACCGTCCTGGTTGAAATCGTAAGTGAATGCGAAGAAATTATCCGAATAAGCGTTGTTCGACCCCAGCGCCCCCTCAAAACCCGAGATGGTTTCCTCCGCCCCGCTCGCCCCCTTCTTCTTGAAACTCCTCGTCGCGGGGTAGAATTCGTGCCATCTCTGAAAATTCGGCCCCTCATACCAATAGGGTCCGCTCACCAAATCCATTTTGCCGTCCCGGTTAAAATCACCGAAACTCGCGCCTTCACACCAGAATTTGTCGGACAATTGCGTCTTCTTAAAGCTGTGAACCGTGAATGGAGCGGCCACGGTCGCTCCGCACAAGGACACGATCCATCCGATGCAAACCAGGGATTTCATGGCCCAGTTCTAGGCAGCCTCCCACCGGGGGTCAAGGCATTCAGACACCAACTCCAAGGAGAAACCTGCCAGGACTCCACATGAACACCTCCGGCAAAAAATCCCGCCATCAGAACATACCTTGGACACGAGTGTCCCATTCTTGGACATCCTCTTCGGTGGGATGAGGCTTCGTGAGCCTAAAAACCGGGGATTTGCATGGATTTCGGCTGCTTTTTCGCTCCACCCCTCGGCTGGCACGACCGATGCTTAACGTGAAGTATGACAACCATCGTCTTGGTGCTAGCCACGATCTGGGCGGGGGGAGCGATCCTGTTCTTCGCCGCACTCGGCTTGGCCGCCAAGAGACCGATGCCAATGCCTGAGACGGGCGATTTCATCGAACCCGCCGCTGCAAGCGCGGATTCCAACGGAGCCTTCGCGGCACACGCTCCCGCACCGTCGTCTCATCCGCTCATAGCCACGGCCTCCCGCTGTTAAGCCGGCCAAATGGATTTCCCTGAAAAGCCGGATGAACGTCGGCTCTTCAGAAACATTTTCTGGTTTGGTTAAGGGAGTTCGGATCGAAGCGCCATCCGCTATTGCGACTGACTTTCCGCACCGTCGCGCTCCAAACACGCCGGAGCGCGGCCGTGTCGCAGACCAGCCGCAGCAATGCCAGAACATCAAGACGCACCAGGTTCCCCCAGCCACCCCGCATTGGCGTAACCCCTAAAACGGCCATTGCCCTTCATGAACCTTGGCAAGGTCCTGGCGATGATCACCAGGCCCATCAAGGGTCGGCCCCGGGATAAGAACGCGAAGTTTGCGCGCCATGCCCGGAGAGTCGCCTGCGCCGCTCACCTTTGTTCCGAACCGCTCCCCTGACGCTCCTCCCCACATCCCAGCCTGGCACCACAATCGGAGCAAAACTTCGCTCGATCTTCGGCGAGAAATCCGCAACGCCCGCAGCAATGGCCTCCACCCTTCGTCCTCCGGTGAATGATCAGGTTCCGAATGTAGGGAATCCACGTGAAACCGTAGGCGAAGATGAAAACCGAGTCGCGCTGATAAACAAGGGCATACGCCAGCAAGCAAAGCGAGCCGATCAAACTCAGCCACCAGAATGCCTGCGGCACCACCACTCTTCCCTTCCTTTCCGTGGCATACCACTGCACAAAAAACCGCGCGGAAAAAACGGCGTTGCCCACCCAGCCCAGCACCTTCCATGGATGCCATTCGATGCCGAGAAACTTTCCGTCAAACCAAAGCCAGTCCATGTCGTCGCTCCCTAAGTCCTGTTCCCACTCCCACCCTCCCAGCCCGCCAACCCACACTCTCGCAACAACACCACCAGGCGATCGACATCTTCACGCCGGTGAGCCGCTGAAAAGCTGACCCGCAGCCTCGCCTTCCCCCGCGCGACTGCAGGATAACGAATCGCCGGAACCCACACGCCCCGCCCCCAAAGTTCTTGAAACGCCGACATCGCACGCGCTTCCGACCCCAGGATCAGGGGCCACACCGGACTGGCTTCACCGGGGCGCGGTTTTCCCGTCTCCCTTTCGAAAAGCCGAATGCGATCTCTCAAGGCTTCACGCAAAGCATCGCCCTCGGCGGACCGGACAATCCGCAAAGCTTCCAGCGCCGCAGCACAAGCGGAGGGTGCGGGGGCAGTGGAAAAGATAAAGGTTCGGGCCTGATTGATCAAATACTCCACCAATCGAGATGAACCGGCGACGAATCCTCCCGAGCTACCCAAGGCCTTGCCCAAAGTGCCCATCTGAATGGGAATACGTCCGCCTAACCCCAAAGCCTGCACCAACCCCGACCCGCCTTTCCCCATCACGCCGCCGGCATGCGCCTCATCGACCATCAACCAAGCGCCATAGCGCTCCGCCAGATCCGTCATCTCCCTCAGCGGCGCGACATCGCCATCCATGGAGAACAACGATTCCGTGACCACCATTAAATTTCCCTCCTCACCATCCGGACCCTTTCCCCGTTCCGAAATCCAGCTCCGTGCCCACGACAGCTTCGCCTCCAGATCCGCCAAATCATTGTGGCTGAACACGCGCAATTGCGCCCGGCTCAAGCGAGCTCCGTCAATCAAACTGGCGTGAGCCAACCGGTCCACCAACACCACGTCCCCCATCCCCAGAAGCGCGCCAAGCGTCCCCAAGGCAGCAGCCATGCCGGATCCAAAGACCAACGCGTCCTCCGCTTCTTTCCACTCCGCCAACGCTCGTTCCAATTCAACATGCACAGGCAATGTTCCGCAGATCAGCCGGGAAGCACCTGAGCCCACGCCATAGCGTTCGGAGGCTCGAGCCGACGCTTGCCCTAACCGCGGATCCCCGGCCAGCCCCAGATAATCGTTCGAGGCGAAGCAAAGGGTCTCCTCGCCCTCCACTCGCACTTGGCGTCCAATCGGAAAATCATGCGGACGCAACTTCCGCTTCAGTTGCGACGCTTCTAACCTGTCCAATCGCCGCTGCAAGAAAGGGTCGAGCGAATTCATCCTGCTCCCTCCTCGCGCCAGTGCCAACGTCCGCCGACCATCGTTCCGAAAACATCACCTCGATGATGGACCAAACTCTCCGCGGCCTCGGCCGGTTTCCCACGAAACGGAATCACCGCCGAATCGGCGTTGGATCCCCTGTGCAACGAACCCAATCGGCCCATGAAACCCAGGACCTCCGCCGGACGTTCCCAAACCATCCTCAACAGTTCAGCGGGATCTCCAACCGGCCCACCGCCTCGCATGACGCGTAATTCTTCCAGGAGATTCAGATTCACGCATTCGCCCGCCCTGATGCGAACACTGGCCAAGCTGTCCGTCCCCACCACCACGCGAACACCCGCGTTCCGTAGTCGCTCCAGCGGGAAAGGATCATGTCTGAAATACGCGTGACTGCGAGGGCAGTGCACGACCGTCACCCCTCGCAAGGCCAGGAGTTCATCGTCGCTTGGACCCAAATAATTCGCGTGGGCAACCCACGTGGCGGGACTCAACGCACCGAGTTGATCGGCCCGTCTGACCGGACTGGCCGGGACTTCCCTTGCGATCCTCCTCCGCTCGCCCAGCCAAGCATGGAGGGGACCCCGCTGTTCGGCGAACATCTCGAATTCCTCCCGGGACTCCGCGACATGCAGAGAAAGCGGCCAAGCATTGAAACGTGCCGCCCCCGCCGCCTCCAGCATGACGTCGGAGCTCGTGGAATAGAGCGCGTGCGGCGCAAGCCCCGGAAAAACATTCAGAGCGCCTCCGACCGCGGCGAACCGCCCTTTCCATTCTTCCACCGCCGCGCGCACCATGCCGGACGCCTCCTCGCTCTCCCCGTATCCCAGCACTTCCAGGCAACTGAGCACGCGGATCGGTGTGCCGTGCCACACTTCCGGTGTCAGGGCCGGAACCGATTCCATATCGACCACGGTAGTCACGCCCGCGCGAAGAAGCATCTCCGCTCCCCGCCGCCAGGCCTCCCCATAAGCTTGGAACGAAGTCTCCGACTTCAAGCGAACGATGCTTTTAATCCAACCGGTGAAGGATTCGGGCGGAGCGAGTTTCCCAGCAAATCCGGTGTAATCCAGGTGGCAATGGCTGTTGATGAATCCCGGGAACAGCAGCACCTCGCCCAAATCCTCAACTTGGCCCTTCCTCCCCCAGGGCCTCGCGAGGTCAGCCCAGCGCCCCGCCTCCATCACCCGCCCTTCGAGGATCACCACCGCGCCGTCCTCAATGACTTCCCCGGCGGAAAGCATGAGGCACCTCGATCGAAGTGCCCGCGCCCTGGGGGGCGGAACTGGCCCCGCCTCGTCCCTCGAAGACTTTCCGGGATTGATCAATTCATTTTCGAGGCAAAGCTTGCAACGCGGACGCGCGGGGTGCTTGAAGCGATCCTCTCGCCGGACCCGAGCCGCGCTATTCCGCCGCGGCCTCCTGCCTCCTCCGTTTGGACTTGGAGGCTTCCGAATGACGGCGCGCTTTGAGCTTGGAATGCCGCTTGCGCAATTGTTGCTCGATTTTTTTCGTGACGCGATCGATCGCGGCGTAAAGATCACTCTCGCGGTCCTCGGCAAACAGATCCGGGCCGCTCACCCCGAGCCTCATGGAGCATCCAAAAGCCCGCTCGGGCGTGCGCGTATGATCGTGTTCCAAAGTGACCCGGACCTCCACGGCTCGCTGGTCCAAATGCTCCAGTTTGTCGATGCGCGTCAGCACGTGATCCTCGATGGCTTTGGTCAAGGTCACATTGTGCGTCGAAAGAATGAATTTCATAAGTCAGTCAAGAGCCTCCAGGATTCAAACGATCCTTCCATCATCATGCTTGTTGAAACTTTCGCTGCGCCGGGAAGAGCGGGCGCAACGCGACACTGAGACGGTCTTGAAGAGCCTGCCTTTCGCGGTAGCGCGCCGCGGCCTCCGCGTTGGGCGA
>Ga0194132_10002138_pt1 | contig 38075 bp, 30 predicted proteins | sample TA2KigOf80mmetaG_FD_148612 | JGI IMG/M metagenome (GOLD analysis project Ga0194132, IMG submission 148612) | Freshwater microbial communities from Lake Tanganyika, Tanzania - TA2015054 Kigoma Offshore 80m | ecosystem: Environmental > Aquatic > Freshwater > Lake | place: Tanzania: Lake...
AATGGTCATGGTGTCTTTTGCAGACGGAACCTTGCCCAACCATGTCATACAAGACACGCAATATGTTTTCCAATCAACATCTTTGCGTTTTCTCTCCGAGCCATCAATCGCTGGAGCAAACATAGCCGGAATGGTTACACTCGGAACATCAAAGACCATGACGATCGAAGAACCGGATATCACCTTTCAACTTTCACCGCATCCAACATATCCACTTGAAACGCAAAAACTCATTGCTCAATCATTTGCGACACTGGAACCCAATCTGCGAACAAAAGGAAGAATTGAATTATATGTACGACCAATCCTTTTGCGTGAGAAACAACGAGAATCAATGCAATCAGAGAGAAATACTGAATTCATCTTGGGATATTCTGATTTTGATAAATCGGATTTCACATGGATAGATCAAACCGTTATCAATCGCATAGTAGATGCCGGCAAGGCAGGCAAGCCGATCATCTTGACACCCCTAATTGATGATTTAGGTAGTACTGATCACAATTCACCTTTGGCTGAAAACCGATTACAAAGTGCATATGCACTGCTATCAAGTGTAGTAAGCAAGGATGTATTGAGCTCAGTGAAAACAGCATCGGCAAGAACATATAATGCAGGCGGTGGATCTCTTGGAAGAGTTTTGCATCGTGGCATTGCAGTGACAATCGGAAAATGATGCATGGCCAACAAACATTCACATAGCAATCCAGGGTCAATCGCCGAATGTGATCATACATTCACCTATCCCGCAGATATTTCCACCATCAGACTACTTCGTGAAGATGTGCTTGCCCTAAGCGCTTGCAAAGAGTATCAAACCGAACTCATAGATGCATTGCTTATCATCATAACAGAACTCATGACAAATGCCATTAAACATGGCAGCGTTGATATTCCAAATGGTAAAGTCTCTTTAGGAATTCACTTTGAAAACCCAAAGATTACATGCATCATCGAAGATAATGGCCCCGGATTTGAACGCTCCTCGATACCTGATCCCACATTGCCGGAATACATACACCGTGAACATGGACGTGGAATTTTCATCACTGAGCATTTGGCAAAAGAAGTTCGATATGAATATGAACACAATACAATGCGTATACTTGTGATATTGGAACAACATTAACTCATCCTCAAACAGAATTTCTATGATGTCTTTACTACTGCTACTCATTATGCTTACCAAAGATGTGAATGCTGATGAGGCATACAATAAACATATTGCGATTGGCATAGCTGAATCGGTGCAGTCTACAAAACATGGTGCATTGTTCAAATCAAAAGAAGGCACACTGCAAGTAACGGTCTATTCCCCTTCAATCATCAAAGTGCATATCACTAAGACAGGTCGAATTCCGGACACGCTGAGCTATGCACAAAAGCCGGGACTAATTCCAACTACTGCATTTACTGCTCAAGACACACCAACAGCATATCGTATTGAGACTGATTCAATGACGATGATCATTTCAAAAAATCCGATACGTATTCGATTCATTTCAAAATCAGGTACTCTCCTGAATGAAGATGAACCAGCATTTGGAACAGGTTGGATTGGAGAGGAAGTGACGACATATAAAAGACTCATCCCCGATGAAAAATTCATAGGTATGGGCGAAAAGACAGGCGGATTAAATCGAAGAGGAGAAGGATACACCCATTGGAACACAGATTATTTCGGATATCCTACAAATGCCGATCCAATCTATATGTCAACACCGTTCTATATCGGCTTGCATGAATCAGAAGGAGCGAAAGTGATGTATGGAATCTTCATGGACAATTCCTATAAATCACATTTCAATTTTGGCGCTTCGAATGATCGCTTTGCTTCATTCACCGCAGAAGATGGTGATATGACATATTATTTCATTCATCACTCCACTGTTTCCGGAATCATTGAATCCTATACTTCCATAACAGGACGTATAACGCTTCCACCGCTTTGGAGTTTGGGCTTCCAGCAATGTCGATACAGTTATTATCCTGATAAAGAAGTGCTTCGCGTTGCAGAGACATTCAGAGAAAAGAATATTCCTGCAGATGTGATGTATCTCGATATTCATTATATGGACAAATACAAAATCTTCACATGGAATAAAGATCGTTTTCCCAATCCGAAAGGAATGATTTCAACACTCAAACAAAAAGGATTCAATACCGCGGTCATCATTGATCCGGGTATCAAAGTGGAAAAAGGATATGCCGCCTATGAAGAAGGAGTAAAAGACAAATTATTCCTGAAATATCCTGATGGCACTGATTATCGAGGTCAGGTATGGCCGGGCTGGTGTCATTTTCCCGATTTCACGAATCCCAATACACGCACATGGTGGGGCAATTCATTCAAGAGTTTGGTTGATGTTGGCATCCGAGGATTTTGGAATGACATGAATGAACCTGCTACTTGGGGTCAACGCTTCCCCGATCTTGTCGAATTTTCATTCGAGGGTTTAACAGGCACTCATCGTCGCGGACATAATGTCTATGGTCTTGAAATGGCCAGAGCAACATTTGAAGGAACCAAAGAATTACTCAAAGACGAGAGACCGTTTATTCTCACACGTGCAGGATTCAGCGGTGTTCAACGATATAGTGCTGTATGGACCGGCGATAATGTCTCAAGCGATGATCACATGATGCTTGGAGTGCGCATGTTAAGTTCATTGGGACTAGTCGGTGTTCCCTATGTTGGTATGGACATAGGAGGATTTTCCGGCAATCCATCCAAAGAGTTATTCGCTCGCTGGATTTCTATCGGAGCATTTGCACCACTTTCAAGAGCGCATGTCTGTGTCGACAACAAAGATCAGGAGCCATGGTCATTCGGTGAGCGCGTGGAAGACATTGCAAGAAATTATCTCAATCTCCGCTATATGATGCTACCTTATATGTATTCGTCTTTCTATCAAGCTCAGCAAAAAGGTTTGCCTATATGGAGAAGTCTTGCAATCGAATATCCATTTGACTCAAAAATCTATGATGGACGCTATCAACATCAATTCACTATTGGCAAAGGATTGATGATTGCACCAGTCAATTCCACTCAGGAATTTGCAAAAGTGTATTTCCCCGGTTCACAACCCTGGTATGATTTTTACTCAGATGCACTTTATGCATCGTCTAGCGAAGATCATGTTGATGCACCGCTTGAAAAATTACCTGTGTTTGTGCAAGGTGGAGCAATCATTCCTATGCAAAGCGTGATCCAACATACTGGTCAAAAAAGTTCCGATACATTATTCCTCCATGTATATGCAGCAAATTCCGGCATCTCGCAACAAATGTTGTATCATGATGATGGACTCACCTATTCCTATGAAAAGGGAGTTTATTCTTCCATCAATATCCGCTATGAAGCACAATCAAAAGCATTGACTTTTGACGATATCATAAATGGATATCGACCTCATTTTACAACCATTGCAATCATGATGCATGGTTTTGGTGATATGTCGTCCGCTAGAATTAATGGAAAAATCGCCTCCATCTCCAAACAGCGCATTTCATTCATGAAAGCTCTTAGCAACTTTGATCCACTTGGATCTCAAGCAAATGAAGGAACGATTCCTGTGCAAGTGGTGTATATCCCGTATCCAACCACGAAAACAAGCATTAATTGGTGATATCAGGGCATCTCACGATGCCCTTTTTTTGTGCATAACTTGAATATTGCACAAGGATTATCTTTTTGTAAATTTGCTTTCCGGCTCAAAGCACCTTTCCCTATGAAAACAACTGAAATTCAAGGATTTAGATAATCTCAGAGCATATTCGTGTTTGCAGGTATAGACATAGGCGGTACGAGCATTAAATATGGTGTTACCACAAAGGATGGTACCATATTGTTTCAAGACTCCATACCAACCGAACCGGAAAAAGGTCCGGAACACATGGTTTCGCGCCTGCAGAAACTCATACATGATATTTCCGATGCCTTCCCTGAATTATTGTCATTCGGCGTAGGTTTCCCCTCAGTAGTAAATCCCACAGACGGGTGCATTTATTATCCTCCTAATCTTCCCGGCTGGGGCATTGTGCCACTTGTTCAGTTATTGCAATCGGCAACAACATTACCGGTTGCCATTGACAATGATGCCAATGCAGCTGCCTTGGCTGAAGCGAAACTCGGTGCCGGAAAAAATGCTTCACATTTTCTGTATGTCACATTGGGAACCGGTGTTGGTGGTGGAATCATCGTCAATCATTCCATTTTCCATGGTGAGCGTGGGGGTGCCGGTGAAATCGGACACATCATCATTCGAGCTGATGATGAACCCGGTGACGAATTGCCATATCGGACGGGAACATTGGAACATCATATCGGTAGATATGGATTGATTCGCATGGCCAAAGAGATCGCCAAGAATCATTCAAACTCCCTGATTCATTCATACTCAAATTTGGATGTAGAGGATGTTTCGCATTGCGCTGATGAAGGCGATGAAGCAGCTATTGCCTGCATGAAGCAGGCAGGTACATTGCTTGGTTTGGGTTTGGCAACAATACTTGCAGTTCTTGATATGCGCGTAATTGTGATTGGCGGTGGTATTTCCCAATCGAGTTCCCTCTTCTACGATGCAACTCTTTCCACGTTGAAAGCAAGAGCTTTGCCGACCATCGCCCAATTGGCGGAGATCAGAAAAGCTCATTTTAGCTATAATGCAGGTTTGGTCGGAGCGGCAATGCTCGGCAGACTTCGCACAGGAATTTAAGGACACATAGTATGGCGATACAAAGTACAACTTCTCATTCAATGCAGGAACAACAATCAGGATATGCAGGACCGCTTGCCATCATGGCATCTCTCATGTTCATGATTGGATTCATTACGTGTTTGAATGATATACTGCTTCCGCATTTGAAAATCGTGTTTGACTTAAGTTATGCTGAAGCATCGCTGATTCAACTTGCCTTTTTCTTCGGTTATTTTTTCGCCGCGATTCCTTCAGGCAGCATCATCTCAAAATTCGGATATAAGAAAGGAACATCAATCGGTCTATTCACAGCCGGTATTGGTGCCATGATGTTTTATCCTGCGGCATCACTTCCCTCCTTTGCGTTTTTCCTTGTTGCACTGTTCACTATGGCTGCGGGTTTTGCACTTCTGCAAGTTGCGATCAATCCCTATGTGAGTGTACTCGGTCCGGCAAAAACTTCATCAAGCAGATTGGTATTGGTACAGGCCTTCAATTCAGTTGGTACTACAGTCGCTCCATATTTCGGCAGTCTTTTCATTCTAGCAGGTACTTTGTCCATGGCAGAAATCATGAAGATGGATGCCGTGCAACAAACAGCATATAAATTTTCACAAGCAGCATCTGTGCAGATGCCATATTTAGGTTTGGCCGGAGCACTTATTCTACTTGGATTGATTGTCTTGTTGCTCCATCTTCCTTCGATTGCCTCCGTGGAGGGTGATGCAGAACGTTCAACAACCTATGCTGATGTATGGAAGATCAAAAGACTGCGCTTGGGTGTATTTGGCATTTTCGCATATGTTGGAGGTGAAGTTGCGATTGGCAGTTTCCTCGTGAATTTCATGGGACTTCCCACCATAGCGAATATGCAAGAATCCGAAGCTGCCGGTTATATCGCATATTATTGGGGCGGTGCCATGATTGGTCGATTCATCGGATCCGCACTCCTAAGAACACTTCATCCAGGAAAACAACTTGGCGTTCAAGCAATATTGGCCGCACTCCTCGTGACAATAGGTGTTGTCTCTTCAGGAAGCATAGCAATGTGGTCCATGTTACTTGTAGGACTCATGAACTCGATCATGTTTGCCACCATATTTACATTGGCCATTAAAGATCTTGGTCCGCTCACAAATAAAGGCGGAAGTTTATTAAACATGGCAATTGTCGGCGGGGCAGTGGTTCCTGCTCTACAAGGAATAGCTGCTGATTCTTTTGGATTGCACATTTCATTCGTGATTCCAATTCTCTGTTATGCTTATATCACACATTATGGATTCATCGGATCTGATAGCAAGTAACTTCATGTTTATTGTTTCATAATTATCATCGGAGCTTTATGCGACTTCCATACGCTCTTCTTATCGCAATCATGATTTCCTGGACAGGCATCGAAGCCATGGCCCAGACCATGATATCTGGTAAGGTCACAAATAATAAAACCAATGAACCCCTCAAAGGTGCAACCGTGCGCGTTGAAGGTACAACATTGGGCGGCCTTACAGCAAGAGATGGTTCATACTCCATCAAAGTCGGCAAAGGTGGTACATATAAATTATCCGTGAACTTTGTTGGCTATAAAAAACAAACCAAAACAGTATCGGTCAAAGATGGCGAAACGGCATCAGCAATTTTTGCAATCGAAGCCGATCTTCTCAAGTTGAATGAAACTGTTGTCGTAGGTTATGGTACCACACAAAAACGCGATGTAACAGGATCCTATTCAACCGTGAAATCAGAGGAGATCGTAAATCGTCCGGCACCAAGCTTTGAATCATTGTTGCAGGGTCGCTCGCCAGGAGTTCAAGTTCTGCAATCCAATGGCATGGCAGGAACTGCAGCAACAGTCCGCGTTAGAGGCGTGGGATCAATCTCCGCGAATACCCAACCATTATATGTGGTTGACGGCGTGCCAATCACAACAGGTGATTTTGGATCAGGTAGCATCGCAACAAATGCAAATGCATTATCATTCCTGAATGCAAATGACATCGAGAGCATCGATATTTTGAAAGATGCCGCCGCTACAGCCATCTATGGATCTCGCGGAGCCAATGGCGTTGTGCTTATCACCACGAAGCGTGGTAAACTCGGCACTTCACGTATCAGCATGGGCGTATCACAAGGCATCAAAACGGAATCCAATCGTTTGGCGCTTGTTGATAGAGACACATGGATTGATTTGTTTTATGAAGCAAGAGAAAATGACATGGTCGATTCTTTGCTCAAACTGAATAAAGGCAAAACATGGAAAGACATGCAAAACTTGATTGATACGAATACAACTTTAAAAAACTCTCTCAACAATTATCGCATGCCACAAGGATTCACTCGTGAAACAGCTGCAAATACGAATTGGCTGGACAAAACATTGCGTGTCGGAAATACACGTGAAGCATTTTTGACTATCACAGGTGGGAATGAGTTCACAAAATATTATTTCAATACTACATATTTCAATGAGAATGGATTTATCGTAGGAAATGATTATCAGCGTATCAATACACGCATCACGCTCGATCAAAAAGCAAATGATTGGTTGGACATCGGTGTATCATTCAATGCCAATCGTGAAGAAAACAATCGCGTGAACTCCGCATGGGCCGGTGGTTTCGGCAATGCCTTCTCGGCATCACTACCTATTTTCCCGGTATATGATTCAACCGGAGCATATTGGCGTCCACAAACAGGATTGAATCCTGTTGCGGATCTCGAAAACAGACGCTTCCTCGCAACCACTTGGAGATTGCTTGGAAATGGGTATGCTCAAATCAATGTTGCAGATAATCTGAATATTCGTTTCTCAGGCGGCATCGACTTCCTCAGTTTACGCGAAGATCGTTTTTCTCCAATCGTGATTTCAGCAGATCCTACAGCGGAAGAACGCCGGGTGCAAGTCGTAAATTGGACAACAAATGCAATTCTCACATGGAAAGCTCTTGATTTGGATGATCATCAATTGAATTTCATTGGAGGTATGGAATCCCAAAGGTCAGAACAACGCGATCTTGGTACAACAGGAAATACATTCCCCAATAACTATTTCACAACTCCGCAATCTGCATCAGTGAGAAATGGTTATGCCTTTGGTACAGAATTCGGTTTGATATCCTATTTGGCAAGAGCTAGCTATACATTGATGGATCGCTATCTCTTCAGTTTGAGCATTCGGACCGACGGTTCATCCAGATTCGGTGAAAATAATCGTTATGGTTTCTTCCCTGCAGGTTCATTTGCTTGGATTCTTTCCAATGAGGACTTCCTGAAAGGAAATGAATTCCTCACTTTCGCAAAAATCCGTGCGAGTTATGGTATTTCCGGCAATGCCGCCATCGGCGATTTCACTTGGCAAGGTGTGTATAGCACAGGAAGCAATTATAATGGAAATCCCGGTACGATGCCGGGTCAATTGCCCAACAGCGATCTTACTTGGGAAACATCAGGACAATTGGATTTAGGATTTGACTTCGGTTTGTTCAATGATCGCATTTCCGGTTCAATCGGATATTATGATCGCTTGAGTTATGGCATGCTCTTGAATGAACGTGTTCCATCTTCCTCCGGATTCAGTTCCGTCATCAATAATGTTGGCGAAATGAGCAATACCGGTTTTGAATTCAATATTCGCACAGTGAATGTCAGCACTCCCGAATTTGAATGGAGCACAGACTTCAATATCACATATAATGTGAACAAAATTCTTTCACTCGGTACCATCACAAATCCCGATGGCGTTGATTTGGGATTCGGTGAAACAAGAGCGATCACCGGTTATCCATTTGCAACATTTTTCATCGTACGTTCAGCAGGTGTGGATCCTCAAACCGGACTTCCAATCTATTATCGTCCTACAACAGAAACAGGATCTGATGGAAAAATCATCACAAATAATGGATTGAATGGTAGACCACTCACTTTGGAAGAAGCCCGCGATACATCGGGAGTGCCTCTTCCTTGGAATGCAGGATGGCGTGTACCTACCGGAAAAAACTATCCTGACTTCTTCGGTGGAATCACGAATACCATTCGCTATCAAAACTTTGATTTCACAACACAATTCGTGTATCAACTTGGTAATACCATCTATGATGATGCCGGTAAGCGCTTGGTGGGCAATATGGGATTCTCTTGGAATCAAATGACAAAGACTCTCGATCGCTGGACTGAGCCCGGACAAGAAACCGATGTTCCTCGTTTGACACTCAAAGGCAATCGAGACATCAATACAGATAGATTCATCTATAATGGTGATTTCCTTCGCTTAAGACAATTGACCATCGGTTATACTTTGCCGAAAGAAATGACAGAAGGAATGGGATTCTCCACATTCCGCGTCTATCTTACAGGTATCAATCTACTTACATTCACAAATTTCCCCGGCTGGGATCCTGAGGTCGTAAGAGATCATAATGCCGATCAACAAAGAAATGGTAATCAAGGCGTGACTTATCTCACTCCGCCACAAGCACAGACCTATACACTCGGTATCAATGTCGATTTCTAAATTTGAAGCAATAAGGTATAACAATGAATACAAATTCAATAATGAGAATGTTCTCCATCATCCTTGCCGGTACACTCATGCTGAGTTCCTGCTCAGATGTATTGGATGTTCGCAATGAAGGTCAATTGTCCACCGAAGCAGCATTGTCCGATGCACGTTCGGTAAATGTGGCCATGTCCGGCATTTACAGTTCACTGCAAGGTAGTTTGGGCTCGGGTATTCCAGCATCACCTTCAGAAGCACTTGCCGGTGATATCGTCTATGCAGGAAGTGATTATGGATATTTGGAGATCTGGACACAGAATATGTCGCTCTTCACTCCTTCATTCAGTGGTTTCTGGGATAATTCCTATCGTGGAATTAATGCAGTCAATAATGTCTTGGCATCTTTGCCTGATATCAAAGACATGACCGATGCTCAAAAAAGTCAAATCGAAGGCGAATGTAAATTCATCCGTGGTGTGATGATCTTTGAAATGCTTCGCATTTGGGGACATCAATACGGACACAAACCGGATAATTCACAACCGGGTGTGATTATTAGAACAGCACCCACCCGTGGAACAGCCGGTTTGGCGATTGGCCGCTCAATAGTCGAAGATTGCTATGCCCAAGTGATCAGCGATTTGAAAGCAGGTGAGAATTTACTGAGCGATGCAAAGCGCGATGGCTATGCAAACAAATCGGCGGCTCAGGCATATTTGGCAAGAGTCTATTTCCAAAAGAATGATTTTGCAAATGCATATGCATATGCAGACCTCATAAAAAAAGGCGGAAAATTCAGTTTGGCTGCAACACCCCGCGATGTGTTTTTCAAAGGCGGAAATTCAGAGTCCATTTTCCAAATGGCTTTGACCACACAAACAAATTCATTTGGAGCCATTCGAGGCATGTATCAAAAAACTGTATTCGGTGAACCTCCATTCACAGTATCTCCTGATTTTGCTGCAGCATTGGATGCAAGTCCAAGCACAGATTTACGCAAGGAACAGTATGTGAAGCAATCCGGTTCAACTCGCTATTGCACAAAATATGATACACTCATCGCAAATGTGAATGTTATTCGTTATGCCGAAATCTTATTCATCCATGCTGAAGCCGGTCTTGAAATCGGCAAACCGGAGTCCGAAGTATTGGCAAATGTGAATCTTATCCGCAAAAGAGCGGGGCTAGCTGATGACAATTCAACCACAGGCAAAGCAGCACTACTTGACCTTATTGGGAAAGAACGCAGGCTTGAAATGTGTTTCGAGGGTGATAGATTTCACTATTTAAAGCGTATTAAGTCCAATAATATCAGAGGTTTGGCTTGGAATGACAATAAACTCCTTGCCAAAATCCCAAGTAGTGAAGTTTCGGGCAATCCCGGAATCGAAATTAATCCATGATCCTTCTTTAAATAAGGAATCCTTGTTTCAATTTTGTTTATTAAATTCGCATAATATCTGCAAAGCCATATATCCCATGGCTTTGCAGACTCCTTAAGCTCCTCACTTATTTTTTTCACACTTTTTACCCAAGGTGTTTTCATGAAGAAATTCCTTACCCTTTTGGCGTTTGGCGCCATGTTTTCAGCACCGGCTTTCGCACAGATGCCGATTGAAATCAATTATGCGAAAGAAGGTGGTGACTCACAATATGATGCCATCAAATTCTTTTCAGCTGATGGAAAATATGCATCTGACAAAGATGTAATCATGGTCGTGTTTACAGACAAAATGCATCCGCTTGCTGCAGATGTAAAACCTGATGGCCCTGCTTCAATGAATGGCGCAGCAAAATGTCTTCTTCACTCAGGTGCAGGTACAGGTTTCTGGGCAAATGCGGGTCGCAGCGCTGATGGCACTAAAACTACCTTCGATCCTGATGGATGGAGAAATGAAGCTATCGGCATGATGACTCAGCAAGCTCCGAATATCTTTTCTTTTATGTTTACTCCAAAAACATTCTACAACACTGATGTTGTGACGCATTATGGAATAGTGTTCAATGATGGAAAAGACGGAAAGGCAGAAGGCAAAGCAGAAGGTTTGTCTGATTTTAAATTGATCATCACAGGTAATACAACTGCTGTTCGTGATGGACAAGGCACTGCATATGACCTTAGCCCTGTGTTCCCAAATCCAACTTCCAATACAGAAGTATCCATGATTCGCTATCGCGTATTGAACACAGCACAACCAATTGCTGTGAAAGTATTCGATATTCGTGGCAACTTGGTTCGTACACTTGTCAATGAAATGCAAGTTCCTGCAAATTACATGTTGTATTGGGACAAGACAGATGCAAACAATGCGCCTGTTGCAGCCGGCTCCTATATCTATACGATTGAGTCCGGATCATACAGAACAAGCGGTACAATCATCGTGAATAATTAATCCACGGAATTGTAATGTTTCAAGCCCTCTCGGGAATGCTCGAGAGGGCTTTTTTATTTCTACCACATGAGGCATTCTACATTGTCTTGCGTAATTTTGCGCATGCTTATGTCATTCATTTCATTGGATATAGATCATGTTTTGGATATATGTTGTTTTGTTGTTTTCGATGTTCGGGTTTTCATCGAATGCCCAAGTCATAACATCAATACCTGCACTTCCCGACCCTAATGGTTCGGTTGAAATCACCTTCAATGCGGAAAGAGGAACAGCCGGTTTACGAGGTTTCACAGGTGATGTCTATGCTCATACAGGAGTGATCACAAATCGCTCCACCGGTCCCACAGATTGGCGTTATGTAAAAACCAATTGGGGCCAAAACACACCCGAGACCAAACTCGCCAGAATGAGTACAGATCGCTGGCGATTGACCATCCCGAATATCCGTGCATATTACAATGTGCCACAAAGTGAAGAAATTCTTCAATTGACATTCGTGTTCAGAAGCGCTTCTTCAACCCAAGAAGGAAAAGAAACCGGAGGGAAGGATATTTACCTTCCAGTTTCCAGACCCGGCGCTACACCTTTCTTTTCCATACCTTCTCAATCAACGGTCAATCTTGAACAAAATGAACAATTGACAATCGAAGGCAAAGTGCAAATCAATGGCACTCAGTTAAAATCACTTGCATTGTATTCAGGTGATTCATTGCTCAAAGATGTTGGAACAGATACAGTGCTTCGCTATACATTTTCAAGCGCAAAACCCGGAACAACCATCCTGACACTTAAAGCCACAGACACATCAAACAATGTGAAATCTGTATCAATGACGATTTTCGTATTTGCGAAAACCATTGAAGCTTCATTACCAAATGGCATGAGAGAAGGTTTGAATTTCATCAATGATTCAACGGTATTATTCTGTTTATTTGCTCCTTATCACAAAACAGTTCATCTCATCGGGGATTTCAATGAGTATAAGGTCCTTCCTGAATATCAGATGAATAGAATGACGATCGACAAAGACAGCGCCTATTATTGGTATTCGCTGTCCAATCTGAACATTGGAACTGAATATGGTTATCAATATGTGATTGATGGCTCGATCATCGTGGCAGATCCCTATGGCAGGAAAACCCTTTCTGAATTCAATGATGATGAAATCATAGCACAAAATCGCTATCCCAATTTGAAGCGTTATCCAAAAGACAAAACAGATGAATTCCTTTCTGTATTCACGATGCGTCCGGCAAATCAACAAGAAGAATTTCCCTATCAATGGAAACATCAATTCAATAGACCGGCATCGAAAGACCTTGTGATCTATGAATTGCTTGTTCGTGATTTCACCGACAGAAGAACATTTCGTGCAGTGATTGATTCATTGGAATATCTGAAAAAACTCGGTGTCAATGCAATTCAACTTATGCCGATCACCGAATTCGAAGGAAATAGTTCATGGGGTTATGATCCCGCATTCCCTTTTGCAGTTGATAAATATTATGGCACAGAACTCGATTTGAAAGAGCTTATTGACAAAGCCCATGGAATGGGCATGGCTATGATTTTGGATGTTGTGCATAATCATTTGACAGGCGCAAATCCTCTCATCAGAATGTGGGCCGATGGAAAATATGGTCCGCCATCTGCTATCAATCCCTATGCAAATGTCACTGCCAAGCATCCGTTCAATGTCTTCAATGACATGAATCATGAAAGCATGGCATATCAACGATATATTGATCGTTTCAATCGCTATTGGCTGGAAGAATTCAAATTTGACGGTTATCGATTTGACTTATCCAAAGGATTCACGCAAGTGGATTATGGGAATAATACATCTCGTTGGAGTTCATATGATTCATCACGCGTCAGACTTCTCAAGCGAATGTATAATCGTATACGGTCATTCGACACAACCGCTTATCTCATCCTCGAACACTTTGCCGATGCAAGAGAAGAACGAGAGTTGACCGATTATGGATTCATGATTTGGCATAATATGAATCCCACTTCATCGGAAGCCGTCATGGGATGGATTTCGGGTCAATCAGACAATGGCACCTCACAAGTGTATTTTGCCAATAGATCCCTGAATGTGCCGGCAAATGTTGCCTATATGGAAAGTCATGATGAAGAACGCTTGATCAAAAAGAACTTCTGCTATGGTAAAGCCGCAGGCGCTTATACAACAAGAGATACAACGATTGCATTGCAGAGAGCAGGTGCAATGGCCGCAATGTTCTTCCCCATTCCGGGACCACGCATGATATGGCAATTCGGAGAAATCGGATATGATGCAGGTTTGCAATTGACCGAAACATGTACAGATAATGCATCCATCAGATTAAGCGTCAAGCCACAGCGGTGGTCATATAGAAATGATGCACGCAGACAAAGACTCTATGATACCTATTCAGCTTTGATTGCACTCAGATCATATCCTACATTCTCTTCATTGCAATCAAAAATCACATTCAAAGCTTCAAGAGTTGATACTCTTCGTACCATTCTTTTGGAACATCCGGACATGGATGGATATATCATTGCAAATTTCGATATGAAGCCAAGAACATTTCTTGCAAAGGTTCCAAAACCCGGAACATGGTTTGATTATTTTACAGGATCCTCACTTGATATCTCTTCGCAGGGAAATCTTCTAATACTTCAACCGGGTCAGTTTCATGTCTTGTCTTCCAAGCAACTCCCCAAACCAAATGTGCAAGCTTGGCCTGTTACATCCATTCATGAAGAGTTTGCCAAAGAAGAATCCTTGAAGCCACATCCATTGCAATCCGGCGAACAAGGAATCATAACATTAAAGAATATTGGCGGTTTTGGAAAGGTATATGACATGAAAGGCAATCTAATTGAAACAATATCAATCACAGATGCACAAGTGAATATTGGTCCATATTCAACAGGAGCTTTTGTCTTCATTCATGTGGATGAATATGGTTCTGTAATCGGACAACATCCATTCATCGTCCAATAGGAATGAAGATGAACTTGCTTCTTGCTTTTCTTCTGACTTGCACAATAGCCAATGCACAAGATTTCAATGGTTTGCTTGATAAGATTGCGCAATCCACTGATTCACTTGCAAAAAAAGCAGTCATTGATTCTTTCATGCAAAAGTATACAGTGTTCCCACTCACAATTGAGAATGACTGCATATTTGTCTTCCGAGGAAGTGCTCAGCGCATCATCGTGACCGGTGATCATACGCAATGGTCGCAGCGTGGAGATACAATGCAGAGAATTGCAGGAACCGATCTCCATTATGTGAAAAAAACTTTCCCTGCCGATGCTCGATTGGATTATAAATTGATCAATGGAACGAATTGGATATTGGATCCAAGAAATCCACTGACTTGTCCCGGAGGATTCGGACCCAATTCAGAATTGCGCATGCCGGCATATCCCGATCAACCGGAATTGATTGGCAATGCTGATATCCAACGAGGGACCATATTTGATACAACATTTCGATCAAGCGCTCTTAATAATTCTCGCGCAATCAAAGTATATCTCCCACCTGGATATTCTCAAGCTCTGCAATATCCGGTAATACTCTTCCATGATGGTATAGATTATGTGAACTTAGCAAAAGCTCCAGCAATTATTGACAGACTCATCGCAATGAACCGCATTCGTCCAATCATTGCTGTCTTTGTTCCGGCGGTCAATCGCACACCTGAATATGCAGGCAATTCAATTGTACAATTTGAGAAATTCATTTCAGAAGAAATCATGAATTGGGTGGATGGTCGATTCTCAACCATTCGCAATCCCGAATACAGAGCAGTTGCCGGTGCTTCGAATGGCGGGAACATATCACTATATTGCGCACTGAAATCACCACAAGTGTTTGCAAAAGTTGCTGCTCAATCCAGCAATGTGATCAATTCCATCATGACGGGATATGATGTTTATCCATCACTACCAATTTCCGTCTATGCAGATATAGGTAATTATGACATTCCACAATTGATCCCTATGGTCAAGCAATTCAAGCAAGTGTTGGACAAAAGAGGTTATATCCATAAGTATAAAGAAATCAATGAAGGACATAGTTGGGGTAATTGGAAAGCTCACATGAATGAGTATCTGGAATTTTTTTTTCCACCGATACCATCTTCAGTCAAATCAGCGGGAACCCTTCCACTCATTACTGATCTGGAGTATAATCTTGATAGTCTGTCGGTTCGACTTTCATTTCGACTATCGATTCCCGTACGTGGAATGACAATCGTGCTCATGGATCTCAATGGCAGAATATTGAGCGAAACGCTTATGTCGGCTCGAGAGCAAGGCGATCAACAAGAAGAGTTAATCGTGCATTCAAAACTTTCTACTGGCATGTATTTTCTACAGTTCAGGTCAGAACAAACAATGTTTAGTTATCCGATTACAATCAAATGAAACACTTCATCACATTAATCACCATAATAGTTTGCTTATCCACAAATGTAATTGCCCAACAATTGCGGAATAATCCCGGATCTGTCTACTATGAGATTTTTGTTCGATCATTTTCTGATTCAAATGGAGACGGCATAGGAGATATCCCGGGCATCATAGCAAAATTGGATTATCTCAAAAATCTTGGAATCAAAGGCATATGGCTTACACCTGTCCATCCATCTCCGACATATCATAAATATGATGTGAAAGATTATAGATCAATCGATCCTGAATATGGAACGATTGAAGACATGAGAACTCTTGTGAAGGAAGCACATGTTCGTGATATTTCCGTCATTATGGATTATGTGGTGAATCATACCAGTACGCAGCATCTTTGGTTTAGCACTGCTAAAATGAATCCGGCTGCCGAATCACGCGATTATTATCTTTGGGCCAATGAATCGGAAACCCATCGCTGGCAGGCGCAGCCATATAATCAAGGTTTACCTTGGCAATGGCATAAGGTTGATTCAAATGATGCATCCAAAGGTCGCTATTATGGATTTTTCTGGCGAGAGATGCCTGATCTTAATTTCGACAATCCATTCGTTCGCAAAACAATGATTGATCATGCAACATTCTGGCTTACAGAAGTAGGCATAGATGGATTTCGACTTGATGCCGCGCAACATGTGTATGAACTCAATGAACATCATAAAAGCATTGCATGGTGGGAAGAATTTCGGAAAGGAGTTGAGTCGGTCAAAAAAGATGTCTATCTCGTTGGTGAAATCGTCAATGCGGATTCAATCGTAACAGGATATTTTGCAGGTTTGAAAGCAAACTTTCATTTCGATCTCGGAAAACAAATTCTTGCAATGTTGAAAGATGAAAAAGATCCCGGAGGATTTGTTGATAGATTGGCAGCATCTATCAGAGCTCATAAGGCAAAGCGTCCGGATTGCATCGATGCCATATTTCTGACTAATCATGATCAAAACAGAATCATGAGTGAACTAAATGGAAATATGTCCAAAGGGATGTTGGCAGCAAGTATACTTCTCACACTTCCTGGTCAACCATACTTGTACTATGGCGAGGAAATAGGCATGCTTGGGAAAAAGCCTGATGAAGCCATAAGAGAACCGATTCTTTGGACCAATCATGGAAAAGACCCTCATACAACCAAATGGGAGCAAATGCGATTCAATATTGATCCCACGCATTCTGTTGAATCACAGCAACAAGCATTGAACTCCATATTGGGACACTATAAACAATTGATTGCGGTTCGTCATGCATTTAGCGATCTATCAAATGGAAACATCGCCTCCTATCCATCAAGAGAAGGTCTTTTGGCTTATACAAGAGGTGATTCATTGTTGATTCTTCACAATCTTACTAGCAAAGAACAGTTCTTCACGTTACAAAAAGAATTTCAATTCTTTATGCACTTTCCATCATATATCAGATTACCGGAAGAAGGAAGAATTGCTCCCTATTCAACTATGATATTCAAACGTAAGGGATCATGAACATGCAAATACTTGTACTCATTTTTTTCTTGGCGCTTTGCCATGGTGCCGATCTTTATTCACAAGATACATTTTCAATTGTATGCGCCGATTCAACAACACGTGAAGTTGGAAGCGCAGGTGCATCATGCGTAGATCTCATTGCTTTCGGAATCACCGATGCTTCTTTTTTGGGACAAATCTTTCCTGATACAGGAGCCATCAATTCGCAAGCCGCATATTTGGCTACGAATCAACAAAGAGCGGCCCAAAGAATGAGAACGAGTGATTCTCCTGAACAAATCGCCGAATGGGTTTCACAGAATGATGTGGAGAATAATCCGGATATCCGCCAATATGGATTTGTCAAATTCATGGGCGCTTCCCCAAAAGCAGCGGGTTTCACAGGCGAGGCATGTATTGATTATAAAAATCATGTCACCGGGTCTATTGATGGCATTGCTTATGCCATTCAAGGAAATATCCTCTTTGGACAAGACATATTGGACTCCATGGAAACTAGATTTCGGAGAGCTAAAGGCACATTGGCTTGCCGCATGATGGAAGCCATGCAAGGAGCCAATAGCGTAGGCGCGGATATTCGCTGTGAACCGAATGGAACTTCTTCACTCTTTGCATTCATCAAAGTTGCAAAGCCAACGGATAAAGCAAATAAACCATATATTTCTTTGTCCGTGGTTACATCAAATGGCGAGAGAGTTGAACCAATCACTGAATTACAAAGACAATTCGATCAGACTTATGGATGTATAACCGTACATGTGAAGGAAGACTTAGGTGATGCATTTTTTCCTAATCCTGCAACTGGAATCATCCATTTTTCTACACCACAAATCAACATTCAACTTCATGATGCAAAAGGCAATCTCATCATGAATCTACCCGGGCCGGCGCAAGCAATCAATTGTTCTGGTCTTTCAAATGGAGTATATACAATTCACACACATACCATAAAAGGCAGTGTTGTGATTCATAAATAAACGGAGCCTAAATGTTTAAGAGAATGTTAATCGGGATGTGTATGGGAATTGCATGTATGACTGTGACAATACATGCACAAACACAATTGGAAATGAATGCAGATGCATATGATGCATATATGAAAGCTGATAAAGAATTAAATTTAGTCTACAAACAAGTTATGTCAGCTCTCAATGAACAAGAAAAAGCATCATTGAAAAGTGCGCAAAAAAAGTGGATTTCTCGAAAAGAATCCACTTGCAAAAAAGAAGCCAATGAATATAAGGGTGGGAGCATGGCACCGATGATTCTCAATAATTGTCTTGAAGAGAAAACAATACAAAGAACCAAAGAGCTTCGTGCGATGCTACGCGGACGCTAAATCAAATTCCTGCATCGGGGAATCTATTGCGCAAGAATGCAAGACATAACTCGATTGTTGCCTCGATGCCTTTTTTATGAGTTCTCTCCACGCCATGTGATGCTGAAACGCCCGGTCCGATCAATCCAACTCTGAAATCACGTCCTGCACGCAAAGCTGCCGAACCATCAGAACCGTAATATGGATAGATGTCAACTTTGTGCGGTATCGAATGTTTTTCTGCAAGCTCAGTCAATTCTTTTCTTAGTGCATAATCATATGGACCCGTGGAGTCTTTTGCACAAATCGAACAATGAGTCTCGCTTCCCTCACATTGATCACCCACAACACCCATATCAAGAACAAGTAAGTCTTTCACTGTTTCTGCATATCCGCCTGAACCTCCATGCCCCACTTCTTCATAATTGCTGAAAAAGAATTCCACCGGAATGGTGATATGTCGTTCAGCCAAATGTTCTGCCAATCGAAACAACACATAACATGATGCTTTATTGTCCATAAATCGCGACTTGATATATCCTCCGGGTAATTCCTCATAACGAGGATCGAAACAGACGAAATCACCAACGCGAATCCCCAATTCTTCACATGCTTCTTTTGTGGTTACTTCTTCATCAAGTCTGATATGCATTGAATCAATCGATCTTAGCGCTGTGTCCGTGAGCTTATTGGCATGTGAAGCAGGATTATTCAATAAAAATGTTCCCGTAAATACGGTACCCTTCATCGTATGAACACGAACATATCCTCCTTCAAAACTAATCAAGCCCAATCCTCCTATCGGAGAGATGCTGAGCGTACCATTTGGTTTGATTCCCGACACTATGCCACCAAGCGTATCCAAGTGTGCAGCAAGTGCAATTGTTGGGAATTCACCAAATGCCAATTTCACCGCCCCTTTATGAGTTTGCTTGGGATTCAAACCTCTGCTTTGCAAATACTCCATAACATAAGATTCGGCATTGTGCGTAAAGCCTGTGGGCGAATCTATCGATACCAGTTGCTTCAAAGATTCATATGATGCATTCATGAGTTGACTCCATACAAAAAGAGCACATCAATGTGATGTGCTCAAATAAACAAGTTTCATGCTCTATTATGCGCTGATGATCCACACTTTGAATGTGGCAATCACTTCAGGATGCAATTTTGCTTTTACATCAAAAACACCCAATGACTTGATCGGTTCATCAATCATGATGGATCTACGATCAATGTCATGCCCCATGACTGCAAGTTCATGTGCAATCATCTGCGGAGTGACGGAACCAAACAAACGGCCCTCTTCTCCAACTTTCATTGGAACGCTAACCTGAATTTCGGATAATTTGGAAGCAAGCAATTCAGCTGCTTCTTTCTTGCGTGCAATCTCTGCCATGTGGCGCTTCTTCTCACTTTCAAATACATTGATGTAAGAAGGTGATGCATAATATGCAAGACTTCTGGGAATGAGGTAGTTACGTGCATAGCCATCTTTGACTGTCACGATATCACCCATATTACCCAGGTTTTCTACATCTTGACGAAGAATGATTTTCATAGGTTCATCTCTTTCGGGAATATGATAACTCGTGTATCAATGGGTAAATCAAAGTTCTGTTTCAACCGGAGCTTTCACAGGTGCAACATTCTCTTCCATAGGTTCAGCAGGAATTGTTGAACCGGAAATGAGCGCACGTTCCTTGCGATGCTCGCGAAGTTTTTCTGATAATTCCAAGGTCAAATGACGAAGGACATTTTCTTCCAAAGTGAAGAAACGCTCAATCAAAGGCAATACCTCGGATGCTGATTCAAAGGCCATATACACATAGAAGCCATTGTATTTCTTCTTGATTGGATAAGCAAGGCGACGACGCCCCCACTTGTTCATCTCAACAAATTGACCGCCATGATTCTCGATATACTCGGTTACTCTACGGACGACCGCTTCAATATCCGGATCTTCAAGGGCGGCATTGATGATGAATGTGCTCTCGTATAAACGACGAATGCTCATTCTGTGCTCCTGTGGTTGTTGTTTCAAACAGCCCAAATCAACATAGTTTGGGCAGGAAATTAGAGCAGCAAAGATAGGAAGTTTTCTTGATATTACCGCGTCTTATCTTGCAATATGGGTAGATCAATGATGGAATCATCTTCTTCTTCATACCCTTTCGCATCCCATTCAGAACCCAACGCTTCTTCCAATAAGGCAATGATTCTAACACTTATTTCATCACAAATGGCAAATCCCGAAGAATTGAGCGAGATTATCGTATCTCCGTCTGTGTCATAAACTTGCAGAAATTCATTGAGAATTTGTGCATCAAGGCGATCAAAGATCATGGCATGCAGGTCAATGCCGAAATCCGTAAGAAAACGCCGTTTGGAAAGTCCCTCCGAGCGAATCCCCAAAAAAGCGGTTTCATAGAGCATATTGTGATCCGTGAGGACTTCAATGCTCGCTTCTCCCGTTCCATGCAATCTGACTGCTTCGAAATATCGCTTGAGATTTCTGTAATTCCAATAGCGTTGTTTGCTTATGAAACCATGAGCCGAAGGACCAAAAGCAAGATATTCCTTGGCTTGCCAATATGTTCGATTATGATTGCATGCAAAACCGGGTTTTGCAAAATTTGAGACTTCATATTGGATATATCCGGCTTTGGAAAGAGCATCAATGGTTAGAGCATAAAGTTCTGCATCACGCTCTTCATCTTGTGGTTTTACCAATCCCTTTTGCAACATGGAAAACAATGGAGTTTTTTCTTCAAAGATCAAGCTATAGGCAGAGATATGCTCTGTATTTAGAGCCATTGCTTGCTCAAGAGTCGATGTCCATGATGCAATTGTTTGATTTGGCAATGCAAAGATGATATCAATGTTCACATTGTCAAAACCTGCTTCTCTGGCAATGCGTACAGCTACCTTCCCTTCTTCCGGTGTATGAATGCGATGCAAAAAATTCAATTCTTCCTGATTGAATGACTGAATTCCAAAACTCAAACGATTGATACCGGCTTGTTTGTATCCACGCAGAGATTCAATGGAAATCGTTCCGGGATTACACTCCATCGTGATTTCAGCATCGGGATGTATTGTGAGTTGATCGCGAAGTGTTTCCATAATTGTCGAAATCTGCTCAGGAGTGAGAAGAGATGGCGTGCCACCGCCAAAAAACACGCTCGTTGCTGGACGCAAGTGATCTGAATATTTCTTTGCACCGGCAATGATCTCTTCAATCAATAAGGAAACAAACACATCTTTGTGTTCCATGTTTTCCAGAGAATAGAAATCACAGTACACACATTTTTTTTCGCAAAATGGAATGTGTAGATAGACACCGAAATCAGGATGGGGTCTCATGCATTCACTCCCAATTTCATTGCAATTGCCATGACGGTATTTTGTCCATCCATTGCAGCACTTACAATGCCACCTGCATATCCTGCTCCTTCACCGCATGGATATAGCCCTTTGATCTGAACATGCTCCCGACTGGCGGGATCACGCGGGATGCGAACAGGTGAACTTGTTCTTGATTCCGTTGCAACAATGATGGCTCCGGGATGAATATACCCACTCATGCTTCGCTCAAATGCCTTGAATCCCATGCGTAAACGTTCTGCTAAAGATTTCGGGAATAATGAGGATATGTCATGAGAAAAAAGTCCGGGGATATATGAACTTTTGGGAAGCGATGTGCTGATTGTTCCGGATAAAAAATCCTGCAAACGCTGAGCCGGTGCCTGTTGAGAACCATCACCAGATGCGAACACTGCTTGCTCGATATCTGATTGCAAGTGCATTCCTGCAAGCGCTCCATAGATATCATATTCTTTCAAATCCACTTGCTCAATGGCTACAACGATTCCTGAATTTGCAAAGGGTGAATCTCTGCGCGACATGGACATTCCATTAACAACGATTTCTCCGGGAGATGTCGCAGCAGGAACAATCAAGCCACCGGGACACATGCAAAAGGAAAATACACCGCGGCCTTTTACTTGTTCCACAAGTTTATAGGATGATGCAGGAAGAAGTGAATCTCGAGGGGATTGCTTATAACGTATCTCATCAATATACTCTTGCGGATGCTCCGCTCGAACTCCAATGGCAAATGGCTTGGACTCAATGTGTATGCCGGCATCCAGCAATGTGGTGAATATGTCTCTGGCAGAATGTCCTGTGGCCAGAATAACAGCATCACCCATGAATTCACTACCATCCTCGCATGCAACACCGATCATGCGGTCACCGTTCATGATGAATCTCGTCACCCAAGAATCAAAATGCACTTCACCACCATATTTTTCGATGGTGGCACGAATGTTTTGTATGATGCCGGGTAATTTATTTGATCCAATATGACCATGTGTATCAATCAGGATGCGTTCATGCGCTCCATGTTCAACAAGCAATTGCAATACTTTGTTGATGTCTCCACGCTTTTTTGAATTCGTCCACAATTTGCCATCGGAGTATGTTCCCGCTCCGCCTTCCCCAAAACAATAATTAGAATGAGGATTCACGATGCCGAATTGCTGAATTGCACGAAGATCTCTCCTTCGAGCTCGAGCATCTTTTCCTCTCTCTATGATCACCGGCTTTAGTCCATGCAATAAACATTCAAGTCCGGCAAAATACCCTGCAGGCCCTGCGCCAATGATGATGATGCGTTTTCCGGAAGATACATCTCGAAATCCTTTTGCAATGGGAGGAATGACCGGCGCTTGTTCATCGACATATAATGCAATGCTTAACATGATCTTTGGATTTTTTCCACGTGCATCAATGGACCTCTTCAGAATTGTATGCGAAGTCAATGAATCCTCTGAAATACCTGCTTGATGAAGAGCATGCGCAACAATCAGTTCGGGCGATGATGCCTCAAATGGTGAGAGTGCTATGTCTATCACATGTTTCATGCTTCATCTTCCCACGAATCCATCAATGAACGATCCAATACATGTGGTATGGATGCAATGATATCACTTGCAGACATTGATTCTTCACCAAATACTGATTGTGCAAAATCTCCGGCCTCTCCATGAAGCATTGCCGATAAAGCTGTTGCCTCCAAAGGATTGATTCCTCTTGCCAATAATGCTCCAATCATTCCACTAAGAATATCACCGGATCCGGCAGTTGCCATGCCTGAATTTCCTGTTTTCGTGAGATAGGTCTTTGTTCCATCGGATGTGCATGCAGGTACACTTTTAAGATGCACAATGCATTGCATTTCTTTGGAAATGTGCGTGACATGCCTCAAGGGGAATTCTTCTATTGAGGATCTTTCCAATCCTGTCATGCGCGCAAATTCTCCTGCATGAGGAGTGATTACCCAATTGGATGGCACATTCACTATGGAATTTGGAATTGCATCAGCATCGAGTATTACAGTAATGGAAAGATTCAGCTTCATTAATTCTTGGAATATGTGTTGTCCGGCACGAATACCAAGACCCGGACCACAGACAATCGCATTCGTTTTTGAAAGGGAATCTTTCACATGAGTCATCAAAGAATCCACATTCATTCCACCATCATCATCCATTGGAATCAAGGATAGAAGAGCTTCCGGAGGCAATGATGGGTGGATGACCGGAGTCATGATTTCAACGAGCCCAACACCGGTGCGAAATGCCGACATTGCACATAATGCAGGTGCACCGGACATATCCCTTGAGCCGGCAATAATCAGCACTCTACCATAGGTATATTTATGTGACTGTGCATGCCGAATGCCAATGATGTCATGAATGTCTTGATCCTCAAGTGAGAATACCGATGCATTATTTTGAGCGATATGCTCGGGAACTCCCAACATGATGATTTCCACTTCACCGCAATGCTGTTTGGCAGGATATAATTGCATACCGACTTTTTCACTGAACATCGTACATGTTCCATGCGCTTTGAATGCATAGTGATGAGCCGTACCATTTTCGGCATCAATGCCCGATGGAATATCAATTGCAATGCATAAAGACTTCTCATACACATTCAGTTCATGCATTCTTTTCAATATCTCATAAGGCATGCCATATATATCAGCATTTGCGCCTGTTCCGAGCAAAGCATCAACGATGCAATCAACATCAAAAGAAAGAGTGGATAATGCATCTTGATGTATGAATGAGATTGGAATATTTAGCGCATGCGCAGATTCAAGATTTGCCTTTGCCTCAGGGGACATAGCATCAATATTTCCGACATGATAGATAGTCACTTCAAATCTATTCATGCAATAGAGATGACGCGCAATCGCAAATCCATCCCCACCATTATTTCCGGATCCACAGAGAATCAGAATCGATGGTCTTTCTGCGCGAATTGCTGATGCATCCAACCACATTGCGATGCAATGAGCCGAACCGCTTGCCGCATTCTCCATGAGAATAGAACCAGACACTCCAATCTTCGAAATAGCATAATCATCCGCCGCTTTTTGTCCGGATGGTGTGAGATAAGCACGCATACATACTCCATTGAACTCATGCAAAAATACCAATTCAGCAGCTTAAGACTCGAATACCCCCAAAATCTCCTCTCTTTTCGTAGTTTTGTCTGATAAGAAAGTCACATATTCACGGTTACTACAAATACTATCATGTCTCAAAGAACAGTTGTCATCACAGGAGCAAATGGAGAAATCGGTCATTTATTGCTCGAAACTCTTTCCAAAGAACAAGCCACGATAATTGCAGTTGATCTTTCACCATTGAATGAACATCAAGCTTCATTATGCGAAGAAGTGATCATCGGTGATATTTGTGATGATGAAGTTATTCGTGACATCGAAAAATATGATGTCAGTGATATATTTCACCTGGCGGCAATCCTCTCAACCAGTGGAGAAAAAAATCCTGAAAGAGCTCATCATGTGAATGTTGATGGAACAATGAATGTATTGCAATTGGCATATCGCATAGGCAAACGCACAAATACCGCAGTGAAAGTCCTGTTCCCAAGCACGATCGCAGCTTATGGCATTGCCGATTTTGATACAAAACGCATGGCGGGTCCGGCAAAAGAAGATGACTTTGCTTCGCCAATCACGATGTATGGGATCAATAAATTATACAATGAACATCTTGGAAGATATTATTCTGATTGCTATCGCAGATTGTCACCTGAAAAGGAATCCGGTTTCGTGGATTTTCGCGCGCTCCGTTTCCCCGGCTTGATTTCAGCATTCACGGTTCCAACAGGCGGAACAAGTGATTATGCACCGGAGATGATCCATAATGCGGCGCAAGGCAAGCACTATGATTGTTTTGTAAGACCGGATGCACAGATTCCCTTCATGGCTATGCCTGATGCCGTAAAAGCACTCTTGCATCTTGCATCTGCAAGTATAGAACAACTTAGCACCAGAGTCTATAATGTGACATCTTTCTCTCCGACAGCAGATGAGATTCAAACAATTGTCCAAGCTGAATTCCCGAATGCTTCAATTGCATTCAAACCGCAAGAAAAAAGACAAAAAATCATTGATTCCTGGCCCGGCGTGGTCGATGATTCAAGAGCTCGCAGTGATTGGAATTGGTCACCCGATTATGATGCAGAAAAAACATTCAAAGAATACTTGATCCCCAATATCAAAATGCGTTATGGCGGATAATCATCCACAGTCAAAGCAATCTTCAAAGGCGAATGCTCTCATCAATGAGCTTTCGCCTTATTTATTGCAACATGCCTATAATCCGGTAGCATGGATGCCATGGAATGATGATAGCTTCGAAAAAGCCATTGCAGAACAAAAACCTGTTTTTGTCAGTATCGGGTATGCCACATGCCATTGGTGTCATGTAATGGAACATGAATCTTTTGAAGATCAAGAAATCGCGGATCTGCTCAATCAGAATTTCATTGCTATTAAGGTTGACCGCGAGGAAAGACCGGACATAGATGCTGCGCTTATGGAGATGTGTCAGGCCATGACCGGCCATGGTGGCTGGCCACTTTCCATTTTCATGACGCCCGATAAACTCCCCTTTTTTGCGGGAACATATTTTCCAAAAGAGTCAATTCCTCAGCGCATTGGATTTAAGGATATTCTCATACGCATCGCCGAAGGATGGCGCAATGAACGAGATGCAATCATTTCTTCAGGAAAGGACATTGTTGAGAAATTGACCGATCATCATATACAATCACAATTCGGTGAATTGCCACCTGATATTTTTGAAAAGGCCGATGCAATTTTCGTGGAACGCTTCGATGAAGAATATGCAGGATTCGGAACCGCTCCCAAATTTCCAAGTCCTCATCATCTGATATATTTATTGCGTCGAGCCCATTTCACAAAACAAGCACCCTTGGCAGAGATGGCTCTGCGTACGCTGAACAATATGTCATTAGGCGGCATGAAAGATCATATCGGCTTTGGCTATCATAGATATAGCACAGATAGACAATGGCTTGTCCCGCATTTTGAAAAAATGCTGTATGATCAAGCAATGATTCTGGAAGCTATGACTGATGCTTGGCTCTATTCCAAAGATGATGCATATGCTGAATATGCCGAAGAAATAGTTTCTTATGTACAATCCAGACTCACTTCTCCGGAAGGCGCATTCTATTGCGCTGAAGATGCCGATAGCGAGGGCGAAGAAGGAACATATTATCTGTTCACGGAAAAGGAATTGTCCGATTTACTTACGGAAGAAGAATTCAGATTCGCACAGCAATGTTTCAAGATTTCTAGTGATGGTAATTATATTGATGAGGCAACAAGATGTCAAAATGGAAAAAATATTCTGAGTCTCTTTTTGGATGATAAATGCAAAAAGATAAAACCTGAACTCTATGAATCCATTAGAAGCACATGTCTTGCATATCGAGAAAAGCGTATATCACCATTATTGGATGATAAGATATTGACTGACTGGAATGCAATAATGATTCATGCAATGAGTCGGGCAGGAAGGTCATTCAATAAACCCGAGTGGTTTGGAGTTGCTGAGAAAGCTTATGCATTCATCAAAGAACACATGCAAGAGAGCACTACATTCTTTCATCGATATCGTAATGGCAAAGCTTCCATTCCTGCTATGGCAGATGATCATGCCTATTTGATGCATGCTCTGTTTGAACTGTATACATCCACAGGCAAAGAGCATTATATGATTGATTGCATTTCACATGCCAAGATTTTTGCAGATAGATTCATTGAAGATGGTGGAAGAATCAAACAAGCTGATAGAAATGAATTGTCATTTCATCGCTATGCATCCGCTTATGATGGCGCTATTCCTTCATGCACTTCAATTGCAATTATGTCATTTGCCCAATTGGGTGCATTAACCGGCAATACCTCATATATGAATATGGCATATGCTCTCATCAATGCCAATGGAAAACAATTTCTGTCATATCCCATGGGATTCTCCGCTGGGTTGACTGCCCTTATGTTCATGACAGGCATGCGATCAGAAATCGTGATTGCCGGAAAAGGCAAGGGTCAGGAACGTGATGCATGTGTGCAGCAAATCATGCAGACCTATCTTCCGCATGCTATTATTGCCTATACTGAAGATGGACATGATATCAAGTCTTTTGCGCCGGCATTATCAAGACAAACAACCACAAAAGATCTTGCCATTTTCATTTGCAAAGACTATGCTTGTTCTTTGCCCATTCATGATGCATCATCATTGCAACAACAATTGGAACAAGCTTCATGAAGTCTCAGGCATGGATCATATCGATTGTCTTTGTGGCATGCTGGATCAATATTTTCCAATTCTTCAATGTCAGCACCTATGGCATCACCCCCGCTGATGTAAGTTCATGGCTTGTGATCTTTTTTGCTTTATACCAATTCATTTGGAAAGGCATGCCGGTGGAGACATTACCCGGATGGGCCTTTGCCGGACTCTTTGCAATCCTCTTTGCAGAGTATGCCTCTGTCTTTGCTCCCCTGCTATCGGGCTCCTCAGACATGCAGATACAATGGCTGAAAACAAGTACCAATTTTCTCTCCAAATGGCTGCTCATCATACTATTCGCTTCAGGAATCTATTCAGCGGATGCTTTTAAATCTGCAATACGTTTCATGCTCATTGCGAGTATTGCAATCAATATATTCGGGATCTATCAGATTTTTGCACGCGCTTTTGATTTGCCTTTGGCCTGGATTCCAATCAATAATGTGTCGATAAGCATTCGCAATTATCATTCAATGGACAATATGACGCAGCTTAGTTTGCGCTTTGAGAATTTCTTCAGAGCTACATCCATTTTCAGTGAACCATCGTTTTATGCCCAATTCAATACACTTGTCCTGACATTCCTGCTCATCCCATTTTTGCGTGGCACAACACCTTTCTTGCAATCAAAGCTACTTCGTGCGATTATCGCGATACCGGCTATCATTGGCATGTTTCTCACTTTTTCACTGACTGCATTGTTTTCGATTTCTTTAATCACGCTTTGGGCATTGATATTCGAACAATCGAAAAAAAAGATTACTCTTCTTTCATCAATTGCCGGAGGTTTCGTATTGATTTTGATCACCGATGCAATCGTCAGTCAATATGTCAGCATCAGCGTCTTTGATTTGTTCACAAAAAGAGTTGGTGGAATCGTTGATGTATTGTCAACCGGTGGTGGAAGAGGAACCTCTATAGTTGGAGAATCATTCTTCGGCAGATTGTCAACCATTTTTCAAGGATTTTCCATTTGGGCAGAATATCCCATAACCGGAATTGGAGCCGGTTGTTATGAATACTTTTCAAAAATGAACCCGATTTCCTTTTCAGATTCTTTGTATTCCGGTTTGCTCGCGGAAAGAGGAACACTTGGTTTTGTAGCCTATGCAGCATTGTTCATACATCTATTCAAAAGAACATTGCATGCATCAAGGAATGCTGAATTCAGATCTTCATTGTCTCCTGATCTTTTGACATTAACCGCAATTGCACCCTATGTGATGATAGCCCATATAGCATTTTCATTCTCAACATATTATTGGATCAATTGGATTTTCTGGGTCCATCACGGACTTGTCTATGCAATCCTCATATCAGCCCAAAAAGCTGCCGGAAGGCCGATTTTAACCTTTTCACCCATGAAATTGGGCCTCGCAAGAAGACTGAACATAGCGGAAGCGGCTCGTAAATCGCCATAAATCCAGAATCTTCAAAGGATATTTGTTTGCCCGTATGGGTAGAATCTGCTATATTTGCAGTCTCAATAAGTAATTGAAAACACCTCTATATCAAGGTATACGACAATGTCAAAGGTTTGTGAATTAACCGGTACGACCGTCCGCTACGGAAACAATGTTTCTCATGCAAATAATCGTACACGCAGACGTTTCCTTCCGAATCTTCAGAAGAAGCGCATCTGGATTCCGGAAGAGGGTCGTTTCATCACAGTGAAAGCAACAGCTCGCGCATTGCGTACGCTCGACAAAAAGGGCTATGCTGCAATGATGAAAGATCTTGCTTCAAAGTGATATTAGAATATGTTCTTGTACCCCGCTTGGCTTCAAGCGGGGTTTTTTTATGCTTGCTCACTTCAAATCGATCATGATGACAAAGAGCATTACAATGTTCAGAATTGTACTGATCATCTGTGCGATGACCATGATTGCGGGGTGTGCATCAACTCTTCCTGAAACACAAATCAACACCTCCAATAAACGCATAGTAAAACCACTTCCTTCTTTTTTTAGAAGCAAACCTCTTCCCTTGTCAAGAGCGGACTCAACTAGAATGACAGGCATCATTCTCGACTATTATATTCAGGCCGTCGAACAACAATTGAATGAAGAATATGATGATGCATTGAAAACATATAAACGCATCTTGCATTTGGATACATCGGCAATGGTTTTCTATTCAATGGGTACATGCTATTTCAAGATGAGAAAAACAGATCTTGCAATAGAATTCATGGAGAAGGCAATTGCTTTAGATTCAACACTGATCCCTGCCAGAGAGGAATTGGCGGATTATTATGTGGAACATGAACAATATGACAAAGCGCTCAAGACATTTCAGGAACTTGAAACTCTCAAGCCCAATGATCAGCTAACATTGTTAGCTCTTGCAGGGTTGACAGAATATCTCTACCCGGAACAATCTGAAATCTATTTTCAGAAATTGATCAATACAACGGGCTTTGAAACGGATATTGTCAAACGATATGGAATGCTGCTTGTTCGCATGAACAAGGAAAAGGAATATATCGAGCTCATGCGCAATCATCATGCAATTCATCCCGATAATGCCTATGCTCGTTCATTGCTCATTGAGGCCTATCAATTGTATGGATATGTCGATGAGGCATTGAATACAATTGCATCATTTCTCCCTACTTCACTCGATCAAGAACTCGAAGAATATTATCAATCGCTTTTGATGACGATATTGCTTACCAATGACACAGTCAATCATGCTGCATCAATTGAAAGTCATCTCACGTTATTCAAAAAGATAAATACCAAATCGTGGATAGCCACTATTTCTTGCGCTCTCCTTGCAGAACATGCTGGACTTCAATCATTGACTCAATACTATCATGATCGTGCTTTGTCAATTGCCGATACTTCACATGTACAAGAAAGCATTGGCTTGGCTTATGAATTATTGCGTATAGACGAACGCAATCTCTTCATCAATCACTGCAATCGCTATGCTGAAAAGTTTCGCGAACAATCCATATTCCCTTTTTTGCTTGGTATAAAATCCATACAAGATGAACAACCGGAAATGGCATTGAAGCACATGCAAGAAGCAGTCCGCAGAAATATCAATGATGGAGATGCATGGGCGGAACTCGCAAGCTTGCATGATACGTTCAATCAACATGGTGCAGCTGATTCTTGCTATAGAGAAGCTTTACGCATAGACAGTTTGAATGCATCATATAACAATAACTTCGCTTATGCTCTTTCGGAAAGAAATCAAGATTTGAATGAAGCGCTCAGGATGTCGCTGATTGCAGTTTCTCAATATCCCGATAATCCTTCTTATCTCGATACTTATGGATGGGTGCAATTCAAATTGGGAAATGCACAAGCAGCTTTGGATATACTCAATAAAGCACTTGTTCAGGACATTGATCGCAATGGGATCGTGAACTATCACTTGAGCATCATCTATCAATCGCAATCAAATACCGAAAAGGCACTACATCATATTGGTAAAGCCCTTGAATTCAAGGATGATCCCGAGTATAAGTCCTTGCGTGATAAACTTCTCAGTCCTTGAGCTTTCTTCTCATTTTTGTATCTTTGCACCATCAATTTTTGCAATCCACTCATTCAAGTTCAAGCATCGTCATGAAGAACAAACAGCATTTGAAAAGTTTCGAAGGGGATCTTTTCTATATCGACATCATTTGGACCACAGGCGACAAACTTGCGACATTCGAAGTTCGAGCCACAAATGCCGATACAGATGCAACCACGACCATAACCAATCACTCTGCGATTCTTGGAATGATGGCCATTGGCAAAAAAACTCCTGCATATATGAAAGAAGAAGTTTGGAATTGTTCATCGGCCGATGCTGAGCAACATGCGCAAACTTTGGTGAAATTATTATCCCAAGAAGCCATGCTTCAACAATTGGAAGAATTTCTCGAATCTGATCTCGCAACGGGTGGTTGGGATGATGAAGATTCTTTTGATGATGAATTGGCATTTGACGAAGATGAACTTGATGATGATCATCTTTTTGATGATGATGATCAACAAGAAGAACCATTCTAAGCACCACTGACATTGCGTGATTCCACTCCATGAAAAAACTCGTCCTTCGCAGCTCACAAAACTCGGCTCCTTTAGTGGATGTAATAGCGAAGAGCGAACATCTCCATTTTACGATTCCATATGAGCAAGAATTAAATCCTGCTCAATTGTCAGCAGTATGTCATATGAAGGGTCCTGCCCTTGTATTGGCAGGTGCAGGCACAGGAAAAACGCGCGTCTTGGTCTATCGTCTTGCCCGGCTGGTTGAATCAGGCATTCCTCCCGAACATATTCTTCTCCTGACTTTTACGCGAAAGTCGGCTTCGGAAATGCTTCGCAGAGCCTCCACAATGCTTGGTGGTCGCTGCGACAAAGTGCATGGAGGAACATTCCATTCTTTTGCGCATCGGATATTGCGCCGTTTCGCTCCTGAACTTGGTTTCAATCAAACTTTTTCAGTGATTGATCAATCGGATGTTGAAGATGCGATGAATCTCATTCGTAATCGAAAGACGGTCAATAAAAGTAAACGCAGATTTCCACAGAAACATACGCTTGCAACGATCTACGGATTATCGGTCAATATGTGTAAGACTGTGGAATCAATTCTACAAGAACAATATCCTCAATTTCTCCATGAACAGGATGCAATCATTGATGTGTTCACGCATTATGTGAACTATAAAAGGCAACATCATTTGATGGACTATGATGATTTGCTTGTCTATCTGTTGATGCTCCTTGAAACCAAACCGCATATTACTTCTCAATTGCAAAAAGAGTATCAATTCATCATGATTGATGAATATCAGGATACGAATAGTTTGCAACATCGCATCGTGAAGGGTCTGGCCGGAAAGCAAGCTAATGTGATGGCAGTCGGTGATGATGCACAGAGCATTTATAGTTTCAGAGGAGCAAATCACGCAAATATTCTGGAATTTCCTGCCCTTTTCACTGAATGTGCTCTTTATTCGATAGAACAGAATTATCGTTCCGTTCAGCCTATACTAGATTGCGCCAATCATGTTTTGCAATCAGCATCATTCGGGTATAAAAAGGAATTGTTCAGTTCACTGCTTTCCGATGAGAAGCCGATGATCATTTCCACAAGAAATGAACAAGAACAATCGGCATTCATCGTGCAGCAAATTCTTGAATTACGAGAAAATGGCATACCTCTGAATGGAATGGCGGCTCTCGTTCGATCAGGATATATGTCTTTCGATTTGGAAATCGAACTTGCCAAGGCACAAATACCATTCAGAAAATTCGGTGGATTCAAATTCATAGAAACCGCACATGTGAAGGACATGCTGGCTTTCTTTCGGGTTGCGAATAATCCGATTGATATTCTGGCTTGGCATCGATTGCTTTTACTGCTCGAGGGAGTTGGACCGGGCACGGCATCTGATATCACAGACAAGATCTCAGATGGCATTTTGCATGTGTCGATAGATCATGGTTGGCATGATATCAAACGCGGCAAAGATGAAATACTTCGTTTAATAGTATTGATTCGTTCCATGATGGATACCGGTATTTCACTTCAGGAAAAACTCTATCTCGCCGGGGAATTTTACAGACCTATCCTTCGCAAGAGACATGATGATAGCGCTAAGCGCTGGAAAGACATCGAGACATTCTCAGCGATTGCTGAGCGATATTCAGACATCGCGACCATGCTTTCTGATATGGCGCTTGAACCACCCTCGGAATCAGCCGAAGCTGGCGAAGAATTCAATGAAGATGAATATTTCACGATTTCTACGATACATTCATCGAAAGGACTCGAATGGAACACCGTGTTCATACCGTGGGCATTGGATGGAAAATTTCCTCCGAATAAAGCGCTCATTGATGAAGAGCATATCGAAGAAGAGCGTCGTTTGATGTATGTGGCAATCACACGAGCGAAGGAACACTTGTATATGCTCTATCCGATTGACATCTTTGACAGAGATAGCGGCATGGTTCTCGGTTCTCCATCGCGATTCTTAGATCCGATTCAAGAACAGATTGCCGGAAGATTTGCATTATTGCCTGAAGGAGATGATCAAGCATGATGCAATCAGAAAGTAAAAAGAACATATTAATTCTCACAGCTCGTTTTCCCTATCCACTTGTGGGTGGCGATAGGATAAAGTCTTTTCATTTGCTAAGGCATTTGTCTGCGCATCATAATGTCACATTGATATCGTGCATTCATGGCGAACCACCAAGCAAAGAACGATTAAAACCACTTACTGATCTTGGCATTAATGTTCATACTGTGACAGTTACAGCAATGAAGAATGGTCTAAGAAGCTTAAAAACTCTTTGGACTGATCAACCACTTGAAATCGCCTTTTATGATGTACCGGAATTTCATGCTCTGGTGCAGAAAGAATTGAAGTCAAAGCGCTATGATATGGCCATTGCATTTTTCATGCGCACTGCTGAATATATCAAGCATATACCCATTCCAAAACTCTTGATTGCAGAGGATTGCCGGGTATTGTATCAATCTCGTTCGGCCTCCTCGACATCGAATATTCTTCAGCGCATGACTCGCTTATGGGAAGTGATGAAACTCAAGCAATATGAGCCAAAAACGGTACAGTGTTTTGATTGCGTGACCTGCGTGACAGAAACCGATATTCAAGCGATGCATGCTATGATGCCTGAAGCACGATATGTGCTTCTCACAAATGGCATTGATCTTGAAGCCATGCCTGCTTCAACGGAAGAACAATTACAATCGAGAAAAGGGATAGTATTTGTGGGCTTATTGCATGTATTGGCAAATGCGATGATGGCTATGACTATTGCCAAGGAATTCTTCCCGAGACTCAAAGCATTATTTCCTGATCTTTCCTTGACCATTGTTGGATCGAGTCCTGGAACAGCAATTCGCAATTTGGAGACGAGTAATATTCATGTTCACGGCGATGTGGAGAATATCGAAGAGTATTTTTATCGGTCTGCCATATTTCTTCATCCTCACAAAGGTGCATCCGGCATTCAAAACAAAGCTCTGCAAGCTCTTGCAATGGGTTGTGCTTTGATCACCACAGATTCCGGCACTCAAGGCATACCGATCAAACATGGTGAGCATGCATTCATCGCAAAATCCTCGGATGAAATGATAGAGTATGCAACACAATTATTGAATGATCCTGCATTACGCATTCGCATGGCCTTGAATGGAAGAACTCTCATTGAACAGCATTTCTCATGGGATGCGATTTTCATGCAATTGGATGCAATCCTGCATGATATTTGGACCAATGCAAAGGATAAGTCATGAACAAAGCACTATTTCTCGATCGTGATGGCATTATCAATGAGCGTATTATCGGCGGCTATGTCACAAAGCCGGCTGAATTCAAACTCATTCCGGAATCACTTTCATTATTCGCATGGGCAAAAGAGCATGGATATTTGACGGTGATTGTCACCAATCAGCAAGGAATTGGAAAAGGACTCATGACAGAGCAAGATCTTGCGGATGTGCATACATATATGTGCTCTCTTCTCGCAGAACATGGCTTTGCTCCAGATGCAATAGAGTATTGTCCGGATCCTGATGGCACAAACTCAACACGCCGTAAACCCGCACCCGGCATGCTTCTCGATGCCGCACAACAACTCAATATCAATCTCTCCTCATCTTGGATGATCGGCGATAGCATCACAGATGCACAAGCCGGAAAAGAAGCAGGAACAACAACCATTCTTATAGGAACCTATTCCAATATTCCCGAAGCCGATTACATCTGCCCAGATATAAAAGAATGCATGAAGATATTGGGTTAGTGTTTCTTCATTCCCCTCGTGACAGAGGGGTGGCATGCGAAGCATGACGGGGTGAGTTATTCGACTTCGCTCGGAGTACAATCCTCGACTACGCTCAGTACTTTTTGTCGAGCGAAGTCGAGACGAAAAACCGAAGAATAAGCCTAACCGAGGAACATATAATTTCCCTATATTTACCCCATTCACATACGGAATCCGGGAATTAATGGGGAAGCATTGATCAAATAGGAATGATCGTATGAATGGTGGGATGGGAAGAATAACCTGTCTTTATAATCAACAAACTTAGTGATGACTAATATGAGTTTCTGGAAAATAACTTCTGATAACAAACCTGAGCAGGTTTCAACAACAAAACTTAAAAATGAACAAATCCTCGAAAAGCATCTTGAAGACTGGATTGAAAACAGTACTGATATTCTAGGTGAACCATTGCTTATTATTGGAAGACAAATAATAATACCAGAAGTAAAAGAACGATTAGATCTTTTAGCACTTGATCCTAGTGGAAATGCAGTTATTATAGAACTAAAAAGAGGTAGAATGTCTGCACCAGTGGATATGCAATCATTACGATATGCGAGTTATATATCAAAGTGGGAATTTTCTGATTTTGAACATCATGCCAAAAGTTATCTAGGAGAATCAGACGAAGAATTCAATTTCAATGAAAAATTTGAAACATTCTGTACAAATTCTGGGATCGAAGAGATTCCCGATATTAATACAAATCAACGGATGATAATTGTTGGATCTGAAGTGAAAGATAAATTAGGTAGTGTTGCACTTTGGCTTTATGAAAGAAACATTGATATTAAAATAATTGAAATAGACAGTTACAAAGAAGGTGATCAACTATTAATCCAACCTAGAATAATTATTCCGCATACAGTGAACAGATTTTCAGAGGTTGGTAAAGCAACAAAGAATAACACAACAAAGCCCTGGAAAACTGGTGGTAAAACTTGGCATCTTGAAAAAAGAATGAATAGTCGAATTAAACAAATCTATTTACAACTCGATGATCTTATTAGGGACAATTTTGAAGTAGATGCTCCTGACTTTTCCAATAAGCTTTTTATTACTTACCAAATTCACGGTATGAATTGGTTTAGTCTGTATTCGGGTTCTAAATATCTTGCATTGAAGATAAGAATCAAGCCGAACTCTATGAAAAAGGTTGATATTGCTAAACAATTAGAAATTGAAGTCTTTGATACTGATGATACATTGTCAGAAAAACTTAATCTTCCAAGTTCGGTCAATATTCGTTCCCTTAATTCTCAATCAGACAGAATTATTTTAAGATTAAAAGATGATTTTAAAGTATCTAACCCACAGTTTTTAGATTTTTTGAAAGAAACACTCAAAAATATGGTCAAATCAAAGTAAGTTAAGTGCTGATTTAAATTGTGATTAGTTAGATACTGATTAGGATATTGCATGAAAAATAGTGGTTTTTCTTGGGTACAAACACATGAATATATTGTCAACTTTCTTCGAGATAAACAGAATTCTCAAAAAGAACTAGTTGACTTATTGCTGCAACAATATGATCATGGTATGCTTGTTAGTTTACTTGAACAAACCCCCCGTCGTAAATGATGGGGGGGGATATTTTTCAATAATAATTACTTAGTCTACTATACTATTGTTAATATTGGATTTAAGCAAGATATCTTGTCTTGTATTTTTTCTAATTGAAAAATATATTG
>Ga0194132_10002140_pt1 | contig 38068 bp, 29 predicted proteins | sample TA2KigOf80mmetaG_FD_148612 | JGI IMG/M metagenome (GOLD analysis project Ga0194132, IMG submission 148612) | Freshwater microbial communities from Lake Tanganyika, Tanzania - TA2015054 Kigoma Offshore 80m | ecosystem: Environmental > Aquatic > Freshwater > Lake | place: Tanzania: Lake...
CGTGCTAGTGTTTTGGCTTCCATGGATTGATGGATGCAGGGTGCGTGAAACGCACCGGTCCGCTCATCGGTGCGTTGCACGCACCCTACGTCTATCCATCAACGGATCGTAGACGGTGCACTAGGTTGGTGGTATCATGGTGCGGCCAAGCTGGGACTGCAAGAGAAAACCGCGCGGAATTAAAAAAAATGAGAACTTTTTTCGTTGAGCGCCCGCAGCGAGGCGCGCTGCGGGCGCTCAACGAAAAAAGACCTATTCCAACGTCTTGATCATCACATTGCGGAATTCGACGCCGGTGTTGTGATTCTGCAGGCCGATGAAGCCACGCCGTGGGCGTTTGTTGAGCACCGGGTCCTTGGCAGCATCAGCGTCAATCACTTTCTCGCCATTGAAGACGACTACGATCGAATCGCCCTTGCAGGTGATCTCGTAGGCGTTCCAGTTGCCGGCCCCCTTGAACATCTTTTTGCTCGGCCCTTGGAAGTGATAAAGGCCGGCGCAATACTGGTACGGCTTGAGATTCTTGTACTTGGGGGAGTTGTCGTCGAGGATTTGGATTTCCATGCCGAGGTACGACGGCGATTCTTTGCTTTTGACGTCGGGAACGCGCAGGAAAACGCCGCTGTTGCCTCCATCGAAGATGCGCCATTCGAGCTTGATGGAGAAGTCGCCGTACATTTTTTTGGTGCCGATCCACCCGCCGCCCGGTTTGGCGACGAGGACGCCGTCCTTGAACGCCCATTTTTCCTGATCGGCCTTGGATCCGCGCACTTCCCAGCCTTCAAGGTCTTTGCCGTTGAAGAGCGGAACGAAGCCGTCGGCGGATTGCGCGAACGCAGCCGATGACATGGTCAGGAAGAGAAGAGTCGCGGCACAACGCATGGAAGCCTCCGAAGAATAAAGCATTTCACCACCAGCCCGGAGCGCAAGCGACGGGCTACGCGAACCCGTCGCTTGCGCTCCGGGCTGGTGATATATTTACGGGATGTCGGCTCGCATGGTCACCATTGCCACCTTTCACGACCCGATCGCGGCGGCGATGGCGAAAAATTATCTGGAAGGCCTGGGCATCCCGTCGGAACTTTTCGACGAGGAATCCGTCGCCACGGGCTGGGTGCTGGCCGGCGCTTTGGGCGGGATCAAGCTGCAAGTCGAAGCCATTCACGCCGAGCGTGCGGAGATGCTTCTGGAGCAAGTGCAGGAAGAGCGCGCCAAAGCGGACGCCGAGGGCGCCTCCCATGCCCCCGAGCACGCCATCGCCACGCAAGAAATCGCCGAGGAGCTGCGCGCCGACCGCGAGGATCAGGCGCCGATCAATCAAGCCACCGATCGGCTGTATCGGACCGCGGTATTTGGCCTGGTCTTTTGGCCGTTGCAGGTCTACACGCTGTATTTACTGGCGGAGATTTGGTCGATGGATGCGACAATCAGCCCGGATCGGCGCTGGAAGGTTTGGGCGTCGATCGCTCTGAACATTCCGATCGTCGCTGCTGCGGCGATTCTGCTGACGTGGCTTATCGCGCCTTTCGTATAGCGTTCGCATGGCGTCATGCGAACGCTAAACGAAGACGGCGAAAGCCTTACCGCGATGCCCCTTCGGGGACGGGGCTGCCTTCGCGGATGTCTTCGAACCAGGCATCCCGGAACTCGATGCGCGCCTTGTCCTTCATCGCCTTATTCGCGGTCAGCGCGATGATGGCGTCGGCCATCGCCGCCCGGCCATCGCAGCGAGGCTTGAACTCAGCGCGCTGTTCCGGCGACGGATTGTCGCCGAGCATCCGGATGCAATACGCCAGATGCTCCATCTCTTCGCGATAGCCTCGGCTCGGCGCGTTTTGGCCGATGGCGTTGGCGCCGGTGGACGCGGCTTGCCGCTCCGCGGGGGCGGTCGAACTCGACGCATCGAGCACCGGCCGGCCTCCGCTCGTGTTCACCGTTACCTCGGTCGATCGGCCCTGGATGCCCCACAAGTAGGCGTTTTGCTCTTCTTCGAGCACGAGCGTGCCCTGCGAGCCCATGACGCATTCGCCGTACTTTTCGAATCCGTTGGTGCTGATCGACGAATAAGTGACGACGATGATGTCGTCGCGGTCGGTGTCGTACGTCTTGCCCGGGAACTCGTAGATGCAGTAAACGTGATCCTCGACTTCGCGGTTGTCCCGGTAGAAGTGCTTGCCGCCGACAGCGGTGACGGAGAGCGGCCGCTTCTTTCTCGGATCGACGGGGGCGTCGCTATTGCCTCGCTGGATGGCGCTGATGAAGATGCTGGCGGCGTCAAGCTGGTGGCTGCCGAGCTCGGCCATGAGCCCGCCGCCGGTGCGTTGATACAGACGCCAGCGAACCAGTTCTTCCATGCTGCGATAATCGAGCGACGCCAGCCGCGATTCGAGTTCCTGACGATCCTCACCCGGAATGATCGGATACCAGCTATCGAGCATCGGGCGTTCGGCCCGCGTGGCGGGATCCGGGTTGGGCCGAACGTTGTTGCGATGCCATAGCGCGCGAATGTGCCGAATGTCGCCCAGAACGCCGGAGCCGATGACGTCATTCGCATGGGCGTACAGCATACTGTAATGCCGTTGATGTCCGACGGAGAGCAGCACCTGCTTTTCGTCGGCCTTGCGAATCATGCGCTTGCACTGCGCGATATTCCACGCCATCAGCTTTTCGCATAGGACGTGCTTGCCGGCGTCCATGGCTTCGACAGCGACCTTCTCGTGCAAATGCAGCGGCAACGCGATGACGATCATCTCAATGTCGCGGTCGGCGAGCATCTCCTGGTAGTTGTCGTAGCGGCGAATGCGGTCCTTGGCGGCGCTCCCATAGTGGTGATTGAACCCCTTGCGCGGCGTGCCGGGTTGACCGAGGAAAATACGCCGGCGGTTGCTCGGGCGAACATCGCTGTAGGCGATGAACTCGACGAAGTTGGGATTGTGCTCGCCGACGAGGACGCCGCCCTCGTCGCCGCAGCCGATGATGCCGGCGCGGACGGGCCGCATGGTGTTCGGGAACCCGTGATTGCGGTAGCCGAAGTAGGCGGCCGCGGAGATGGGGATGGTGATTCCGGCGGCGATCAACCCCTGCATGAAGCGCCGGCGGGTGATGCCCTGGTCTTGTTGCTGTGCGTCGTCCTCGGCCAACTTGCCCACGGCACGGTTGAAGTTGTCCTTGCCGGTTGCTTTTTGTTCGGGGGTCATGTCGAGAGCCATGGATCACTCCTGTTTCTTTTCTCCCCGCTTCCCTCCAGGGGAGAGGGGTCGGGGGTGAGGGGGCGGCGCCACATCAGGGGTTCGCTACGCTCAACCCTGGGCTTCCGGTTCTTTTTTCTCGCCACTGCACATGCAGATGAGGTTATCCAATCCCGCCCAGCTTCCGGTGGGAATGAACACCAACGCCAACAGGGCGATCACTTCGATCAACGTTTTGTTGACAAGCACATAGTGGCCTTCGTTTCTTGGACCTTCCGGCCAACCGGGCAAGGCGGGGAACGCCAAATAGAAGGACAACAGCAAGAGTGCCGTCAGCGACGTGGTGGTGCGCGATAAGAGGCCAAGCATTAGGCAGGCGCCCAGCACGACCAAGCTCCACTTTACCAGAAAATCGGAAAGCTCCAAAAGCCGCCACGACAAGACCGGCGTCGGCACCGTCGTCGGCATCGGCGGCATCTGCTTCTGCTCCGACGTCAACACGTCCGCCAACGGCTCCCAGAGCTTGTCGGTTTCCTCGTCGAGCTGCTTTTTCAGTTTTTCTATATCGGCTTGGCTCTTGGCGCCCTTCCATTTTCCGGTCAACTCTTCGATGGTCTTCTTGGTTTTTTCCCTGAAGGCGGCATCGATCGTCTTGAGCTTGTCGGTTTGGGCGTCGATGGTCTTTTTCAGCTCGCCGCGCCAGGAGTCGAGATCATCCTTGGTTTTTTTCCACTCGGCGCGAGCTTCGCCGGCCGACGTCGGGAATTTCGCTTCCGCTTCGCGCACGCGCTTGGCCAATCGTTCGTGCTCCTCGATACGCTGCGTCATGGTCCAATCGCGCTCGTCTTTTGGCGGAAACGGCGCGATTTTGGTCACTTTTTCGGTTTTCGACTTCAGGAAACTGAGCGTGTCCGATCTGCGTTGATCGAGGATGCCTTTGGCGCGATCGCGTTGTTCGGGAGCCAATCGATAATGAGCAACGAACGCGTCGAAGTAGATTTGCCATTCACGATCGAGTTCGACGGGGAAGGACTCATTGGGCCCCAGGGTGACTTTGGCGAGGAGCCGATCGCCCGGTATTGCCCGAAAGACTTCGGAGAGAGGTCCGTACGACCGGCGCAAGTCGTTTTCGCTCGTCCAATTGGGGGTTTCGAGCTTGTGCAGACCTTCGACGAGGCAATGCCAGCCGATGGCGAGGCGGACGGCAATGAGGAAGAACTTCGCGGGCGTGGAATAGCTGTCCTTGGCTGGGTCGTCGTTCGACCAGCGCAGCGCCAAAAGGCTCATGCCGACGCTGGCGCCGACGAGGGCGAGCAGGAAGCCGCAGTAAACGAGGGTCATACGGACATGATAACCATAGTAACGTTGGAAGCCCAGGGGTGAGCGCAGCGATCCTCTGGGATAAGGAGGGCGTTTTTCCCAGGGGTTCGCGGCGCTCAGCCCTGGGCTCCGGCGCAGGCCGCGCTTTCGGCATAACTTGCGCCATGCGTAAGGCTATCCGTGGAATTGTGCAAAAAACCGCTAAACAGACTATTGCTGCGAAACCGCCGGTCTGGTAAAACTTAATTGACGGGATTTTTGAGCGCACCTGTCTCAGGAAGAGAATTCGGTTCCCCCCTCTTGACACTCGTCACGGACGTCCCTAGTGCACTTGACCCAGGTTTGATGTAGCCGTCCTGCGCGGGCAGCGGCGGTTTGCCCATAGAGGTCGCAGCGGTACCTTTCATTATTCGAGGTTGTGCAACAATGGCGGCAAAGATCCACGTCGAACGTATGATGCATCGCAGCAGCATTGCCGTCGCCGGCGAGTCGGCGGCGAGCTACGCCCTGATCAAGCTCATCCCTTCAGGGCTCGGCGGAGCGGGCGCCTCTAAACCTATGGGCCTCAACTTGGCCCTGGTGCTGGACGTGTCGGGCTCCATGTATGAGGAAGACGGCACGAACATCTCCCGCCTCAAGCGCGTTCAGGACGCCGCCGTCGCCGCCATCCAGAAGCTCAAGCCCGAAGACACGATGACCATCGTCGCTTTCGCGCACAACGCCCTCACCCTCCTGCCGCCGACCACCATCGCCGAGAAGGACAAAATCGAGGACGTAATCCGCAAGATCGACATGTACGACGTCGATCCAGGCGGCACCGCCATGAACGACGGCATGCGATTGGCCCTCGAAGAAGTAGAGAAGCTCGCGGGTCCTGGCCGGCTCTCCCAGGTCGTCGTTCTCACCGACGGCGAAACCTCCGGCGAGCAAGAATGCCGCACCTTGGCCGAACGCGCCCAGAAAAACAAGATTCACTTGACCATGATGGGCGTCGGCCTGGACTGGAAAGCCAACCTGATCAAAGATCTGGCTCGCCTGAGCGAAGGCAAATGGTACTACATCGATGTCAATCAGGCCGCCGAAGCCGAACGCATCTTCGTCGAGGAATTCGAGCAACTCGCCGCCACCGCCTTCATGAACGTGGAGATGCACCTGAAGCCCATGAAGGACATCAAGGTCAAACGCATTCGCCAGGTCGTCCCGGAGATCAAGGAACTGCAGACCACCGAGCCGGAAGAACGCCACCTCGTGGCCCAGCTCGGCACGCTGCAAAAAGACGGCTCGACCCGCTACGTGCTCGATCTGAGCTTGCCGAAACGACCGGACGGCAAATACGTCATCGCCCAACTCGAGGTCACTTACGATCTCGGGATGGGCCAGCGCGAGAGCACTGGGCCGATCCCGATTGAAATGACCTACACCGCGGCCGGGCATGGCTACGTCAACGCCGAAGTGATGAAGCACATCGATGAGGTGCAGATCTTTGAGCTGAACAACAACCTGCAAAAGGCTATCGCGTCTGACAACAAGGAAGAAGCGCAGAAAGTTGCCGAGCAAATCGAGCAGAAGGGACAGCTGATGGGTCCGCGCGCAGCAAAGAAAACGATGTTGGCGCGGCAGGTATTGCAGGAACTGAACACCGGCGGCCGCGTGTCGAAGAAGACACAGCTGGCTATGGAGGATTCGGCTCGTATGGCGGAGGAGATGCCGGCGGAGTAGCGACGTGAACTCGAATACAACAGAAGGCGGCGTGTGCCGCCTGGGGACTCGAGTCGCGGACGACCAACCTAGCGTCGTCGGGCTCACTGATGCGGAGGCCAAGTTGTCATGGTGAAATGTCCGTTTTGTGGCTATGGGAACGAAGATGGCGCGCTGTTCTGTGAGCAGTGCAAGTCGGACATCGGGAATGTGGCCCCTCCGCCTCCACCGACGCCGATGCCGGAATCGATTCCGCCTGTGGCGCCGTTGGTCGTGGAAGAAGCCCCGATAATGGCGGTGGTGGTTGAAGAATCGCCGAAAGCCGCCGAGCCGGTGGTAGCGGCGGTCATCGTTGACACGCCGGATGTTGGCGCGGCCGTCGTGGTCGCGGAAGTGCCGCCGCCGCCCCCTCCGGCTGCGGAGGCGCCTGCTCCCCCGCCGGCCGCGCCCGCTGCCAAGCCGGCGTCCGGCACGCCGATCCCTGCCGGCGCCCAAGTGAAATTCCTCGTGCAGCGCGGGCTCAAAATCAATGAAGAATATCCCATCTACGCGGGCGAGAACTTCATTGGCCGAGCCGACGAGAAGCCCGTCGACATCGATCTCACCTTCCAGGAACCAGAGGATCGCGTCTGGTGTTCGCGTCAGCACGCCCTGGTCGTCTATGATGACGCCACCGGAACGCTCACGATCGAAGATCTCAACAGCTCCAATGGAACCTTCGTCAATCGTGAACGCGTCTACCCGGGACAGCCGCGCCAACTGTTCGTGGGCAACATGGTCCAGGTCGGCACCGTGCACATGAAAGTCAAGGTGTAGCCGAAGAAGGGGAGAAAAAGAGAAGGGGAGAATGGGAGAACACTCTTCCTTTCTCCCCTTCTTGTCTTTCTGTAGCTTAGAAATTGGACTTTTCCATCGTCGGCAAGGAACGCGCCTATGAGCTTGGTTTGTGCGCAGTGTTCACGCGTCAATCCGCCGGAAGCGTTTTATTGCTACCATGACGGCGCCGCGCTTGCCGGGCGCTCCGGCGGGCCGCTGAACGCCGGCGCTGCTCCATTTCCCAATCCGTTCGTGTTTCCGGACGGGCAGGCGTGCCGAAACTTCGATCAACTCGCGCTGGCCTGCCAGCAGAACTGGTCGTCGGCCATTTCACTTTTGCAGCAGGGGTTCCTCGGTTCGTTTTTCGGCGGCATGGGCCGCGTCGATTTGGCGATGGCCGCTCAGGAAGCCGCGAAGTTTCCGGATCTCGATCGCGGTCTCGATCAACTTCTCGCCAAGCTGCCGACGCAGGCCCTCCAGCCGCCCAAGGTGAAGGCGGAGCCGAGCGAGATCAACGTTGGACAGATCAAAATCGGCGAGAACCGGGCGATCGAGCTTCACCTCGTCAACCACGGCATGCGGCTCGCCTATGGCACGGTGACCAGCGACTGCGATTGGCTCACGCTCGGCGACGCGCCGGGACACGCGCAGAAGCTGTTTCAATTCAGCGCCGAAACCGCCATCCCGGTCCAGGTTCGGGGGCAACACCTTCGCGCCGGCGCCAAGCCGATCGAAGGCCACCTGACGATCGACTACAACGGCGCCGAGCCGGTAGTCGTCACGATCCGCGCCGATGTGCCGATCACGCCCTATCCCGACGCACCATTCGCCGGCTCCACGACGCCTCGGCAAATCTGCGAAACCGCCAAGAAGAACGTCAAGATCGCGATTCCGCTCTTCGAGCGCGGCGACATCGCATCGTGGTACGCCACCAATGGCTGGAAGTATCCCGTCCAGGGCCCCATCATGCAGGGCAAGGCATCGATCCAGCAATTCTTCGAAGCGCTCGGCGTCGGCAAGCCGCCACGCGTCGACTTCAGCCCCAAGGCGCTCGATTTGGCCGGCGCCGTCGGCAAGACCATCGACGCCGCCATCGAGATTACCACTGCCGACAAGAAAGTCGTCTATGGCTACGCCACCTGCGATCAACCGTGGGTCGAGATCGGCAAGACGAAGCCGGGCAAGAGCGACACTGCGGTGACGGTTCCGGTCACGATCCGAGTACCCAATCCGTGCCCGCCGACGCTGGAAGCGACGATTCACGCAGTGGGCAACGGCAACCAGAAGGCGCCTATTCCACTTAAGATCAAGGTCGCCGGCGGCAAGGCCGGTGTTGTGCTAACGCCGGTCGAGGAAGAGCTGCCGCCGATCGAGATTATCGACGAGGAAGTGCCGATCGTGGTGATCGAAGAGGCGCTTGCGCCGCCTCCGTTTTCGCGTCCGCCAGCGATGAGTCCTCCCCCCTCTTCGCCGCAGGTGATCGAGCCGATCCCTGTGGCTATCGAAGAGGAGCCAGTCCCCGTAAGTGTGAGCGCTGGGCCGCCCCCGGTCGCTTCCAAGCCTCCTGCCCCGGCCAGTCCGCCGCCGTCGCCGCAGGCCAATGAGCCGTCGCCGTTCGACTTGCCCGATTCCGCTGCGTCCACGACTGCTTCGAAGGAGCCGGACCGATCGCCGCTCATCGTACGGCTCATGCTGCACTCGATTCCGATCGCTGTTCTCTTCATTTGCTTGACCGTCCTTTTGATTCACGACATCTGGTTTGCCGGTAAGGTCTCCGCTTCCACGGACGATCCCGTTGACGCGCACCCGTATATCGAGCTGGTTTTCGACGAAGGACGCCGGGGCAAAGAGGAGCCGCACTACACCGACAGCATGATGTTTGCCGTCCACGCCACGCCGCCGGCCGGGAAGAAGGCAAAACTCAATTACTACGAGAATGGGTTCGGCAACAGCGTCGTGCTCAAGATCGACGGCGTCGAACGCGCATTCGGGAACTCTCCGATTCATGGCAAATGGGCCGTCGGATCCGAGAAAGGAATACCGTATCCGCCGCCGTCCAAAGAAGAAGGAAAACCGCCGTCCAAACAAGGCAGAGCAGGCAAGTCGCGCACCTTTGACATGGACGGCATCCTGGTCACGCAGACCGTGACCATCGAGCCCGGCGAGCCGTTCCTCGATCCAACCACCAAGACCTACAAGCGCCGTCTCGACACCGCATTGGTGAAATACAAAATCGAAAACCGCGATCCCACCAAGAAACCGCACAACGTCGGCCTTCGCGTCCTGATGGACACCTACATCGGCGACAACGACGGCGTGCCGTTCACCCTGCCCGGCGTCCATGAGCTCGTCACCACCAAGCACGACTTCCGCGGCGACGACGTCCCAGATTTCGTGCAGGTCCTGCAAAACTCCGACAAGGACAGCGCCCTGCGCGACCCCGGCATCGTCATGCAGCTCAACCTGAAGATTTCCGATAGGCTCGAGGCCCCATCGCGCTTCTTGCTGACACGCTATCCCGGGAAAGAAATCGGCAAATTATACAAATGGGACGTCCCCCTCGTTGACATGGGCGACGATTCCTGTGTTGTCATTTACTGGGAAGAGAAGAACCTCGTCTTCGGAAAGCAGCGTGAGGTGGCGTTTACGTATGGCCTGGGCAGCGTGGCCGTCGCCGATAACAAGAAGATCGGTCTGACCTTCGGCGGCGCGATGTATGTGAACGGCGAGTTCACCGTGGTCGCTTTGATCTCCGACCCGGCCGCGACATCGGCGACAATCGATCTGCCCGAAGGCCTGCGCTTGAAAGACTCGAAAACCAAGACGCAGGAGGTCAAGGCGACCAAGGATCGGCCCGCGCCGGTGACCTGGCGCGTTCACGCCGATAAGGAAGGCAAGTTCGACGTTGGCGTCAGCACCAACACCAACGCCGAGCAACGCCGCCGCGTCACGATCTCGTCGAAATCGCTCTTCAATTGAAGCCGCAAGCGGCATTGGGTGGTGCAATGCTCTGGCTCGGGCTCACGGCGATCGCCTTCACGATTATCCACGACGCGGTGCTGCTTTACAAACGCCGCTGGTGGGACCTCGCCTGGGTCTGCCATCTCTCCTCCGCCATCATCGGCGTCGGGTGCATCTTCGATTGGCCCTATGTCGTCGGCATCGCCGTCGTTTGGCTTTTCGTCGGCCTGACGCTGTGGATCGTCGGCCTCTTGACCAGCGAGGATTTCCTCCCCACGTCGACATTAACCCACGTCGGCGGACTCGTCATCGGCGTCATCTACATCTCGCAGCGCGGCATGCCCGACGGCGTCTGGTGGCGCGGCATACTCATCCTCATCGCCATCCAGCACCTTACGCGCTTTTGCACGCCGGCGCAGGAGAACGTCAATCTGGCGTTTTTCGTCAGCAAGGGCTGGGAGAGTTGGTTTCCGACCTATCCACGCTACTGGCTTATGCTCAAGGTCGCGTCGATCATCATGTACCTGATCGCCGAGTTCGGCCTGCGCGCGCTCTTCGGCGAACCCAGCAGCGCTTGATACCAGCCCGGAGCGCCAGCGGCGGGCCGGCAGCGACTTATCTGCGCACGTGTTCAAACCACAGAGAAAAATGCATGGTCCGCAAAGTAAACCATGCTTCTTCATTCTCGGTTCTCGGTCAGCCAGGTGCAGCTCGGCCGCGCTGTGTTCTCTGTACAACTATCCAGCAAATTCTTCGCGGGCCGCGAAGAGTCTTCGGACTGCGGTGGCCTGACACCGCTTTGGTACTTTTTTTGGAACGAACACGGATACGATCGTTTTGTGAGAAGAGAGAAAGTAAGAAAGCGGTGTCGAGCCACCGCACTCCAAAGGCGCACTCGCATGGATGTGTGGTTGCGGCTATGCCGCACTAGGCCTTTGGGGTGAATAGTCCGGGCTAATCCAACTTCACCTCATCCGGCGCCGGCTTTTCGATGAACCGGTGCACGCAGTACATCCCCGCGGCCCAGGCGATGAACAAGAACACCGTCGTGCCCCACATGCGGATCGACTCGTGGTCCAGAATCCACAGCCACTTCGAATCATGCACCCAGTACGGGACCACGGTGTACAGCATGATCAGGCCAATAATGGAGCAAAGCACGAAGGCAGCCGCTCCAATCGGCGGCAGAAGATAGATCATCTGCTGCTTGAGCGTGACCCCCTTCGTCTTGGTCGTCGAGCCCCACTGCCGAGTCATCGTGTTGTAGCCGCACGACAGGCAGATCATGTCATGCTCGCCCATCTCGGCGGTGCAGTTCGGGCATCGGTTGGTCAGCTCCACCGTCTTGACGGCGTAGGGATCGGCGTCGTCATCCGGATTGGTCGGCTTGGTTTGCGGGACATCGTCCGGCGGCGCCTCGGGTGTCGCTTTCTCCGCGCGCAACCCCGGAACGACAAAAATATGCTGGCAGAAAGGGCACTTGACCTTCTTGCCCGATAGATCGTTCTTGGGTTTCCATTTCTTTTCGCAGTCCGGACAGGCGACAACTAGTACAGCAGCCATGGCGGAGTCACTCTCGTGGGAAAAGGCGTTACGTCCATCATTATCATCACCACTCGGCCGACCGCTGTCAATGGGCCGCACCAGGCGACCGAGGTCGGAGGTCAGAGGTCAGAAGTCAGTGCCGAAGATCCATTGCCCGACTTCCGACCCCTGACTTCTGAATTTTGGATTTTGCCGATCCCACGAGGTGGAACGGTCGGCAAAACTTTAGGGTGATCGGCGCGAACGATTATTTTTTGCAGGTTCCGCCCTTGACGCAAACGGAGTCGTTGGCGCGTCGCTTCAGGTTTGCAGCACTGGCACGATCGGCGTCACGCGCATAGGAGCTAGAGTCGCCGCATTTTTGGCCACTTTTCCACGCTTCTTTGTTGCCGTGATTTCTCTAACGCGCCGATATTAGGCATATTAGTGGTGAAGACAATCACCGGTGTCGATCCTAACCAAGCGGGCGTGACCGTGCGGGAAAACCGGATCGGCGTGTACTACCAAGGAGAAGGCATGGTGTCTTTCCGTCTGGCTCTGTTGATTGGCGCCATTACCGCCGTGGCGGTTTCGCCCGCAAGCGCGAATTTTCGGGCGCCTCGCTGTTGTGACCCCTGTGGCTCGACGACCACAGCTTTCGCATTCCGCAACGTGGCCTGCACGCAGTGGGTGCGCGAGACTGTTCCCGTCAAACGGACAGTAAACAAAATCGTCTGCAAGACTGAAGAGTACGAAACGACTCGCTGTGAACGGGTCCCCGTCGTCAAAGAACGCGAAGTGTGCGTGACCAAGATGGTTCCGACCTGGGAAACCCGCAAGGTTTGCCACAAGGAAACCGTGTGGGAAGAGCGAACCGTCAACAAGACGTCCTACAAGTACGTCCAGGAGACGGTGAACAAGAAGCAGCTCGTTCGCTTGGGCCACTGGGAATGCCGTGAAGTTCAGCCGATCTTCGGCGGCTTCGGCAGCGGCGGCCTGTTCGCCGGCCATGGCTGTGGCCATGCCTGCGGTCACCAACGCGGTTGCAACGACGCCTGTGGCAAACCGGCCGCGGCCAATGCGTGCAACAACGCTTGCCGTCCGGCTCACACCGTCCGCGTCTGGGTGAACTGCCCCGAGTACCGCGACTGCCCGACGACGGTCTGCAAGAAGGTCTGCACGACCGAAGCCGTCAAGTGCAAGGTTGCCGTCTGCAAGAACGTGTGGAAGGAAGAAAAGGTCTGCGTCAACAAGTGCGTGACCGAGAAACGCATGGAGAAGTGCACGGTGTGGGAAACCCGCCAAGTGAAGTGCAAGGCCACCCGGACGGTTCGCGTCTGCGTCCCGACCGAGGAAACGGTCAACTGCACCCGCTGGGTCCGCAAGCAAGTCGCTCCGGCGGCTCCGTGCGCCACGACCGCTGCTCCTTGCCGCACCACCACCAGCAACGCTTGCTGCGACCGTGGAAGCCTGTTCGGCGGACTGCGTGATCGTCTGGCCAGCCTCGGCTGCCGCGACCACTGCCACAGCCACCGCAACTGCTGCCGTCCGGCCTCGTGCTGCAAGTAACCCGTCAGCTCCTCATCGGGCTTGACCCCAAGGGCCTCGCTGCTTCAGTGCAGCGAGGTCTTTTTTTTTCAGGGATCAGGAGTCAGGAGCCGGAGATTTAGAGTCCGAATGTGATTCGGCAGGTACGCCGGGATAGAAGCGTTCGAAACGAACGCGCCGCGTGTCACTTCTGACTCCTGATCCCTGACTCCCGATTTTCACCGCGCCGGCACGCCCCACACCCGCACCGTCCGATCGTAACTCCCTGTCACCGCCCGTCGGCCATCGAATGAAAAAGCCACGCACGTGATCGTGTCGGTATGGCCCGCAAAACTATGCAACATCTTGCCTGTCGCCACATCCCAATACTTCACGGTGCGATCGTCGCCGCCGGTGATCAAGCGTCGACCGTCCGGCGAAATCGCCAACGCGGGCACGCGGCCTGAATGTCCCTCGAAACGGCGAGGCATCTCTTTGCCGCTCTGAATGTCCCACATGCGAATCACCGAATCTCCCGCGGATATCACGTATTTGCTGTCTGCCGTGAACACAACCGCCGTGATCGATTCGTTGCTGCCGTCAAACACCTTCACCGGTTGCCCCGAGCCGTGGTCGAACACGCGCACCGTCTTGTCAACGCCGCCCGACGCGACGTATCGGCCATCGGGCGAGAATGCGACGGCATACACGTAATTCGAATGCCCGGTGTACCGGCGTATCTCGTCCCCGCTCGTAACGTTCCAGAGATAAACCTTCTCATCGTCGCACCCGGTGAGCATCGTGCTGGCGTCGCGCGACAGTGCCAGGCCGTTGACGTCCTTGGTGTGCGTCCAGCGTTTAACTTCGTTGCCTGTCTTGAAATCCCACATGCGCACCGTGCCGTCCCAGCTTGCCGAGAACAGGTAGCGATGGTTCGGATGAAACGCGACGGACCAGACTTCCTTCGTGTGAGCACGGATGTTCTGAATCTCCTTGGTGTCCTTGCCAAGCGTATCCCAGACGCGAACGGTCTGATCTCGGCCGCACGACGCGACATAACGGCCATCGTGCGAAAACGCGACGCCTTTGAGTTCATCGGAGTGCCCGTCAAACTTGCGCAACTCGCCGACGACCAGGTTGATCGGCGGCGCTGCCACCGATGCTGTGCCGGCTAGTTTTTCTTGAACGAAGTCGATGCGTTTTTGCGCCGTGGTTCGGCTCAAGCCAGACAAGCTCGGCAGCGCCTTCTCGTACCAGTGCATCGCCCGCATCTGCACCGCCAACTTGGCCCCATCTTTATGGGCGATCGCCGCCACCCACCATCCGTCGGCCAGCTGAAGCTGAGCCTTGACGTCGGCCGGGTTCGCCAGGTCCTGTTTCGCCAGCGGACCCAGCGATGGGTCGGCACACAGCGCAAAATACGCCAGCGCCTTCTCCCAGCGTTTCTTCTGAAATGCGTAGTACTTGCCCAGCTCCAGCTGCGCCTCGGAATCCTTCGCATTGGCCGCGACGCGGTCGAGATATCCTTGCACCTTGGAGAAGCTCTTTTCGAACGTCTTGATCTCCTCGACGCGTTTCTGCCATTCGAGCACCAGACTCGGACTCTTGGCCTTCTTAGCGGCGTTGACGATGGCGTCGCCGAAACCGTAGGCGGCCTTGAAATGATCGGCGTCAAGCGCCTCGGCCAGGAAGGGGCGAATTACATCGACAAGCGCGAGGCCGGCGTCCTTGTCCTCGGCCGACGCCACCGCCAAACTCAGAACCGCCGCCTTCTGGGCCAGGCCATCCACATCGTAATCGCGGCTCAATTCATCGACGATTGCCAGCGCCAGCGTGGTCTCATTGGCCTTGGCTGCCAGATCGCGCGCCTCGCGGAAGCAGACGTAACGCACGGCCTGATCGTCCTTGATCTCCTTGCCTTGCTGAAAGAGCGTCGATGCAAGCCGCAGCTTCTTGTCGCGCGTGGTCGCATCGTCCAATTCGGCCGCGAAAATATCGAGCAGCAGCTTCATCGCCCTACCCTGCGCGGCCGCGTCCGGGACAGGCGTTCGCTGCGCCGGCTGAGCCGGCAGATGCGTCGATGCAATCGCGACGATGGCGATGCCGATGGAAAAAAGCGTGACTTTCGCAAACGGTTTCATGTCGGGTTCCGCGTCGGAGGATGGGCCACGATATTGTAGGGGAATCGTGTTTCGCCGCTCGCCTCTGGCGAGCGCGGACCTCACGTGAATCGCGTGATTCGTTTACGCCGCATGGCGCCGCGCGAGCGCTGAACGAAGAGAGGATCACGGTATCGTGATGAACTCGCGCACGTTGAAGAGCGCGTGCCCGACGTCCCGCCAGACCGCCGCGCTGCCCAAAACGCCCTCGCGTGGTACGCCGTGCGCTTCCGCCACGCGCTGCGCATAGCGCTCGAAGCGCTCGCGCTCCTCCGACCGCGGCGGTCGGCCCAGCGCCGTCGCGAACATCGCCTCCAGCCGGCTCGCCAGCGTGTCGTTCTTACGCGCAACCAGCGCCTTGGCCCAGACCTCGGCTTGCTGATGAACGAAGGGATCATTCAGCAGTGCCAACGCTTGAGCTGGAGTGTCGGTGACGTCGCGCCGCCCTTGGCAGACTTTTCCACCGGGGAAGTTGAAGATTTCCAGAAACTTGGGCGGTTCCATCAGCGTGACGCGGATGTAAATGCTGCGCCGCCCGTTGCCGTCGAGTGGGCCTTTGAACAATCGGCGGTCGGGATACTCCTTGTCGCGATACGCGGAGATGCTCATGCCGTAAAGCGTGCGATCGAGCCGGCCTGACGTGAACAGAATGGCGTCGCGAATCGCCTCGGCCTCCATGCGGCGGGCCGGATAGCGCGACAGCAAGCGATTCTCCGGATCGATCTCGATATCCTTGGCGTTCGCCGTGTGCGATTGGCGGAAAGCGCGCGTCAAGACGATGCGACGGATGAGCTGCTTGATGGACCATCCGAGTGCTGGATCCCCGGGATTCGCTGCGCTCATCCCGAGGCTTCGGGAGAATTGATGCGCAAGGTAGTCGAGCAACTCTGGATGCGACGGCAGCTCGCCGACATGGCCGAAATCGTCGACGGTGCGGACCAGGCCGGCGCCGAAGAGGTGATGCCAAACGCGGTTGACCATGACGCGGGCGGTAAGCGGATTGTCCGGCGAAGCGATGAGATTCGCGAGCTCCAAGCGGCCGCTGCCCGTTGGCGCCGCCCCCTTACCCCCATCCCCTCTCCCCCGGAGGGGAGAGGGGAGAAGTACGTTAACGTAACCGCGCGGCGCCTTTTCTCCCGGCTTCATACAGTCGCCGCGCGTGAAAATCGGCTGATCGAAGCCCGGCCCGAAATCGGCAAGCCCCGGCACGACGCGCGGCAACGACAAATCGGCTTCGAGCTTGCGATACTCGGCGATCAAGTTGGACAGCTTTGGCGTCGCCTGGGTATGGTTGCTGAGCAAGCCGCCTTGCACCATCACATTCAGCCACATCGCTTCGCCCTCGTTGGCGTTGGCGTTCTCCCAGGCCAGAGCGGCGGCGCGCGTTTTTGCCGCAACGTGCTTGGCCAGCGCAGGCAAATCGGCCGGCGCTGGAACAAACAGGCTGTGGAGATGCATTAACAGCGATTTCGGCGGGTTCGGCTGATCGTGCAGCACCACCTGCGTGACGCCGAAATGCGAGCGCGGATCGGCGATGGCCTTCTCCCACGGCATGCGATAATCCTTGCCGGCGCCGAGCGAACCGAGTTGGTCGGGAAACTTCGGGTTATCCAGCTTCGTCATGATCTCCGCATAAACGCGCAGGTTTTCCGCGTCTTCAGGAATGGGCAGGGTGATCCAGTGGAGTTCGTTCTTAGTCAGATACTTGAAGTTGCGATAGTTGAGCTGGCAGTTATTCGACACCAGCCGCACTGCCGCCGCGCGGTCGCCGAGCACCTGGAAGCTGATGTATTTGTGCTTCGATGACAAGATCGGCGAGCGCAGGACGCCGTTGAGCTTGTCGGAGATCGTGTGCGTGTAGGCGCCGGCCGGAAGAATCGCGGCGATAGCGCGCGCGTTCGCCGTTTCGACGATGAATTCGCCGTTGAGCGAAGGCTGGCCGCGCAGTCCTAGCCCGTCCATCTGCCACCCCGGCCAATTGCCTTGGCGAAAGTCCGCCAGGATCGTGAAGTTTTTCTTGTTGAAGGCGTCCCGCTCGCGGTGGGCCTGTTCATACTGCGCGGCGACTTTGCGCCATGCCTCCGCAAACGAAAGCCCCTTTCGCTGTTCCTTGGCAGCCATCCGCACGGGAGCCAGCGGATGCTCCATCGGCAAGTTGTCATCAGTGATCGCCGTCAGTGCTTTCTCAAACATCTCCGGATCGATCTCCCGCCGCCAAGCCGCGGCAAGCTCCCGGCGAATCGCCTCCTTGACGTCGCGCATCTTTCGCATGGTGTCCGCGTTGGCCTCCGGCGCGTCGATCGTGTGCGCCACTTGCCGCGAGCTGCGCAGGACGCCGAGCAGCCCGTGATAATCGCGCATCGAGATGGCGTCGAGCTTGTGATCGTGGCAGCGGGCGCAGGCGATCGTCATGGCCTGAAACGCTTTCGATAGCGTGTCGATCTGGTTGTCCGCGAGATCATAGCCGATGGATCGCAGGTCGATGCAATCGTCGTGGTTGACTTCGCCGAAGCGATAGAAGGCGGCGCCGATCACGGATTCGTTGAAGCGGCCCGTCCCCTCACCCCCGACCCCTCTCCCGGAGGGAGAGGGGCGACTGAAGCGCGGCTTGGGCAGTAGATCGCCCGCGATGTGCTCGCGAATCAGCTGATCGTACGGCACATCCTCGTTGAAGGCCCGGATGAGATAATCGCGGTAGCGCCAGGCGTGGTGCACGTCGTAGTTCCATTCGTTGCCATGCGTCTCGGTGAAGCGCACGATATCCATCCAGTGCCTGGCCCAGCGTTCGCCGAAATGCGGCGAAACCAAGAGCCGATCGACGAGTTTCTCCAGCACCTGTCCCCGTTTAGCGCCTGCAGCGTCCCACGCTTTCGCAAAATCCTCGGTCTGATCAACCGTCGCCGGCAAGCCAGTCAACACCAGGCTCAAGCGCCGAATCAACGTGCGCGGATCGGCGTCTTTCGCGGGCGCGATTCCTTTCGCCTCCATGGCTGACAGCAGAAACCGATCGACCGGATCGTTCGACCATTTGGCATCCTTCGGCGTCGGAATCGCCGGCTGCTTCACGGGCTGCAAGCTCCACCACTTGCGGCGTTCGGCAACGATCTCGTCCCAGGTCTTGGCGCTCTTGACGACCGTCGCCTTGTCGCGCGGATCGGGAGCGCCCATCTTCACCCACGCTTCGAGATCGGCGATGACGTTGGCCGGCAGCTTGCCCTTCTTGGGCATCTTCATGTCGGGATCGGTGTAGCGCACGGCCCGGATCAGCAGGCTTTTCTCCGGATCACCCGGCACGACCGCCGGTCCGCTTTCGCCTCCCTTGCGTAGAGCGTCGCGACTATCGAGCAACAACCCGCCGCGCACCTTCTTCGATGTCGTCGCATGGCACTCGTAGCAGTGCTCGACCAGCACCGGGCGAATTCGCTTCTCGAAGAACTCGATGCCCGCGCTCTGACCGAACGCCGGCATCACGACGAGGAACCAGCTGATGGTGGCCAGGATGTAGCGCATGACAATTTCTCTCGACCAAAAGGATCGAGTTGTCAGAGCCTGAAGCGTAAGCGAAGGATGCGGCAAAATCCCTTGCTTACGCGTCGTGCCCCGATTACTCTCGGACCAACCGAACCATCGCTTCGACAACCCCCGCCGTCGTCGCTTCGGTTGCTTCGGCCGCGACGGGCAACGCTAACGCTCGCACGGCTTCGCTGGTCACCGGGCTGATGGTTACCAGCTTGATCTCGCCGGCCTCGATGCGGCGCCGGCAGGTCGCGTCGAGCCGACCGAGCAAGGCACGGGCGATGTTCGAACTCGTCAGCGTCACAAACTCGATCTCGCCGCGCCGCAGTGCATCCATCAGCTCGCTATCCGGCTCGACCGCATCGACCTGGGAATACACGGCGAGTTGCTCGACCAGGCAATGCGCTTCCAGCAACTCCTTCAGAATCTCCCGGCCTCGGTCGGCGCGAGCCAGAAGTACACGCTTGCCCGGCTGGATGTAAGCGATCAGTGCGGCCGCTAGATCCTCCGATTGAAATCGCGCTGGAACAACATCGGGACGCAAGTGATACGCCGTCAAAGCCTCGGCGGTCTTCGGCCCGATGGCGGCAAGGCGTGTGTTCCCCAGGGCGCGCATGTCCAAGCCGAGCGCCTCAAGCCGACCCAGAAACGCATTTACTCCATTCGCGCTGGTGAAAACAAGCCAATCGTACTGCGGCAACGTACGGATCGCATTGTCCACGGCAGTCCAGTCGGACAGCGGACGTATCTCCACGCTCGGCAACACGAACGGCACGGCGCCCATCTCGGCAAGCCGATGTACCATCTCGCCGGCTTGCTGCTTGGGCCGGGTGACGAGAACGCGCTTGCCGAAGAGCGGCCGGCGTTCGAACCACGCCAATTCATCCCGCAGCGCGACGACCGGGCCGATGAAGATCACCGCCGGGGCAGAGACACCTTCCGCGCGGGCCCGGCGAGGCAGATCGCCCAGCGATGCCGTCAGCGTGCGCTGCGTTCCGAGCGTCGCGTACTGGACGATCGCTGCCGGTGTCTGAGAATCCATACCCTCTGCGACGAGCGTCGCCACGATGCGATCGAGCCGCGACATGCCCATATAGATCACCAGCGTGCCGGGGAAGCGAGCGAGGGCTTTCCAATCGACGGCGCTTTCGGGCTTCGTGGGGTTCTCGTGGCCGGTGACAAACGCGACGGCGCTGGCGCACGCGCGATGGGTCAGCGAGATGCCGGCATAGGCCGCCGCCCCGAGCGCCGCCGTCACCCCGGGCACGATCTCGAACGGGATGCCGGCCTGGCGCAACACCTCCGCTTCCTCGGCGCCCCGGCCAAAAACCAGCGGATCCCCCCCCTTGAGCCGAACGACGCACTTGCCGGCTCGCGCCGCGGCGATCATGGAGTCGTGAATGGGCAGCACGCGATCATCGTGATGCTCCGCCAGCTCGGTGACGCAGCGTTTCTCGGCCGACGCCGGCGCGTATTCCAGGAGGACCGGCGCGACCAGTTTGTCGTAGAGCACAAGATCGGCCTCGCGCAAGCACTCGACGGCTCGCAACGTAAGCAGCCCCGGATGCCCGGGCCCCGCGCCGACCAGATAGACCGTCGGAATCGTCATGGAGTTTGTTATACCGCATGGACGCCTAGGGGTGAGGGTACTCCCGAAGCCCTGGGATGCGGAGTACGTCATCCCAGGGCTTCGAAGAAATCCCCAAAAAAATAGCGGAGATCCTCAATACCGCAGTCAAGGCTTTGAAGCAGCGGGATGTATAATAGCCGGTGGAAAAATCGACGAGGGGGACACCCGCCATGACACTGCATCGTTGTTGGTTCGCGCTCGTAGTGATCGCATTCATTGCTGATGCGGCATCAGCCCATTTCCTGTTCGTGCGCATTCGGCCGCCGGCGGAAGGCGGGCGTTACGCGGAGGTTTACTTCAGCGATCAGGCCGAGGCCGGCGATCCGCGCTTCGTCGCCAAAATCGCGCACACCAAGTTGTGGGTGCAGGCCAAGCCGGGCGAGTTCGAGCCGTTGCGCGTGCAGGCAAGCGCCGATCGGCTGCGTGCCTTACTTCCAGCGACGGGCAGCCTGGCCGTCGTCGGCGAATGCACCTATGGCGTCATCGGCAAGAAGCCGTTCCTGCTGCGCCATTATCCCAAGGCGTTCGCGGGCAGCCATCACGATTTGCGGGCCATGCAGCCCAAGAAGGAAATCCCGTTCGAGATTCTGTATTGCGGCACCGACAAGATCGTCCAATTCATCGCGACGCGCAACGGCAAGCCGATCCCGAACGCTACGCTTATCGCCGTCGGGAAAGATCTGAAGGACCACAAGCTCACGGCGAACGACATGGGCGTGGCGAGTTGGACGCCGCCTGGGTCGGGACATTATGCCGTCTACATGACGCAAACGCTCAAGGAGGCCGGCGTCTATGAGGGCAAGAAGTATGACGAAATCCGCGAGTTCGCCACGTTCGCATTTGCCTGGCCCCTCGACACAACGGGCGCTGACTCGAAAGCCGTCCAGCTTTTCCAGGAAGCGATTGCTGCTCGCGCGTCGTGGTCCGACTTCCCCGGCTTCGAAGCCGACGTTAAAGCGATCGTCGATGGCCGACCGTGGAAGGGGCGCGCGACGGTGTCGGCCAAGGGGGACGTCGATTTCGACATGATCGGCGACGACCCCGCTCGCGACTGGGTCAAGGAGCAACTCGAATCAATGGCCCTGCACCGCATCGCCCGACCCGCGTCCGGGAAGGCGCCAGTGCTGCGCTTCGCCGATGGCGACACCGATCATCCGCTGGGCCGATTGGTGATCTTCGAGGGCGGCTCGATGGCGTCAACCTATCGCGTGAAGGATCGGCAAATCAGCGTCGTCAATCGCGCGATGGGCAAGACCAACATGACCATCACGATCATCGAAAACGATATTAATGCCGAGAAGAAGTTCTTGCCGCGCTCGTACACGGTGCACTATTGGAATGCGAAAACCGGCGAGTTGCAGCGCAGCGAGACAATTCAGAATCGCTGGACGCGCCTGGCGTCCTGGGATTTGCCGACGATGCTCTCCGTTGTCACCGCGTCGGCGGCGGGGCAAAGTGTCAAGACGATGACGCTGACGAATCATCGGCTGCTGAAGAAGTGATGTAGGGTGCGTGAAACGCACCGATACGCGGAAAGGTGCGTTTCACGCACCCTACTTATGATGAAGAAGTGACGGGTCAAAGAGCCGCGCACGCAGTAAGCGGCTCTACGCCGCCGCTCACTGCGTGCGCGGAGCTTCGAAGGTGCTAATTCTTCTTGGCCGCGGCGATGGCCGACGCAAGGCGAACGCTGTTGTTGAAGAAGCTTGGCTGGAAGCCGCTGGAATCGTGGCGCACCGAAAACGGTTGCCCGACGACCGCTTTGTCTTTTTCTTTGCCGACCAATTCGAACACCACGCCCGTGTTGCCGGTTCCCTTCTCGTCTTCGGCTTCTTCATCCTTCTTGGCAGATTTCTTGGGTACGGGGGTTTCCTCCTCGTCGGCATCGACCTCATCGTCGTCCGCCGGCTTGGCGGGCTTTCTCGGCTTCGGCGTCTCTTCCTCCGCGGCTTCCTCGTCCGCAGCCTCGGATACGCCTTCTTCTTCCTCCTCAGCCGCGACGACGAACTGCTGTTTGCACTTGAGGCACTTCACTTTTGCCCCCGGCCGGAATCGCCTTGGGAGAGTTGAGCTTGGCGCCGCACTTGGTGCATTGGATGGTGAAAGCCATGAGATGCCCATCAAAAGAAGAATGTCTGGCCAAAGAGAACATACGATACAGTGCCGTAGGGACAAGCTGCCAGCTTGTCCTCCAACACTAGGGGACAAGCTGGCAGCTTGTCCCTACGAAGAACGAATGCGGGGATACCACCAAACACGAATTCGCATGTATGATATTGGCATGCTGCGCATTCTCTGCGATGAACGGCAAGCAGATAGCTGACTGACGCGGCGCGAATGGTTGCGCGTCGGCGGGCTAGCAGCGCTCGCTGCGCTGGCGGACTCGGCCCACTCGAAGCCGAACGCCATCCGGGCCCGGGCGCGTTCCGTCCTGCTCGTCTTCACCGGCGGCGGCGTTAGTCAGCTCGACACGTTCGACATGAAGCCCGAAGCGCCTGAGGAAATCCGCGGTGAATTCCACGCGACGCCAACGGGCGTTCCCGGCACACGGGTCTGCGAGCATCTCCCGCGCCTCGCTCGCCTGGCCGATCGTTACGCCATCGTCCGCAGCGTCTCCCATGATGACGTCGATCACGGGTCGGCCAGCTACCTCGCGCTGACGGGGCAGTTTCATCTGCGCCGCTCGTCGAACCCGCCCATTCGGCCGACCGACTTCCCGACCTACGGCGCGATCCTGCGGCGTGTGCGTCCGAGCCGGGATTTCCCGTACACCGCGGTGCATTTGAACGGGCCGCTTCTGACGCCGCGTGAGGCGGGGCCGGGACAGTTCGGCGGATTGCTTGGCCGCGGCAACGAGCCGCTCATCCTGGGCAATTGCACCGACACCGCCACGACCATGCCGGGCCTGGAGCCGAACGACGATATCCCGACCGTTCGGCAGCATGGGCGCCAATCGCTGTTGAATGCTCTCGAACGGCAAGGATCAGCCTGGCGCAACGATCCGGCTCTCTTGGAACGCGATCAACTGCATCGCCGGGCGTTCGAATTCCTCGATTCGCCGCGCTATCGGCAAGCATTCGATCTAGCGCGCGAGCCGGCGCGCGTTCGCGAACGCTACGGGCCGAACCGGTCTGGGCAGGCGATGCTGTTGGGCCGGCGGCTCGTCGAGGCCGGCGTGCCGTGGGTCACCGTGTTCTGGAACCACATGATTCGCGGCCAGGACATGACGCCGACGCCGGAAGACGAGTACGGCTGGGACACGCACAACGACATCTTTCCGACTCTGAAGGATCACTTGTTGCCGAGGTTGGACTACAGTCTGTCGGCGTTATTGGAAGAACTGGAGCAGCGCGGATTGCTGGACACGACGCTGGTCGTATGCATGGGTGAGTTTGGCCGCGCGCCGCGGGTGGCGCTGGAGCCGGGTTTTGCTGGGAATATTCCGGGGCGAAAGCACTGGGCCGGCGCGTACTCGGTGTTGTTCGCCGGCGCGGGAGTGCGTGGTGGCTTGGTGGTCGGGGCCTCCGATCGCATCGCCGCCTACCCGAGCACGAATCCGTACAGCCCGTGTGATCTCGCCGCCCCCATGTTCGCCGCCCTCGGCCTCGATCCGGGCGGGCACTACCACGATCTGTCCGACCGGCCGTACACGATCAGTCCAGGCCGGGCGATCGGAGAGTTGTGGTAGTCCTGTAGGGTGCGTGAAACGCACCGTTCCTTGCGAACGGTGCGTTTCACGCACCCTACATCGGCTCACCACTCAACCGTCTTTCGCCAAATCCACTAGGGCATGCGCCGAATCCACTCGCGGATCGTTTCCACCATCTCCTGATCGACGACGCGCGTGGCCAACGGCGGCATGTGGCCTTTGCCGCGGTGGCTGATGCGATGCAACAGGACCGACCGCTCCGGATGGCCGGGGGCGATGATCTTCGCGTCTTTGATGCCGAAGATGTCGTGCAACGGCTTGACGTTGATGATGCGCATCTCTTCCAGCGATTTCGTAAACTCCAGTTCCATCGCCGAATTGCCGCCGCCGGCTTCGACATGGCATTGCGAGCAGTTGCTGTGCAGATAGCTGCGCACGCGCAGCGTCAGATCTTGCTTCTTGTCGTACGGATCGACGAGGCGTTTCAGCTTGGCTGGATCGAAAGGCAAGAGCGACGTCGATCCGGCCGGGCGCTGATCCTTCGTGGCCGAACGCTTGGCGATCTCGGCGTTGATCTCCTTGGTCGTCATGCCCTTCTCCTTGAGCTCGATGCGCATCTTGTCGCGGGCCGCTTCGCTCCAGTTGAACGTGTTGAACAGCCCGAAGCGCTCAAAGACGGCGAGTTGATTCTCGCGCACGCTCTCAACCGGTCCCTTACGGGGCTCGGCTCGCCGGTCCTGGTAGGTGTACTCGTGGTTGAACTGCAGCTCCGTGAAGCCCAGCACGTACTGGGCCGCCCGGCTATGGCAGACCATGCACTCGGCTCGGCTCGGGTAATGCCAGTTCAGCTTCTTCGCGCCTGCCTTCGTCTTGATCGCATACTCGCGGTCGGCGCCCTTGGATTCGATGAGTGTGCCTTCGGTTTGCTCGTCGTTCCAGGCATAGGAGTAACCGTACCACTCGGTCCCCTGCTTGGTGAGGAAACGCGTTTCGATCCAACGGCGCGACGCGGGGTTGCCCTCTTCGGTGTCGATGTAAAACGACTTCACGATGACGGTCTGATCGGGGAAGCCCCAGCCGCGCGACTTGGTGTAATCAATCCTGCCTCCCGGCGGCATGCCGAGCCAGCGCTGTTTGGCGGCGCCGTCGGACCAAAGCACCGCGTTCACCGAGTACGGAATCAGCGAATCCTGCATCACGTGCCCTTTGACGCTTTTGAACAGCCCGCTCTCGGACAGCTTCTTCGGGAAGCTCGTCTTCTTTTTCTCCTCCGGCGTCGGCACGAGCGTGTACAGGGCGCCCTTGTCGCTCTTTTGGAAGTCGGCGATCAGGATTTCGCCCTTGGAATCGACGCCGAAGCCGGTGATGGTCAGGCGCGAGTCGCAGATTTCGCGATGGCTGACGACCTTGTCGCCGTCGTGCTTGACCGCCCAGATTTTGCCCGTCGAGTAATCGCCGTAGATGTAGTGCCCGACGAGATCGGGATGTTTTTTGCCGTAGTAGACGAGCCCGCCGGTGAGCGAACGCGCTTCGGAATGATGATGCTCAACGGTCGGTTTTGTCAGCGGGACCGGAGCGAGCTTGCGTTCCAGGTAAAACGGATGGCTTCCTTCCATGACGCTCCAGCCGTAGTTGTCCCCTTTCTTGACCAGGAACGCTTGCTCCCAGAGGTCCTGCCCGTTCTGCCCGACCCAGATGTGCCCGGTCTTTGCATCGACGCAACTGCGCCACGGATTGCGCAGGCCGACCGCCCAGATTTCCGGACGAGCGCCTTTCATGTTGACGAAGGGATTGTCCTTCGGCACCGAATAGCCTTTACCGGGATCGGGCCGATCGACGTCGATGCGCAGCACCTTGGCCAGAAGTGAGCTCATGTCCTGGCCGACGACGAGCGTGTCGGAATCGGACGTGCCGTCGCCGGTGGTCAGGTACATCATGCCGTCGAGCCCGAAGACGGGGGCGGCGCCGTTGTGGCCGTTCGATTCGACCTCGATAATGATTTTTTCTGATCCGGGAATGATCTTATGGGGCGGCTTGGTGTCCATCGTGTAGCGCGTCAGCCGCGTCTTCTTCTTCGCCCCCTTGACGCCCTTGGGCTCCACTTTCAATGGAGATGGGTTATCGCCGTTGGACCCGACGAAGACGTAGCCGTTCTGGGCGAACTTCGGATGGAACTCGAGTTGATAGATCACATCGGCCGACTCCATCCACAGCTCCCAGTCGGCGACATTCGGATCGTCCGTCATGCGATAGATTTTGCTCGAAGCGCCTGCGCTGGGAAGAGTGACGACGAGAAGTTGATCGGAGCCCGGAATCCAGTGCGTGATCTGCGGATAGTTCATGATCACCTTGGAGTAGACGCGCTGGACCTGATACGGCGTCGGCCCCTCGGGGAAGCCGACGACGCGCGATGTCGTCATCGGCGTGTAGGTCGCTAGGCCGCGCGGCGTGCCGACTTTCGTCTTGTCCGGGCCGACGAACGTCAACGTGGCGTAGTCTTCGTAGGCATGGAAGTTACGCGTCTTGAGCGGAGCACAAGTCGACAGCTCCGGGCCCTCGAAGTCGACGGAGTAATCGTACCGGCACAGGGCGAACTTCCACTTCTCGCCCCGATCGGGCCGCCCGCCGGTGCGAATGAAATCGGTCCACGGAATGCGCCCCTCGACCGACCAGCCGTCGTCCTTGTCGGTCCATTTATTGAGTGTGCCGCGCAAGCTCACCTTGGCGTCAACATGAAACTTTGTGTCGTTCTTGAAGCGATCGAACCCGCCAGCTCCGCGCCTCGGCAGAAACAGATCGAGCACCGCGCCGGCAGCGTTCACCTGAAACTCGTAGTAGCCTGGCTTGTCGTCCGACGGCTTGAAGAACAGCTCAAACACGTCGTTGTTCCAGAGCATGCCGTTATGCTCCTTGATGTCGGCGTAGAGATCGGTGTCCTCCATGTCGGCGAAGAAGTAGATGTAATCGCGATCCCAGAGCAGCCTCGCCTTGGTCTTCGTTTTGGCAGGCCGAGATTTGTCCCCAAGCCAGGGAACGTAGAAGTGATCGATGATCTGGGCATGTTTCCAGGCCGGGTCGGTCCCTTTGCCGGTGATCTTGATCGGCGCATCAGTCCAGCGGCACTCGAAGGATGTCGGCGGGGCCGGCTGGCGAGTCGAGCTATCCTGGCGAGCCGAGCTCCGTAAGGAGCCGGGTTCCGCGTCCCACGTCAATGCGACGGTCGGCACAATAATCGCAGGCAAACAGCAAAGCAAGATGCGCATCGTCATGGCGGGTTTCTTCGGAGTGCGTGTGATCGAGGCGAGAATATCAAGGTATCCGAAACGCGGCCGCGCTGCCATGAGAATTCATTGCAACAACGATCAAGACTTGAAGCGTTAGCAAAGAGACTTTCCTTCGCTGACGCTTTAGGCTCTGACTCTGTTAATCTCGCTTCCGACAGCCGGGCCCCTCTTTGGCATCCTTTTTCTCGCGGAGCGGCCCTTGACCGCCTGCGATCAGCGCAGCCGTGCGGTCGGCGTTGAGCGCGATGAAATCGGCCCACGCGATCGGGACTTCGGAATCCTGGTGAATTGCCGCGACGGGACACTCCGGGGCGCACGCGTCGCAGTTAATGCAGGAATTCGGATCGATGTACAGCATCCTGTCATCCTCGTAAAAGCAATCCATCGGGCAGACGACGACACAATCGGTGTACTTGCAATCGTGACACGGTTCGCAAACGACATAGGCCATGACATAGCTCCTGTTGGAATTCGGGCGACACAGCGGCCTAACGCACATTCAGTGCCGACGCGCCGGTGGCGACGGACGGGCTGCAAGCTATTGCAAAGCATGGAGTTGGATACAGCAAGCGGGAAGTCAGCGTGAGCTAGAAATGACGCGCCATCGTCGGCGCGACGACGGATGGTCACCGCGCGTCGTTTTTGGGCGAGCGGATGCCGAGCCGTTTCATCTTGCCATAGAGCGTCGTCGGCTTGACGCCGAGACGAGCCGCGGCGCCGTCGGGGCCATAGATTTTCCCGGCGCAAGCATCGAGCGCGTCTATAATCGCTTGTCGTTCCTGGTCGCGCAAGGTGCTCGTGGATTGGCCGTCCGCATTCGGGATGCGCGGCGACGAGACAGCAAGCCAACTGGCGTCGATGTTCAAAACGTTGCCGTCGGCGATAATCATGGCGCGTTCGATGAGGTTCTCCAGTTCGCGGACATTGCCGGGCCAGTCATACGCCGAGAGCAACGCCAGGGCCGACGGCGCAACCCGTTCGATCGATTTGTTCAAACGCCTTCCGAAGTGCAGCAGAAAATGGCGAACGAGATCGGGGATGTCCTCGCGGCGCTCGCGCAGCGGCGGAATGCGAATTGGAAAAACGTTGAGACGATAGAAAAGATCGGCGCGGAATCGGCCGTCGGCCTCGGCCTGGGACAGGTCTTGATGCGTGGCGGCGATGAGGCGCACGTCAACCGCGATGGGGGCGTTCCCGCCGACACGCTCAATCGTTTTTTCCTGCAAGACGCGCAAGAGCATCGTTTGCAGCTCGGGCGGTATCTCCGCTATCTCGTCGAGGAAGAGCGTGCCCTGGTGGGCCAACTCGAAACGGCCAATCCGTCGTTTGGCGGCGCCGGTGAAGGCGCCGGCCTCATGTCCGAAGAGCTCGCTAGCAACGAGGTGCGGCGCAAGGGCAGCGCAGTTGACGGTGACGAGCAAGCGCTGCCGCCGCGGACTGACTTGATGGATGGCGCGAGCGACCAGTTCCTTGCCCGTGCCGGTCTCGCCCTGAATCAGGACGGTGCTGTCGGTCGGAGCAACCTGGGAGATGGCATGACGAACCGCCTTCATCACGGCGCTGTCGCCGGACAACGACCGCAAGCCTCGCTCCGCCTTGATTTCGTCGCGCAGATAGGAGACGTCCGCGGTCAGGCGCGCCTGCAGTTCAGCCAATTGCTCGCGCAAGGCGGCGTTGTCGGAAAGCAGGGCTGCCACGCTCTGGACATCGTGCGTCTCGACAAGCCGGCGCGCTTCAACGTCGATGGACATGAACGTAGTTTACGGATTGACGACGACCTCGTTGGCCGGTCCACGGAAGAGGATTTCCAGGCGATTCAACACGTCGCGACCTAGAATTCGCTCGTGACCTGAGAGGTCAGCATGGAGGCGACAGGGGTATTCTTGTCCGTCCAGGAAAACCCAGATGTCGAATACGATGGTCCCCTTGTAGCCGGCGCCGAATCCGGCCAAGGCGCCCAGACGCCCCTGGCTTGGATCGAGTTGGAGCGCCAGGCAATCCTGCCAAGGCAACGCGCTGGCATCCGCCCCGGTATCGGGAATCACGGCGCTCAACAAAGGACCGCTCGTTCCGCTCAATACGCGAAACTCCAAGTCCAACATCGGCATCGGTTCCCGTGAGGGGGACGAATCGTAGGGAAACGTGACCCGTCGAATGCGTTCCGGCTCAAATTCATGACCCACGCAGGTCACATGCGGATGGCGGCCTGTCTTGCGAGCCGCATGCCCGACCTCGACGGCGGTTTTTCCTGAAACGACCACGATGCCATCCGCGAAACCGATCCATTGGCCTTCGTATTGAGGCAAAAGCTGATCCCGCACCTTCCAGTATTCCGCTTCATTCTTGAGGAGGTCGGGGTGCAGTTTCGCGACAATTTCCGGCGGCAACAACTCGGATAGGCTTTTCACGACCCACCTCATGGAACAAGAGCCACGAATCTCTTCGTGGCTCCTTCGCGCTCGCCGAAAGCGAGCGGCTCAACAGTACGCGTTACTTCAACTCCACCGACCAGTAGGCGTTGTCCAGGAACGTCTTCCAGCTCTGGTACTTCTTGCTGGTCAGCTTCATCGACAGCGTCGGACTGCGCTTCGGCTTCTCCGGCTTGCGGATCAAGCCCATGTGCGCCTGCTTCGGCGTGCGGCCGCCCTTGCGGACGTTGCAATCGATGCAGGCGCAGACCACGTTCTCCCACGAGCTGTCGCCCCCCTGGCTGCGCGGGACGATGTGGTCGAGGCTCAATTCGCTTGTCGCGAACCGCTTGCCGCAGTACTGGCACTGGTTGTTGTCACGGGCGAAGATGTTGCGGCGGTTGAACTTCACCGTGTGCTTGGGGATTCGCTCGTAGCTGGTCAGGCGAATGACGCGAGGGACCTGGATTTCCGAGTTCGACGTGCGAACCCAGTCGTCCTCCTCCTCGCGAAAGTGCTTGGCCCGGAACTCGCTGACCTCGCGCCAACTGTCGAAGCTATAGGTCGAGAACTGGCCGTCCTCGAGCGCAACGACCTCCGCCAGGTCCTTGCACAGCAAGATGAACGCGCGGCGCACGCTGATAACGTGGACGGCCATGAACATCTTGTTGAGGACCAAGACGCTAGCTTCCAAGGGCGACGAGTGGCTGTGGTTCATGAGACCCCCCATTCGCGTGAATCATCTTTGCCGCGCGCGGGCGCGACAACCTTAGTTGATAGACGCGCCTGAGTCGGCGCAGGTTCGAGGCCTTGTTATCTTACCAAGGGATTCCGCGGAAGTGCAAGCGCCTGGAGAAAAATGTCGGAGACAGATGATCCAAGGGGTTCGGAGTACCTCACCCCATGGGCTTTCAAACCACCGAGGAAGCCCTGGGATGAGGTGCTCCGAATCCCAGGGATGCGTGGGTTAGGATTAGCGCGGAGTTCCCGGCGTCCAGTACAGCGGCGGATGATAGAGACCCGAGAGGTCGACGCGCTCGTCATAGGCCAAGTCGCGCGGATAGGTGGCGTTGGCGCAGCAGATCTTGGTATTCAGCACGCCTGCTTTGGTGGCGGCGGACACCACGAGTTCCGAGCAGAACCAGCGGTTGCGCGTCAGCGGCGTCTTTCCGAACAACTCGTGCCGAAGCCCCGTGCGCGGACAGAAGGGGGTAATTTGCAGAACGACGCGGCCCACGGCAAAGCTCTTGCCCACCTCGGCATGCGCGAACTCGGTGAGGATTCGCGATTGGTCCTTGGTGAGCGACTGTCGCAAGCGCCGCACCATGACGACGCCCGGGTATTCCTTGAACCGTGTCTCAATGTCCATCACCACGACTTTGGCGGTAATGACTTTGGGTCCCGTCAATTCCAAGAGCGCGGGCGTGCCGTTGGGGCGTTCAATCACCATAGCGCAATGCGTCGGTCCTGACGTGTTGGCCCACTTGTACACAACCTGGAAGAACCGGTTAAACTCGTCGTAAAGAACGATGTCCCCCGGGTGTGGCGCGAACGGAACGCCCGGCGGAGGCGCCTTGGCATCCAACGGGGCGCCTTCCACGAGGAACCCGTACTGTACGGGCGGTGGGCCATGCGCATGGGCAAGCGCTGCCGCCATCATCAGGAGGCCCAGCGGCAGAATGCGGCGGTATCTCATGCGGTCGTAGCGTCTCCGTGTTGCCGAGGCGGAGGGGCTGCCGAGATTGCACCTGGGTGTTGTCGAAATAAGTCGGCGCGGAAATGAAGCCGCGGCGAAGTGACGGGCTAGGCGATCTTTGGCGGCCGAAGTAAGAACTCGCACAATCGTCGCAAGCGATTCGATCGGAAGATCTTGCCTGGTTTGTGTCATCGGTAGGGTGCGTGAGTCGCACCAGTGAGGGGAACGGTGCGTTTCACCCACCCCACAGTACGTAGTCCGATGGTAATGGCCGCGGCGACGCGCGGATGGTGGATGTGGATTACGACAACTCGTAGATGCGCACGACGCCGTCGAAGCAGGGGACCGCGACGCGGCGCTGGTCCGGCGTCATGGCGAGATCGCGCGCGTTATTGGGGACGGCGACGTTGTGAATCGAGTTCGCTTCGGTCGGACGCCAGAACCACAGGCCTCCGCCGTTGCCCGCGCCGGCGCCGAGCACGAAACCGGAGGGATGAAACGCGACGCCCCAGGCGGTTCCTTGAAACGCGGGGTTGACGCGCAGCACCTGCGAGCGCTGCGCGGTCTGCCAGTTGAACAGGACGATGGCCGGGTTGCCGATGCCCGCGAACGCGTTGGAGACATTGGTGATGCCGGCGCACGCCAGCAGCGATCCATCCGAGTTGAAGCACATGCTGCGCACGCCGCCGTGGTCGGCGCGAAACGTCGGATCGTAACGGAAGATTACGGATGCGTCCATCTGGCGCACTTCGCGTCCCGATTGCAGGTCCCACTGCTTGATGTTGCCGCGCAGATCGCCGGAGACGATATGACGTCCATCCGGATGAAACGCGACGTTGTAGACGTGACACGTGTGGCCTTCGAATTGCCGAGCCAACGTGAAATCGGCGACGTTCCAGAGCTTGACGAGATTATCGTTGCCGCAGGTCGCGAATTGCCGGTTGTCGGGGCTCATGACAATTGCGCGAGCCCAGCCATCGTGCGCGTCGAGAATGCGTTCCGGCTGCGGCGTGGCGGCGTCGAAGGGCCACACGATCACCTTGCCGTTCCAGTCGGCGCTAAGTAACCTGCGCGTCGCAGCATGAAACGCCAGGCCGCGCACCCAGCTGCGATGGCCCACCAAGCTGACTTTCGCATTCGGCGCAGCCAGCTCCCAGCGCTGAATCGTGTTGTCCTGAGCGCTAGCGAAAACAAAACGCCCCGTCGGATCGATTCGGCAGCCCACCAGCGCACTGTTGTGCCGAAGCTCCAGCACCATGCGCGTGCGCGTCGGCGTGATGGCGCCGTCGGCTGACGGGGGACCGCTGCGAGAAAAGAGTCCGGACATGATTGAACTCCCGGAATGTCTGAATCGCGTCAGGATGGGACGCAGGGTGGGTATGGCTTTGTTTATACCAAACAATGTGCCGTTTGTAAATTGTTTAGCCGCTTGCCTCTCGCAAGCGCGGCCGTCGCGCTCGCCGAAGGCGAGCGGCTAACAAGCTGTTTCACAACCGGGCGTGGCGTGGACTTTAGTCCACGCTACGGTTTTGAAACAGCTTCTAAACGGCGCCGCGTACCGCATCCAGTACGCGCTCGGCCCAGTCGAGGTCGCTCGGCGACACCACCACCACGCGGAAACCGTGCATCCGTCCCTCCTCGGCGACGCCCTCCGAATCGTCCACGTGCAAATCGATGCCGAACGCCGGGGGATATTTTGACGGCACATAACCCGGAAACTGGGCCTTGTTCACCCGGTGATCGTGCACATCCTGATTGACGACATCGGCTAGGCTAACGCCGAAACACGAGAACCAGCCGCGCATGTACCCTGGCTCGCGAAAGGACGTCGTATAGATCCACAGTTCATGGCCCAGCGATTGGAGCTCCAGCAACAGGTCCTTGGCGCCTTGGCGCAGTTTCTCCGAGTAGCGCCAACGCCACCACCAGGGCACGACCACTTCCATGGGCGCGCCGGGCTCGTAGAGAACCAGCGTGTCGTCCACGTCAAACGAGATTCGCATTTTCGACGCCCAGCGGTGAGGTACTCAGAAGCCCTGGGATTCGGAGTACCTCATCCCAGGGCTTCTGTGGAATAGATATGATGACAGCGTTCCGTGTGGGAGGATGTCGAGCATGCCGAGAGGAAAATACGTCTATGAGTATCCGCGGCCGGCGGTGACGGTCGACATTGTCATCGTCACGCGCGAGAAGAAGCCGCGGGTGCTGCTGGTTCGCCGTAAGCATGAGCCGTACCAGGGGCTGTGGGCAACGCCGGGCGGGTTCATCGAGATGGACGAGTCGCTTGACGATGCCGCTCGGCGCGAGCTGTTCGAAGAGACCGGCGTGCGCCTGAAGAAGCTGGTGCAGTTGCACACGTTTGGCGACCCGAAGCGCGATCCGCGCGGCCGCAATATCGCCGTGGCGTATCTCGCGCTGGTCGAACCGGACGATCTCGACCCCTGCGCCGGCGACGATGCGGCCGAGGTCGGCTGGTTCTCCCTGGCGAGGCCGCCGAAGCTGGCGTTCGATCACAAGGACATCCTCGCCGCTGCCCGCAAATACCTGAATTCCCACGAAGCCCAGGGGTGAGGTACTCCGAACCTCTGGGATACCGCTATGGTAACGGCCTACATCGCACTGGGCAGCAATCTCGGCAATCGCCGGGCCACGCTCGACGAAGCCATCGCCCGCTTACGCTTGCAGCCCGGCATCGACGTGATACGTGTTTCATCGTATCACGAAACCGACCCTGTCGGCGGGCCTCCAGGGCAGGAAAAATACCTCAACGCCGCAGCCGAGTTGCAAACCACTCTGAGCGCTCGAAAGCTCTTGGCCGTCTTGCTTGCCATCGAAACACAGCTTGGCCGAGTGCGCGCGGAACGCTTCGGCCCGCGCACCATCGATCTGGACTTGTTGCTGTACGGCACGGACATCGTGCAAGTTCACGAGCCCGGCTGCGATCTCACCGTGCCGCACCCGCGCATGCATGAGCGTGCGTTCGTGCTGGCGCCGCTTGTGGAAATCGCGGCGTTGGCCGTGCATCCGGTTCGCCAGAGTACGGTGAAGGATCTGCTCGATCGTTTGGCGCACTCGGTCGAATCGAAGCGCGAACTTGCCGGCCTCAATGCCATCGTCACGGGATCGACGAGCGGCATCGGCCGAGCCATCGCGCTCGCCCTGGCCGATGGCGGTGCCAACGTGGTCATTCATGGCCGGCGCTCGCTTGACGCTGCCGAGCGCGTCGCGGAAGTGTGTCGGCAAAAAAAAGTAAAAGCAGCCACGACCCTCGCCGATCTGCGCAACGACACCGAGCATGTCAAGCTGATCGATGCTGCCGGGCGACTTGGACCGATCGATATTTGGATCAACAACGCCGGCGCCGACACGTTGACCGGCGATGCCGCCAAGTGGCCGTTCGAGCGCAAGCTGGAAGAACTCTGGGCCGTCGACGTCCGGGCATCCATGCTGCTGTCGCGCGCGGTGGGCGGGATCATGAAACGGCAAGGCCGAGGCGTCATCCTGACCATGGGATGGGATCAAGCCGACACCGGCATGGACGGCGACAGCGGCCAGCTTTTCGGCGCCGTCAAAGGCGCCGTCATGGCGTTCACGAAGAGCCTGGCGATCGAACTGGCCCCGGAAGTGCGCGTCAATTGCCTGGCCCCCGGCTGGATTCGCACGGCCTGGGGCGAGCATGCGTCCAACGCGTGGCAGACTCGCGTGCTCCAGGAGACGCCGCTCGGACGCTGGGGAACGCCCGAGGATGTCGCCCAGGTCGCCCGCTGGCTCGTCTCCCCCGCCGCCGCGTTCATCACGGGCCAAATCATCAGGATCAACGGCGGCGCCGTGCGAGGATAAGCGGTGAGCGCAGAGCATCTACGAGTCGGAAGTGTGAGCGACGGTCCTCAATCACCCATCGCTCACGCTTCCACCTCGTGCGCGTAACGAATGTTACAGCCCGTTCACTTCCCAGCGCTTGCGATACCGTCGACGAACATGCTCGTTGGCATCCTTATTGTTCGTGATCTGCAGCTTGGCGGCGTCCCATTGCAGTTCGGTCTTCACGAAGCGCGTCGCCAGGCAGCCTAGCAGCACGCCCTCCGTCAAGTTGCCGGAAAAGTCGAATGGCGTCGTGGTTCGGCCATTGCCGCGCACCGCTTCGACAAACTGCAAGTAGTGATCCTGCGCCCCCGGCGTGGGCCTACGATAGTCGCGGAACTTTTCTTCGGGCAGCAAGATCGGCGCGGCGATGTACGGCGAATAGAGGACGCCGTCCGTGCCGATGTACATCGATCCCTGGCCGCTCAAGGTGCGCCGGCCGATATGCTCGCGCACCGCGGCAGGCGGACGGGCGGCGCCATCGTACCACGTCAGTGTCAACCGATCGGTCGTGACGTTGGTCCCCGGGAACGTGTAGCGGACGATGCAGTCGAGGCCCCAGTTGTGTGCGTTGGGCGCCCCTTGCTCGGCTCGCACCGAGATCGGCGCGGTCAGCGACAGCGACGTAAACACGGGATCGAGAATGTGGCAACCCATGTCGCCGAACGTGCCGGTGCCGAAGTCGAGGCGCTTGCGCCAGTTGCCCGGGTGATAGTAACCGCCGCCGAGAAAATCGCGTTCCGCGGCGACGCCGAGCCACCAGTCCCAGTTGAGCGAGGCGGGCACGGGGTCTTTGCGATTGGGCCGGGCGGCGCGGTCGCCCCATTGCTTGTCGCTCCAGCTATGGACTTCGCGAACCTTGCCGATCGCCCCGCCCTGAATCATGGCGACGACGGTGCGATGGACTTCATGCGAGTGAATCTGAATGCCCATCTGCGTGACGAGCCGGCGTTCCCGGGCCACGCGCGTCAGTTGCCGGGCTTCGAAGATCGTCTGGGTCAACGGCTTCTGCGTGTAGACGTGGATGCCCGCCTGCATGCAACGCATCGTGATCGGCGCGTGCATGTGGTCCGGCGTCGAAATGTTGGCGCTGTTGAGGTTCTTTTCCTTGTCGAGCAGTTCGCGCCAGTCTTGATAGATGCGGGCGTTGGGAAAGTCCTTGCGAACCTGCGCTTGCCGGGCCGTATCGACCTCGGCAACGGCGACGAGGCGGAGGTGCTTGCTGCGCGCCAGGGAGCGGATGTCGGCGAGGGCCATGCCGTTGCCCCCGAAGCTGGCGTGATTGAGCGTTTCGTTCGGCCCCGCCTTGGCCATGTCGCTGAAGACGAACGGCAGCCCGATGCCGACAGCGGCCATGGACTTCAGGGCGGAACGGCGTGTGAGTTTGGTGGTCATGAGAGGTTTCTCCGATGTCGGGAGTTTGCGGATGATTCGGATGGTCGATCCCATCTTCGTTTAGCGCCCGCACGGCGCCGTGCCGGTGCTAGACGAAGATCCGCAAACTGACGGCAGTGACTACTATACCCAACGATTCAGCGAATCGCCAATGGATATGCGAAAACTCCGGATCACTTCTTGCCTTCGATCAACGTCTCGGCTTCGGCGAGAAACGCCCGGTATTGGCTCTGCGCAAGGAGGACGGGGCCGGCGCCGGAATCGGCTTTCCGCAACTTCCCAAGGAGAGCTCGGGCGGCGTCGGGGTTGCCCAGGACTAGCGATTGCTGCGCCAGAGCTTGACACCGCCATTCTGGTCGCAGGAGATCAGCAGGTTGCCGTCCGGCGTGAAAGCGAGCGTGGTGAGGCCAGCGTCGAGGCCTTCCAGCGTCAAACGGACTTCACCGGTGGCCATGTCCCAGAGCTTGATGGTGCGATCGTGACTGGCGGAGGCGAGGATCTTGCCGTCGGGATGAAAGGCGAGCGCGGTCAGGTAGTTGGCGTGGCCGCGCAGGATGGCGCGAGGCTTGGATACCCGGGCCAGAGCCAAACGGAACATGCGGCGCTCTTCGCCGGTAAGCTCCTTCAGGCCGTCCAGAATTTCACGCAACTTCGGCGCGGCAACGTCCCAGAGGTGAATGGAATGATCATCGTGACAGGTGGCCAGCGTGCTGTCGTCCGGTGAAAGCAGCACGGGGCCCTCGTACGCCGGCCGCGTGGGTCCCCCAAGGACCGCCAAAACCTGGCCATCCCCATGCCGCCGCGGGCGATCTCTTCGAGCAGCTCGTAGTCGCCGAAGTAGCGAATCGTCGGCAATTCACCCTCGCGCCCGTCCCCTCTCCCGGAGGGCGAGGGGAGATCGGCTCCGTCGGCGCCGATGGTGACGTCGCTCTGAGCCTTGTGCATCGAGTTGACGAAAGCGTCCATCTTCTGCTGATCGGCGAAGAAGGCCCGCAGCTCGTCGGCGCACTCGGGATGTTGCCGGACGATCTCTTCCGGGTCCGGTTTCTGCCCCGCGTCAATGGCCTGCAGGTAGGCGTGCAAGATCGAGTCGATTTGCGATGATGCGCTCATGATTCGTTCCACTCCGCGAGTGTAGTGCGTAGATTCTTGAGGCCGCGCTGCAACAGCCCCGCGACGGCGCCGGTCGTGCATTCGAGTTGTTCCGCAATCTCCGCCAGTGACAATCCGTGAAAATGGCGTAACAGAATCGCCTCGCGCTGATTGTCGGGCAACTGTGTCAAGGCGTCGGCGAGCTGCAGCGCCCGTTCATGGCGTTCCATCTTTTGACTCGGCGACGGTTCATCATCGGCGAGCCAATGTTCGAGTTGAGACGCCGAGGCATCGAGATCGGTCTTCAGCGTTCGTTCACGGCGGACATCGCGTTTGCCGCGGGT
>Ga0194132_10002142_pt1 | contig 38051 bp, 37 predicted proteins | sample TA2KigOf80mmetaG_FD_148612 | JGI IMG/M metagenome (GOLD analysis project Ga0194132, IMG submission 148612) | Freshwater microbial communities from Lake Tanganyika, Tanzania - TA2015054 Kigoma Offshore 80m | ecosystem: Environmental > Aquatic > Freshwater > Lake | place: Tanzania: Lake...
TTACCCGCTGTCATCGCTGTCAGAGTATAGAGGAATTAGTCAATTTAGTCTTTGCTTGGCTGCAAAAACGCCGGTCCTTCCCGGTGGAACGTCAGGTGTATGCGCTTCCCCTCGCCGCCTAGCACTTGCCATCGAGTGAGTTTCTATTTAAAAGGCTGCAGCCTCAGTGCCGTTTGGCCGAACCACCTCACAGCAGAAGAATTATTCACTACTCTTACTCTTCCCAAGCGAGAGAATCTTTATGGGGCTTACCAAAGTTTCCTTTTGAATAACTTGGCACCTCATTTACAGCAGGTTGATCTTCCAGCAGGGCTGCAGTGGATTGAACGGAAACAATCGGAGCTACGAATCGCAGATTCTTTCCGAAGTCTCTCCGACGCTCTAATGCTGCAAGCGTGGGAACATCTTGACGTACCAGAGGTTATAGGAGCGTTTGTAAGAGTAGCACTGCTACGATTGGAAGAGCATGAGGGAATTTTTTGTCATCGACCAGATCTTCAGTCTGAAAAAACATTACAGGGTAATAAAACAAGACGACGGCAACTCCTGGCAACAATTCTGGAAATGCTGTGTGAAACAGGCAAGGAAGTAGATGTTCTCTTTTATGGCAACTCACACTTGGTTTTAGAGACAGATATTCCCTGGATGATTGAATGTCTCCAGTCCACTCCCTCGGAAAAGATACAGCAAGCATGGGCTCAAACAATAGAGAGATGTTTCAACTGGAGCGACAGGAGCCAAAGCAACGCGATTCTTACAGCTTGCCAGGAGATTCCAATTCTCGCAGAGGTTTTCGCATGGTTCCTTAAGCCAGTCGAATTAGGATCGCCAGCAGCGGAGAAGATGAAGGCTGCATATTTAGAGAAGCAACGGTGGGAGAACCGAACACAAAAGAAACCTCTTCTTGACCCTCCTCCTACTCAACGGATTGGTACTTTGCTCAACGCGTTTGAACAAGGGAACTTAGAGGCTTGGTGGCAGCTCAATATGGAGATGGCCCTCAGATCGAATGGCTCTCGCTCTCACGGTGACCTTGAGCCAGATCTAACCATACTTCCGGGTTGGGCGAGCGCCGATTCTCTCACCAAACAAAGGATACTTGAAGCAGCCAAGAAATATGTCGCAGAGCAAAAACCAGAAATTCACAGATGGTTGGAATCAAATAGTTTCCATCGCCCTACGTTTGCTGGCTACAAAGCCCTCCGATTATTGCAACAAGAAGAGCCGGATTGGCTCAGGACTCTCACAACTGAAGTTTGGCAAAAATGGGCACCAACGATACTCGCGTATCCTTTATCGAGTGGGATTGAGCAGAAAAAGATTCATCGAGAATTGTTGAAGCATGCGTACAACCACGCACCTAGTCAGATCATCGAAACTTTACTGGCACTGATAGATAAAGAAAATAAAGAACCACAGGGGCAGATTTCCATTCTCCGGGAAGTTGAGTGTTGTTGGGATGACCGTCTTACCAGGGCAGTGCTGAAAAAATCACAAGATGAACAACTAAAACCTAAGGCTCTTGGGTATTTACTCTGTAGCCTGCTCGATCATTACGTTGAGGAAGCAAAAATCCTTGCCGCTAATCTTATTTCTTCTCATACCGCATCGGATCAGGGAAAGAAGATCAAGGCGATTATCACAGCAAGTGCACTTTTGACTCATGCAGACGATGCCGGATGGTCAATTGTGTGGCCAGCCTTGCAAAAGGATACCGAATTTGGTCGAGAGGTCGTCGCAACAGCGGTGTATGACTTCAGAGAGAAAGTCATCCCCATTACTCAAATGGCAGAAGATCAACTTGCGGATTTCTACGTCTGGCTCAGCCGTCAATATCCGCATGCGGATGATCCTCAACGTGAGGATGGAGGTTGGGTGAGTGCACGAGACGAGGTTTCCCGTTTTCGAGATTCTGTTCTCTTACATCTCAAAGACCGTGGAACCTTAGCCGCAGGTCAAGCAATCCAGACGATTGCCCGGGAGCTGCCTCAGCTCGACTGGTTGAAGTGGACTTTACTAGAAGCTCAGCATGTTACTCGCCAACGCACCTGGATTCCACCTAAACCAAGCGACATTCTGGCGATTGCAAGGAATCAGCAAGGACGGCTCGTCCAAAGTGGCGAGCAGTTGCTTGCAGTCTTGTCGGAGTCATTACAACGGTTAGAACAAAGACTACAAGGGGAAACGCCACAAGTCGAGTTTTTATGGGATCAAATTGAAGATAAGCACTGGAAACCAAAAGATGAAAACTCGTTTTCCAAGTATGTAAAAAACCATCTTGATTTAGATCTCAAGCAAAAGGGCATAATCGTCAATCGTGAGGTAGAAATCCGGCGGAAAAAAGGTGGAATACCTGGCGAGCGTGTTGATATTCAAGCTGATGCTGTTAGCAAGAAACCGAATGGAGAAGAGTACGATCAGATTTCTGTCGTTATCGAAGTAAAAGGTTGTTGGCACGATGAACTAAACGAGGCGATGAAAACACAACTTATTGACCGTTACTTGCACGAAGCGCGTTGCCAGCACGGATTATACCTGGTTGGCTGGTTTAATTGTCGACAGTGGACTACTAGTGATTCCCGACAGAAGAAAGCTCCGAAGCTGGATGTGGGAAAAATACGAGAGAAATTCGATGCACAAGCTGCCGAACTTTCGCAGTCAGGAGTTATGGTCAAAGCTTTCGTAATGAATACAGCGCTTCGTTAACTTACAGAGGAGAAACGTCCCATGCCCCAAGACCACCCTCACATCGAAACTATCAAACGCTACTACCACGGCTGTAACACCGCCGACGCGGAACTCATCAAGTCAACTTTTACCAACGATGTCGTGCATTACTTCACGCATCACAAACCGATACGTGGAGCCGAAGCGTTAGCGACCTATTGGGTAAAGATGCAACCACGCGTGCAAGGTGAGTGGCTGGTGGATCATGCGCTCGTGCAAGGTAATGAAGCGGTCATCGAGTGGACCATGCGCTGGACACCGGCTGGACAACAAAAGCCACAACTCGTGCGTGGCTCAGAGTGGTACGTGTTTCGTGAGGGCTTGATTGCTGAGATTCGTGCCTATTATTTGAACCCGCGATTGCCCTATATGCACACTGATTTTCAGTTGGAGGATTTTCCCTACGAGAAGCGAGAATTTTATACGCTGAAGGAATAAGGACCGATGTATCCTTCTTCTCCCTTGCGGCATCGAACGACGAAACACTCGAAAATGGGGGTGCGCAATGGCCACGATCGAAATCTACACCAAGCAATGGTGCCCGTATTGCGCGAAAGCGAAGGCACTGCTGCACTCGAAGGGTCTTTCGTACAATGCCATCGATGTTACCGAAGATGAGACGCTACAACAGGAAATGGTTGCTCGCTCGGGTCGACGCACAGTTCCGCAACTCTTTCTCGATGGCCAGTCGATCGGTGGCTATGATGACCTGGCGAATCTCAATGCCACCGGAGAGTTGGATCAACGTCTCGGGTTACCAGCTCGTGCGAAGTTGGCCACGGTCTATGATGTTGCAGTGATTGGCGCCGGACCAGCAGGACTCTCGGCTGCCATTTATGCAGTACGTAAGAATCTTTCAACAGTTCTGGTTGCTTTTGATCTTGGTGGTCAACTTGGAACCACCTATGAAGTGGCAAATTATCCGGGATTTCAACTTGTGACCGGCCCAGACCTCGTGCAGAAGTTTTTCGATCATGTGACGCAGTACGGTATTGAGAACCGTATCGGCGAAAAGGTGACTGGGCTCCAAGTCGACGGGCGAGTCAAACTTATCAAGACCGCCTCTGGTAATGACATCCGGGCAAAGACGGTGATCATCACTACCGGTGCGCAGAAACGCAAACTGAACATTCCCGGCGAAAAAGAACTCGCGGGCAAGGGCGTGGTCTACTGCTCAACCTGTGATGGCCCGCTATTCAAGAATACGCGTATCGCCATTATCGGTGGTGGGAATTCTGGGTTAGAGGCGACAATAGAAATGGACGGGATTGCCAAACAGGTATTTCTGCTCTCACGCGGTGAATGGAACGGCGACGAGATTCTGCAAGATAAAGTACGTGCTGCGAAACGCGTCGAGGCGCTTGCGGGCTATCAACCGGTGGAGATTCACGGCAGCGACCGCGTGACGGGACTCACGATTAAACGGACAGAGACTGGCGAGATCCGTCGACTCGATGTTGACGGCGTGTTTATCGAAATTGGTTTGTTTCCCAATACCGACTTCGTCCTCGACCTGGTCGAGACCAACGAGCGTGGGGAAATCAAAGTCGATCGTCACGGTGCGACAGGCGTGCGTGGGATCTTTGCTGCTGGCGATGCCACCGACGGACATGATAAACAGATTGTTATCGCGGCTGGTGAAGGGGCAAAAGCTGCCCTGGTAGCGTTTGAGTACTTGGTGAAACAAGTGTAACGAGAGTGAGCATGTGACCCTTGCTAGCATACTTCCTGTGTAGGGACATTCGCTACGCTAAGAACGGATCCCGTCACCCTCAATCTTCCCAATCGAAAACGATTTGTCCTCCTCTGTGCAACTCCTGTACAACGAGCTGCACAGAGGAGAGGCGAATAACTTTGCCCATTCGTTTTGCCGCAGTATCAAATGCGGAATGCCGCAAGAAACGACGTACGAACGTAGCGGTTCGAGATTGTCTACTTTCAATACAAACCAGACAGTACTGTGCATGACACAGGCGGCGATCATAAAAATCAAAGTCTGACGTAAAGAACGTTGGACGGCGAAGAGTCAGTAGAAAGGGAATGATATTTTCATCTTGCATTCCCTTCCGTCCAATGTCTTGGCCGATTTGGCGAACTGGGACACGCCATTGCCGGAGTAATTGACGTTGATCTTCAAGGACGTTTTCATCCAGAATATTCAAGAGTTTGCTTGCTCTCCAGCATACTCACGTGCTTGTTTAACAAAAGCTTCCTGTGCCAAAGACACCGCTTCAGAGATCGCTTCCTTGGTAATACTTCCATGGCATTGTTCGATAATTGTTTTCCAAGACATACCTTCAGCAATCATCTCTAGCACCTGCCAGACCATAATACGGGTTCCGCGGAAGGTAGGTTTTCCGTGGCAGATCTTTGGGTCAATGACGATGTAACGCCCCAGGGATTTTGTCTTCATAAATACGACCTCTACACTCGCTATAACACTCCATAAACACCAGCCGCAAGCCGAGTTGTTCAGATCCGTGGCAACACCTTCTCCCCAAACAACTTGAGACAATCCAGCACCCGCTCGCGCTCTGGCCCGCCAGGCAGACGGAAGCGCATCACCACATAATCGACATCATACTCTTTCTCGTACATTCCGAGTTGATCGATACACTCTTGCGGTGAACCTGCAACTGCATGGCGGAAGCTATTCGAGATAGTGAAATCAGCCTCGGAACGGAAATCGGGATGATGGGTGAGAATGCCGTAGCGATGATAAAAGAGTAGTTCTTGGACGTAGATGTCACCAAAGATACGCTCTGCCTCAGCACGGGTCGGTGCCACCCAGCCATCACGCATCAGGACCACTTGTGACTTCCTCCCAGCTTTAGCTGCAGCTTCGCGGTACATAGTAACCTGCGCTTTCCAGGTTTCTTTTTGCAATGGAAATGGATCGCTACACCAGGCATCGCCGCTACGACCAGCACGCTGAATGGTGTAGGGGAACATGCCGCCAAGCCATAATTCAGGATGAGGCTGCTGCAGCGGCTTTGGCGTGATGCGCACGTTGTCGTAATTGAACACCTGCCCGTGGAAGGAAAAACTCTCTTGCGTCCACGCACGCATCATCACTTCCAGCCCTTCTTCAAATCGCCGTCGCCCACCTTTCATGGGAATAGAGAACGCATTGTGATAATCGGGATGATAGCCAGAGGCTAGGCCGCAAATCAGTCGTCCTTTCGACATCAAGTCAATCATCGCCATTTGTTCAGCAACATGGACAGGATCATACAAGGGCAGGATCAGGATATAGGTGCCGAGACGAATCCGCGTAGTCCGAGCGGCGACTCCTGCCATTAACAATAACGGCGCAGGAAACATGCATTCGGTACGGGTATGTCGCTCGGGAATGAGCAGCGCGTCAAAGCCAGCCTGTTCTGCGACTTCGGCTTCGCGCCACAGATGATCAATGAACGTGGTCACCTGGTCACTAGTGGGCATGGGCATGTTGTAGGGACCACCGTGGGTATCAAGGAGATAGCCGATTTTCATTTTCTTCTCGCAGTACGCACGCTACACATCAAGAAAATTTCGCCGTTCGTTTTTCCAGAAAGGCGCGCATTCCTTCTCGCGCATCATCAGCCAGGAATAGTGCCTCTTGCGCCTGTTCTTCATATTTCAGGGAATCTGCTAACGTCTCAGTAGCACCAATATAAGTTGCGCGCTTGATATGGGCCAAGGTGTTGGCTGGGCCACTGGCAAGTTGCCGAGCGAATGTCATGACCTCTTCACGAAATGCGCTATCGGGAATGACACGGTTCAGAATTCCGATACGCATTGCTTCCGTGGCATCGATACGGTCTCCGGTCATCATCAACTCCATTGCTTTTGCTGTTCCCACTAACTGCGTGAGCAGATAGGTTCCGCCCCAATCCGGCACAAGGGCGATCTTTACGAAGCTTTCAGAAAACCGTGCACTCTCGGCAGCAAGACGCATATCACACGCAAGCGCGAGGTTGATTCCCGCTCCTGCCGCAACGCCATTGACCGCAGCAATGACTGGCTTCGCCATCGCTCGAATAAGATTCACTACCTGTGCACCAATCTTCATACGTTGTGGAATGGCGGAACCATCATTCTTCGCTTGCATTTCAGCCATGCTGGCGATGTCTCCACCCGCGCAGAAGGCTTTGCCTGCACCCGTGATGACAACGCAACGTACACTCTTGTCAGCTTCTGCTTGTTGCAGGAGATTGAGCAAGTCCTCTCGCATTGTTCCACCAAAGGCATTCATGACGTCAGGGCGATTGAGAGTAATTACTCCCACACGATCAGTGATTTCATAGAGAATTTGCGACTGGCTCATGGTTTGTTCCTTTTCCTTATCGCTTCAACCTGCCATTTCTACAGGGTGATGTTTCACGTCGCTTGTCCTTCTTGCACTGGAAGAATCAACAATGTCCCGATAAGAAGCACGACAGCCTGAAACGTCCACGCGAGGTGCCAATTGTGGGTCAGATCGACGAGCATGCCGAACAACGGCGGCAAAGCGATAATGCCGGGATACATGATCGTCATTGCCGCACCGATAGTACGTCCCTGCCGCTCTGGTCCAGCTAACTCAGCTAATAACGCCGTCCAGCTCCCATGCCAACCGATAGCATTGAACGCAAGAAACAGCACGACAACAGCAACCAGCGGGACGGGAACACCTGGCGGGAGCCAACCTAAAATCAACGTCCCCACCACCCCAAGAGCATTGGCGGTTAACAAGGCTGGTTTTCGTCGTCGCTGCCACCAACGGTCACTCCAGAGCCCCCAGAGAATACGTCCCAACGCTCCCGCAATCTGCGCCCCAACCAGCAATAGTGCACTCGTTGTGACAGGAATTCCTTGCGTCTCCTTGAGATACAGTGCCAAGTAGGTAATCAAACAAAACTGACCAAGCGGGAGGAGCGCACCAGCAAGCCCCAGGAAGAAGATGTTGCGGGTGACAATCTCACGAAAGCCGAGGGTGTCTTTCTTCGCGCCAGTGACACCGGGAGTGACACTATTCGGCGGGTTTTCGTAGAACAGGACACAGAAGACTGCCGCAATCAGGCACATCACACCAGCAATAGCGACCGCGACTCGCCATCCATAACTGACAGCGACGGTGGACAGACCTGCGGCAGCAATCGCGCCTCCTAGCGGGATCCCGGTTTGACGAATCCCTAACGCGAACCCTCGCTGATGAGCAGGAAACCATGCCATGACGGCTTTGGTCCCAGCAGGGGTTGGCATCGCAGCGCCAATTCCCACTCCCAGCATAGCGACGAGTGCGGGAACAAAGTGTCCAGTCGCTGCGACAACAAAACAAAATATCCCAACGGCAATCGAACCACCAACAAGCGCGATGTACTCACCATAGAAATCGACGACCCATCCTGCAGCCAGGAGAGCAAGCAGCGACCCTGCGACAATTGCGGAGTTACAGAGCCCGACTTCACCATGAGTGAGGTACAGGTCGCTTTGCACGAAAGGCGATAAGGTCGGGATGCCTTGCGTGACAATGGAGATCGTCACCTGGGTGAAGAGGACCAGACTCAGAATCATCCACCGCCGACTACTGGCAGCATGCTCAAGAGGCGGGAGTTGTGGATCAAGGCTTTTTTGCACGGCTTGCACCAGGAGTTCCTTTCAGTGGGGCTGGAGGCTTGAGACTTGGGGCTTGTAGAAGCGAACCTAGAGCAAATTACAATTGCGTTTACCCGAGTCCCCAACATTCGACCCTCACCCTAGTCCTCTCCCTGCCAGGGAGAGGGAAGATCGAGCGTAGCGAGAGCGGGTGAGGGTAATGACCAGGATAAATACAACTGAAAAACGCGATCGTCCCCAGCCTCTAGCCCCTCGTCCCTTGTCTCACGCTTTTGCACTAGGTCGCGCCGACACTTCTGCATGCCAGCGCGCAAGATTGCTCTGATCCGGTTGAATGCCAATCTTCGACACACGACCGAAGTCAACCGCACACAGGGCAGTAATGTCAGCAATGGTGTAACGATCACCAGCAATGAATTGGCGATTTGCCAGTTCGTTATTCAATCGTTTCAAGCGATCTTCTGCATTTTGCTTCTGTACCTCAGCATATTCAGGCAGCTGGCGAACCTTGCCTTTGAAGAAGTCGTGCCGTAGACGAAATGCATCAGCGATGGGGATCAGCAATTCAAGCTCCATGCGACGCTGCCACATTTCTACAATCGCACAGTCTTTGGCATCAACACCCATCAACGGCGGATTCGCGTGCAGTTCTTCGAGGTAGCGACAGATCGCCACCGTTTCAGAAATGCAGGTGCCATCATCCAATTCGAGAACCGGTACACCTCCTGAAGGATTCTTCTTGCGAAATTCTTCGCCACGATTCACCGCTTTGACAAGATCAACTTCCTCGTAGGGAATCTGAATGCCTTTCTCGGCAACGAAGATACGCACCCGGCGCGGATTTGGCGCAGTTTTACTATCGTAAATTTTCATACAGTCCTCCTTACAGGAAGTGAAATTGGCGACACTTTATGATGAGCGGGAGCGTGGGGCTAGAGGAGGGAGGTAAAAAAGGCTTTGGGCTACAAGCTGAAGGCTAAAGAGAAGAACAGGAGCAGGAAGAAGCAAGAGGAAAGCTTAAACAAAACCCAACTCCATCGCTGCTAACATCTCTAGCACTTCATCACGTTTGAGCGTGTGGAGCGGCGCAGAGCGGAGGTCGCGGAAGTAACGTTCAAGCGGATTTCCTTTCATATATCCTTGACCACCGGCAATGCGCGTCGCCAGGTTCGCAACTTCCAGCATGTTTTCTGCAACAAAAGTGCGCAACATCTCGGTCATTGGTACCAAACGCTCACCATACGATCGTTTCTCAGATATGTCCCGTGCGATCGTGTACAGCATCGTGCGACATGCTTCTAACCGATTGTACATCTCACCGATCGCAAACCGATTCCACGGTAGATGACCGACAAGTTGTCCACTGTCACCCTTCTGCACTTTTCGTGTACGGGCATAATCGAGCACGTAGCTATACATGGCTTGACCAATACCGAGGTACGTCGCTGAGAACGACAGACAGTACCAATAAGAAACCTGGCTGAATTCCTCGAAGAGGTGACCTTCCTCGCCAATCAAGTGCTCGGGAGTCGCGAAGACGTCACGAATCACAATAGTGTGACTACCGGTCGCACGCATGCCCATAGCATCCCAGGTTTCAACAACTTCAAGTCCAGGTGTGTCGCGCGGCAGGAGAAACGCGCAACCACCAGAAGCTGGTCCGCTGTAACCTTCGAGAGACGTACTAATCCCAAAGTAATCAACCGCTGGAACAAGTGTAGAAAAGACTTTCTGCCCGTTGAGCACATATCCGCCTGGCACTTTGCGCGCTTTGGTTTGCGGAGACAAAATCGAGCGCGCTCCTCCACCTTCAGTATAATAGCCATTCATCAACATGTGTTTGCGGCCAACGTTCCCAAGGTAGAGCTCTCTCTGTGCTGGCGTCATGAACGGTGTATAAAAGCCCACCGTGTTGCAGTGCATGTTGATGGCACATGCGGTTGCGCTACAGCCCTGCACAAGTTGTTCTTGTGCTAAGATAAAGGTAAGTGGGCTCGCTCCCCATCCACCATACTCTTTCGGAGTTGTCATTGTCGTGTAGCCAGTCTCCTTGAGCCGGGCAATGTTCTCAAAAGGGAAACTCCCCTCACGATCATGCTGCTCTGCACGTGGGGCAAATTCTGTGGCCAGGTCTTTGGCGAGCGTGATAATACGCTGTTGCTCAGCAGTAAGTTCCAAGAACATACACGTCTCCTTGGGACTGAACATTGAACCTGGGAATTGAGGTTTTACTCAGACTTTTATCTTCCTCGAAACACGGGTTTGCGCTTCTCGACAAAGGCACGTGCGGCTTCTTTTGCGTCTTCACTTCCGGTGAGTTCATGAGTCATATTCTGCTCAAAGCGGTAGCCATCTCGCAGGTCCATGAACTCGATAGTATTCATTGCATGTTTCGCTAAGCGAATAGCAATTGGGCTTTTGGCAGCAATATTCTCTGCGAGCGCACGGGCCTCCTCCATAAGCTTCTCAGGTGCAACAACCTTTTCGACAATCCCGCGGCGATATAACTCTGCTGCTCCGACGCGTTCGCCGGTGTACATCAGCTTACGGGCTTTGTAGACACCAAATAAACGTTGACAGTGGCGTCCACCACCGAGCAAGCCAACGTCGATTTCGGGAAGACCGATCACGGCATTCTCTGAAGCGATCAAAATGTCACACGACGCAACCAGAGCGAGCCCACCACCGAGTGCCGGTCCATTGACCGCACCGATCACTGGCACTGAACATTCGAGAATGGCATTGAATGCCTCACGTGCGGCCCGCGAGTGCGCCCACATTGCACCAGGGCGAGGCGCTTGCTGTGCACCTTCCAGGGAAGCTGAGCGCGCTTTCATGTCCGCACCAGCGCAAAAACATTTGCCCGCACCAGTAAACACAGCAGCACGGACATCTTCGCGATTATTGAGCGCATCAAACGCAGCCTGAATCTCTTCAAACATTTGCTTGTTCATCGCGTTGACTGGCGGACGATCAATGGTCACCGTGGCGATGTAATCTTTGATTTCTGTTTTGATAACCTCAGCGGTCATAAAGCCCCTCCTTACATTTCTGTTCAGACTCTACCCCAGGTGGAAGTTCAGCGGCAAGGCTAGGGACTCGCAGCTGCAACGTGGAAGACTCACGCAGCAAAAAGGGCACCCACATGGAGGTGCCTCTACTGAACCACTACCACGACTTGCATTCTGTTGCATTCTAGAGAACAAACAGAGACGGCTCGGTACATAAGCAACCGAGACCGTTTCCATACGTAAGGATGAAAAATATTATGAAACTTATCGTTACCATATTCACAGGATGTGCCCTACTTTTCCCGTTCGTGGCAATCACGCAGGCTCAACAACCGACCCAACCGAAATGGTTGCAACGGCTGATTACTCGTTTACAGTCAGAACCGGTGCGGAATCCCTCAGCCAAGATTCTTCGTTACACCTATTCTCGGCGATCCTACTACTACGTACCACCAGCCGCCGGAGATCAATTCAGCGCCTTGTACAGTGCCGTTGGGAAAATGATCTGTGCCCCAGATGGTGGCATTACTGGTATGGGCGATGGCAAATGCCCTAGCTTCGTGCGCAAAATGCTTTCGAGTCGCGAACCGGGAAGGGTGGTCTGGCAGGATACACGTGAAAGCGCATCACGTGACGAACAAAAACCAGGGTTGAAGATTCAGGTGGAGTAACATGCTGCCGTCTATTGCACCTCTTCCAACACGGGCTCAAGTATTTTCCACACGTTCTCGGCTACGATCTTGTGGCCCGCAGGTGCCGGATGAATGCCATCGGGGAGGTTGAGTGCAGGAATGCCACCCACTCCTTCCAGCAAAAACGGAATCAACGGAACCCGGTTCTTCTTGGCTAATTCAGGAAAAACCTCGCGGAACTGCGAGACGTAGGCTCTGCCTAAGTTGGCTGGGATCTGCATGCCTACAAGCACAATGCGTGCAGACGGATATTTGTCGCGTACTTTATCCATAATCGTTTGCAGATTCACTTTGGCTTGTTCAACAGGAAGACCACGCAAGCCGTCGTTCGCTCCCAACTCCAATACAAAGATATCGATCGGTCGCTGTAATACCCATTCGATCCTACGCACCCCACCAGCGGTCGTCTCACCACTTAACCCCGCGTTCACCACCTGAAACCCCCATCCTCGTTGTTTGATTTTTTCCTGGATCAACGCGGGAAACGCTTGGGCTGGGTCTAACCCAAACCCTGCCGTCAAACTATCGCCAAAGAACACAATGGCTTTGCCTTGCCCGCTATTTCTCGTACTATACTGCGGTGTGTCAGCCCGACAGGCTGATCCCCAACTGCTGAGCACCAACACCATTGTGAGGCAGAGAGCATTCTTGAGACGGAACATATGGCGGAATCTCCTATTCTCGATGTCCAACAATTAAGCAAAGTGTATCATAGCGCCCACACCACACTCACGGTCCTCCGTGACGTATCGTTTACACTCGACGCCGGTGCAACATGTGCCATCGTTGGCCCATCTGGAAGTGGCAAGACGACCCTGCTCAGTCTATGTGCTGGGCTGGATCGGCCCAGTTCAGGGGCAGTTGTCCTTCAAGGTATCTCGCTCAACCTCTTGAGCGAAGAAGAATTGGCAATGCTTCGCAACACGACACTGGGCTTCATCTTCCAGACCTTTCAACTGCTCCCCACTTTAACTGCACTTGAAAACGTGATGGTCCCTGCGGAGCTTCGTGGTGACACCTCTGCAAAGACGCGCGCGATAGATCTGCTGCACAAGGTTGGATTAGGGAACCGGCTTCATCACTATCCGGTGCAACTCTCTGGTGGTGAGCAGCAACGGGTGGCTCTGGCGCGGGCGTTTATCAGTCAGCCTCACATCCTCTTTGCCGACGAACCAACAGGCAACCTCGATGCTGAAACCAGTGAAACGATTATTCACTTGTTGTTTGAGTTAAATCAAGCATCGGGCACGACGCTGCTCCTTGTCACACACGACATGGAACTCGCCCAGCGCACGCAACGAACCATCCTTCTGAAAGGTGGAGCAGTTGTTTCCGATACCGCAACTGCCACTCCACTCCGGGTTCCTTCTCGCCATGTATAAAGACGGCCCCGCACTCTCCTGGATCGGATTGATGGCCTGGCGCGATAGCCGTGGCAGCCGTTCCCGATTGGTGTTGGCAACAATGGCGATCACATTCGGGGTTGCCGCGTTTGTGGCGATCTCCTCTTTTCGTGTCAACGTGCAAGATGCAGTTAATCAACAAGCGAAGTCGTTGCTCGGCGCAGATCTCGTCATTAGCAGTCACCAGTCGTTCTCATCCGAGACGGAAGAAATTTTCTCAAGTATTGGTGGTGAACAATCTCGTGAAGTGAACTGCGCTTCGATGGCGTATCTGCCGAAAGCGGAAGCGACGCGACTCGTCAGCGTACGAGCATTGGCTGGAGATTTTCCTTTCTATGGTTTTCTTGAGGCGGTCCCACGAGAGGCAGCACAAACATTTCGTCATGGGCTGAACGCTTTAGTTGATGACAGTCTGTTACTGCAATTCGATGCACAGGTTGGTGATCCGATTAAGATTGGCGATCTGACACTCAACATTGTCGGGCGATTGAAAAAAATCCCCGGCGAAGCTGCCGCAGCTTCGTTGATTGGTCCGCGCGTCTACATTCCCATGGAGGTATTGGAACGTACCGGCCTGCTGCAGAAAGGTAGTCGGGTAACCTATAAAGTCTATTATCGCCTTCCCGCGCAAACAGAGGTCGGGCAACTACTCACGCCGATCGAGTCGAAGCTCAACGCATTACGTCTAGAGAGTGACACGGTCGAAAAACGCGCAGCGCGGGTCGGCAGAGTGATGACCAATCTCTCCCGTTTTCTCAGCCTGGTTGGCTTCCTCGCGCTTCTGCTTGGTGGCATCGGAGTCGCGAGCACCATGCACGTACACATGAAAGCGAAGTTGCAGTCAATTGCGTTGTTACACTGTGTCGGCGTTCAGACGCAACAAACGTTTGCCATTTATCTGCTGCAAGCTGTGAGTATGGGGCTCGTTGGAGGGTTCTTAGGAATCCTCCTTGGGACAAGTATCCAGACGCTGATTCCTACCTTACTACAGGATCTCTTGCCAGTAAAAATTGACGTTGCCATCTCCTGGAGTGCATTACTGCAAGGGTTATTCATCAGCCTTGCGACAACCCTCTTATTTGCGCTGTTACCGCTCCTCTCCATCCGTCAGGTGTCACCGTTGCTCGCCCTTCGTAGCGCATACGAGAACGACGATCATCCCTCGTCACGTCGCGACCCGCTACGATTGATTCTCATCGGACTGATTTTCCTCTGTATTGCAGCTTTTGCTCTTGTACATACTGAACGGTGGTCGCATGGGATATGGTTTTGTCTTGGTCTTGCGTTGACGTTCGGATTACTCGCTCTCGTTGCGAAGATTCTCATTCTGGTTGTTCGTCGCTATTTCCCGTCTTCGTGGCCCTATGTGTGGCGGCAAGGACTCGCCAACCTCCATCGTCCTCATAATCAGACACAGACGCTTATTTTAGCGCTGGGTGCCGGGACCTTTTTTCTCATGACGCTCTACTTGCTGCAACAAGCGCTCCTTCAGCAGGTAATTCGCACCAACGATGCTACCCAGCCAAATCTCGTCCTGTTTGATATTCAGAATGATCAACGAGAAAAGATTCGTGAAAGTGTTCGCTCTCTAACACTACCGGTGTTACACGACATTCCCTTGGTCACCATGCGTTTGTCATCAGTCAAAGGGCGAGATGTCGCCGATCTGCGTAGTGACAAAGCCCTCGACTTGGCTGAGTGGGCACTGCAGTGGGAGTATCGCGCAACCTACCGTGACCATTTGCTGGAAACCGAGAGGCTCACCAATGGCGTGTGGCAAGGATACGTACAGAACGGAAGTCCAGTACCCATCTCGTTGGAAGAGGAAGTTGTCCGAGCACTAAAAGTGACTATTGGTGACGAACTCGTCTTTGACGTACAAGGGGTTCCGATCACTACGGTTGTTAGCAGCATCCGTAAAGTAGACTGGCAGCGAGTGCAGACGAACTTTTTTGTCGTCTTTCCAGTTGGTGTGCTGGAGTCAGCACCACAAACATACGCACTGGTGACAAAGACAACCTCAGCGGAACAGTCAGCGGCACTGCAACGAACGGTTATTCAGCAGTTTTCCAACATTTCCGCCATTGACCTTAGCATGCTGCTACAAACGATCGAAACGATACTGCAACGAATTTCTTTCGCTGTGCGCTTTATGGCATTTTTCAGTATCGCTGCCGGCCTGGTCGTACTATTTGGTGCCGTTCTGACCACACGCGCCCAGCGACGCCGAGAAAGCGCACTGCTCCGTGTACTCGGCGCCTCTCGCAGTCAGATTCGTCAAATTCTCGCGATCGAGTATCTTTTTATTGGCGGGTTTGCAGGTGTAGCTGGCTTAGTGCTCGCATTCGTTGGTAGTTGGATAATCACGTACTATCTGTTTGAGGTGACTCTGGTGCCAACGCTCAGTTCATTCGTGTTCGCACTCGGAACAGTGATGGTAGTCACTATGTTAACCGGCATGTTCGGGAGTCGCGGGGTCACCCAACGTTCACCGTTAGAAGTGTTGCGGAGTGAAGGGTGAGGAATAGGAAGTTGCGAAATGCGGATTGTTGACTGCGGAGTACAAGCTGAGAATTCTATTCAATATGCTCTCCTTCCCACCCATGTTGTACGAGATATTCGGCAATCATCAGCCGATGACAATCACTCACTTGCTGTTCAGCACACAGCAAACAAAACGGCGGTGCGACGGAGATCAAGCGTTCGGTCAACAGATCTCCGACCCGCTCAAGGAGAAGACGGTAGCGCTCACGCCAACGTTCGTTGTCACGGAATAGATTGCCCAGTTCGATTAGGGAAAGGTAGTCGATCTCGCCTTGCCGAAGTAGTCCTTGGATGCCTTTCTCCGGTGATTTGGCTTGCGAGTACACACCCATGCTCGCCCGGTCTGGACGCAAGCGAACATCCACAACGGTTTTGACGCCATGTGAACGGAGGAGGTGCAGGAATTGTTGCGGTTGTCGTCCACCATACCCAATAGTGAAAAATAGCATGAGAGTGTATTATCCTTCCGCCTCTGCTTGGACACCTAATCGTTTGAGATTTTCTTGCGCATCCTTACGACCCTGCGCGCTGGCTTTGCTGTACCACGCAATGGCTTGTGCTCTATCCTTTGGCATGCCGCCCATACCACGATCATAGAAATCCCCGAGCGCATTTTGTGCTCCGGCATGTCCTTGGGTTGCGGACTTTTGATACCACTTCGCTGCCTGTGCCAGGTCTTGCGGCAGGCCTTTGCCGGTTTCGAGAAGAACGCCGAAGTTGTACTGTGCGATCCGGTTGCCTTGCTCGGCGGCGGCACGATACCACCTCGCAGCTTGCGCGAGATCCTGTGTCACTCCGTGTCCGCCTTCGTACATAATTCCGAGGTTCGCTTGGGCCATAGCATCTCCTGCTTCGGCGGCACGCTGGTATAACTGGGCAGCTTGCGCATAGTTCTGCGTCACTCCTCGACCATCTTGATACAGTTGGCCAAGATTGGTTTGGGCATAGACGTGGTTCTGTGCAGCGGCTTTACGATACCATTGCGCTGCTTGTGCATCGTCCTGTTGGATGCCTTTGCCGGTGCTGTACGAGAGCCCTAAATTGAACTGACCCCACGCATTGCCGTGATCGGCGGCCTTACGATACCACTTGATTGCTTCAGCGATATTTTGCGCTACGCCCCAGCCTTCGTCGTAGAAACGACCAATTTCATTTATTGCCGCCGCCTGGTCTTGTTCCGCTGCCTTATGGAGCCAGCGCAGCGCCTCAGTATAGTCCCGAGGTACACCTTGGCCGTTCCCATACAGTACGGCTAGATCGTATTGCGCGTCAGCGTGACCTTGTTCGGCGGCTCGGCGAAACCACTTGGCAGCTTCTTCTGCATTTGCTGAGACGCCTTCACCTCGCAGGTATTGCTGGCCGCGACGATACTGCATCTCGACGTCTTTTGCTGCCGCGGTGATCTGCTGCTGTGCTGGTGGAGATTCACGATCTTGTTGCACGTCTGCAGAGTCAGGAATTTCACTAGTAGTTTCTTGTCGGTTGTCGCCCGCAGTATAAGAACGAGTCTCGACTCGTGCATAGTCATCCTCTGGCGAATCCGTCCACCATACGCTGAGCACCATGAGTACAAGGAGAATGACTCCTCCAGAGGCCACATACACGTGAAAAGGGTTGCGCTTGCTGTTTTCCGGTAGAGAAGCGCTCACAATAATAATCCTTGATCCTTGTGGAAAGTTCTCATACTTTCCATTAAAGACGAGGCGCCTCAGGCCGTGAGAAGCGGCGAAAAAACTGCCACATCTCCTCTGAGGCGCTAATGACTTGGGATGGCGGTCCAAGGAGCCATTCTGGAAACTTTGGTCCAGCTCCTGGCCATACGTGCCCGGCGCCAGTTAATTTCCACAACACGATTTCCACCCCAGCGCGACAGGAGGCGTAGATGAACTTCGTTGCCGTATGAGTCGTATCCAATCCTTGCACTGCCCCCTGTATGGTCGGCTCGACCTGTGGCTGGGTCGCGCATTCATTGTACCGTATCCACCGTTGCAGTGAGGTTTCAACTGCCGGGTGCATGACCCGTGTAAGGAAAGGAAACCTGGGGCCCAACCCGCCCCTGTAGAGTGCGCGTGGATCATCGACACTATGAAAGTGCATGATCGGCATTGGCTGGCTGGGAGCAAAGGAGGTGACCACCATACTTCCCGCCACTGGCGCGATCGCAGCGATACGTTCAGAAATTTCGGCAGCAAGGCGATAACTCATCATGGCTCCGTTGGACATGCCGGTCGCATAGACGCGGGTATGATCGACCGAGACGCGTTGAGCAAGATCCTTGAGTAAGGTCACGACAAGTCCCACATCATCAATGTTATTGCGTTGGGCAAAGGCACAGCAAGTTCCAGCATTCCAGGTCAGCAAGCGGCGCTGGAAACGGCTAGTTCCGAAGGGATAGACGACAAGAAAGCCTTCTCGGTTGGCAATCGCGTCAAGTCCTGCCCATTACTTTTGGCTCTGCGCTTGTCCGCCGCCGCCGTGAAACACGAGAACCACGGGAAGTGGGTGGTTTGCAGCGGCTTGTGGCGGGATATGCACGATATAGTATCGTTCCCGACCGTCGTGAGTGACAGTCAGATCATGGTCTCCTGGAGCGAGTGGCGATACTAAGGGTATCGCTGATACCAAGCGAACGCCGGTAGTTAGTGACCAGAAGAGAACAGTGAGAGTCATCAACGATCGGAAGACAAGAGGAAAACGCAGGCCACTCATAATGCAGCCCTCCGTTGTGCGTTGTTCTTACTCGCTACGTCTTCAGCAGAAGAACGATTGCAACACGTGTGAGTTCCCAAATAGAGAATTAGACTTCCAATCCAACCGAACGCATCAGTGCTAAGGCATTGCTTTTGGAGACAATCCCCGGACGCATGCGATAATCAAAAACCAACTTGCCGTCGACGAGTTGATCTTCAAAGCAAACATTAGTGGCTCGCGGTGCCAGTGTCTCGACGAGCTGCGTGAGTGCAAGATCATGTGTGGTAACCAACCCGATTGCGTTACGGTTGAGGAACCCTTTGATCAATCCCTCGGCGCCAATGCGGCGATCATGCGAGTTGGTGCCATGCAGAATTTCATCGAGGAGGAAAAGCAATGGTAATGGACCGTTGGCTAGATCCATGAGCTGCCGCAAGCGTGAGATCTCCGCATAAAAGCGCGAACTCCCGGACTGCAGCGAGTCTTGCACTCGTAGTGTGGCACCAATAGCCAGAGGGGATAGTCGTAAGTGTCGCGCACAGACCGGTGCCCCAGCCAGGGCCAGCACGATGTTGATGCCCACCGTTCGTAACATCGTGCTTTTGCCTGACATATTGGAGCCGCTGATGAGGATAACCCGCAGCTCATCACCGAGTTTGAGCGTATTTCTCACACACTGTGTTCTCGGTAAGAGTGGATGGCCCATCTCCTCTGCATCAAGGCGCGGACCTTGAGCGATGAGGTCTGGGTATGGATCGTGAGGATGTTCGTACGCGTAACTTGCCAGAGCGCAGAACGCTTCAAACTCGCCGAGGGCATGCAGCCACCGAGCAATTGCCGGCCCATATTTCACACGCCAGGCTTCGATCGCCAGCATGATCTGCGTGTCCCACAACAGCAAGAATGCGATAGGAATAAAGAGCTGGTTTTTGGCCGACTCCAGCAACGCGATCCGCTGACGTAGGCGGGTGATTTGCCGAGATGGAGGCTGGTTACTGGTATGCAACGCTGAACAGAGCGAGACGAGTCGCGGGCTAACGAATCGTTCTGCTTCGAGATGTCCAAGCAGTTGCGAGATCAATGTCAGGTCACGAAGCGCATGAGTGACACCTATCCCAGCTTGTCGCATCCATGGGCGCAGGGAAATCTCAAAGGCGAACTTCAGCAACAACGCGGCCAGAAACCACACTGGCCCCCAGCCGAACACCACTTGCCCGAGTAAAGTGAACACGACGAGTCCGGCTAGCACGAACGCAAGAATGCGTTTCACCGCGAGTGAAGACAACACTGGAGCCTGTGCCCAGGCAGTCAATTCTTCAGGATGAAGACCGGCACGGACATCTTCACCAAGGAGTGCAACGGTTTCTCGTAAATCAAGTCGTGGACGGAGTTCTGTCACCGCTGTGTGTCGAGCACGAACTTCGTCTAGCGAGGCAGGAGCACAAAGCCACGCCGCAAGTGTGGCTTCACCCCCACGTGTACGTGCAGTACAGAGCAACTCAAAGAGTGAGCCTTTGCCAAAAAGGTCGAGATCTTGGGCGTATGGATGATGCTCGTCGAGGAACTCGGTGCCCTGTTGTCCTTTTCCTGCCCAGCGATCTTCTAGTCGCGCTACGCCCTGGTCATAGAATGTGACTGCACGTTTGGCGAGGCGTGCTCTAGTGCGTACACCTTGGTGGAACAATACCAGCGCAAAAAACACGACAAGCGGCAGGCCGAGCCACCATCCGGGAAGAAGGCCAGGACGAACGGCGAACCACCATACGGCAACCCCACTCAGGAAGATAAGGAGGCGGATGTTGCCTAAGGTGAGGTGTTGGCGGTCGAGACGTGAGGCTTCGGCTTGCCAGTGTTGTCGCCGTTGCTGGTACTCTGATTTCGGATCGTTCACAAGAGCAGGGTTCATTGAGGTACACCTTGGATACTCTCCTCACCCATACTCGCGTTGTTCGTATTGCCCACTTCCTGGTAGGGAAAGGGGCAGGGTAAAAGCTGAAAGTTAAGAAATAACGGATCGACAACGGGTTTCATTGCTTTCGTGTATCATTACCTGTGACTTTTCACGAGCACCGACTATGGTGGAACAGATATTTGGTCACATCTCAGGATACCCAGAAGGAAGCTGGTTTGCTTCCCGTGAAGAGATGTCACGTGCGGGAGTGCATCGCCCGCGCATCGCAGGCATTTCTGGTCGCGGACGAGAGGGAGCCGATTCTGTGGTTCTTGCTGGTGGCTATGAAGATTGGGACGACCATGGTGATGAGATTATCTACACCGGCCATGGTGGTAGAGATCCGGAAAGCAAACGGCAAGTGAGCGCTCAAACGTTAACGCGCGGAAACCTGGCATTGGCAACAAGCTATCAAAGGGAGTTGCCGGTGCGAGTCATTCGCGGGGCGCGGCTGCACTCACCGTACGCGCCTGAAGTGGGCTATCGCTACGACGGTTTGTATCGCGTCGAGAATTACTGGCGCGAACGCGGACGTTCAGGCTTCTATATTTGGCGATATCGATTGATGAAGATTCATGGTTAGGAGTTGGTCTATACGCTTTTCTGTCGCGTGCGCTGTACGCGCGATGTCACTGAGAGTTTTTCACTGATATAGTATGGATCGGAGGTGCTTCTCATACATCGCTGCCGCAGGGTACCCTGGCGCACGTGGTAATCCTTGTTCCTCTTTTGAACGCTCGAAGTTGAACACGCGCAGCAACCATAAGATTTCGTAGAGTCTAAACACGGGAGAAGAAACCATCTCGCGCCCACTGGGTCCATAGCCGTCAACAAAAGCCGCAAATAACACTGGATGATGCGTCAGTTCCCCTTGTGTATCCTTGGCGGTCCAGTATTTCATCTTGACAAAATCGAGGTGTGGTACGTCAATGACCGCGTTGTCCCAATCAATGACTGCTGCGACTTGTCGGTCGCGCACAAGAATGTTTCCCGGTGCAAAATCGTTGTGTACCAAACATGGACGAACGGTATTGCCGGCTGGAAGTTTGAGTTGCTGAAGTTGCTCGACCAGTGAACTTGGGAGTCGGTTGCTGGCGCCCTGCGCTTCCTTCGCAAGAGCCGCAGAGAATCGTTCTGGCCAACTCACTGGCTGTACACCGACAGACGGAAAGTCTGCGTAGAAGGCGGAGAATTTCACGTCGTGAATCTGCGCGAGCGTCTGGCCGGTCTGCGCGTAGAGTTCGGGCTCGGGAATGTCCCATAAGGGTGCTCCGTCTACCCATTCATAGATGCAATAAGGATGAGGGAGTCGTTGGCGTGACCAGTCGAAGTAGCGCACCACAGGAAGAACGGATGGATAGTGAGAGATGAAGCCGCGTTGTGCTGATCGCAATTCGGCAAAAACTGCTGCAATCGCCTTATCCTGGGGATCGGTGCCACGATTGCTAAGTAGCTGAGAGACAAACGCTTCTTTCACCAGATCTGGCTCATACCGATATACCGTTTCCTGGGTACGAATCCGTAATCCATATCGCTGGTTGTTCCATGCGAGCTTGACGATGGTATTGATGTTCCCCGCAAGAACCTCGTCCAAGTGCAGTGTTCCCGAACCTTGCATTAACGGTGCAAACGCGTGGGCAAGTTGCTGCTGATCAAAAGGACAGGTCATCTCTCTTGATGAGGTACTGGTAGTCATGCGGGGTAAGGGAGCCTCTTTCATAGTTGCACGTGTTGACTGTCCTCTGTACTCCGATGTAGACGCAGCATATTGTACGCTCTGCTTAGCAAACGCGATTACCAATCGCAATCAAGGAGATGCCGCTCATGACAACACCAGCAAAAGACCATGTCTACGTTGGGATGGATAGTGGAACCCGGCAGTACGAGATTTCTCCACAGTTAGTGCAGCACTATGCTGATGCGATTCATGACCATAACCCGTGGTACGTTGGTTCATCGCCGTTTGGTGGGCCAGTCGCACCAGCACTGATTCGCCATTCCGAGATGTACGTCGATCGCCGTTGGTATCTGCCGTATATCTACGGCAACCTTCATGCCCGCCAGGAATGGGAATTGTTCTCGCCGATCAAAGTTGGCGAACGTGTTTCCACGCACTCGGTTGTCACTGATCGTTATGAAAAACGCGGGCGTCTGTATGTTGTCTGCGAAGTGTTGATCCTGAGTGCTGACGGTCGTCTATGTGCACGGAGCCGGACGCATCAAAGCTTCCTGAGAGAAGAAGCGACAACCGGTGTCGTCGTTGACAAAAGTCGCGAGAAAGCTGCAGGTCGCCGCTTTGAGGTAGGACAGGGAAAGACCTTGGAAACGCTCGCACCGATTGAGAAAGAAGTCGACCTCGATATGTGCATGGCGTTTTCTGGTCCGGGCAAAAACTACCACACTGATCGTGAGGAAGCGATCAAGCTTGGCTTTCCTGAAGTGGTCGTGCAAGGCATGATGTCGATCTGCTTTATTTCTGAATTGCTGACGCGACGCTTTGGCGAAGGCTGGTACTGTGGTGGCAAGATGAACGTCAACCTCGTGAACGTCCTGTGGGGCGGCGAGAAGGTTTCAAGCCACGGCGTGATTAAGGAGATTGCTTCAGAAGGCAGCCGCCAGCGGGCGCAGTTAGAAGTCTGGTGCCAGAAAGCGGATGGCACCGTGATTACGGTGGGGAGTGCCAGTGCGGTGGTGAATTCCTGAAGCGCAATTTCGGTATAAAGAAGGAGAGTCCTATGACAACATTGAATGGACAGGTCGCGCTCGTGACGGGCGGTGCACGGGGGATTGGTCGAGGTATTGCTTTAGCACTAGCGCAAGCTGGAGCTGATGTGGCTGTTTCTGATCTCGAACACATTGCCAGCACAGCGCAGCAATACACGAACGCTGCGATTGGTGGTTTTACCGAAGCGCAGAAGACGGCTGAGGAGATTACTAAACTCGGGCGTCGCTCGCTGGCGATTCAAGCCGATGTGCGTAAGAAGGACGATAATGAGCGCATGATCAAAGAGACGGTGAGTCGCTTAGGGAGACTCGATATCCTGGTGTGTAATGCGGGCGTGGTCAGCGTCGCGGCGATTGCCGAGATGAGCGAGGAAATGTGGGATCTGACGTTTGATGTGAACGTCAAAGGGGTCTTTCTCTCATGCCAGGCGGCAATTCCTGCGATGAAAACCAACGGGAAAGGTTGCATCATCAACATCGCCTCGATTGCCGGGAAGAACGGCTCGGCTGGATTGGCGCATTACTGTTCATCGAAGTTTGCCGTGGTCGGTTTCTCGAATTCGCTGGCCAAGGAACTTTCCGCGACAAACATCCGGGTGAATGCGATCTGTCCTGGCATTTTGCGTACACAAATGTGGGAATATCTGGCCGAGAAATTCAAACGTTCCGATGAATCCAAAGAAGATGCTTGGAATCGCTATATCAAAGGGATGATCCCGCTTGGTCGTCCGCAGACGCCAGAAGATATTGGGCAACTCGCCGTGTATCTGGCTTCAGCACCAAATGTGACTGGGCAAGCGATCAATGTCGATGGCGGGATTGAGATGCATTAAGAATCTGCACTCAGTAGTGTCGGAAAGTCATTGCGAGCACCGCGAAGCAATCCCTGCCTGAAAATAAGATTGCTTCTTCGCTACCAGTGCCTCGCAATGACCTATTGGGGGTTGCTGTTGACTGCCACCGACAAACGATCCTTCACTCTTCTACTTTCTTTAGCAGTCGATCTGCAAGGGCTTCTGCGTTTCCCATCGGCTGGCCGGTACGCCAATCGAACATGAGGGCCTTCGCCCGTACCCGACTGGTTCCCTCGGTTGGTCCCGGAAGGACCTCAACAATATATTGTCCGTACATTTTCGTGGCTCTCTCTCCGACAGGTCGCTTCCCCGACACCCTTGCACGGAGAACTCCACGTGCTGGGGTTGCTACACTGGCAGCTCCAGTTTCTCGTTTCATTAACTCTTTCATCGTCGGAAGCAATTGTTCTGGAGGAACCGACACGAGGCGTTCACGGGTAGGGAATTGCGCAGCCTGGGGAACCTGCGAGGAGAGCCGCGCAATCGCACCCGATACGCTTGCGACAGTCCGAGTGGAGGTGCTCTCACTTTCTCTCACTTCCTGTTCTTCTTCCTTGAGAGGAGCATCTGCTGTAAACAAGGGCGGCGCCTCGACAGCAAGAGAGATCAGCGGCGCCTCAGTAATTGCAATAGCGATAGTTTTCTCTTCACCGGCCACAGGTGCCGGAGCATGTCCTTCTGTACCTATGGATTCTGTAGGCCCGGTCGATTCCGTCGGGAGTACCGTTTCCGTAGGCGGAGCGGCTGGCGCTGAGACTTCTAGTGCACCGGGACTAGGAACGGGAACAGTGTCAGCAGGGAGCGTGGTAATGGTCGTCGACTCTGGCGTTCCGGTAACGACAGCCAGCTCTTCCACAGAGTTTCCCTCAGTTGCAGGACTAGCGTTTGTTGCTGCGGTGAGTGGAATTATCGTCGGTGGTTCCGCTGGTGTCGTCACACTCTCGCTTTTCTCTACGGTGGTATCAGGAGTATCTGTTGATACCACACTCTCGCTATCCGACGACGCGAGAGCCTCACGCTTTTCTGTAAGAGGAGCGTTCGTCTCAGGAGTCTTCTCATGGACCACGGGAGTCGGAGGTATTGGGGTTGGTACGGTATCCGTGGGTGGTGGGGTTGGAGTGACAGCGGTCACCTTTTCCTTTTTGTTTAACAGATTGTTTGCAGGTGTAGCTGTTGTTTTCTCAGGAGACGATGCAGGTAACGCTGGCTTAGGGACTTCCTTTTTCACTACCGGCTGAGGAGGAGTAACACTCGGCAGCGGAGGAACTGGAATTGAGTCTCGCTCTAGTGATGCTACCGCAGCCGTCGCGGGAGGTTGAGCAGGTTGAGCAGGCTGGGCAGTAGATTTTTCCGCTGCTAACGAGGGAGAAGACGGTGGAGGGTTCCCTGCTGGCTTTGTCGGAGGAGCTGGAAGATCAGCCTTTCGTGTCCCTTGTTGCACCGGAATCTCTTTAGTGGTGGAAAGCGGCAAATCAGGAGACGAAGGAGCCTTTGCTACTTGCTGTTGCGGGTCGATCACAATTGACGACGACGGAATCATTTTTGCCCTTGCAGATACCGACTCTTGCACCTCTTCGGCGAAGGCTTCATCTTCATCCTCAAGCTCGATAACCATCCGTCGTTCTGGGTTCGACTGCAAACTCCAAAGTCCGAAAAGTGCAACAACAGCGGCGGCGGTAATCAGTCCGAGACCAGAGGTGAATAGCCCATACTTGTTCTCCGTCCCGTGTCGCCCACTGAGAACAATGGGCGGCAATGACGGCATCGGTCGGCGCTCTTGCGGGACCGACACCACAGGAAAAGGAGTCGTCACAGAAACTTTTATTTTAGGTGTCAAGGGTGTGGGTTGATCTGACACTTGCGCCAACAAGGATTCGACCTCCACACTCGGGACAAGCTGTAATGCGCGGGTAAAATACTGCTTTGCTCGCGCACGTTGTTTGGCTTGCAAGCACTGCGTGCCCACCAGAACGAACAATTCGTGCGCTAATAGCACCTCTTCTGGTGTAAAGTTTCGCCAGCGACGCACCTCGGTGAGTGGTTGAGCCAATCCGTGGATACCTGCGCTTTTCACTTTGGCAAGCAAAACATACAATCTGTGAATATGTACTTTTGGTTCTGCTTCGACGAGTCGGGTCAGATGGACAAGGACCGTTTCATATTCACGACGATGATAATGGAGGAGTGCGAAGAAGCGATTTGCACCAACATGCGTCGGCTCAATGGCAATAAGACGCTGATACCAATTCACCGCCTCAGTGTCAGCATGGCTCTTCTCCCACAGGCGTGCTAACAAGCCCATTGCAGCCACATCGTTGGGTTGTATCTGCAGGGCTTCATTCGCGTAAAGAATTGCGCGCTGATCCTCATTTCGTCTTTCACAGAGCCCAGCTAATAATCGCCACAGATTTGGGTCACGTCGTTCTCCAGCTTCCTTGACGATGTGATCGAGGAATTCAGGCTGAATTTGACCAAGAGATGGAGCATCAAGAAGCGCTGCCTCAGCTTCAGGGGTCCAACCAGTTTGCTGTATCGCTGCCAGAGATGCTTCTGCTGCGCGGACAGAGTTCTCCGATCTCTTCAACAATTTTCCTTTTGCTCCCGCAACTTTTCGCGAAAGACCGTCTGCTGTTGAGTTCGCCATCACACTTCTCTCATTCGGACGGGACAATGGGAAAAGACATCCTTACGATCTCGAAGTGAGATCCGTGTCTTTCCAACTCAAGAAAATAAGTGTCTGTGTTTTTCTCGATGCCCCCGACTACACCGAGAACCCCAAGTTTCAGAAAAACCCCCTATAGACCAACGACCGTTATCGGGGATTAGTGTACCATAAATTTCTTCTTCAAGTATGAATTTTTCTCTACCACTGCCCTTCAACAGACCAAATAAAAGAGCAATACAGTGGCGAAGGAAGAAGAAGTAAGGATGGAGAAAAAGCGGGGCGTATCGTTGACGCCCCGCTACAGACTGGAGGAGCGAGCTATTACTTGATCGCTTGTGGATTGACGGGCGATCCGACTGCTCCAGTGATAGGAAGCGGGGGAGCAACAAACATAAATTCGTACACACCATCTTTGGCACAATCAGCAGCAATTCCCTCAAGGTCAAAAATTTCCCCGACTAACATGCCCGCATGGACAATGAGAATCATATGTAGAGGTTGGAAGATTTCCGGGGTCTCGTTGGGAATGACTTCTGTCCCCCAGGTATCAGTCGCATATCCAGCGACTTGCTTTTCGCATAACCACGATGCGCAAGCCACTCCTAAACCTGGCGCTGGACCGCCACTGTAATCTCCCCAACTCCCACGTGAACGAACCTGGCCAATCTGGCCAGTGCGGATGATGACGATGTCGCCTTTACCGACGCTAACTTTACCCATAGCCGCAGCGCCATCGAGATCGGCGGGGTAAATGGCTTCACCTGGATCAAGCCACTGTTTGCTCTTGTAACGGGGAATGTCGAGTAAAACACCACGAGTAATAATCTTGTTGGTGGCGTTTTCGATGCCGTTCTTCTTGGCTCCACTGCTCGTCACTTCAGCCGCAGAATAGCCATTGTACATCTTGTCTTCGTACATGATGTGCGACAGTGCATCCCATTGGGTCGCGCACTGTAATGGCATCGTCACCGCATCGTCAGAGTAGCGAATGTTCGGTAGATGGTTTTGCGCACCAGCAACGACATCGCAGCCGTCTTGTAACATGAAATGAATAGGATTGAAGCGCCCGAACGAACCAGTTTGTGGCCCTTTGTCATCGAACGGAATAGCGAGCGAGATCGTTTTTCCTTGTTTCACGAGCTTCGCAGCTTCGACAACTTTTTCTGGTGTGATGTAATTGAGCGTACCGATCTGATCATTCTGTCCCCATTTACCCCAGTTTTTGTACCTCAGCGCAAGTGCTTTCACTTGGTCGAGTGTGTATTTTTCTGGCATAGCGCACCTCCTTCTCGCCTCGTCTTTCCACATACAGCAGTGACTCGTCAACTCCGTGAGTTAATTCCCAAGAATCAGCCCCGGCGAGAGCGGGTATCCTCGCAGAAAGTCTTGAATCGGTAATCGTTTCTTACCCTCGAGTTGCACCTCAGTGAGGATCAGCGCGCCGGCGCCTGTTGCAATGATAGGACCGATAGGAGTCACTTCGATAATCGAGCCTGGAGCAAGAGAGGTGCTTCGGGCTTGCAGTTCGACTTGAGCAGCAAAAACTTTTAGCAGTTTCCCATTGACGGTCGTATACGCTGATGGCCACGGATTGAAGGCGCGGATGTGTCGTTCGATAACCACCGCCTCGCGGCTCCAGTCAATGCGGCCATTTTCTTTCGTGATGAGCGGAGCGTAGGTGACCCCGGCTTCGTTTTGTGGACGTGCAGGCAGTTGTCCTTGCTTCAAGAGTTGCAGCGCCTCAGTGAGCGCTACGGCTCCAAGCCGAGCAAGCTTGTCATGCAAGCTGCCACCAGTGTCATGGGCGGTAATCGCAATTACCTTTTGTAGCAAGATATCGCCCGAATCCATCTGTTCGCTGATACGCATGATAGTGATGCCGGTCTCGGTTTCCCCTCGTGCGATGGCCCATTGAATAGGGCCCGCCCCTCGGTATTTCGGGAGGAGCGAGGCATGGACGTTGATGCATCCGCGAGGTGGAAGGTCGAGAATCGAGTTCGGCAGGATTTTGCCGTAGGCGGCAACAACAATGAGGTCTGGCTGCCAGGCCTGGAGTTGTTCAAGAACTCCAGGGACACGAAGCTTCGTCGGCTGGAAAACTGGAAGACCTTGCGACTCGGCTAATATCTTTACTGGCGGCGCGTGCATAGCCATGCCACGACCCGAAGGTTGATCAGGCTGAGTGAAAACGCCAACAACCGGGTCGCCGCTCTCAATCAACGCTTGTAAAGACGGCACGGCGAAGTCGGGCGTACCCATGAAGACGAGACGCATAGCGAATGAAAAATTAAAAATGAAAAATTAAAAATGTAGAATGGAGGAACGTAAGCACTGTGTTCGTCATGTGTCATTTCTCATTTTTCATTCTTCATTGGCCTCATAGGGGTTAGATCGCGGCTGATTTTTTGGGCGACGGCTCAAGCGGTCGCCCTTCACGCAACAGCTTGTTCACCCGTCTAGCGTAGAGTTCTTTTTTCAGACGACTAATACGATCAATGAATAACTTGCCATCAAGGTGATCAAGTTCATGCTGAAGAGCGACGGCAAAGAGTTCTTCCGCTTGGAGAACAATTTCTTTCTCATCCGGGGTCCAGGCTTTGACCTCAACCTTTGCCGAACGCTTGACCTCCGCAGTGTAGTCGATAACGCTCAAACATCCTTCTTCCCAGATAACCTCTCCTTCACGAGCAGTGATGACGGGGTTAATAAGCTTGATAAGATCCTTCCCTGGTTCTTCGTGATTGACATCAAGCACGATAATACGCTGCGGAATACCAAGCTGCACCGCAGCAAGGCCAATCCCTGGAGCATCGTACATCGTTTGTACCATGTCATCGACCAGTTGCACGAGATTTCCGGTGATGTTCTCTACTGGTCCGGCAAGTTGTTTGAGGCGCGGGTCAGGATAGTGAAGAATTTCTCTGATCATGTTCGACCTATAACATGTCGTACGGATCAACATCAACGACGAGACGCACGCCAGCAGCACGAATTTGTTGCCGTAATTCTTCAGCGGTTTTTCGTACGATAGCGTGTAAGGTGCGGCGATCTCCACCTTTGATCAACACATGCCAACGTTCTCGTCCGTTCAGACGTTCGAGCGGCGCAGGAGCGGGCCCAAGTATAAGAGGGAGGTCACCTTGTATTCCTTGCATATTCGCAACTAGGTGCTCAGTCACCTTCTCCACAGAGTCCCTGACCTTTTCTCCATCTCGTCCTTCACAGCGAATACACACGATGCGGACAAATGGCGGGTATCCAAGTTGTTTGCGATAGCGGAGTTCGTGCGTCGCAAAGTGGAGAAAATCCTGGCGGGCAGCAAGTCGAACACTATAATGCTGGGGGAGATAGGTCTGAAGAATCACGCGACCACTTTCACTCCCCCGCCCTGCCCGCCCAGCAACTTGCGTCAACACTTGAAAGGTCCGCTCAGCCGCACGAAAATCTGGAAAGTGAAGAGAACTGTCTGCACGTAACACTCCGACCAGTGTCACCCCTGGCACGTCATGTCCCTTAGCAACCATCTGTGTCCCGATGAGCACATCGAACTCATGTGCTCGCCAGGCTTTAATGATGCGGCCGAGGGACCCGCGACGGCTCACACTATCACGGTCTAATCGCGCGGTTCTGGCCTCGGGAAGAAAGCGGCGTAATGCCTCTTCTACTTGCTCAGTGCCAAATCCCGTACCGGTAAGGGAAGATTCTTGACAGGTAGGACACTGATCGAACGCTGGCTGAGCAAAACCACAGTAATGACAACGCAACATGCGACCCTTGAGGTGAAAGGTGAGCGTTACGCTACACTGCTTACAGGAGACAACGTCTCCACACACTCGACACTGCAAGTAGTTCGCGTACCCACGACGGTTGACGAACAGCAAGCTCTGCTTGCCAGCCTGGTAGTTCTCGACGATAGCTTGCCTCAGCAGTGGGGAGAAGATGGCATCTCCCCCTTCGTGTAGCCGTTCTTTCTTCAGATCAACGATATCAATCGTCGGCAGCAGACGCGATTCGACTCGTTCAGGTAGGGTTAGTATTGTGTAGCGCGCGGTTTGTCCGTTGACATAACTCTCAAGCGATGGCGTCGCTGATCCGAGAATGACAGGACAGGACACAAGTTGCCCGCGCATCACAGCGAGGTCGCGTGCATTATAGCGTACGCCATCTTGCTGTTTGTAGGCAGCGTCATGCTCCTCATCGACAATGACAAGTCCGAGTTGCTGCATTGGCGCAAATACCGCAGAGCGTACTCCCACAACAACTCGCGCTTCTCCTCGTGCAATCCGTCTCCACTCAGCCCAGCGCGCACTTGCAACCAGGCCACTATGCAACACTGCTACCTGCGCACCAAAACGTTGCTCAACTCTTTCGACTAACTGCGATGTCAGTGCAATCTCTGGAACGAGCAGGAGCACACTTTTCCCTGTCTCAACGACTTGCTGCGCAGCTTGGAGATACACTTCAGTTTTTCCACTGCCCGTTACGCCATACAACAAGAACGTCTGAAAGCGTGCCGCACGTACAGCAGCATGAATCTCTTCTAGTGCGCGCGTTTGCGCGTCAGACAGAACGAGTGCAGTCTCTGTGTCTGCATCTTCGTCAACAACAGCATGCTGCACTATCTCCACTTGCGGAGAGCGGCGACGCTGAGGCAAATGCTCGCGAACTTCGACAATACCGTTCGCTTCAAGACGCTGAAGAACTTTGCTCACATTAAGGGACGAAAAATGCCGCTTAAGCATTTTCGTCGTCACCCGAACTTTTGTATGAAGGAATGCGACAACTTCCTGTTCAGTAGCGGAGAGTTCACTGAGTGCCGGATTCTCTTCACCTGGAGTAGGCATGGTTTCCGTAGTCACACCCCGAGATTTTTTCTCTCTCTTTGTTTTCGTAAGCTTGACGATTCGATCACTCTCACTGCGTAATCCGCTAGGGAGTATCGTACTCAACATCTCGCCAAGTGAAGTGAGGTAGTAACTTGCACTCCATCGCCATAGGCGCATCATGTCTTCAGAAAAAACAATGTCTTCTTCAACTATATCAAGAATATCCTTTATGTTTTTTCCTTTGAGTGTATCGACTGAGGGCAGGAGAGCAGTTACAATTCCCGTTGTTTTTCTGCTACCTACAGGAACAATTACACACGCTCCTAGAGTTATTCGTGGCGTGAGAGATTCAGGTACATGGTAGGTCAATTCACCAGTAGAAACAGTCGAAAAAGGCAGTGCGACCGCAGCAAAAAGTGGCAAAGAAGTTTTTTCCGAATTTAACATTTGACAAATTGCTTTGCTTATTGCATAGTAAGTATTCGAAATACATTGATTGTTGACAAATAACTATGGCGTCCGCAAGCAAAAGTATTTTTGGGTCCCTTCTCTCGTTTCTTCCATTCGGGGATAAAAGCTATCTGACCCTCGATATTGGTTCAAGTTCTGTAAAAATGCTCGAGGTGAAGGGAAGAGGGAATTCCCTCCGTGTCCTAAAGGCAGGGATCGTCCCCCTTGTTGAAAATGCCGTACAGATGTAGTACTCGAGGCGAATGGACTAGAGAAGACTCGTGTCAACAACGTGATTACTATCTCTACGACGAAACGCCTTGAGACCGAACGGAATGCTCGCTTGTTAGCCCTCAACGCTCAGCGCAAGATTGCTCCGCTTGAAACAGCCTATGTGAAGATTAACTACGTCAAAGCAACGGATATCGTTGCTATGCTGACAAGAGAAATCGAACAAATGGCGACAACCAGTGGTCTAGGGGACATTGGCACTGCAGGGCCGCAACAACAAACTGCAGGACCAGGGAGACTGCAACAAGTTGCCATTATGTCCCCACGTGGAACGGTTGCTGCTGATGCAACAACGAATATCGTCATTGTTCGAGATGTTGCTGATCGTATTACCGCGGTCCGCGAACTTACCCGGCGTATCGATGTACAAACTCCACAAGTTATGATCGAGTCGTATATCATCACCACCAATGAAAACCTCAACCGTGATCTCGGTATTCAATGGGGATACCAATACAGCGCAGGCCCACGTACTGGGAACCCAACCGGGCTCAATTTTCCAGGAACGGTCGGTCTAGGGGGGGTGAATGGATTACTGAACAGTGGCACTGGTGGAGTTCCATTCATGGTCGATTTCCCTTCCAGCGCTGCCGCAGGTTCGGGGTCAGTGCTTGATCTTGCTCTTGGGTCGTTGGCTGGAACACAAGCGTTGAATCTGCGACTCAGCGCGCTGGAAAACCAAGGAAAAGCTCGCGTTATTGCTCGGCCGCGAGTGGTTACGCTCAATAACAAGATAGCGGAAATTAAATCTCGACGGATCGTCCGTGTTCCAGTCGTCTCGGGAAGAACCTCCATCGTTACTGGAGCGGGTGGTGGTGGTGACTCAGGTAACGCTTTTCAGGAATTCGATGTCGGTATCACCCTGAAAATCACGCCTCAGATCTCTTCTGATGGTTTCGTGCTGCTAGAGATCGCAGCAGAGTCAAGTGAATTAACGGATCCAAGCGTACGCGTTGGTGGAAGTGGGAATGCATTCCCAGTGATCCCAGACTCTCTTTCTCGTACAACCAGCTCAAGCGTTCTTATTCGCGCCAGTGACACATTTGTTCTTGGCGGCATTTTTCAGGATAGCATGCGACAGACAGAACGGGGGATTCCGTACCTCAGAGACACACCGGGACTTGGATGGCTCTTCCGCGGGAATCTCAGGAATAAGAATAAAGACGAGCTGATGGTTTTCATCACCCCAAAACTTGTTGCAGGATCCGGCACCGCCGGGTTGCCGACTGCGCAACAGCTTTGGGAAAACCGCCCACGGGAAACTGCACCCACAGCATCAACCAGTGCAGCACCAGTAGGGCGTTAAGTTAAGTGAAGAAGAACAGGTTTCTCCAGAAGAAAGGAGGTCTAGAAGAGAACTTAGAAGTCTAAGAGCCCGCGGTGGATGTGGAATGTGGTGGAGGATGTGGATGGGGCTCTTAGGCTTGTGGGTAGCTCGGAAGAAGGAAGTGCAAGAGCAGGGACGATTGGAGGCTTGGCGGCTGAAGGCGCAAACGCTTAATACGAGGCGGCGCGGCGGAGTGGTGGAAGCGAGGGACGGACGCTTTTCAGCTTCGAGCCTCCAACCGTCCCTGTCAGTGGTGGTGGGGCACGTGGTGGTGTGAGGAGACAGGACGACTATGGGGGCGGGTGCTTCGGCTTCCGCCCCTATCATCTCTCGTAGCTGATGTAATCTAGTATGTCGATGGAACCCATGTTAGGAAACGGAGTGTGTGTGCCAAAAGTATGGCAACCAAGAGTAAAGGATAACTACTATGCTCCGTTTCTTTACCGCCGGCGAATCTCATGGTCCCTGTTTGACGGCGATTGTTGAAGGTGTTCCAGCAGGAGTACCGGTTGATGTTGTAACGATAAATCATGACTTAGCGCGACGACAGCAAGGCTATGGCCGCGGCGGGCGCATGAAGATCGAGAAAGATGAGGTCAAGATTCTCTCGGGAGTGCGATGGGGAGAAAGTTTAGGGTCTCCGATTACTCTCGTGATCGACAACAAGGATTGGAAAAATTGGGAGAAACGCATGTCACCATTTGCTGAGGATCGGGATGACACGAAAACAGTTACCCGTCCGCGACCAGGACATGCTGATCTTGCCGGAGTACAGAAATATAATCACAAAGACGTACGAAATGTGCTCGAACGGGCAAGTGCACGCGAGACGACTGCCCGCGTTGCAGTAGGTGGGCTGGCAAAGTGTCTCCTCCGTCCATTTGACATTCACGTGAGGGGGTATGTTGCCGAAATTGGTGGTATTGTGGCTGACCACAAGCGACTCACCGCAGAAGAGATTTTTACCCGAGCTGAAGTATCTTCGGTGAGAATGGCTGATCCAGCAGCGGAAGAACAGGTAGTGAACCTGATCGACCAATATAAAAAACAAGGAGATACGCTTGGTGGAGTGGTTGAAGTGATAGCAACTGGGTTACCACCTGGGCTTGGCAGTTACGTGCACTGGGACAGGAAACTCGACGGGCGACTGGGTCACGCATTACTGAGTCTACAGGCGGCAAAAGGTGTAGAAATTGGTCTTGGGTTTGGCACAGCGCGATTACCAGGGTCACAGGTTCATGATGAAATTTCCTTTGAGCCACAGAGAAGATTCGTCCGTCACAGCAATAACTCAGGGGGCACTGAGGGAGGAATGAGCACGAGTGAGCCGCTGCGCGTGCGGGTGGCGTTTAAACCACTCTCAACGCTGATGCGACCGTTACACTCAGTTGATCTCGTCAGTAAAGAGCCGGTTGAAGCGACAATTGAGCGTTCGGATGTCTGCGCTATTCCCGCGGCGGCGGTCATAGCAGAGGGTGTTGTTGCGTACGTTGTCGCTCAGGCATTGGTAGAAAAGTTTAGTGGTGATTCTTTGATCGAGATGAAACGAAATTACCAAGGCTACCTCGAACAGGTACAACAATTGTAGGCATCGTGCGGAGTCACAGGAACATTGTCCTGACGGGATTTATGGGAACAGGCAAAAGTGCGGTGGGAAGGAGAGTCGCGGCCCATTTGGGGCGTCAGTTTTTCGATACTGACACCCTCATTGAAAAGGAGACCAAGACGTCCATCCCCAACATCTTTGCCGAGCATGGAGAAGCACATTTTCGCACTCTAGAGAAAGCTGCGATTGAACAGGTCTGCCGCAAGCAAGAAGTGGTCATTGCAACTGGAGGCGGAGCGATAGTCAACGAAGAGAATGCCGAGCGGTTAAAGGAAAACGGGATTCTCATTTGTCTGACTGCCACCCCAGAAGTGATTCTCGCACGCGTGCAGGGGAATGCTGATCGCCCACTTCTCCAGGGAGAGAATCCGCTAGAAAAGATCCGGTCGCTGCTTACGACCCGTGCTGAAGCATATGCGAGGGCAGATGTGACTATCGATACGTCAGAACTCGATATTGATCGCGTGGTAGAAAAGATTGTCTCTCTGGTAAAAGCAACACAGTAAGTAACCAGCATGAAAACAGTGACAGTAAATCTTGGTCCACGTTCATATCCAATCCTGATTGGAACAGATCTGCTTGCTAACGCGGGCTGTTTCCTTCGCAAGCACGGATTGCGCCCTGGTTCTGTTGCTATCGTAACAGACTCCGTTGTCGGTCCACTGTACCAGAAGACGCTGACTGATGCGCTCGTACAAGCTGAGTTTTCACCAGTTGTTATCGAGATTCCTGCAGGTGAGGAGCATAAAAACCTGACATGGTTGTCATTCGTTTACGATAAACTCATCGCAGGGGGGATAGAACGGAGCTCACCACTCATCGCTCTCGGTGGTGGTGTCGTAGGAGATCTAACGGGATTCGCCGCAGCAACTTTTCAACGCGGAGTTCCGTTCGTACAAATTCCGACTACCCTTCTTGCTCAGGTTGACGCAAGCGTAGGAGGAAAAACAGCCGTCGATCATCCAGCTGGCAAGAACCTTATTGGCGCGTTCTATCAGCCGCGGCTCGTTATCATCGATGTCAGTACGTTACAGACACTTCCTGAGCGTGAGTTTCGTGCTGGCCTGGCTGAAGTGATCAAATATGGCGTTATTCTCAGTCCCGGTTTGTTTGCTTTACTGGAACAACGCTTAGACAGTTTGTTACGTCTCGATTCGGCGTTACTCTCGGAAGTCATCACAACGTGTTGTCAGTTGAAAGCACGGGTGGTCGAAGAGGATGAAACCGAAGGTGACTATCGTGCAATTTTGAATTTTGGCCATACGCTTGGCCACGCAATAGAGAATGCCACAGGCTATACGCAATATCTTCATGGTGAAGCAGTAGCGATTGGTATGGTCTTCGCAGCCTCACTTTCCCAGCAACGTGGATTCTGTAGTGACGGTTTGTGCCAACGTCTCTGCCAACTATTGAAAAAAGCTGGACTCCCTGTGATAATTCCATCAACAGTCAAAAGCGAAACTTTGGTTGCAGGAATGGCAACCGATAAGAAAGTCGCAGCGGGGAAAGTTAAGTTCGTAGGTATCGAAGAGTTAGGAAAAACGCGCTTCGAAAACCTCACAGTGAGGGAGATCGGAGCATATTTGTAGCATGCGATTTCGGAGAGTAGACGATCAGAAGACAGTGCAGAAGCAGAACGTGGTGTCGGCTTGCTGACGGAAGGAGGTGCGGTGCGGGAGCGGTTGGACGGATAATGATGCTGGCCCTGGTGGTAGGGGTAGGGGTGTTTGGTTGTGGTGATAGTGGCGATAATGATAACGGTATTGCGTTTCGCGCCGTAGGGTTTTTTCAAGGCGAACTGCAAGATGATAAATGTCAGGTTCCTGTAGCGAATAAAGCCATCTCCGACCAAAGTCAAAATCTGACTCTCGACAGTGCTTTAGTCGATTCCGGCTATCCGGCGGATGTGTTCTTCTGCCGTGCCTATCTCTGGCTGGAAAACAACCTTGTCAATCAAGCACTCCTCGTCAATCGCCTTGATTTTGAGTACGAAATCCCCGGCTCTCGTATTGGACTTCCTGCCCATTCTTCCTCTGTTGGCATTCGCATAAATCCGGCAAGCAACGCCCAGAATGCACCCCCGAGCCCGTTTGGACCGACCAATGTGTACATCGGCTTGCCTGAAGCGCAAATAGTCCCTGCGAGCTTGGTGTTGTTCTTACGGCAAAATCGGCAGACCCTTCCTCAGCTCCCCTATACGATGATCGTCAAGATGACCGCCTCTGGTCGTAGTGACGCGGGGCAGAATTTAACCTCGAACGAAATTCGTTACACGGTCACGTGGCAGAAAGATTTGCGACAATAGGAACAAGATCAACAAGGGACAGAGGATTCTCCCTCAGAGAAAACCTTTCGTAGACTAGCAAGAGTAGCACCGTATTCTGATAGAGAGGTGTGGTATGGGACGTTGTGGTGGATGGATAACAGGAATTGCGTTCTTTCTCGTGGCGCTGACAGTCGGATGTGGCGATACGGGAGGAAATAAATCAGCGGGAACTGGCAGACCCTTCGTTTTCCAGGCGCGAGCACGAATGAATCTGATCGCGCAGATCGCTCCCGATGATCCGAAATATTTGTACCTCACACGACTTGGAAGGTTTCACGCGAAACCAAGTAGTGCACTGGTAGTGACTCAGGCGGGCATCAACGCTTCCATCACTTGCTCACACGAATACCCCCCAGCAAAGAGGCGTTTCGCAAGCGAGAGTA
>Ga0194132_10002144_pt1 | contig 38036 bp, 27 predicted proteins | sample TA2KigOf80mmetaG_FD_148612 | JGI IMG/M metagenome (GOLD analysis project Ga0194132, IMG submission 148612) | Freshwater microbial communities from Lake Tanganyika, Tanzania - TA2015054 Kigoma Offshore 80m | ecosystem: Environmental > Aquatic > Freshwater > Lake | place: Tanzania: Lake...
CCGCGCTTCGATTGGCCGGTGCGCGGCCGCACTCTGGCCGGCTTCGGCCCGCGCGCTGGCGGGCAGCAGAACGACGGCATCGACATCGCCGCGGCCGCCGGCACGCCGGTGAAGGCCGCCGACGGCGGCACCGTGGTCTACGCCGGCAACGAGGTGCGCGGGCTGGGCAACCTGCTGCTGGTCAGCCACAGCGGCGGCTATATCACCGCCTACGCCCATCTCGATCAGATGTCGGTGGCCAAGGGCGCGACGGTGAAAAAGGGCCAGTCCATCGGCACCGTCGGCACCTCCGGTGGCGCGGCGGAACCGCAGCTGCATTTCGAGATCCGCCACCGCAACAAGCCGGTCGACCCGGTCGGGCTGCTGCCGCGCTGACTCCGGCGCGACTTGTTTGCTAGGGTGCTTTCCGTCTCGTTGAACGGAGGGAAAGCATCATGGTCGAACGCATCAACGCCGGCCCGCGCATGAGCCAGGCCGTCGTGCACGGCAACACCGTCTATCTCGCCGGCCTGACCGCCGACGACAGCAAGGCCGACGTCAAGGGCCAGACCAAGCAGATCCTCGACAAGATCGACGCGCTGCTCGCCAAGGCCGGCACCGACAAGAGCAAGATCCTGTCGGCCAATATCTGGCTTACGGATATCTCGACCTGGAGCCAGATGAACGAGGTGTGGGACGCCTGGGTGTCGCCTGGCAACACGCCAGCGCGCGCCACCGTCGAGGCCAAGCTCGCCGCGCCGGGCCTGAAGGTCGAGATCATGGTGCAGTGCGCGAAGTGACGAAGACGGCAGGGGCGCCTTGTGCGCCCCTGCGGCCTCGTCATCCCGAGCGCGGCGAGGGATCTCTCAGGATCGAGTCCGCGCTCGCGGAAGAGGCCCCGCCGCGCTCGGAATGACGACAGGTCGCGGCGTGAGGTCTCCCGAGCACTTGGTTGGGTGTCCTGGCTGTGACGTGACCGGGACGTCGTGCCTCGTGCTGGCAAGGTCGATGTCGCCGCGACGCCAACGGCGACCCCTGAAGACACACACGACACAACTGGCGGCATCCCGCGACACGGCGTAGACGCGGCCATGCGGCATGATGGTGCGATGAGCGAGACTCTGAACGCGGCCGAGCGACCTGTCGATCCGGCCGATCCCGCTGTCGAGCGCGAGCTGACCTCGCGCCTGCTACGGCGGAACATGGGGGTGCGCAGCCTCCTGCTGCTGATCTGGCCGATCTATGCCGCGCTCGACGCCGGGCGCAGCCCATGGTGGTTGTTCGTGCTGCTTGCCGTGTTGCATGTCGTCGGCCGGCTGGGTTACCCGCGCCTGGAGCGCGATTACGGCGCCAACCCCGATCGCCGGCCACTCGGCCAATGGCGGACCCTGCACCTGGCGTTGACGTTATGGAATGGGTTGATCGTCGGTCTCGGCGCGGCGCTGGTGGCGCTGTCGGCCGATCCGCCGGTGCGCTTCGCGCTCTGCTTGCTGCTGATCATCATGGCGCTGGGCTCGCCCTCGCGCGCCTATTCGATGCGCAGTTACGCCGGCTACGTCTTCGCCCTGCTCGCACCGATGAGCGTCGCGTTGGTCGTCGCTGGCGACGTGCTGTCGATCATCCTGGGCGCCGCGTGCCTGCCGCCTTTCGGGCTGGGCCTGTTGCTGGTGGCGCGTGGCCAGCAGCGTTTCGCGCGCGAGATGATCGCGATGACGCTGTCGCACGAACGGCTGCTCGGCCGGCTCGAGGAGGCGCGCGGGGAGGGCGAAGAGGCGCGGGCCATCTTGCGGACCGCGCTCAACGCGTTGAGCGAGGCGGTTTTCCTCTACGCGCCCGACGGCAAGCTGCTGTTGCTCAACGACGCCGCCTACCAGATCCACGGCATTGATCGCCAATTGCCCTTGATTGGTCGGAACTTCCGCGAATTCGTCGAGGCGCAGGCCAGTCGTGGCGATTTCGGGCCGCTCGACGGGCCGGCGCGAGAGGCCGCGGTCGCCGATCGCCTGGAGCAGTTCCGCCGCGGTACCGACGGCTGGCTGCTGGCGCGGCGGCGCGATCGGTGGCTGGAGCTGTCGACCAGCGTGCTGCCCGATGGTCACCGCCTGATCGTGCATCGCGACGTCACCGACCTGAAGAACAGCGAGACCGCCGCCACAGAGGCGCGCGCGATGTTGCAGACTACGCTCAATACGTTGAGCGACGCTGTGGGCCTGTATGGTCCCGATGATCGGCTTCTGTTTCTCAACGATGTCGGCTATCGGGTCTACGACAAGGACTATAGCGACATGCGGGTGGTTGGATGGACCTACCGCCAAATCCTCGAGCTGATGACCGATCAGGGCGACTTCGGCGAGTTTGGTCCGGCCGAGCGCGAGGCGGCGATCGAAGCCCGTATGGTCCCGTTTCGCCAGGGCACCAATGGCTGGCGGCAGATTCGTCACAATGATCGGTGGCTCCAGTTCTCCGTCACCGTTCTCGCCGATGGCCATCGCCTGACCGTGCATCGCGACGTCACCGATCTGAAGAACAGCGAGACCGCCGCCAAGGAGGCCACCGCGAAGCTGATGGCGGCGATGGAGAGCATGGCCGGCGGCATCGCCTTTCTCGACGCCGACGAGCGGATCGAGCTGTGCAACGAAGCCTACAAACGGTTCACGAACGACGATCCGCTCATGTACTCGCCCGGAGTCAAACTGGAAGATGCCTTTCGTCGCGGCGCGCTGAGGCTGCCGGTCGAGGCCAGAGAGAAGGCGGTCGAAGACTCGGTGCGCCGCTATCGCGCCGGCGAACCGGTCCTCATCCCCTTCGGCGATAATCGCTGGACGCGCATGGACATGCGCCCGACCGGCGACGGTCGTTGGACCCTGCTGTTGACCGATGTGACGGAGCAGCGTCAGCGCCAGCGCGAGCTGGAGCAGGCGTTGGCCTCGGCCACCGAGTCGCGCACCAAGCTCATCGCGGCGATGGAGAGCATGGCCGGCGGCATCGCCTTCATCGACGCCGAGGAGCGACTGGAGCTGTGCAACGAGGCGTTCAAGACGTTCATGAACCACGACCCCGCGATTTGCACGCCAGGGGTCACGCTGGAAGCCGCCAATCGCCACGGCTCGATGCGGCTGCCGCCGGAGGTCCGGGAGCAGGCGGTGCAGGACGCCTTGCGCCGCCATCGCGCGGGCGAGTCGGTGCTGATGCCATTTGGCGACAATCAATGGGCCAGGATGGTGATGCGCCACACCGGCGATGGTCGCGCGACCCTGCTGGTGACCGACGTGACCGGGGAGCGCCAGCGTCAGCGCGAGCTCGAAACCGCGCTCGCCGCTGCCACCGATTCACGCGCCAAGCTGGTGGCGGCGATGGAGTCGATGGCTGACGGCATCGCCTTCTTCGACGCTGAAGACCGCCTGGAACTGTGCAACGAAGCCTACAAGCGCTTCATGGGCGACAATCCCGACCTCTACAAGCAGGGTGTGCCGCTGTCGAACGCCGTGGTCATCGCCGCTTATGCCGGCGCCGTACCGGCGGATCAGACCGCCGACTGGATCGCAAATTCGCTGCGGAGTCTGCGGACCGGCGATCCGATCCTGTTCCGCTTCGGCAAGGGCCAATGGGCGCGCGCGCTTGCCCGCGCCACCGGTGGACGCACCACTCTGCTGGTGACCGACGTGACCGAGCAACGACGCCGGCAGCGCGAACTCGAGCGGGCGCTGGCGGCGGCGGAGGCGGCGCGCGTGGAGTCCGATGCGGCCAATCAGGCGAAATCGACCTTCCTCGCCACCATGAGCCACGAGATCCGCACGCCGATGAACGGCGTGCTCGGCATGATCGAGGTGCTGGGCCGCGACAAGCTGAACGACGACCAGCGCGATCTCGTCCACACCATGCGCGACAGCGCCGGCGCCGTGCTGCGTCTGCTCGACGACCTGCTCGACTTCTCCAAGATCGAGGCCGGCCGTACCGACCTGGAGGCCGCCGCCTTCTCGCTGTCGAGCGTCGTCGAGCGCGCCGCCGACAATTTCCGGGCCGCCGCGACGGCCAAGGGGGTCAACCTGAGCGTCGCGATCGCGCCGGGCTCGGCCGACGCGCTGATCGGCGATCCAACGCGCGTACGCCAGATCGTCGCCAACCTGATCGGCAACGCGGTGAAGTTCACCGAGCGCGGCGCGGTGATCGTGCGCGCGCTGACCCGGCCGCTCGGCGAGGGCCGGACCGAGGTCGAGATCTCGGTCAGCGACACCGGCATCGGCATGGACGAGGCGCAGCTCGCCGGCCTGTTCCGGCCTTTCGCGCAGGCCGACAGCGGCACGACGCGACGCTACGGCGGCACGGGGTTGGGTCTGTCGATCGTGCGTCGGCTGGCGCAGCTGATGGATGGCGATGTCAAGGCGCAGAGCGCGCCGGGCGTCGGCTCGACCTTCACCGCGACCGTGATCCTGCTGGCCGCGCCGGCCGATTCGCCCCTGGTCGAGCTGCAGACCTTGAGTGCTCCCGCCGGCTCGGACGTCGCCGTCGCGCCGACGGTCTCCTCGCGCGCGCGCGTCCTGGTGGTCGACGACCATCCGGTGAACCTCAAGGTGGCGCTGCGTCAGCTCGCCTCGCTGGGCGTCGCCGCCGACACCGCCGCCAATGGCCGCGAGGGACTGGAACGTTGGCGCGCCGGCGATTACGCGCTGATCCTCGCCGATGTCCATATGCCTGACATGGACGGCTTCGAGATGACGGCGCTGATTCGCCGCGAAGAGATCACCCGTGCCCGGCAGCGCACGCCGATCGTCGCCAGCACGGCCAACGCCATGAAGGGCGAGGACGAGCGCTGCCGCGCCGCCGGCATGGACGGCTATCTCGCCAAGCCGGTCGAGACCGAGCGTCTGCGCGCGGTGATCGAGCGGTGGCTGCCGGCGGCAGGGCAGCCCGATGGCCACGCCGATTTCGCCCCGGGCGCCGCGATCGACGCAGCGGAGATCCTCGACCACAGCGTGATACGACGCTGGTCGGGTGGTGACGCGGCCTTCGAGCGCGATCTTCTCGAGACGTTCGAGGGCGAGCTGGAGCAATCGGAGATCGACATCGACGCCGCGATACGCGTTGGCGATCTCGCGCGCGTGGCACAGGCCGCGCACCGGCTGAAGGGCTCGGCGTTGCAGATCGGCGCCAAGCGCACGGGCGCTGCGGCGTTGGCATTGGAGGAGGCGGGCAAGGCGGCGGACCGTCAGCGCTGCCAGGACGCGCGCGGCCATCTCGCCGCCGAGCTAAGACGCCTGACGGCCGTCCTTCAGTCGGTGGGCGGTACGAACATATAGCCGGCGCCGCGTACCGTGCGGATCGCCTCGGGATGCGCCGCGTCGTGCTCGACCTTGCGGCGCAGGCGCTTGATGCGCAGATCGATGGAGCGCTCGAAGGCGTCCATGTCGCGGTGGCTGGTGACCTCCAGCAGCCATTCGCGGGTCAGCGGCCGGTTGGGGTTCTCGGCGAAGACCTTGAGCAGGTCGAACTCGCTGGCGCTCAGGGACTCCTCGGCGCCATCAGGGTCGAGCAGCAGGCGCTTGTCGAGATCGAGCACGCGGCGGCCCATGCGCACGCGGCCGGCGGCCTTGGGCGTCACCGCGCCGGCGCCCGTGGCGCGCCGCAGCCCGGCCTTCACCCGCGCCAGCAGCTCGCGCGGATCGTAGGGCTTGGCGACATAGTCGTCGGCGCCAGTCTCCAGCCCGACGACGCGATCGACCGCGTCGCCCGCCGCCGTGACCATGATGATCCAGACGCGGCCGCTGCGCTCACGCAGGTAGCGGGCCAGGGAGAAGCCATCTTCGTCGGGCAGGCCGACATCGAGCAGCACCAGCGCCGGCATCTCGCGATCGACCAGGCGGCGCAGCATGGCGCCGTTCTCGGCGCCGCTAACCCTGAGGTTCTGGCGCGCCAGATAGTCGACGAGCATCTGGCGCTGTGAGGCGGCGTCTTCGACGACGACGATGTGGGGGCGGGTATCCATGGACGGGCGCTAACCTAATGGCCCCGGGCGTGGCGTCAAGCGCGCGGGGCCATGACGTCGATGGCGTTTCGCCCCACGGCAAGGCGCAGTGGCGGGCGCTCGCGCACGATCTCGCCGTCGATCACAAGGCGGATCGAGCGCCGCCGTCGCGTGATGTCGATCGCGTCGCTGCACAGGATCTCGATCTGCTCGGCCCGCTCGAGCGTCCCAGCGAGGATATGGCCGGCGACGGCGAGGATGTCGGCGGGGGTCGCCGACTTCACGATGATCGCCGCCATGCCGCCCGCCGCCACCGACCGGACGACGGCCGGATCGAGGTTGAGATCGCCGACCTGCACCGAGTTCGCGCAGACGAATATCAGCGGCGCGTCGATCCTGCGTGTCTTGCCGTCGACTTTCAAGAACATGGCGTAGGACGGCGTACCACGCAGCAGCGTCATCAGCGCCGAGAAGACCGCCACCAGCCGGTTGCGGCCGAAGATCCCGGCGTGCTTTTCACGTTGCGCGATCAGCCGGACATAGAGGCCCAGTCCGACACTGTTGACGAAAACACGCTGGTTGACTCGGCCGACATGCAGCTTGCGCGGCACGCCGTCGACGAGGATGCGCGCCGCTTCCGCCGGATTGTTCGGGATGTCGAGCAGTCGGGCGACGTAGTTGAACGTGCCGAGCGGCACGATGCCCATGGTCAGCGACTTGCCGAGCAAAGAGCCGGCGACCGTGTTGATCGTGCCGTCGCCACCCGCAGCGACAACGATATCCGTGCCGCGATCGGCCTCGTCCACGATTCGCCGAAGCAGGGCGTTGTCGGCGATCTGATGGAACGCGACCTCGCGCCCCGCGTCGCGCAGCGCCGCGGCGATGGCGTCGCGCGCCGCGTTCTTGTCGCCGCCGCCCGAGGCCAGGTTCATGAACACGTGGATCATAGAGGGCGCCAGTTGGGCTTTTGGGTCGGAGAAGCCATTGCCGCAGATAGGCGACTGACCAAATGCAGGTGTGATTCAAATCACGCCCTACCGCGCCCGGAAAACCCGTTCGTCGCCCAAGCTGCACGAGAGGTAGACGCGCTCGAAGTTTGATCGCGCTGACGTGTTTGCAGCCAGCGTCTTGGTTGTTCCCAAGTCTCGAAGGCCCCGGGGAGCTTCAAGATGCACGAGCAACCATGTACCCCGTGGATAGATCTTGCTCATCTTCACTTCAAACCGAGCGCAAACCAAACGGGCTTGGGCTCTATCGATCTCCGAACGCTCGAAAAACCGATTCGGAGGACGCACCACCCTTAGATAGTCTGCTTCGCTGATTGAATTTCCGACATCGTCTATGCAACGCAAAACGCGTGGCATGAGACCTGCGGCAGGCGCCCAAGCAAAGAGTCCTTCTGGAAGATCACTCAAAGCTGGGTTCATTTGATGCTGTTCAATTCATCGGCCCGAAGATTTTGCCCGGGTTCATGATGTTGTCCGGGTCGATCGCCTTCTTGACCGCGCGCATCAGGCCCACCGCTTCGCCATGCTCGGCGTAGAGATACTTGATCTTGCCGATGCCGATGCCGTGCTCGCCGGTGCAGGTACCGCCGAGATTCTGCGCCCGCGCGATCATGCGGTCGTTGAGGCCCTCCGCTCGCGGCAGGTAGGTCGGATCGTTCGGGTCCACCATCATGGTGAGATGGAAATTGCCGTCGCCGACATGGCCGACGATGGGGGCGTAGAGGCCGGTGGCGACGATGTCCTTCTGGGTCTCCAGGATGCATTCCGCGAGGTTGGAGATCGGCACGCACACGTCGGTGGCCCACATGCCCCAGCCCGGCTTGGCGGCCTTGGCGGCCCAGGCGGCGTCGTGGCGCGCCTGCCACATCTTGCTGCGCTCCTCGGCCTGGCTAGTCCAGGCGAAGTCGCCGCCGCCGTTCTCGGCGGCGAGCGCCTGCACCATCTCGGCCTGCTCCTTGGTGCCGGCCTCGGTGCCGTGGAATTCCAGCAGCAGCAGGTTCTTGTGCGGCAGGCTGAGCTTGGAATACCTGTTCACGGTATCGACCGTCTCGGTGTCCATCAGCTCGATACGTGCGACCGGGATCCCGGACTGGATCGTCTGGATCACCGTGTTGACCGCGCCCTCGAGGCTGTCGAACGCGCAGGTCGCCGCCACCATCGATTCGGGGATGCCGTAGAGGCGCAGCGTGATCTCGGTGATCACGCCCAGTGTGCCTTCGGAGCCCACGAACAGCTTGACCATGTCGTAGCCCGCGCTCGACTTGCGCGAGCGCCGGCCGAGCCGCATCAGGCGGCCGTCGGGCGTCACCACCTGCATCGCCAGGACGTTCTCGCGCATGGTGCCGTAGCGCACTGCGTTGGTGCCGGACGCGCGCGTGCTCGTCATGCCACCGATCGAGGCGTCGGCGCCTGGATCGATCGGGAAGAACAGGCCGGTGGCGCGGATGTACTCGTTGAGCTGCTTGCGTGTGACGCCGGGCTGCACGACGACGTCGAGATCGGCCTCGTTGACCTGCAGCACCTTGTTCATGCGGCTGACATCGAGCGAGATGCCGCCATTGGGTGCGCTGATATGGCCCTCCAGCGATGTGCCGGTGCCAAAGGGGATGATCGGCGTGCCGTGCCGTGCGCAGATCTGCACGATCGTCCGCACCTCCTCGGCCGATTCGGCGAAGACCACTGCGTCGGGCAGCGGCGCCTCGTGGTAGCTGATGTCCTTGCCGTGCTGTTCGCGCACCGCATGCGCCGTGCTCAGCCGGTCGCCCAGCAGGGCTTTGAGCTCGATGATCGTGGCGTCGACCTGCGGCGGTCGAGCGGGGGCGGCGATGGCCATGACGGGCTCCGGTGCGGCGATGCGAAAGGTTGGCCAGACAATGGCCACAAAGTGGGAGGCATTCAAGGCATCGGCGCCCAGGCGCGTCTTTTGTCGGGGCGGGAGGACCTGCCGACATGGTCGATACGGCTTTATTCCGCCTTTCCCGCGCAAAGGCATGACCGACACCAGCGCTGACACCGGCCGGATCGTCGAGACCGACATTCCCGCGCGGCTCGACCGGCTGCCCTGGGGCCGCTTCCACACTCTCGTTGTGGTCGCGCTGGGCGTCACCTGGGCGCTGGACGGGCTCGAGGTGACCCTCGCCGGCACCTTGGCCGGAGCGCTGCGCGACAGCCCTGTGCTGCGGTTCTCCAACACCCAGATCGGCCTGGCGAGCAGCGCCTATCTCGCCGGCGCAGTGCTGGGCGGGTTGGGCTTCGGCTGGCTCACCGACGTGCTGGGCCGCCGCAAGCTCTTCTTCGTCACCTTGGCGCTCTACATCGCGGCCACGGCGGCCACGGCGTTCTCCTGGGATTTCTGGAGCTTCGTGGTGTTCCGCTTCCTGACCGGTGCCGGCATCGGCGGTGAGTACACGGCGATCAACTCGACCATCCAGGAGCTGATCCCGGCGCGGGTGCGCGGGCGCACCGATCTGGCGATCAATGGCTGCTTCTGGCTGGGCGCGCTGTTCGGCGCGGCCGGCTCGGCGGTGGTGCTCGATCCGGCACTGTTCGCGCCCGATCACGGCTGGCGTGCGGCCTTCGTGATCGGCGCCGTGCTCGGCCTGTTCATCCTGTTGATGCGGTTCTGGATCCCCGAAAGCCCGCGCTGGCTTGTGCTACATGGCCGCGTCGAGGAGGCGCGCAAGATCGTCGACGACATCGAGCGGAGCGTGGCCGCTTCCGGCCATCGTGTCGATACGACGAAGGCGCCGGTGCTCAAGCTGCGCGCCCGCCCACGCCTTCAGCTGCGCGAGGTCGCGCATGTGCTGTTCGCCCTGCATCGCCGGCGCGCCGCCGTCGGTCTGGTGCTGATGGCGGCGCAGGCCTTCTTCTACAACGCGATCTTCTTCACCTACGCATTGGTGCTGGCCGAGTTCTACGGCGTGCCGTCGGGCGATGTCGGCCGCTACATCATTCCCTTCGCCATCGGCAATCTGCTGGGCCCGCTGATTCTCGGCCCTCTCTTCGACTCGGTCGGCCGGCGGATCATGATCGCGTCGACCTATGCCGTCTCGGGCGTCCTGCTGGCGGTGACGGCCTGGCTGTTCTGGGCCGGCTATCTCGACGCCACGACGCAGACCATCGCCTGGTCGGGGATTTTCTTCGTCGCGTCGGCGGCCGCCAGCTCCGCCTATCTCACCGTGTCCGAGACCTTTCCGCTGGAGCTGCGCGCCGTGGCGATCGCTGTCTTCTACGCCATCGGCACGGGCGTCGGCGGTGTCGCCGGCCCGGCGATCTTCGGCGCGCTGATCGACACCGGCTCGCGCCCGCATCTCGCCTACGGCTACATCGCCGGCGCCGTGCTGATGTTGGGCGCGGCCCTGGTGCAATGGCGCTGGGGCGTCGCCGCCGAACGCCGCTCGCTGGAGTCGGTCTGTCGCCCCTTGGCCGCCATCGACTGACGGCCTAAAGAGCGGCGCCATGGTCGCCGGACGATGACGGCGACGCCTCTCGATTCAGGCGCACGCGCCACTGTGGTATGGTGCGAAAACCACGGGGGCGGAGCTTTCTGACCGTATGAGCGCAAGTTTCATGGACGGCGACGGGTTGCTCCAGCGGCTCGGCCGGTCGGTGCTGTCCCTGGTGCCGCGAAACGCCTTCATGCCGGTGCTGTCCGGAATCAATCGTGGCTATCGTTGGCGCGCCGGGGCGGGCATCCATCGCTGCTGGCTGGGTCGCTACGAGGCTGACAAGCTGGCGCTTCTGGCGCGCGTTACGCCAAGCGGCGCGACCGTCTATGACATCGGTGCGCACGCCGGTTACTACAGCCTCGCCGCCTCGCGGCTGGTCGGCCCCGGCGGCAAGGTCTTCGCCTTCGAGCCGGATGCGGGCAATCTCGCCGATCTGCGCCAGCACGTGGCCCGCAACGGCTTGGCCAATGTCACCATCGTGCCTAGCCCGGTGGGCCAGGCACACGGTACATCCGTCGACTTCGGCAGCGAGCACGGCAGCTACCAGGGGCACGTCATCGAACGGGGCGGATCGGGCGGCATGCGCCTGGTGTCGCTCGACGGTTGGCGCGCGGAAACCGGCGCGCCGGCGCCCGATGTGGTGAAAATGGATGTCGAAGGCTTCGAGGTCGAGGCGCTGGACGGTGGCGCCGGTATTCTCGCCGCGGCGTCGGCGGTTTGGCTGATCGGGCTGCATGGCGATCGCCAGACCGTCGGCTGCTTCGAGCGACTGCGGCGACACGGCTATCGCATCTTCGAATTCAGCGGCCACGAGATCGCCGAAGGCGCGCCGACCGGGCTCTTCGAGATCGTCGCCCTGCCGCCGGGCCTCGAGCCGCGCTCGCTCTTCGGCTGATCGCTCGCGCCAGGTTCCCGATCGCTGAAATCGCGCCGCTGGAGTGGCGCGCCTCGACCGCTTGACCTACCGTGCGATGATCTTCTGCCAGCCGCCGCGAGGACTCGTACCGTGAACCAGATTTCGCCCACCCTGCGCAACGAGCCCGAGGGTGTCAGCATCAACGCCTGGTCCTCGATCAAGGACACCTTCGGCTCGCCCAAGGTGACGCGCGCTGAGGGCGTCTATTTCCACGACGACACCGGCAAGCGTTGGCTCGACTTCACGGCGCAGCTTTTCAACGTCAATCTGGGCCACCAGGATCGGCGCATCATCGATGCCATCAAGGCGCAGGCCGAGAAGCTCTGCTTCATCTCGCCGTTCTACCGCAACGAGCCGCGCGAGGAGCTGGCGCGGTTGCTGGCGACGGTGACGCCGGGCGATCTCAACACCTTCTTCTTCATGAATTCCGGCACCGAGGCCAACGAGGCGGCGCTGACCTTCGCGCGCATGGTCACCGGCCGGCCCAAGGTGATGTCGCGGTATCGCTCCTATCATGGCACCGGACTGACCACGCTGGGCGTATCGGGCGATCCGCGGCGCGGCGCCAGCGCCAACAACTTCGCCAGCTCGGTGAAGTTCCCCAACCCCTACTGCTATCGCTGCACCTTCAAGCAGACCTATCCGTCCTGCGGCGTGGTCTGCGCCACCAGTATCGAGGAGCAGATCCTCGCCGAGGGGCCCGACACGATCGCGGCGATGATCTTCGAGCCGATCACCGGCGGCAACGGGCCGATCGTGGCGCCGCCCGAGTATTACAAGATCCTGCGCCAGCTTTGCGACAAGTACGGAATCCTGATGATCGCCGACGAGGTGATCAACGGCTTCGGCCGCACCGGCAAGTGGTTCGCCATGCAACACTACGATGTCGTGCCCGACATGATGACCGTATCCAAGGGCATCAACGGTGGCGTGCTGCCGCTGGGCGCGGTGATGATGAGCGACGCCATCGCCCGCAAATTCTCCGACCGCAGCGTGGCGATCGGCTCGACGCAGACCGGCAACCCGCTGTCCTGCGCCGCCGGCGTGGCTGCGATCTCGGCGATGATCGAGGACCACGTGGTCGACAACGCCGCGACGCGCGGCGCCTACCTGATGCGCCGCCTGAAGGAACTGGAGGCCAAGCACCGCCTGGTCGGCGAGGTGCGCGGCCTGGGCCTTCTGGCGACGCTTGAGCTGGTGAAGGACCGTGCGAGCCGTGAGCCGCTGGTGCAATGGAACGCGCCCGATCCGCTGGTCGGCCGCATCAAGGCGCTGTTCAACGAGCGCGGCGTGCAGATCCATGTGCGCTCCAACCAGATCGTGATCTCGCCGCCGCTCACCATCACTGAGGCCGAGCTCGAGGAGGGCCTGAGGGCGGTGGACGAGGTGCTGGGCATTCTTGAGGCCGGCTGATCATCACGAGCTTCCCCTGGTGGTCCGATGAGGGCGACCGTTGGTGGCGCGTGAGGTGATCGCCATACGCCACACTGGCGACATATTGGCGGCGTCAGTGATGAGCGATAGGGACTGGCGGTCCGGGGAAATCCATGAGCCTCGATGTTGATCCGCGCGTTCTGCTGAACAAGCTAGCCTTCGGCCCGACCAACGGCGAGCTTCAGACGATCCAGCGGGGTGGCGCGGAGGCATGGCTCCTGCGGCAGCTGACACCCGAGCCCGACGACGATTGCGCGCCGCGCATCGCGGGCGCGCAGGTTCGGGTGAAGTACGAGAGCAAGAATCCCGACGCCAAGGTCGATGAGGATCGCCCGATCGGCGTGATCGCCCAGCCGATCGAGCAGCACTGGCAGGTTGTCGAGAAGGGCGCGCCGTTTCAGGAGCGCGCGTTCTTCCGGTCCGCGGTGGCGCACGCCACGTTGATCCGCGCCGTGCACAGCCGCTGGCAGGTGCGCGAGGTGCTGTCCGACTTCTGGCACAACCATTTCAACGTCAACGCCCTGGGCGAGTCGTCTGTCGCCGTCTCGTTGCCCGCCTATGACCGCGACGTGATCCGCCGCCATGCGCTCGGCAATTTTCGCGCGATGCTGGAAGCCGTGGCGACCAGCGCGGCGATGCAGATCTATCTCAACAACCGCAGCTCGCGCGGCGGTGCCGCGAACGAGAACTACGCGCGCGAATTGTTCGAGCTGCATACGCTCGGCCGGCCGGCATACCTGAACGCGCTCTACAACAAGTGGCGCAAGGTGCCGGGCGCGCTCGACGGCCGACCTCAGGGCTATATCGACCAGGACGTCTACGAGGCGGCCCGCGCCTTCACCGGCTGGACGATCGAGGATGGCACCGGCCTGGGTCCCGGCCGCAAGCTGCCGACGACCGGCAAGTTCATTTATCTCGAGATGTGGCACGACAACTATCAGAAGCGAATTCTCGCCACCGAATTCGAGCCCTACCAGAAGCCCATGAGCGATGGCCTCAAGGTGCTCGATCTCGTGGCCGATCATCCGGCGACGGCGCGCTATGTCTGCGGCAAGCTTTGCCGGCGGCTGATGTCGGATGCGCCCGATGCCGCCGCGCTGTCGGCCGCCATCACGGCATGGACCGACAATCGCCGCAAGCCCGACCAGATCGCGCGAACCGTCGAGGCGATCGTGCGGTCCGACGCGTTTCGCCGGTCGGGTGGCGCCAAGATCAAGCGGCCGCTCGAACTCTATGCGTCGTTCGCGCGCGCGGTCGATATCGATGCCTCGCCAACGACCGCTCTTCTCGGCGCGCTCGACGGCAGTGGCCAGCGTCTGTTCGGCTGGGGACCGCCGACAGGCCATCCCGACGACAGCGACTACTGGCTTTCGTCCAGCATGATGCGCATGCGGTGGACGTTGCTACTCGGGCTGGCGGACGATGCGTGGAAGACCGGCGCGCCGCGACGCGCGCAAATGGTGGCCGAGAAATCCACGCCGGAGCAGGCGGTCGACACCGCGCATCGGCTCCTGCTCGATCGCGAGGCGCCGCCCGGGGTCCATCGGGCGATCGCGGCCGGCCTCGACCTGGCGCCTGGCTCGCCGTTCAACGCGCGCAAGGATGCGCTGCCGCTGGCGCGGCGCATGCTGGCCTACTGCGCCATGACTCCCGCTTTCCAGATGAGGTAGCCATGCTCGCGCGCCGCCATCTCCTCGTCGCGGCCCCTGCACTGGCGCTTGGATCGTCGGTGCGTGCCTTCGCGCAGACGGGTGCGGCCGCCCGCCCCGGGCCGGTCCTCGTCAACGTCTTCCTGCGTGGCGGCATGGATTCGCTGGGGGTTGTCGCGCCGGTCGACGACCGCGATTACGTGGCGAGTCGATCGCCTGAGCTGCGTCTGCTGACCGACGGTGACAGGCCCGCCCTGCGCCTCGATAACGCGCCGGCCGGTTTCGATTTCCGCCTGCATCCGGAAATGGCCGCCTTGCTCGATCTCTATCGCGACAAACGGTTGGCGATCATACACGCCTGCGGACTCGACAACGGCACGCGCAGCCATTTCGACGCGCAGGACCTGATCGAGCGCGGGGTCGCGAGTGGCAACGACGCCGGCCGCGTCAGGGGTGGCTGGATGACGCGCTGGCTGGCGGCGATCGGCGGCGCCACGAGTCCGGCCTTCGCCGCCAGCACGGCGGTGCCCAATGCGCTCGCCGCGCATCCCGGCACGGTCGCGGCCGCCGATCTCAGGGGCGGCATGGGCCTGCCGGGCGGCAAGCAGGCGGCGACCGTGTTGGGTCATCTCTACGATGGTCACGGCGCGTTCGAACTCGCCGCGCGACGCACCTTGCGGGGCATCGCGCTGGTGGACGGCCATCTGCGCCAGCCTGACGGCAAGGTCGCGCCCTATCAGCCGGCGGGCGGCGCGGTCTATGAAGAGACCGAGATCGGCCGCGGCCTGCAGAGCGTGGCACGGGTCATCAGGATGGATCTCGGCATCCGTGCCTTCACCGTCGACATGGGCGGCTGGGATACGCACGACAACCAGCCGCCGCGGCTGGCCAACCTGGTCGGCCAGCTCTCGCGGGCGCTGGGCGCGTTCCATGCGGATCTGCACGATCGTCTGAACGATATCGCACTGGTGGTGATGAGCGAGTTCGGCCGCCGGCTGCGCTCCAACAGGAGCAACGGCACCGATCACGGCCACGCGGGCGTGATGCTGATATCGGCGCGCCGGATCGCGGGCGGACGCGTGCACGGCGTATGGCCCGGTCTCTCGTCGGACGTGCTCGACAACGCCGTCGATCTCGCCATGACAACGGACATCCGAAGCGTGCTCGCCGAGCTGATGAGCGGTCCACTGGCCACGCCGCAGGCCGTGGCGGCGGCGTTTCCGAACTTCGCGCCCAAGAAAGTGGGTCTGGTCTAGTCGCGAGGAGTCCGGCGTTGGCGCCGGGGCGTGATTCTTGTGCTAGATAGCCGGCGCCTGACAGAGCGAGCGCTGGGGGACCGTCATGACCATCCGTTTCGACAACCGCGTTGCCATCGTCACCGGCGCCGGCAACGGGCTAGGGCGCGCGCATGCGCTCTTGCTGGCCAGCCGCGGCGCGAAGGTGGTGGTCAACGATCCCGGCGGCGCGCGCGACGGGCGTGGCGGCGACCACGCCGCGGCCGACAAGGTCGTGGCCGAGATCAAGGCGGCCGGCGGCCAAGCGGTGTCGAACTACGACAGTGTCGCCGACAAGGCGGGCGCCAGGAACATCGTGCAGACCGCGGTCGACGCCTTCGGCACGCTCGACATCGTCGTGAACAATGCCGGCATCCTGCGCGACAAGTCGTTCCCCAACATGACCATGGAGGATTTCGATTTCGTCGTGCAGGTGCATTTCCTCGGCACCGCCTATGTCACGCACGCCGCCTGGCCGATCCTGCGCCAGAAGGCCTATGGCCGCGTCGTCGTCACCTCGTCGAACTCCGGCATCTACGGCAATTTCGGCCAGGCCAACTACGCCGGCGCCAAGCTGGCGCTGGTCGGCTTCGTCAACGCGCTGCGTCTGGAGGGTGCGAAGTACAACATCATGGTCAACGCGCTGGCGCCGGTCGCCGGCACGCGCATGACCGAGGACCTGATGACGCCGGAGGTGCTGGCCAAGATGAAGCCGGAATTCGTCTCGCCCATGGTCGCCTATCTGTGCAGCGAGCAGTGCCAGCACAGCGGCGACATCTGGGCCGCCGGCGCCGGCTACTTCTCGCGCATCGAGTATCGCGAGGGGCCGGGCGTGCGGCTGGGGCCGCAGGCCACGGTCGACGACGTCGCGGCCAATATCGAGAAGATCGCCGACCTTTCGACCACGGTGCGCTATCGCACGTCGAGCGAGGAGGTCCAGGCGGTGCTGGGTGGCTGACGGCGATCGCCGCGACGCCGATTGGGATCCCGCGCCGGTCATCGACTGGCTGGCGCGCGAGGGCAGGCTGCTGCCCGACGTCGTGCCGCTTGTCGACGCGCTATGCGCGCGCCTGCTGGCGACGGGCGCGCCGCTGTGGCGCCTGACCATCGGCCTGCAGACCATCCACCCGCAACTGCGCGCCATGGGCACGGTATGGCGGCGCGACCGGCCCGCCTACGAGCAGGGCCGGCCGCACGGCATCGAGAATTCGCCGGCCTATATCGGCAGCCCGCTGTACGAGCTGGCGACCACCGGCCGGCCGGTGCGCTATCGGCTCGACCGGCTGGCGCCGGACAACCACCCGGTGCTGCACGAGGTCGCGGCCGAGGGCGGGCGCGACTACTACGCCCTGTCGGTCGCGGTGGCGCATGGCCGTTGGCCGGCGCTGACCTTCTCGACCGACCGCGTCGAGGGCTTCAGCCAGCCCGACATCGCGAAATTCGAGCGGCTGGCGAACCATCTCGGGCCGGTGCTGGAGAGCCACCTGCACTATCGCGTCTCGACCACCTTGCTGGAGACCTATCTTGGTCGCGAGACCGCGCGGCGCATCCTCGACGGCCTGATCCGCCGGGGCGACGGCGAGGCGATCAACGCCGTGCTGTGGTTCTCCGACCTGCGCGGCTTCACCGCGCTCAACGAGCGACTGCCGCCCAACGAGATGCTGGAGCTGCTCAACAGCTATTTCGAGACCGTGGGCGACGCGCTCGCGCGGCACGGCGGCGAGATCCTGAAATTCATCGGCGACGGCGTGATGGCGATCTTCCCGGTGCTCGACGCCGGCTTCCTGCCCGACATCACCGCCGGCGCGCACGACGCGGCGCGCGAGGCGCACGCGGAGTTCGCCGAGATCAATTTTGGCCGCGCCGAGGCCGGGCGGCAGGCGATCCGCTTCGGGGTCGGCCTGCATGTCGGCATGGTGACCTTCGGCAATATCGGCACGCGCGACCGGCTCGACTTCACGGTGATCGGTCCGGCGGTCAACCGCTGCTCCCGGATGGAGGGCATGACCAAGGCGCTGGGCGTGTCGACCGTCGCCTCGTCCGAGTTCAACGCGCTTTGCCCGCGCAAGCTGCGGCCGCTGGGCGCGCATCGCCTGCGCGGCGTGCCGCGGCCGGTCGAGCTCTACGCACCGGAATGGGCCTGAGTTTTCGCGCGGCGAAAGCGGGCTGGCGCGCGATTGCGTGGCGCGCGCGCCGCCCTATACTCGCGCCATGCGCAGAACGTCCTACGGCCACATGAACTGCTCGATCGCCGCGGCGCTCGACATCGTCGGCGAGCCGTGGACCTTCCTGATCGTGCGCGACGCGCTCTACGGCGTGCGCCGCTTCGACGACTTCCAGGTCAACCTCGGCATCGCGCGCAACGTGCTGACGGCGCGCCTGAAGCGACTGGTCGAGGCCGGCGTGTTCCGCCGCGTCGCCTACCAGCAGCGCCCGCTGCGCTATGAATACCGCCTGAGTGAGAAAGGCGCGGCGCTGTTTCCCATCATCATCGGGCTGAAGGAATGGGGCGACCGATTCGGCGCCGCCGCCGAGGACGGCCGGCCGATGGAGCTGGAGGACGCCGCCAACGGCCATCGCATCGAGCCGGCGCTGGTCGACCTGCGCACGGGCCGCAAGCTCGACCTGATGGGCGTGCGCGCCGTCGCCGGCGAGGGCGCCACCGCCGAGACCAGACGCTTCTTCGAGCGTATCGCCTTCGAACGCGCCACCACGAGGCGCGTGGCGCGTCCATGACGCCGGCCCGCACGACGGGCGGCGCTGCGCAGCGCTTCACGATTTCGTGTCGTCTTCCCTGGCGTGCGCCGCGTGTGCGCGCCGGGCGCGCTCCTCCTCGAGCTTGCTGGCGCGCTTCTCGGCGCCGGTCCGACCATGGATCGCCCGGTTGGCGTCGGCTTGCGCCTCGCGCTCGCGTCGCGCCTTTTGCTTGCGCGCCCGCCTCAGGTTGACAATATCGGCCATGTCGTATTGTCGCCGCGTTCCCCGCCTTTGATAAGGTCGAATCGTCGCGTTGAGGTCCCCATGCTGAAGAAGGTCGCGATCGGGCTGGGCGCGTTCGTCGCGCTTGTTGTCGCCGCCCTGCTGGCGGCGCCCCTGCTCATCGATGCGGAGAGCTTCAAGCCGCGCATTGCCACGGCGATCCGCGACGTCACAGGCCGCGAGCTGGCCATGACGGGACCGGTGAAGCTGCGCCTGCTGCCCTCGCCGGTGGTGGAGGCCGCCGACATCAGGCTGTCGAACATGCCGGGTGGCAAGGCGGCTTCGATGATCGAGGCCAAGTCGCTGCGCTTGGCGGTGGGTGTCTTTTCCCTGCTTGCCGGCCGGTTGGATGTATCGGAGCTGAAGCTGGTCGAGCCGCGCATCGCGCTGGAGGTCACCGCTGACGGCCGCGCCAACTATGATTTCAGCCCACCGGCGTCGCGGCAGCCAAGCGCCGCGGGCGCCGCGCCGCCGAAAGCCGCTGGCGAGGGTTACCGCATCACCGCCGAGCGCGTCGTCGTCGAGAACGGCACGGTCAGCCTGATCGACGCCCGGGCGAAGCGCGAGATACGCCTGGAGCAGATCGCGCTCACCGCCTCGCTGCAGGGGCTGCCTGCGCCGGCGACGCTCAACGGCACAATGGTGGCCAACGGTGTCCGACTGGCGCTGGAGGTGAACCTCGCGACCCCCGATGGCGCACGCCAGCCGGTCGAGGCGGTGCTGAAGCTCGACGATGGCGATCTGCGCCTCACCGGCGCGATCGAGGATCTCGCGAAGGCGCCGCGATATGTCGGCTCGGTGAAGCTCGCAGCGGCGGATTTCGCCGGCTTCGTCACGCGCCTGGCGCGTGCGACCGGCACTCCCCCGCCCGAGCTGCCGCCGGCGCTGGCGCGCAAGGTGGCGTACGAGGGCGGTCTCGACGCATCGGCGGCGGCGATCGTCGCGCGCGACTTCAAGCTCGGCTTTGGGGAGGACTCCGGCGCAGGGTCGCTGTCGGTGGCGCTCTCGCCGTTGAAAATTGACGGCAAGCTGAACTTCACCCGGCTCGATCTCGACAAGTGGATGGCCGCCGCGCCGACGACGCCGACCGCCGCGCCGGCGCCCGGCAAGCCCGCGCCGAGACCTGCGGCTCAGCCCGTCGGCGTGCCGGCCGATCTGGCGCTGAAGCTCGACCTGCGCGCCACCGAGATCGTCTACGGCGGCCGTGGGGTGAAGGATTTCGTAGTCGACGTGGAGTTGGCGCAAGGCAGCCTGTCGGTGCGCAAATTGGCGGCGATCTTGCCGGGCGGCACCAGGCTCGACGCGTCGAGCAGCGCGCAGGGCAAGGCGCATCGCGGCACCATCAGCCTCGACGGCGAGAAGCTGCGCGAGCTGCTGACCTGGCTCAAGGTCGATGTCGCGTCGGTGCCGCAGAGCAAGCTCGGCGCTTTCTCGCTCAAGGGCACGCTCGCCGGCAGCGGCCTCGACACTCTTTCCATCTCCGACGCCACGGCGCAGCTCGACGGCACCAGCATGAAAGGCGCGCTGACCGTGGCGCTCAAGGCGCCACCGGCCATCACCCTCGAAGTGCAGGCCGATGCGCTTGACCTGGATGCCTGGCTGCCGAAGCAAGCCGACGCCGCGCGACCCGCGGCCAAGGGAGCGGCGCCCCAACCGGCAGCCCCCGCCGACCTGTCGGGCGTCGACGCACGCGTGAAGGCGAAAATCGGGCGACTGACCTATGGCGGCGAGCGCCTCGATGGCGTCGATGCCGACGTCACGCTGCGCGGCGGCCGATTGACGATCGCCGACGCGCGCATCGCCGGGATCGCTGGCGGCTCGCTGGGCCTGAAGGGCAGCGTCGCCAATCTCGGCGCGGCCCCCGTCTTCGACCTCAATATCGGGGCGCAGAACGTCAACGTGGAGCGCCTGGCGAAGCTGGCGCACCAGCCGCCGCCGACCAAGGCGCCGATCGGCGCGCTCACGGTCCAGGGCGGCATCGCCGGCACGGCGAACGATCTCACGATGCGCGACCTGCAGATCGCCGCGCTGGGCAGCCAGCTGCGCCTGACCGGCAAGCTGGCGCTGCAACATGGCGGGCCGCGCTATGATTTCAGCGCCTTCTCCCTGCGCACCGACGATCTCGGCAGACTCTTCGCCGCGATCGGCCAGGATCCACCGGGCGTCACGGGCGACATCAGCGCCGCCGGCGCGCTGCAGGGCGATCCCAAGGTCGTGTCCTATCGCGGCAATTTCGCGCTCAAGGGCATTCAGGCGCAGGGCTCGGTGCGGGTCGATATCGCGGCGGTACCGCGGATCACCGCCGATCTGCGCGTCGGCGATCTCGACATCGAGAAACTCATCGGCGGCGGTGCGGCCGGCCCGGCCGCGGCTAGCGCTGGCGGTGGTGGCGGGCGTCATTCGCGCGCGCCGATCGATCTGTCGCCGCTGAAGGCGCTCGACGGCCAGTTCAAGCTGGTGGCCGCCACCCTGCAGAAAGGCGTATGGCGGCTGGAGAACGCCCAGCTCGAGGCGTCGCTGAAGGGCGGGGTGCTGACCATCGCGCGCCTCAACGGCGGCTTCTATGGCGGCGCGCTCGATCTCACCGGCAAGGTCGACGGCGCGCGCGCGCCGGGGCACCTCGATGCGCGCGTGAGTGCGGCCAACGTCAATCTCGGGCGTTTCGTGCCGGCGGTCGTGGGGTCCAATCGTATCGGCGGCGTGATGAACGCCAACGTCGCCTTCAACGCCTCGCTCGCCAGCGTCCATGATTTCGTCAGCACGGTGGACGCCGACGGCAAGATCAACGGCACGGTGCGTTTCAACGTCACCGACGCCGAGCGCATCGCCGGCCAGGCGGTCGGCGTGGTCGGCGGCGCGGCCACGCAAGGCGCCGCCGGCGTGCTGCGCGACATCACCGGCCCTGTCATCGGCGGCCTCGCGCGCGGCGCCGGCGACACCGTGGAGGGCCTGGGCCTCGCGGTGCGCATCGCCATGGATCGCTTCGTCGGCCGCAACGCGCCGATGAGCGGCGATATCACCGTGCGCGATGGCGTGCTGAGCACGAACAACACACGCGTCGACGGCGAGCGCGCCTGGGCGATGGTCGTGGCCAACATCAACCTGCCGGCCTGGACACAGGACACGACGCTCAACGTCTTCGTGCAGGAGGATCCGAGCCGGCCGGCCGTCACGGTGCGCCAGACCGGCAGCGTCGACAATCCGCGTCGCGCGATCGCCACCAGCGGTGCCGGCGCGCCGCAGCAGCAGCAGCCACCGCAGCAGCAAGCGCCACCGCAACAGCGACCGAGCCCGGTCCCAGGGCCGGTGCGCGATATCCTGAAGGGGCTCGGCCGCTAACCGGTGGCCGAGCCGCTTCAGGCTTTCGGTGCCGCCAACCGCTCGCGCAGGTCGCCGAGCACGAAGAGACGCAGGGCGCCCGACAGGTTGGGCGCACTGGCGAGATCGCGCCCGGCGATGCGCGCGCGATCGACCTCCGCCACCAAAGCCGCCAGCGATTGTCCGCGGCGCGCGGCGATTTGCGCCAGCTCGTCCCAGAACGCCGCCTCGAGCGAGACGCTGGTGCGATGCCGGCCGATGGCGATCGAGCGCTTGCGTACGCGCGCGTCGGCGGGGATCACGCCGGCTCCTCGGGCCGCGTCATCGCGCCGGGCTTCACCCATTGATCGAACTGCGCCGCTGTGACGAAGCCCGAGGCGAGCGCCGCCTCGCGCAGCGACAGGCCTTCGAGATGCGCCTTGCGCGCGATCTTGGCCGCCTTGTCATAGCCGATATGCGGGTTGAGCGCCGTTACCAGCATCAGCGAGCGTTCGAGTAGGTCGGTGATACGCTCCCGATTGGGTTCGATGCCGATGACGCAGTTGCGTGCGAAGCTTTCGGATGCGTCGGCCAGCAGGCGGACCGATTGCAGCACCGCATCGGCGATCACCGGCTTGTAGACGTTGAGCTGCAAATGGCCGCTGGCGCCGGCGAAAGTGACGGTGGCGTGATTGCCGATGACACGCGCGGCCACCATGGTCAGCGCCTCGGCCTGGGTCGGATTGACCTTGCCCGGCATGATCGAGGAGCCGGGCTCGTTCTCGGGCAGCGCCAGCTCGCCCAGCCCGGCGCGCGGGCCGGAACCCAGCAGGCGTACGTCGTTGGCGATCTTGTGCAGCGACACCGCGATGGTGTTGAGCGCGCCCGACAGCTCGACCAGCGCGTCATGACTCGCCAGCGCCTCGAACTTGTCGTGTGCCGAGGCAAAGGGCAGGCCGGTCAGGGCCGCGATCTCGCGCGTGAAGGTTTCCGCGAACAACGGATGCGCGTTCAGCCCGGTGCCGACGGCGGTGCCGCCCTGGGCGAGCTCGAGCACGCGCGGCAGCGCCGCATCGAGTCGCGCCAGCGATAGCTCGATCTGCCGCGCCCAGGCGCCGAACTCCTGGCCCAAGGTCACCGGCGTGGCGTCCTGCAGATGCGTGCGGCCGATCTTGACGATCGACTCGAACGCGCTGGCCTTGGCCACGAGCGCCGTGCGCAGCTCACGCAGCGCCGGCTTCAACCGCCGCTCGACCTGGAGCGCGGCGGCGATGTGCATCGCGGTTGGAAAAGAATCGTTGGAGGACTGGCCAAGATTGACGTGATCATTGGGATGCACCGGCGCCTTGCCGCCGCGCTTGCCCGAGAGCAGCTCGTTGGCGCGCCCGGCGATGACCTCATTGGCGTTCATGTTGCTCTGCGTGCCGGAGCCGGTCTGCCAGACCACCAGCGGGAACTCCCCGGTCAAGGTGCCGTCGATTACCTCGTCGGCCGCCTTGAGGATCGCGCCGGCCTGCGGCTCCTTCAGCAAACCCAGCGCGATGTTGGCCAAGGCCGCGGCCTTCTTCTGCAGACCCATCGCCTCGACCAGCGCGGCCGGCATGCGTTCGCCGCCGATGCGGAAGTTCTCGACGCTGCGCTGGGTCTGCGCACCCCAGTAGCGCGTGGTCGGCACGCCGACCTCGCCCAGTGAGTCGGTTTCGATCCTGATGTCCTTGTCGGCCATGCCGGAACTTTCTGGAAACGAAGAGGGCGGAACCCCGCGGCTCCGCCCTCCATGTCGTACCCATCGTGGCCGGGGTCAACCCGGCTATTGTTCAACGCGGCAGGACGGTCGAGCCCATCAGGAACGCGTCGACCGCGGAGGCGCATTGGCGGCCTTCGCGGATCGCCCAAACCACCAGCGACTGGCCGCGCCGCATGTCGCCGGCCGAGAACAGCTTGGGTACCGAGGTCTTGTAGTCCAGAACGTTGGCCTTGATGTTGCCGCGCGGGTCGAGCTCGACACCGGACTGCTCGACCATGCCCTTGCGCACGGGGCCGAGGAAGCCCATCGCCAGCAGCACGAGATCGGCCTTCAGCTCGAAGGCGCTGCCGGCGATCTCGCGCATGGCCATGCGGCCGGAGGCGTCCTTGACCCACTCGACACGAACGCATTCCAGCGCCGTGACCTTGCCGTTCGCGCCGATGGCGCGTTTGGTCAGCACGGCGAAATCGCGCTCGGCGCCTTCCTCCTGCGAGGACGACGTGCGCATCTTCAGCGGCCAATCGGGCCAGGTGAGGCCCTTGTCCTCTTTATCCGGTGGCTGCGGCATGACCTCGAGCTGGGTCACCGAGGCGGCCCCCTGGCGGTTCGAGGTGCCGATGCAGTCCGAGCCGGTGTCGCCGCCACCGATCACCACGACGTGCTTGCCCTTGGCCGAGATCGTGCCGCGCGGCGCCGCGCGCGCCTCGTCGTCGCCGGCGACGCGCTTGTTCTGCTGGGTCAGGAAGCTCATCGCAAAGTGGATGCCGTCGAGCTCGCGGCCCGGCACCTCCAGGTCGCGCGGCCACTCGGCGCCGCCAGTCAGCGCCACGGCGTCGTAGCCCTCGAGCAGCGACTTCACCGAGATCGTCATGCCGACCTCGACGCCGATGCGGAACTCGACGCCCTCGGCCTCCATCTGCCTGACGCGGCGGTCGATGAGATGCTTCTCCATCTTGAAATCGGGGATGCCGTAGCGCAGCAGGCCGCCGACGCGGTCGCTCTTCTCGAAGAGCGTCACTGAATGGCCCGCGCGCGCGAGCTGCTGGGCGCAGGCCATGCCGGCGGGACCCGAGCCGACGACGGCGACGCGCTTGCCGCTCTTCTTCGCCGGCGCCTGCGGCATGATCCAGCCTTCGTCCCAACCCCGATCGACGATGGCGCATTCGATCGTCTTGATGGTCACCGGGTTGTCGTCGATGTTCAGCACGCAGCTTGCCTCGCAGGGCGCGGGGCAGATGCGGCCGGTGAACTCCGGGAAGTTGTTGGTGGAGTGCAGCACCTCGAGCGCGTCGCGCCACTGGTCGCGATAGACGAGGTTGTTGAAGTCGGGGATCTGGTTATTGACCGGGCAGCCGTTGTGGCAGAACGGGATGCCGCAATCCATGCAGCGCGCGCCCTGCTGGCGGACCGACTCCGCCGGCAGCGGCAGGACGAATTCCTTCCAGGTCTTCAGGCGCGCCTCGACCTTTTCGTAGCCCCGGTCCTGGCGCTCGATCTCGAGGAAGCCGGTTGGCTTGCCCATCGTCATGAACTCCGTCTCGGCACTCCTGTCATCCCTCTCTGCGGTCAGGATGACAGGGAGGGTTGTTACTCCGCGGCGACGGCCTTGGCCGCCGTGCGTTCGGCGCGCATGTCGAGCAGCGCGCGGCGGTAATCCTTCGGCATCACCTTGACGAAGCGCTTCACGGCCTGGTCCCAGTTCGCGAGGATCTCGCGGGCGCGTTCGCTGCCGGTGTACAGCAGGTGGCGCTCGACCAGGATGCGCAGGCGCTCCTCGTCGAAGCGCAGCATGTCGCCCATGCCGCTGTCATAGGCGCTGACCGAGCGCTGGCGCGGCCGGTCGGTCTCATCCGCGGCGATTCCGCCGTCGCCCGCGCTCACCGGCTCGAGATCGACCATCGCCGTGTTGCACAGCGCCTTGAAGCGGTCGGCCGGGTCGTAGACATACGCCACGCCGCCCGACATGCCGGCCGCGAAGTTGCGGCCGGTGTCGCCCAGCACCGCCACCACGCCGCCGGTCATGTACTCGCAACCGTGGTCGCCGGTGCCCTCGACGACGCAGACCGCGCCCGAGTTGCGCACCGAGAAACGCTCGCCCGCGACGCCCTGAAAGTAGGCTTCGCCGGCGATGGCGCCGTACAGGACGGTATTGCCGACGATGATGTTCTCGGTCGGCGTGCGCGGCACGCCGGCCGGCTGCTTCACGACGATGCGGCCGCCCGACAGGCCCTTGCCGACATAGTCGTTGGCGTCGCCGGTCAGCTCCAGCGCCACGCCGCGGGCGAGGAATGCGCCGAAGCTCTGGCCGGCGGTGCCGGCGAGCTTCACCGCGATCGTGCCCTCGGGCAGCCCGGCATGGCCGTAGCGCTTGGCGATCTCGCCGGAGAGCATGGCGCCCACCGTGCGGTTGACGTTACGCACCGGCCGTTCGAGCTGCACCGGCTCACGCTTCTCCAGCGCCGGCTGGGCCGCCGCGATCAGCTGGTGATCGAGCGCGCGCTCCAGCCCGTGGTCCTGGCGTTCGCTGTTCCAGATCGCCACGCCTTCGCGCGCCGGCACCTGGTACAGGATCTTCGTCAGATCGACGCCCTTGGCCTTCCAGTGATCGAGCGCGCGGCGCATGTCGAGGCGATCGACGCGGCCGATCATCTCGTCGAGCGTGCGGAAGCCCAGCTTCGCCATGATCTCCCGCAGCTCTTCGGCGACGAAGAAGAAGTAGTTGATCACGTGCTCGGGCTGGCCGGTGAAACGCTTGCGCAGCACCGGATCCTGCGTCGCCACGCCCACCGGGCAGGTGTTGAGGTGGCACTTGCGCATCATGATGCAGCCGGCGGCGATCAGCGGTGCGGTGGCGAAGCCGAACTCGTCGGCGCCGAGCAGCGCGCCGATGGCGACGTCGCGGCCGGTGCGCAGGCCGCCGTCGACCTGCACCGCAATGCGTCCGCGCAGACCGTTGAGCACCAAGGTCTGCTGGGTCTCGGCCAGGCCGATCTCCCACGGCGAGCCGGCATGGGTCAGCGAGGTCAGCGGCGAGGCGCCGGTGCCACCCTCGAAGCCGGAGATCGTGACGTGGTCGGCCTTGCACTTGGCGACACCCGCCGCGACCGTGCCGACGCCGACTTCCGACACCAGCTTCACCGACACACGCGCCCGCGGGTTGGCGTTCTTGAGGTCGTGGATCAGCTGCGCCAGATCCTCGATCGAGTAGATGTCGTGATGTGGTGGCGGCGAGATCAGGCCGACGCCCGGCGTGCTGTGGCGCACGCGCGCGATGTTCTTGTCGACCTTGTGGCCGGGCAGCTGGCCGCCTTCGCCAGGCTTGGCACCCTGCGCCATCTTGATCTGCAGATCGTCGGCGTTGACCAGGTACTCGGTCGTCACGCCGAAGCGGCCCGAGGCCACCTGCTTGATGGCGGAACGCATGGAATCGCCGTTGGGCAGCGGCTTGAAGCGGTCGGTCTCCTCGCCGCCTTCGCCGGTGTTCGACTTGCCGCCGATGCGGTTCATGGCGATGGCGAGCGTGGTGTGCGCCTCGCGGCTGATCGAGCCGAAGCTCATCGCGCCGGTCGCGAAGCGCCGCACGATCTTGGCGGCCGGCTCGACCTCCTCGATCGGCACCGGCGTGTCGGCGAACTTGAACGACATCAGGCCGCGGATGGTCAGCAGCCGCTCGGTCTGCTCGTTGATCGTGCGCGCGAAGGCCTTGTATTCGTCGGGCAGGTTGCCACGCACGGCGTGCTGCAGCTTGCCGACGGACTCCGGCGTCCAGGCGTGGTCCTCGCCGCGCAGGCGGAAGGCGTAGTCGCCGCCGACATCGAGCATGTTGCGGTAGATCGGGCTGTCGCCATAGGCGTCGCGGTGACGGCGCACGGTCTCGTGCGCGATCTCCAGCAGGCCGGCGCCCTCGATCGTCGTCGCGGTGCCGGTAAAGTACTTCTCGATCAGGGTAGACGAGAGGCCGACCGCGTCGAAGATCTGCGCGCCGCAATAGGACTGGTACGTCGAGATGCCCATCTTGGACATCACCTTCAGCAGGCCCTTGCCGATCGCCTTGATGAAGTGCTTCTGCACTTCGTAGGCCTTGAACGGCAGGCCGTTCTCGACGCGGATTTTCTCCAGCGTCTCGAAAGCGAGATAGGGATTGATCGCCTCCGCGCCGTAGCCCGCGAGCACGCAGAAATGGTGCACCTCGCGCGCCTCGCCGGTCTCGACGACGAGGCCAGTCTGCATGCGCAGGCCCTGGCGGATCAGGTGGTGATGCACGGCCGCCGTGGCGAGCAAAGCGGGGATCGGAACGCGATCGGCCGAGACCTCGCGATCCGACAGGATAAGGATGTTGTTGTCGGCGAGCACCGCGTCGGTCGCCTCGTGGCAGATGCGCTCCAGCGCCTCCTCGAGGCCCTCGGCGCCCTCGGCGGCCGGCCACGTCGTGTCGATCGTGGCGGTGCGGAAGGCGCCATCGAGCAGCTCGGAGATCGAGCGGATCTTCTCAAGATCGGCATTCGTCAGCACCGGCTGCGAGACCTCAAGCCGCTTATGCGTGCCGGCCTGGTGGCCCAGCAGATTGGGCCTGGGGCCGATCATCGACACCAGCGACATCACCAGCTCCTCGCGGATCGGGTCGATCGGCGGGTTGGTGACCTGCGCGAAGTTCTGCTTGAAGTAGTTGCAGAGCAGCTTCGACTTGTTGGAGAGCACGGCGATGGGCGTGTCGGTGCCCATCGAGCCCACCGGATCGTCGCCCTCCTTGGCCATCGGCTCGAGGAAGAACTGGATGTCCTCCTGGGTGTAGCCGAAGGCCTGCTGGCGATCGAGCAGAGTGGCCGGATCGTTGCTGGGCGCCGGCGTTGGCTGGTCGGGCAGTTCCGACAGTTCCTCGAGCTTGTACTGCGTGTCCTTCAGCCACTGCTCGTAAGGCTCGGCCTCGGCCAAGGTGCGCTTGATCTCCTCGTCGTCGATGATGCGGCCCTGCTCGAGGTCGATCAGCAGCATCTTGCCCGGCTGCAGGCGCCACTTCTTGACGATCTTCTCTTCTGGGATCGGCAGCACGCCGGACTCCGAGGCCATGATCACATGGTCGTCGTCGGTGACGATGTAACGGGCCGGCCGCAGGCCGTTGCGATCCAGAGTCGCGCCGATCTGGCGGCCGTCGGTGAAGGCGATCGAGGCCGGGCCGTCCCACGGCTCCATCAGCGCGGCGTGGTACTCGTAGAAGGACCGCCGCTTGTGATCCATCAGCGGGTTGCCGGCCCACGCCTCGGGAATCAGCATCATCATCGCGTGCGCCAGCGGATAGCCGCCGGCGACCAGCAATTCGAGCGCGTTGTCGATGCAGGCCGTGTCGGACTGGCCGTGCGGGATCAGCGGCCACATCTTGTCGAGATCGGCGCCGAGCAGCTCCGACTCCAAGGTGCGGCGGCGCGCGTACATCCAGTTGACGTTGCCGCGCACGGTGTTGATCTCGCCGTTATGGGCGATGAATCGGTAGGGGTGCGCCAGCCGCCACGACGGGAAGGTGTTGGTCGAGAAGCGCTGGTGCACGAGACAGAGCGCCGACTCGGTCAGCGGGTCGCGCAGATCGTCGTAGAAGCTCTCGACCTGATGCGCCAGCAGCAGGCCCTTGTAGACCACGGTGCGCGTCGACACCGAGGGCATGTAGAGCTGCGTCAGGCCCGGCAGCTTGCGCTTCTTCTCGAGCTGGGCCAGCGGGTTCTGGGTCTGCTTGCGAATCACCAGGATCTTGCGCTCGAAGGCGTCCTGATCGCGCGTGTTCGGGCCGCGGCCGATAATGCACTGCTTGATGACAGGCATCGTCTCGACGACACGCGTGCCCAGGCCCTCGAGATTGGTCGGCACGTCGCGCCAGCCGATCAGGATCTGGCCCTCGACCTTGATGAAGTGCTCGAACTGCTTGACCGCGAAAGCGCGCGCCTTCTCGTCTTGCGGCAGGAAGCACATCGCCACGGCGTACTCGCCCGGCGGCGGCAGGGTGAGGCCCTGGCGGCCGGCCCAGGTGCGCAGCAGCTTGTCGGGCATCTGGATCATGCAGCCGGCGCCGTCGCCGACCAGCGGATCGGCGCCGACGGCGCCGCGGTGATCCAGGTTGACGAGGATGCGCAGGCCCTGACGGATGATATCGTGCGATTTGCGGCCCTTGATGTTGGCCACAAAGCCGACGCCGCACGAATCGTGCTCGTTGGTGGGGTCGTAGAGCCCCTGTCTCGGTGGCAGAGCCATCGCGATCATCCCTGCTACAGTGCTCAATCGTCGGGAGACGAGCGAAGCCGGGCGTCCCGCCTGCCCGAAGTCGCAGGTACGCTCTATGCCGCAAAGCTCTGGGGAAAGCGACTCGATTCGTCAGTATTATTGTCTTAATTTTGCGGATCGAAGCATCAAAGTGTCGTCAATATTCTCCGTCCTGATGCTTTATGTCGTGTTCTGTACCGACACGGTACCAAATGGAATCCCCGCGAGTAACGGAGCGCCAGCCGGTCGGCTCGGCGCTGGAACCTGACTTGCTGCGGCGCAACAACATCCGTATAAGCCCCATCCGCCCCCGCCCGAAAGCGTCCCAATGAATCTCCGCAACATCGCGATCATCGCGCACGTCGACCATGGCAAGACGACCCTGGTCGACGCGCTGCTGCGCCAGAGCGGGACCTTCCGCGAGAACCAGCAGGTCGCCGAGCGGGCGCTGGACTCCAACGACCTGGAGCGCGAGCGCGGCATCACCATCCTCGCCAAGTGCACCTCGGTGGTGTGGAAGGACACGCGCATCAACATCGTCGACACGCCCGGCCACGCCGATTTCGGCGGCGAGGTCGAGCGCATCCTCTCGATGGTCGATGGCGTGCTGGTGCTGGTCGACGCCGCCGAGGGCGTGCTGCCGCAGACCAAGTTCGTCACCGGCAAGGCGCTGCGCCTGGGCCTGCGGCCGATCGTGGTGATCAACAAGATCGACCGGCCCGACGCGCGGCCCGACGAGGTGTTGAACGAGATCTTCGATCTCTTCGTGGCGCTCGACGCCAACGACAAGCAGCTCGACTTCCCGACGCTCTACGCCTCGGGCCGCCAGGGCTGGGCCGACGCCGAGCTCGAGGGCGCGCGCAAGGATCTCTCGCCGCTGTTCGACCTCGTTGTCGGCCACGTGCCGCCGCCGAAGGTCGAGGCCGAAGAGCCGTTCCGTATGCTGGTGACCACGCTGGAGTACGACTCCTTCCTCGGCCGCGTGCTGACCGGCCGTATCCTCAGTGGTTCGGTGAAGGCCAATTCGACGGTCAAGGCGCTGTCGCGCGCCGGCGGCCTGATCGAACAGACCCGCATCACCAAGCTGCTGGCCTTCCGCGGCCTGGAGCGCACCGGCGTCGAGGCCGCCGAGGCGGGCGACATCGTCGCCATCGCCGGCTTCAAGACCGCCACCGTCGCCGACACGATCTGCGAGCTCGCGGTCGAGCGGCCGATCGCCTCGCAGCCGATCGATCCGCCGACTCTCGCCATGACGTTCTCGGTCAACGACTCGCCGCTGGCCGGCCGCGAGGGCGACAAGGTCACCAGCCGCATGATCCGCGCGCGGCTGTTCCGCGAGTCCGAGGGCAACGTCGCCATCCGCGTGCGCGAGACCGAGACCGCCGACGCCTACGAAGTCGCCGGCCGCGGCGAGCTGCAGCTCGGCGTGCTGATCGAGACCATGCGCCGCGAGGGCTTCGAGCTCGCCATCAGCCGCCCGCGCGTGTTGTTCCGCGCCGATCCGCAGACCGGCCAGCAGATGGAGCCGATCGAGGAGGTCGTCGTCGACGTCGACGAGCAGTTCTCCGGCGTCGTCGTCGACAAGCTCTCGCAGCGCCGCGCCGAGATGCGCGAGATGCGGCCGAGCGGCGCCGGCAAGGTGCGCATCGTCTTTCACGCGCCCTCGCGCGGCCTGATCGGCTATCACGGCGAGTTCCTCACCGACACGCGCGGCACCGGCGTGATGAACCGGCTGTTCCACAGCTACGGCCCGCATCGCGGCCCGATCGGCGGCCGATCGAAGGGCGTGCTGATCGCCAATTGCGCCGGCGAGGCGGTGGCCTACGCGCTGTGGAACCTCGAGGATCGCGGGCCGATGTTCATCGACCCCGGCACGCAGGTCTACGAGGGCATGATCATCGGCGAGCACACGCGCGACAGCGACCTCGAGGTCAACCCCCTGAAGGGCAAGCAGCTCACCAACATCCGCACGACGGCCAAGGACGAGGCGGTGCGTCTGACGCCGCCGCGCCGCATGAGCCTCGAGCAGGCGATCACCTATGTCGAGGACGACGAGCTGGTCGAGGTCACGCCCAAGGCGATCCGCATCCGCAAGCGCCTGCTGAACCCCGAGGACCGCAAGCGCGCCAAGAAGCAGGCGGCGGCGAACGGGTGAGCGTCAGTCGAAGGGGTTGATGACTGCCACGCCGGTTCTCTCGAAGTCCCGCACATTGCGCGTGACGACCGAGAGGCGGTGAACCTGGGCCGTCGCGGCGATCAGCGTGTCGATCATCGGTAACGTGGGCCCGCTCGCGACGATCTCGCCCCAGCGCAACGCGACGGGTTCAGTGACGTCGAGAATCCGCCCGGCAAAATCGGATCGCGCTTTGCTCAGCCACGCCCGCAGCGCCTGGGCAAAGTGTGGATCGCCACTCAGCTGGCGCACGATTCCTTTGTGCACCTCGCCCAGCGTTAGAACGCTGACGAACAGTAATGCCGCGTCCTGTCGGGCGAACCACGCTGCGTAGCGCGCATCTGGCCGGCGCTTGATGGTCTGCGACAGCGAAACAGTATCCAGCAAATACATCAGTCGAGATCGCGGTCGGGATCGAAACTCGAATCGGGCATTTGCCGGTTCTCGCGAATGACCTCTTCCATGATCTCGTCGAAGCCATCGATCTTCGGAAAGCTAAGCAGGAACTCCTTGAAGTCCTGCTTCGGCTTGGCTGTCGAGCCGGTCAGCCGGTCGTATTCCTCCTTCGAGACGACGACGACCGCCGGCTTGCCATGACGCGTCACCTCCTGCGGTCCCTTGCGCAGCGCCGCTTCGACCAGTTCGCTGAAGCGGTTCTTGGCGTGCTGGAGCTGCCAAGTCGCGGGCGCGGTTTTGAACGGCCGCGCCTTGGGTTCGGCGAGGCCGCGGGGCTTGCGCGCGCGGCGGGGTGGGGTGGTCTTACGGGCCATGCGGGAATTCTAGCCAGTCTGGCCAGAATTCACAAATGCCCGCCGGTGAGCGAGGCGCGCTGGGAGATCTCGATGAAATTGCCGTCGGGATCGCGCACGAAGGAATAGCGCACGGTCTCGCCCAGCACGCGCAGGGGCGCGCCTTCCTCGCCGCCGCGGGCGAGGATGCCTTCGTGCTCCTTGGCGGCGTCCCAGATCTGCACCGTGGTGTAGCGATAGCCGGGCGCGCGCCACTCCGCGCTCTTCTCGACCTTGCCCTCCTCGCCGACGATCACCAGCGAATCGCCGCAGCGATAGACGCCGCGCCCGGCGGTCTCGAACTGCATGACGTGGCGATAGAAGTGCTCCGTGGCATCGCGGTTGTTGACGCGCAGCACGACGCCGATGCCGACCACGCCTTCGCAGCCCTTGGGCACCAGGCTGACACGATTGCCATCGGGATCGATCAAATGACGCGGCGCGTCGAGATCGTCGCGCGCGATCAGCACCTCGACGATGCCCGAGGGCGGCAGCGCGGGCAGGGGATCGCGCGCGTGGTTCATCTTCAGGATCGAGCCGTTCATGTGGTGGCGATGCTGCTGCATGCCGCCACCCAGTTTGCCGAGATGATCGTAGGGCAGGCCCACCGGCCCCTGCCAGAACGCGAGCTGCTGGTCGCGCTGGTTGCTGAACAAGCCGACATCGATGTGGTTCTTGGCGAGGTTCATGGTGTCAACCGATCAAGCCGAAGGTGAGGCCGATGATAGCGAAGCGCAACGTGTGGTAACCGCCATTGATGAAGAACAATCGCAACGGCCGGCGCTCGAACAGGTAGTTGGTGCCGATGGCGGTACAGACGAAGCCCAACCCGATGGCGACGCCCAGGCCGGTGGCGAAGCCCAGCGCCGGGCGCGGACCGACAATCGCGGCGAACAGAGCCGCCGAGATCAGCCCGAGGACGAAGGTGCCGCCATAGGCGACAGCGGGCTTGAAACCGCGCTTGAGGTCCTCGGCCTTGTAGCCGTTGTCGGCCATCCACATCGCGCCGAAGAACGGTCCGTACCATAGGCCACCGAGCACGAAGCTGGCGATGGTGGCGACGACGATGGGAAGGATGGCGGCTGTGGTCACGATGGCCTCGCGGATGGCGCATCGTCACCATGGACTCCCGGGACGACTTCGCCAAGACTCCGTCCGCGTGTCCTTCTTTATCGCTCTCGTCGTCGACGGAATCCTCGCCGGATCGATCTATGCGCTGATCGCGCTGGCCTTCGTCGTCGTCTACAAGGCCGCGCGCATCATCAATTTCGCGCTCGGCGAGTGCGTCATGCTGGGCGCGCTGCTGGTCGCCTTCGCGCTGCATGGCCTGGGTCTCGGGCTGACCGGCGCGCTGGCGCTCGCCGCCATGGGCATGGCGGCGCTGGCGCTGCTGTTCAGTCGCCTCGTGTTGTACCGGCTGTTTGGCGCGCCGCTGATCTCGCTGATTATGGTGACTCTGGGTCTGGGCGCGCTGATCCGCGGTGGCGGTACGATCATGCTGGGCGGCGTGCCGCGCGAGATCACGCTGCCGATCCCGCGCGCGCCGCTGGAGGTCGGCGCTTTGCAGATTGCCACCGACCGGCTGGTGGTGGCGATCGTCGCCGCGCTGTGCGTCGCGCTGGTGGCGTGGTTCCACCACCGCAGCCGTACCGGCGTGGCGCTGCGCGCCATCGCCGAGGATCGCGTCGCGGCGGCGGCGTCGGGCATCGACGTACGGCGCTATGTGGCGCTGACCTGGGTGGCGATGGGCGTGATCTGCGTCGTCGCGGGCGCGCTGTGGACCTTCGTCTCCGGCGGCGGCTTCAGCGTGGCGCTGGTCGGGTTGAAGGTGTTTCCGATCGTCATTATCGGTGGGCTCGACAGCATACCGGGCACGATCGTAGGCGCGATGATCGTCGGCGTGCTGGAGAGCCTCGCCGCCGGTTATCTCGATCCTGGCTTCGCGCCCGTCGCCGCGTGGCTCGTGCTGCTCATGGTCCTGATCCTGCGGCCGCAGGGGCTGTTCGGCACCCCGCGCGTCGAGCGCGTCTAGCGGATCGCCGGCAGCACCTCCTTCTCGAACAGAGCGCGGCCGACCGCGGCGTCGTTGGGATCGGCGCCGCGCGTCGCGCCGCTGGTGGCGATGCGTTCAAGCCCCAGCCGCTTCAGTTGCTCGAAACGCATCACGCAGGTCTCGGGCGGTCCGGCGATGGCGAAGCGGTCGATGAACGCGTTGGTCAAGGTCGTCGCCTGCTGGGAGTCGCCGCGCGTGTGGGCGCGCATGTCGTAGGCGTTGCGCAGGTTGTTCAGCACGTCGCGATCCTGGGCGCCGAGCGGTCCGCTGGTCTTGCCGTGCATGACGGAGAAGCGGGCGAAGGTCGTCAACCCGCCGCGCACCAGGCTGCGCGCGACCTCGACGTTGGTGTGACAGCCCGCGTTGACATAGGCGCCGTAGGTGATGCCGTCGGGATCGAGGCCGGCGTCTTTGCGCGTCTTGCGCGCCAGCTCGATGCCCCAGGCGATGCGCTCCACATCGGCGCCCAAGGTGAACATGATGCGATCGGCGTGCAGCGCCGAGATCGCGATCACCTTCGGGCCGCTGGCGGCGACCTCGACCGGCACCTTGGCGCCCTCGGCGATCCAGGCGATGCGGCTGGCCGACGGCGCGTTGGCGAGCTCGAGCTCGGACATCGGCGGCGCCACGTCGAGCGGGATGTCGATATCGTCGAAGGGTACCGACTCGCCGCGCAGATAGACCTGAAGTTGCCTGAGGTAGCGCTCGAACTGCGCCAGCTTGGCCGGCGCGCGCCCGAGATGCGCCAGCGCCGAGTCACCGCGACCGATACCGAGCACGGCACGGCCCTGCGACACGCGGTTGACCGAGGTGATCGAGTTCGCGGTGACGGCGGCGTGGCGGGTGACGGAATTGGTGACGCCGGTGCCCAGCCCGAGCTTCGTGGTCACCGTCGCCGCCATGGCCAGCGCGACGTAGGGATCGCCGGAGAGGTTCTGCGAATCGACCACCAGCAGGCCGTCCCAGCCCGCCTGTTCGGCCTGCTGCGCCACCCGCATCGTGCCGCGCGGCGAGGCGACCGTCGTCGTCCAGAGCTGCATGGACCATTCCTCCTACACCAGCCCGGCGACGGGCGTCGACGGGCGGCGGTCGACGCGGTTCTCGACCAGGAAGCGCGCAGTCGCCGGACGACCATCCTTGATGTAGGCCGCCAGCAGCGTGTTCTCGATCAGGTCGCGCTGGGCACGGCTGCCGCCGATACGCACGGTCTCGACCAGCACCGGCTCGAGCGTCGCGATCGCGCCCTTCCAGTCGCCGCGGCCATAGGCGTCGAGCCCGGTGGCGAGGCGCGGCACGACGTCGCCGGTGACCGAGCGGCCGGACTCGACACGCTGCTTCAGATCGGCGGCGATAGTGGCCACGCCGTCGGCGTCGTTGGCCGCGACGCAGGCGAGCACGCGATGCACGTCGATGAAGGCGACGCCAGCCTTGGGAAAGGACTTCAGCGCGTAGTCGCGGATGTCGCGCCACTCGTTCTCGCGCCGGCCCTGGCCCGCGAGCTCGGCGCGCCACAGGAAAGCGGGCGCGTCGGTGGCGACGTTGAGCGCCGGGCCCCAGGCGCCGCCGGGCCGTACGGCCGTCTCGTAGACCCGCCAGGCGCGCTCGGTCTGGCCCAGGGTCAGGGCGAACATCGCGACGTGCCAGGAGATGTGGCAGTGCATAAGCCCTTCGCGCGGATAGGTCGGCAACCACGAATCGAGATAGTCGAGCGCCGCGTGATCCTCGCCCATCTCGTACAGCACATGCGCCTTGATGTGCGCGCCATGCGCGTTCCGGCCGTTGGTCGCCAAGCTGCGCTCGATCAGCTCGAATGCCTCGTCGAGGCGTCCAACCTCCTCGAGCGCGAAAGCGAGGACGGACTGGTACCACCAATCGTCGTGCAGGTGGCGACGCAAGGTCTCGAGGAATTCGACCTGCTCGGGCTCGCGGTCGCGCCGGCCGGAGAAGCCGATCAGACCGAAGACGCCGGTGGCCGGCGCCGCAACCATGGCGTCACGGGGATGCGACGCCAAGTGTGCGCGGGTCGCGACCAGCGCTTCGACCGGCTTGCCCTCCATCGCCGTGCACAGAATGTCGACATGGGCCTGTTCGCGCGGCGTGGCCTTGGCGGCGTGTTCGCGGGCTCTCGCGATCGAGGCGCGCGCTTCGCCGACATTGGCCATCAGGAAATGCGCCCGCGCCAGCGCGGCGTGCGCGACGGCGAGATCAGGCTGAGCCATCAGCGCGTGCGACAGATGCCCCTCCGCGCCATGCGCCGCCGACAGCACGCAGTCGACGCCGGCGACATAGGCGTCACGCGCCGTGGTGGAGTCGGTGCTGATCGGCAATCCGTAGCGGTCGGCGAGCATGGTCTGGCGGTCCCCCCGTGGTCTTTGCCGGAGAGGCTAGCCGGTTCGGCGCGCCGGTGCGATGCTAGATCTTGAGCTCGCTGAAGAAGTCGTTGCCCTTGTCGTCGGTGACGATGAAGGCCGGGAAGTTCTCGACCTCGATGCGCCAGATCGCCTCCATGCCGAGTTCAGGATACTCCAGAACCTCGACCTTGCGGATGTTGTTCTTGGCCAGGATCGCCGCCGGGCCGCCGATCGAGCCGAGATAGAAGCCCCGATGCTTCTTGCAGGCGTCGACGACCTGCTGGCTGCGGTTGCCCTTGGCCAGCATCACCATCGAGCCGCCGGCCGCCTGGAAAAGATCGACGTAGGAATCCATGCGACCCGCCGTCGTTGGACCGAAGGAGCCTGACGCCATCCCTGTCGGCGTCTTGGCCGGCCCGGCGTAGTAGACCGGGAAATCCTTGAAGTACTGCGGCAGGCCCTCGCCGCGATCGAGCCGCTCCTTGAGCTTCGCGTGCGCGGAGTCGCGCGCGACGATCAGGGTGCCGCTGAGGCTGACGCGCGTCTTCACCGGATGCTTCGTCAGCGTCGCCAGCGTATGTGCCATGCCCTTGTTGAGGTCGACCGGCACGACCTCGCCGGAGAGCTGCGTCGGCTCGACCTCCGGCAGGTATTGCGCGGGATTGGTCTCGAGCTGCTCGAGGTATACGCCGTCCTTGGTGATTTTGCCCATCGCCTGGCGGTCGGCGGCGC